>Ga0068854_100001225_pt1 | contig 15399 bp, 12 predicted proteins | sample KBSCornC42_FD_66590 | JGI IMG/M metagenome (GOLD analysis project Ga0068854, IMG submission 66590) | Corn rhizosphere microbial communities from Kellogg Biological Station, Michigan, USA - KBS Corn C4-2 | ecosystem: Host-associated > Plants > Roots > Rhizosphere > Soil ... | reverse complement strand
GATCACCCGGCGATGGACATGCACGACACCATGTATCTCGCTCAGGACGTGGTGCTTCGCACGCACACGTCACCGGTGCAGATTCGGTCGCTGCAGGCCGGCCCTCCGCCAATTCGCGTCGTGATCCCCGGCAACGTGTATCGCCTCGATCCCTTCGACGCGAGTCACGCTCCGATGTTCGCACAGATCGAAGGACTCGCGGTGGACGAGGGAATCAGTTTCGTCGATCTCAAGGCGACGCTCACGCATTTCGCTACCCGATTCTTCGGCGCGACCCGCACGCGCTTCAGGCCAAGCTACTTCCCGTTCACCGAGCCATCCGCGGAGATGGACGTCGAGTGCCGACTCTGCAAGGGCTCCGGTTGTCCCGCGTGCAAGGGAACCGGATGGATGGAGATTCTGGGCTCCGGAATGGTGCATCCAAACGTGCTGGACGCCGCCGGCGTCGATAGCGAGAAGTACACGGGCTGGGCGTTCGGCATGGGACCCGCTCGCATCGCGCTTCAACGCTACGGCATTCCGGATATTCGCGTTCTGTATGACTCCGACATGCGCTTCCTCGGGCAGGTGGCGCGATGAACGCGTCGTACGAATGGCTGCGCGAGTTCACCGATTTCGATCTCACACCGGAACAGCTGCGCGATGTGATAACCAGTCGTGCAGCGACGGTCGAGGACGTGATTGCGCTGCGTGCGGATCTACGCGACGTCGTCGTCGGGCTGGTGGTCGAGGCCAGGCCGCATCCCAATTCGGATCATCTCTGGGTTACGAAAGTGGACGCCGGGGCAGGTGAGCTGCTCGACGTCGTGTGCGGCGCACCCAACGTCCAGGCCGGCTCGAAGTACCCCTTCGCGCCATCCGGCTCGACGCTGCCCGGCGGTCTCAAGCTCGAGCGCCGCAAGATACGTGGCGAGACTTCAAACGGAATGCTGTGCTCCGCACGCGAGCTCGCGCTTGGCACCGAGCACGACGGCATCCTGACGCTGCACACCGATGCAGCGCCCGGCACGCCGTTTCTCGACGCCTTTCCCGCCGGCGATACGCGCTTTGTCGTGGACGTGCTTCCCAATCGCCCCGATCTGCTGTCGCACGAAGGTCTCGCGCGCGAGATCTCGGCGTACACTGGCAACGATCTGCACATGCCGGAACATCCCGGCATGTCGGCTGCTCCCGCGTTCGAGCACGGCACCAGCGACGGAACCACTGGCGGCGTTCGCGTCTCCATCGATGAGCCGTCAGCGTGTCCTTTGTACACTGCGACGGTGATCCGCGGCGTCAGGATCGAGCCGAGCCCTGAGTGGCTTGCGAATCGCCTGATCAGTATTGGATTGCGGCCGATCAACAACGTCGTCGACGCGACCAATTACATGCTGCACGGTTTCGGTCAGCCGATGCACGCGTTCGATCTCGATCGCGTGCGTGGGCCGGAAATTCACGTGCGCAAGGCCCGGCCTGGCGAGCGCATCACGACGCTGGATGGCGTCGAGCGCAAGCTCGATCCGACCATGACCGTGATCGCCGACGCCGATCGTGCGCAGGCAATTGCAGGCGTGATCGGTGGCAGCGAAAGTGCCGTGTCGGATGGCACCAGCAACGTTCTGCTCGAAGTCGCGGTTTTCGATCCTCGCTCGGTGCGCTCGACGCGTCGCGCGCTCGGCACATCCACCGATGCGAGTTATCGTTTCGAGCGGGCACTCGACGCGCATGCGTCCGCCGAACTCGCGCGCTATGCCACGGCACTCATCATATCGCTCGCCGGTGGACGTGTCGACGGCGCGCCGATCGCGGTCGGTTCGCCGGGCCCATCGCCGCATCAATTGTCGCTTCGCGTATCGCGCGTCGCGAAGGTTCTTGGCGAGCATGTCTCCGCGCCAGAGTGCATGCGTCTGCTCGGGAGCGTCGGCTTCGGGGTCAGCTCCGGCGAGAACGAAGTGCTGCGCGTCACGCCGCCACGCTGGCGCTCCGATGTCACGCTCGAAGTGGATCTGATCGAGGAAGTCGCGCGCTTGCGTGGCTACGATTCCTTCTCCGACGAGCTGCGTCCATTCAGGGTCGGTTCCGCGCCGGACTCGCCCGCATACGTCGTCATGCGCCGCGTGACGCGTGCGCTCGTCGAAGCCGGCATGATGGAGGTTCGCCCGATTCCGTTCGTCGCCGATGCGGGCGAGCACGGTGTGCGCGTTCTGAATCCGCTGGCGGAGAGCGAGGCGTTGCTCCGAACCAGCGCGCTCCAGACGCTCGCGCGCCGCGTCGAGCACAACTTCGCGCACATGACGCGCAACGTTCGCTTGTTCGAGGTCGGTGTCGTCTTCAGTCGTGGCCAGGATAACCGGATTCCCATGGAGCGCACCGTCGCCGCGGCCGTGATATCGGGCGACCGCAGTCCCGCGCATTTCACCGATCCGAGACCGGCGCAGATGGACATCTGGGACGCGAAGTGGATTGCGGAGACGATCGTTCGTGCCGCGTTCGGCCAGTCCGGCCAGTCGGGTCCTGAGCTGCAGCCCAATGCCGCGCTCGATGGCTGGGATGTGGTGCACGACGGCTCGACGATCGGAACGGTCGGACCGATCACGGTCGACGCGCCGGTCTGGGCGCCGCCGGTGTTCGGAATCGAGATCGACCTGACGGCGGCGTTCGGCATCGTGCGGGAGCCTGTAGTTTATCGTCCACTACCCGTCACCCCCGCTGCCGAATTCGACCTGGCGCTGCTGGTACCGGCCGACGTCGTTGCCGCCGACGTTGCCCGCGTCATCAGAACGAATTCCGGCGAGATGCTGGAATCGCTCGTTCCTTTCGACGAATTTCGAGGTGCAGGGGTGGGCGACGGATATCGGAGTATTGCCTGGCGCTTGACGTTCAGGCATCCAGAGCGCACCCTACGCGACAAGGAAATCGAAGGCCGCCGCGCGCGAATCCTGCGCGCCCTCAACGAGGAGCTCGGTGTCAGACCACGCACTACCTGAGAATCCGCAGTTCGCCCAGCTCGGCCGCCTCGTGCGGCGCCTGGGCGAGGAGCTGGCCGGCTATCGCAAGCGCGCGTTGAGCGCCGAGGCTCGGCTCCGCACGGTCGAAGACGAGGCCGCCCGCGTCGCTGGAACGTCGCCTCAGCGCGTGCTGGAGCTGGAGCGCGAGAACGCGGAGCTCAATCGCAGGCTCAAGGTCGCCAGGACGCGAACGGAGAAGATGCTCGCGCGTGTCCGGTTCCTCAAACAACAGCGGGACGGCACGGCATGACCAAAGCAAAGACTACCACCGTCCGCGTCACCATACTCGGCGACGACTACACGCTGCGTTCCGCGACGTCCGCGGAAGAGACCCAGGCGATCGCGAAGCAGGTCGATCAGTCGATCCGCGAGATAATGCAGTCAGGTCTGGTGGTGGAGACCCACAAGGCCGCAATTCTGGCCTGTCTCCGCATGGCCGGCGAGCTGGCCCAGGTCCAGGCCGAAGCCGCTGAGCTTGCTGCCCAGATGACCGCCCTCAGTCAGGAGATCCGGCCGTGGCTGCCACCGGCCAAGCGTTACGATTAGCTTCCAAAGATGGACTTCACGGCTATTTTGGCCGCGGGCGCGATTCTTGTGCTGGTCGCCGGCTGCGGCCTTTTTTTCGTCATAGGGCGTAAAGCTGGTACCAGAGTGGAGGCGGAACGGCAGCAGGCAGCCGGTGCTTCTGCCGAACAAACAGCGAAGCGCATTATCAGTGATGCTGAACGCGACGCACAGGCTCTTCGCAAGACCGCCGTACTGGAAGGAAAGGAAGAACTCATCCGGCTCCGCGAGGAGTGGGAAGCTGAGGCGCGAAAGCGTCGCGAGGACGTCGAAGGCGACGAACGACGGTTGCAGGAGCGCGCCGGAACGATCGAGCGCAAGGCCGACGCACTGGAGCAACGCGAGCGTGATATCAAGCGCACCGCGTCGGAGATTACGACTCGCGAAAGCAAGCTCGGCGAACGGCAGGCGGAGCTGGACCGGCTCATCGCCGACGAGCGCCGCCGGCTCGAGACGCTAGCCGGCATGTCCGCGGCAGATGCCAAGAACGAGTTGATAAAGCGGCTCGAAGAAGAGGCGCATGCCGATGCCGCCAATCGCGTGCGAGTCATTCGTGAGGAATCGCGACGCAACGCCGAGCGGGAGGCGAAAAAGATCATCGCACTGGCGATTCAACGGATCGCCGCCGAGCAGACCGTGGAGACCACGGTTTCGACCGTCGCCCTTCCAAACGATGAAATGAAGGGACGGATCATCGGCCGCGAAGGACGTAACATTCGCGCTTTCGAGCTGGCGACCGGCGTGGACGTGATCATCGACGATACGCCGGATACGGTTGTGGTGAGCTGCTTCGAGCCGATGCGGCGCGAGATTGCGCGCATGGCGTTGGAGAAGCTGGTGGCAGACGGGCGGATCCATCCAGGGCGCATCGAGGAAGTCGTAACCAAGGCGCGCGAGGAAGTGGACAAGGCGTTGATCGAGACTGGCGAGCGTGCGGCGTACGAGAGCGGCGTCCACGGATTGCACCCCGAGCTGCTCAAGCTGATCGGGCGTATGAAGTGGCGTACGAGTTACGGCCAGAACATCCTCAATCATTCCAAGGAAGTTGCCTGGCTGGCCGGCATCATGGCTGCAGAGCTGGGTCTGGACGTGGCGATGGCGCGTCGCGGCGCATTGCTGCACGACGTCGGCAAGGTTCTCACGCACGAGCACGAGGGGACGCACGTGCAGCTGGGCGTCGAGATGGCCACCAAGTACGGCGAGCATCCGCTGGTCGTGAACGCGATCGCCGCGCACCATGACGACGTTCCGCACGAGAGCGAGATATCCGTGCTCGTCCAGGCAGCAGATGCGATAAGTGGAGCGCGTCCCGGTGCGCGTCGCGAATCATTCGAGACGTATGTGAAGAGGCTGGAAGGAATCGAGCGGATCGCGTCGGACTATCGCGGTGTCGAGAAGGTGTTCGCAATCCAGGCCGGCCGCGAGGTTCGCGTGATAGTGACACCGGACGTGATCGACGATCCTCGCATGGAGACGCTGTCGGAGGAAATCGCCTTGAGGATCGAGCGCGAGCTGCAGTATCCCGGTCAGATCAAGGTCGTGTTGATTCGTGAGACGAGGGCCGTCGGAATTGCCCGCTGAACTGATAGACGGAACCGCAATCGCCGCGCGGATCCGCGGCGAGGTGAGTGCGGAAGTCGCGGCGCTGAAGGCTACGGGCGTCGTGCCGAAGCTCACCGTCGTGCTCATTGGCGACGATCCCGCCAGCGCCGTGTACGTCGCGGGCAAGGCGCGTGCGTGTGTTGAAGTCGGCATGGAGGAGAATACGATTCGCCTTCCGGCATCGACGTCACAGCATGAGTTGATGGAGTTGCTAGATCGGCTGAATGGCGATTCGTCGGTGCACGGTATTCTCGTGCAGTCGCCCTTTCCCCGACAGATCGAACCAGGCGCGGTGATCCGTCGGATAGATCCGGCCAAGGACGTCGACGGTTTTCATCCCGTCAATGTCGGAAAGCTTTTTGCGGGCGATCGCGATGGATTCGTTCCGTGCACTCCGGCCGGAATCCAGGAACTGCTGCGTCAGTCCAATGTGACGACGCACGGGCTGCATTGCGTTGTCGTTGGCCGGAGCAACATCGTCGGCAAGCCCATGGCCGCGTTGATGGTGCAGGATGCACCGACGGCCAACTGCACTGTTACCATCTGTCATCGCTACACGCGCGACCTCGGGTCGTTCACGCGTTGCGCAGACATTCTCATCACCGCTGTCGGTCGGCCTGGTCTCATAACGGCTGACATGATAAAACCCGGCGCCGCTGTGCTCGACGTCGGCATCACGAGAATTCCTGATGCGACACGGAAGAGCGGCACGCGCCTCGTGGGCGACGTCGATTTCGAGGCCGCGCGTCAAGTCGCGGGTCTCATTACGCCCGTGCCAGGCGGTGTAGGACCGATGACGATCGCGATGTTGCTGCGTAATACCGTCCGCGCAGCGCAGCGTCTGGCGGCCGCGTGAGTTCCGCGTGATGAGACGCTCATACGGCTCTCGCGCGACGCGCTCCGGTGTCGAGTTCGATCTGTTCGGGTCCGGATCCGGCGCGACACCGATCGTCGCGCCGGCAACACCGGGTTCATCCCCCGAGACGGCGATTCAGGTCGCGTCGCTGACCGAGACCGCACGCGCTGTCATCGAGGGCTCGTTCGCTCCGCTGTGGGTGCGCGGTGAGGTCAGCGACTTCAAGCGTCACAGGAACGGACACTGGTACTTCTGCCTTCGCGATGCGTCTGCGCAGGTGCGCTGCGTGGTATGGTCGCGCAATCAGCGCGGGATTCCGGCGTCGCCGGACGAGGGGATGGAAGTCACTGCGTTTGGCCAGCTCACGGTGTATTCCGCGCGCGGCGAGATGCATCTCAACGTCACCGCTCTCGATGCGATTGGCGATGGGCTCTGGCGCAAGGCGATGGAAGAAACGCGACTGCGTCTCGACCGCGAAGGCCTGCTCGCACCGGAGCGCAAGCGCGCACTTCCATCGGCGCCGACGCGCGTCGGCATGGTGACCAGCCCGGATGGTGCTGCACTGCGCGACGTCATCTCCGTGATTCGTCGCCGCGCGCCGCACGTGAGTCTCGTGGTGAGCGCCGCGACGGTGCAGGGGCCCGGCGCACCCGCGGAAATCGTCGCCGCAATCCAGCGCATTTGCCGCTTCGGCGAGATCGACGTCCTGATCGTCGGACGCGGGGGCGGTGCACGCGAGGACTTGTGGGCGTTCAATAGCGAAGCCGTTGCGCGCGCAATCGCGGAGTCCACCGTTCCCGTGATTTCGGGTGTCGGTCACGAGATCGACGTGACGATTGCCGATCTCATCGCGGATCATCGCGCCGCGACTCCATCCGCTGCCGCGGAAGCAGCTGTACCGATGCGGAGCGATCTTCTCGCCGCACTGCGCGATATGAGCGACGAGTTGTGTGCGTCGCTCGCCGAGCGTGCGTCGCGGGCCCGCTCTGATCTCGAGAGCGGCGCCATGGCGCTCCGGCGTGCCGCGTCGATCGATGCGGAGCGGCGGCGCGCGGCAATCAGCGCAACCGCCGGTCGCCTCAACGCGCTCAGTCCGCTCGCGACGCTTGCGCGTGGCTATGCGGTCGCTCGCGACCCGGTCCACAAGACAACGCTCGCAAGCGTCGCCGACTTCAAGCCGGGTGCACCTTTCACTCTCACATTGCGCGACGGTGACGTCGCCGCGCGGGTCGCGGACAAGCCATGAGCTACGAAAAGCGAGTCGAGCGGTTGCAGGAAATAGTCGCAGATCTCGAAGGCGATGGACTACCTTTGGACAGGGCGCTCAAGCTGTTCGAGGAAGGGATCGAGATACTCCGGCTCGCATCCGACGAACTGACCAGCGCCGAGGGACGCGTTCAACTGCTCATCGAGAGCGCGGAAGGCGTCTTCGAGACACGCGAGATCGATGTCTGAGCCAAACCTGGCCGTGGATTTCGGATCCGACCGCAGCTATATCGACGCTGCGCTCGGCGCGGCCTGCGAGACGCTCCCGCCCATGTCGCGACGTCTCGACAGGGCCGTCCGCTACGCGCTTTCCGGGCCCGGCAAGCGTCTGCGTGGCATACTCGTCGCAGCGTCGTACCGTGCAGCTGGCGGCGGCGGCAACGTTTACGGCCTGGCAGCTGCTGTGGAGATGCTGCACGCGTATTCCCTCGCGCACGACGATCTACCCTGCATGGATGACGACGACATGCGGCGCGGTCGTCCGACCGCCCACAAGGCGTGCGGCGTCCCGGCGACGGTCGTCGCTGGCGTAGCGATCATCCCGATCGCTGCCGCGGCCGCCACGCGCTCGGTGCGCGGCATGTACGGCGGCGCTCCGCGCGCAGCGCCAATCGTTGCCGTCCTGATGCAGGCGGCCGGCGCCAGTGGTATGATTGGAGGACAGCTGCACGACCTCATTGCCGAAGACATTCCGGCAGATTCGCTCGAAAAGCTGGAACGGATTCACCGTGCGAAGACAGGTGCACTGATGGCCGCGTCGGCAAAGGTGGGCGGCATGGCAGCAGGTGCCACCGGCCCCGCGGTGGAGGCGCTTGGAAGCTTCGGTGCCGACATTGGCCTCGCGTTCCAGATAGTGGACGACGTGCTCGACGTTACTTCCTCCTCCGACGCGCTCGGCAAGACGGCTGGGCGTGACGCGGAGCTGGGCAAGAGCACATATCCGGCATTGCTGGGTGTGAATGGTGCAATGGATCGCGCCGTTGCCCTCGCAAGGCAGGGTTGCAACACGTTGCAGGAACACAACCTGCTCAGCCAGGAGCTTCGACACCTGGCCGATCTGGTGATTACTCGCACGCACTGACAGGCAGATGGCAATACTCGAACGCATTACTTCAACGTCGGACCTCAAGGCGCTAACGCGCGACGAGCTGCGCACGCTCGCTGACGAAGTGCGCACATTCCTCATCGATTCGTGCGCCCGAACCGGCGGTCACATCGGCGCGGGACTCGGCGTGGTCGAACTCACCATCGCGCTGCACACGGCCTTCAATACGCCGACCGACCAGATCGTGTGGGATGTCGGCCACCAGGGTTATCCGCACAAGCTCCTTACAGGACGCGCCAGAGGCTTCGACACGCTGCGGACCGAGAACGGCATGTCCGGCTTTCTCAAGCGCTCCGAGAGCCCGTATGATGCCTTCGGCGCGGGACACGCTGCGACTGCTATATCGGCGGGTTTCGGAATGGCCGTCGGCCGCGATATTTCCGGCGAATCGTTCAAGGTGGTTTCCGTGGTCGGCGACGGCGCACTCACTTCCGGGTTGTCGTACGAAGGATTGAACAATGCAGGTGCATCCGGCCGCGATTTCATCGTCGTGCTGAATGACAACGAGATGTCCATCGCGCCGAATGTTGGAGCCATGGCCAAGTATCTCAACTCGGTGCAGCGCAATCCGATCTACAACCGCCTGCGCTCAGCGATAGGCACGGTCGTTGACAGCATGCCGGGACCGTTGCAGGGAATGAGTACGCTGGTGCGCAAGTGGGAGGAGAGCATGAAGTCCTTCCTCACGCCCGGCGTTCTGTTCGAGGAACTCGGCTTCCGCTACTTCGGTCCGATCGATGGTCACGATATCGATCTGCTTCTCGAAACGTTCGCAGCGGTACGCCCCATGGAAGGCCCGCGCCTCGTTCACGTCGTAACCAAGAAAGGGAAGGGATTTCCGGCCGGCGAGAACGTCGAGAAGTGGCACGCGCTCCCCGCGGGTCATGACCCCGCAACCGGCAAGCAGGTCAAGGCGTCGTCCGCGAATCCGAGCTACACCGCGGTTTTCGGAAAGGGGCTGGCGGAGCTCGCGGCCATCGACCCCAAGCTCGTCGCAATTACTGCGGCAATGCCGAGTGGAACCGGCACCGGAGTCATGGCGAAGACATTTCCCAAGCGATTCTTCGACGTTGGAATTGCGGAAGGTCACGCCGTGACATTCGCGGCCGGTCTCGCGACGCGCGGGGTCAAACCGGTGTGCGCGATCTATTCCACTTTCCTCCAGCGTGCGTACGACAACGTAATACACGACGTCGCTCTCCAGCATCTGCCTGTCGTGTTCGCCATGGACCGCGCCGGTCTCGTCGGTGAGGACGGGCCGACGCACATGGGATTGTACGACATCGCGTACATGCTTTCGATTCCTGGTGCAACGGTAACTGCGCCCAAAAACGGCACCGAGATGCTCGGCCTGCTGCGTACCAGCATGGCGCACAAGGACGGCCCGTTCTCGCTGCGATATCCGCGCGACGCATCGCCCGACATCGTTCCGCCGATCGCGGAGATCGCGCCGGTCCCGTTTGGAACGTGGGAAGTGTTGCGTCACGGTTCTGAGTTCGCGGTGCTCGCAGTTGGCCCGATGGTCAACAACGCGCTTGCTGCGGCCGACATCCTGGCTGCCGAAGGATTGTCGATCACTGTTGTCAACTGCCGATTCCTCAAGCCGCACGACGAAGTCACGCTCAACGCACTTCTCGCGGACCACCGTCATCTTCTCGTGGTCGAGGAAGGAACCGTGGTCAATGGCTTCGGCGCGTACATGACGTCTGTCATCGCGCGACTGGATCCGACCGTGCGCGTCATTGCGCACGGAGTTGCCGACAGATTCATCGAGCAGGCGTCGCGAGCGCGCCAGCTTCAGCTGACTGGGCTCGATGCGGCCGGAATCGCGGAGCGCGTGCGCGTGCTTCACGGGAGTGCCGCCGAGGCGGTCGCCGGATGATCAACATCGGGGTAATCGGTCACCGAGGATACCCCGCGCTCGCATCCATCATGGACGTGCTCGAGAGCGAAGCACGTCAGCTCGGCGTCAGCCTGTATTTCGAAGCCGGCCTGCTCGACGCTCCCGACGATCGGTTACTCAGGTCGCCGTCACAGATTCACGTTGCGCTATCGCTTGGCGGTGATGGAACCTTGCTCCGCACCGCTCGGTTTCTCGACGGTGCAGCGGTTCCCATCCTCGGTGTCAATCTGGGAAGACTTGGCTTCCTCACCAGCTGCAGCGCGCCGGAGCTCAAGACTGCGCTGGAAGCCGTGGTTGCCGGTGACTACGACGTCGACGAGCGGATGGCATTGCGCGGCGAAGCGAAGCACAGCGATGGAACTCCCACGGAAGAATGGCAGGCGCTCAACGACATCGTGATGCACAAGGGCGGCTTCGCACGGATGCTGAGCGTACGGGTTATCGTTGACGGCGAAACGCTCGGCGACTACAACAGCGATGGAGTCGTCGTCGCGTCCCCGACCGGCTCGACCGCGTACAGTCTGTCGGCAGGCGGCCCACTCGTCACGCCGTCGCTCGATTCCATCATCCTCACCCCCGTCTCCGCGCACGCGCTTGCCATTCGGCCAATAGTCCTTCCGCCGAGCGTCACCGTGACTCTCGAATCGCTGGACGGACCTGACGAGGTGCTGATCACCGTGGATGGACAGGCCGGTACGCGATTGGCTGCGGGCGACACGTTAACGGTTCGCCGCGCGCCGCGCGCCGTGCGTATAGTTCGCTTTCCGGGCAACAGCTTCTTCGATAGGCTCCGCGTCAAGCTCGGCTGGGGCGGACTACCGACACGCGATCAACCCAAACAGTGCTGACCGAACTTCGAATCAGGAATTTTGCCATAATCGATTCGGTAACGCTTCCTCTCGAACGCGGGCTGAATGTTCTTTCGGGAGAAACTGGAGCGGGCAAGTCGATAATCGTTGGCGCGTTGGGATTGCTGCTGGGAGAGCGCGCCAGCGCCGATCTGGTGCGCCCTGGCGCCGAGCGCGCGACAGTCGAGGGGGTCTTCGACCTCAGCGGCCGTCCGGCTCTTGTTGCTCTCGTAGATGAGCGTGGCATCGACACGGAAGGCGAAACACTGGTGCTCAAGCGTGAGATCGCCGCGTCGGGGCGCGGCCGCGCCTGGGTGAACGGCACGCCGGTGACAGCAACGATACTCGCGGAGATCGGCCGGTCGCTGGTCAATCTGCACGGCCAGCACGAAGCGCAGACGTTGCTCGACGACGAGTCGCAACGCCAGATTCTGGACGCGTACGCGGACGCCACAAACGCCGCGCGCGACGTTGCGTCGGAGTATGCATCGCTCGCGGCGATCCGCCGAAGGATGGAAGAGATCACCAAGCGGCGCGCCGATGCGGAGCGTCGTGCGGACTACCTTCGACACGTCGCGCGCGAGATCAGCGACGCGCAGCTCGTCCCGGGCGAAGACGTCACACTCGAAGACGACGCTCGTGTGCTCGAGAACGCAGACGAGCTGCGCACACTTGCGCAGGCAGTGTCGCAGGCGCTCAGCGATGACGAGGACGGCGCGCTTGCGCGCCTTGCATCGGTTCATCGCGCGCTTGGCCAGATCTCACGGATCGATGCAAGTGCGTCGAAGATGCAGGAGTTGTACGATACCGGCTTCTACGCACTCGACGAGCTGGCCCGCGCAGCGTCCGACTACGCTTCTTCCGTTGAACTGGACCCCGAGCGTCTTGCCGGCGTCCGGGCGCGCCGCGAGCTGATCTTCCGTCTGAGCAAGAAGTACGGCGGCACGCTCGCCGACGTCATCACGACAGGCGCCGCCGCGCAGGCCGAGCTCGATCTCGTCGATTCAGCCGAGTTCGACGTTGCACAGCTCCGGAAGCAGGAAGGAGAAGCGTCGGACCGGCTGCGCGCTGCGGCAGCGCGTCTCACGGCGCTTCGCAAGCGCGCAGCCACCGCAATCGGCAAGGCAGTTTCCGCGGAGCTTCCGCAACTGGGAATGGATTCCGGCCGCTTCACCGTCGCACTCACGCCGCGCGCGGAAATTTCGCCGCAAGGCGCCGAGGATGTGGAGTTTCGCGTTGCACTGAACGTCGGCTACGATCCACGGCCACTCGCACGAGTCGCATCCGGCGGTGAACTCGCCCGTGTGATGCTCGCACTCAAGACGGTGCTCGCCGCCGTTGATCACATCCCGACTCTGGTGTTCGACGAAGTCGACGCAGGAATCGGTGGCCGCGTCGGCTTGCAGGTGGGCGATACCATGCGTCGAGTCGCCGAGCAGCATCAGGTATTCGCGATATCCCACCTACCGCAGATCGCCGCGCGCGCCCACCATCACATAGTGGTTGCCAAGGGCGCGCGTGAAGGCGTAACCACCGCGGACATCAGCGTTCTCTCCGCGAATGATCGCGTGACAGAGATCGCGCGCATGCTGGGCGGCGATCCCGAAAGCAAGGCCAGCAGAGCGCACGCAAAGGAATTGTTGCAAGCAGCCGGGTCGTAACCCGTCACGTGCCGAATTGGTGGTCACGCGTTTGCGATGTTTCTCGTTACGCGCCGAATTGGTGGTCATGCGTTTGCGACGTTTCTCGTTGCGCGCCGAATTGGTAGTCCTGCGTAGGGCGCGGATATTTCCGCGCCTGGCCCATTTAGGTGCAATCGGAATTGGATCATCGCGGATATTTCCGCGCCTGGCCCATTTAGGCGGGATCGAAATTGGATCATCGCGGATATTTCCGCGCCTGGCCCATTTACGCGGGATCGAAATTGGATGAACGCCGCGTTTGTCAGTCCTTCGTTATGCGGCGCGACCGGTTCGTCGACGTCGTCAGCCCGCCGAAGGCGGGGATCCATGGCTGAGGCGCAAGGCATGGCATGCTTGTTCGCAGGTGTCGCCTTTGGCGGATAACAAAAGATCTACGGTCGTTACCGTCGATCAATGACACCTGCAAATGTGGGCGACATCATCGCATCGTCGTCCATGGATCCCAGCCTTCGGCGGGATGACGACATTTTACAAACGCGGCGTTCATCCAATTTCGATTGCGCGTAAATGGGCCAGGCGCGGAAATATCCGCGATGATCCAATTTCGATCCCGCCTGAATGGGCCAGGCGCGGAAATATCCGCGCCCTACGCAGGACCACCAATTCGGCGCGTAACGAGAAACGTCGCAACCGCATGACCACCAATTCGGCGCGTAACGAGAAATATCGCAAACGCATGACCACCAATTCGGCGCGTAACGAGAAATATCGCAAACGCATGACCACCAATTCGGCGCGTGGGTAGAGTCGTCGTAAGGTTACCGCTTCAGCCTCCAATACAACCGAATCAAAATCTGATCGTTGATCAACTTCGGCACTGCGCCACCGGTCCCGCTAACCGTCTCCGTGTGCAGGTAACTAACATCGAACGGGATCTTCGACTTTCCCTGACTCACCGCGTGCGCATTCGAGAACGCAATCCCGCCACCGACTCGTTGTTCCTTGAAGTCCGTGCCGAGCCCGAGGTCCGGTAGTGCAACGCCACCTGCCGTGTACGCATCGGCCGTCTTGTGACGATACAGATACTGACCGCCCAGTGAGATGAAATCATTGAACACCCAGCGCGGCATCGCCTCGATCTCGAGCATTTTTCCCAGTTGCCGATTGACGGCAACGGCGGTGGCGGCCGGAGGGAACGTAACGCCGGGCGCGTATCGCACCGTCATCGAATCGCTCGTCGCCTTTGCGTACCGCGCAACTCCGGAAACCCAGAAGTGACCGCCGAGCAGAATGTCCAGATAGCCGCGCGCGAGAACCGCGCCCGTATGCGTTCCCGTTCCGATGTCAGTGAGCGCATCGGACGCTGGAAGCGATCCCGTCGGGAAGCGATATCCGCCAGCAACCGCGAGCCGGGCATTGATGCCGTGCGGCGTGAAACGTAATGCGTTGCCTGCGCGAAACGAATCGAACAGCAACAGCTTCGCAGTCAGCTCCGCGTCGCCGAGGCCCGTTCGCTCGATCGTCTGGAAAGGCTGCAGCGCGACCCCGTATGACGGATCGCTCAGCAGCGTCTGCACACCCGGCGTTGCCAGTGGAGTCGGAGCTCCCACGACACCCGTCGCCGTGATGGCCGGCACTCCCGTCGCAGGATTCGCCGCGAATGCATTCAACGCGCCGCGCACGCTGCTGACACGCGCATCGACAGCGCTCTGCACGGTACTTCCGCGCGTCGGCACCAGCGCGCCATTCATGTACAGAGACGCGATCGAATTACCGAATCCAGTCGCTGACGTGACGAGCGCCGCAGAGCCGGCGCATTGCGGATCGCTAGCGCCCGCGCCGGAGCAATAGGCCCTGACCGCCGCCGCCGCTGTGATCACCTGTGCGGTGAAGATGGAATCGGTCGCGCGCGCGACTGCATCTCCGGCGGCAGCCGGATTGGGACCCAGATTGGCCTCGTTCGCCCCGGGATTCGCACGAAAGAACACGCTCGTCCGCGTGTGCACGATCGGAACCATCGCCGTCACCGATAACCAGCGCGAGATTCCAGCCTCGATCGATATCGGAACGTTCGCGACACGGTCCGTCACCTGCGTGACCGTCCGGCCAACGGACACGTTGAGTCCTGACACGCCCGTGATCGCCCGCAATGTGTCCTGAACCGGCTTGAGGATGGGCAGTTGTGCCACCCCCACGCTGTCCAGACTGAACCGGCCGCCGAGCGGCTGGAGAACTCCCGCCACGCCCGGCTTCGGGGAAACGAACAGCTGATCCCAGTACGACCAGTCGCTTTCCACCTTGATCCGGAAGCTGCCAGACGGCGTGATCGATGCATCTTCGCCCAGTCCGGTGATCGCCTGGGCACCAGCTGCGCCAGCGCACAGCGACGCCGTGAGGGTGAAAATTGCTGCTTGGAACCAGCGTCCGGGCATGTGCTCTCGGTAAGAATCGTTGTAGGCGCGACGCGGGGACGTTAGCATTCCGGTTCCGTCCGTGTCAACCAAAGCTAAGTGAGGTCTGAGCTGCGCACGCCACCAACCATCCCGTGGCAGGTAACCGGGAACCACTGGCTCTCGTTGCCGTGCGTGCATCCGGCCGACGGTTCCATCCATGGAATCGGACTGA
>Ga0068854_100001221_pt1 | contig 15413 bp, 15 predicted proteins | sample KBSCornC42_FD_66590 | JGI IMG/M metagenome (GOLD analysis project Ga0068854, IMG submission 66590) | Corn rhizosphere microbial communities from Kellogg Biological Station, Michigan, USA - KBS Corn C4-2 | ecosystem: Host-associated > Plants > Roots > Rhizosphere > Soil ... | reverse complement strand
CGCGATCGCCGCCAGGCTCGAGACGCCGCTCGGGACGATCAAGACGCGAATGCGCCAGGCGCTGCTCCGCCTGCGCGATGCGCTCGCGGAGCAGAAGCGATGACCACGGCCGATACGAGCCACGACGCCGTCCGCGAACAGCTGCCCGCCTACGCGATCGGCGCGCTCGACGGCGGCGAGCGTGCCGCGGTGGAGTCGCACCTGCGCGGCTGCGTGACCTGCGCGGCCGAGCTCGCGACGATGCGTCCCGTGGCGAGCGCGCTCGCGCAGATCGTGCCGCAACACGATCCGCCGGCCGCGCTTCGCGCGCGCGTGCTTGCGGCGGCGGCCGCGCGGGAGAGCGCGGCGCCGCGGCGTTCGCCAGCGGCGTCGTCGGCGCCGTGGCTCGCGGCCGCCGCCATGCTCGTCGTCTCGATCGGGCTGGCCGGCTACGCGAGCTCGCTGCGGCAGCGCGTCGGCCGGCTGGAGCAGCAGTTGGCCGCCGCGCTGCTGCGCGTCGAGGACGGCGAGCGCCGCGTCAACGTCGCCCTGCGCGCGGCGGACGATTCGCGGAACACCTTGTCGATCGTCGCGGCGCCCGATGTGCGGCGCATCGATCTCGCGGGACAGCGCGCGGCGCCGGCCGCCGCGGCGCGCGCGTTCTGGAGTCCCAGCCGCGGCGTCGTGCTGGTGGCCGCGAACCTGCCGGCACTGCCGCCCGGGCGCACGTATCAGCTCTGGTTCGTGACCGCCGACGCGAAGGTGAACGTCGGGCTGCTCAAACCCGACCCGACCGGACGGGTCGACGCGATCGTGACGAATGCCGCCAACCTGCCGACTCCAGCGGCCGTCGCCGTCACCCAGGAGCCCGAGGGCGGCGTACCGCAGCCGACCGGCGACATGTACCTCGTTGGCAGCGCCCACTAATCAATTCGATTTGTCGTAGCGCAGCCCTTCAGGGCTGCCCGCGCGGCCGTTGGCGGGCCTGAAGGCCTGCGTTACGTGAGACCGCGCGAGCCATCCAACGGGCTCACCGCCGCGTAGTGACTTCCGACTGCGGCTGCCGATCACGCCGCACAAGGAGGTCTGTCATGCGGAAGCCTGTCTGGGGTGGGTTCATCATCGCCGCCATTCTCGTCACCGTGTCGTCGTCGGCGACTTACGGCCAGGGGATGAAGGAGAAGTCGCTGTACGAGCGGCTCGGCGGCAAGAAGGCGATCGCGCTGGTCGTCGACGAGTTCGTCTCACGTGTCGCCGCCGACAACCGGATCAACGCGTTCTTCGCGCAGACGGCGGCGGACGAGACGCGTCTGCGGATGTTCAAAGGCAGGCTGGTCGATCAGATCTGCGAAGCGAGCGGCGGACCGTGCAAGTACACCGGCAAGGAGATGAAGGCGGCGCATATGGGAATGGGCGTCGGCGGCAGCGACTTCGATGCCCTGGTCCAGGATCTGGCCGCGGCGCTGGACACATTGCGCGTCGGCGCGCATGAAAAAGACCAATTGCTCGGCGCGCTGGCGCCGATGAAGACCGACATCGTCGAAAAACGCTAGGTACGCGGCGGCGCTGCGGGGCGAGTAGAATCTCGGCGTGTCCAGGCCCAACACGCGCGTGCTCGGCCTCGGAGCGCTCGTCGTCGCGGCGCTCGCGGCGATCCCGTTCGTCGGCGCGATGCGCGTTGATCCCGCGCCGCCCTTGCGGCTGGCGTGGGTCGGCGACGCGCATCAACTAGGCCCGGTCGGTTACCGCGATCCGGCGGGTGCGATCTCGCCAGACGGTCGATGGCTCGCCTATTCCGAAGGGCGCTTCCTGCGCGTCCGGCCGATCGACGGCGGACCGGTCGTCGAACTGGCGCCCAACGACGCGCAGATCCGGAACATCGCGTGGAACCCGGACAATCGCTCGGTGCTCGCTGACGGTTATCAGACGCCGGCGGGCTGGGCCGTCTACGACCGTGTCGATCGGGCGCGCCGTGGCCTGTGGGCCGATCGCGATCCGCTGCGCGCTACCAGTGACGGCGGTACAAAGACGGCGACGGCGCGCGTCGCCGATCTTCGTCAACCCGTGTGGTCGCCGGACGGCCGGTTCCTTGCGGCCATCGTGAACGCGCGCGATGGCCAGGAGCTGTGGACGATCGGCGCCGACGGCGCGTCGGCAACTGCGACGCGTGTGGCCTCGCGCATCGCGTTTCCGGCGTGGACCGAGGACGGCCGCGTCGCATGCGTCGCCACCGATAAAGGCCATTCCGCCGTGACGATCCCGTGCGGCGGTGCGCCGCTCGTCACGAAACCAGCAGTCGACGTGTACGGTCCCATCGCGTTCACCCACGGGACGCGGACCGTCTACGCCGCCGGCGCCAACGACGGCGGCACGGTCGATCTGTGGGCGCTCGGCCTCGACGATCGGCGGGCGGTGCGCGTCACATCGTTCTCGCGCGACACCTACGCGCCGACCGTGACGCGCGACGACAGCGTGCTGTTCAAGGTGCAGAGCTACCGAACGGTCGTTGCGCGCGTGCCTGCCGCCGGCGGCGTGGCTCGCAGCGCGGCGACATTTCAGAGCGAGACGCCGTCGTGGGATCCAACGGGGCGTCTCCTCGGCATCACGTTCGGGACCTGGCGGCGCGTCGTCGACGATGCCAAGTATCCGGATATCGCCCAGGACGCCGGGATCATCGAGGTCGGGGAAGCGGCGCCGGCCGATCGCGTCACACGCGTCGTGCACGCGTCGGCGTCAGAGGATCAGTCGCTGTGCTGGTCGCCGAATGGCAGGTGGATCGCGTTTCACTCGCACAAGGATCAGAGCGACGACATCTGGCTCCGTGCGGCGACCGAAAACGCCGAGCCGCGCCGCATCAGTTTCCTCGGCCGCGGCGCCGAAGTCGGATGGCCGCGGTGGTCGCCGGATGGCCGGGCTCTGTTGTTCACCGGCGCGGATCGCGCCGCTCATCGCAACGTCGCCTACGTCGTCGGCGTCAGCCAGGAGAGCGGTGAACCGACGGGGCAGCCGAACGCGATCGCGATCAATACGACCGCCGATGTGGAACATGCCGAGTGGCTGCCGGACAGCCGCCGGATTGCCGTGCTGATCAAGGAAGGCCCCGGGCGGCAGCTGCTCGCCGTCGCGTCTCGCGAGGGTGGCGAACTGCAGGTGATTCACCGGTTCGCGTCCGAACACGACACCTCGGGCCTCGGCATCTCGCCCGACGGGCGCGAGGTGGCGTTCATCGCGCCGGCGCCGGACGGATTCTTCCAGGTCTTCGCCCTGCCGCTCGGCGGAGGCGCGCCGCGCCAGGTGACCACCGATCCCTCGAACAAGACGCAGCCGGCCTGGTCGCCTGACGGCGGCTGGATCGCCTACACAGTGTGGAGCTACGACGTGCAGTTCTGGAGAACGCGATGAGGTGGGCCGTGTGCCTGGCGGCGGCGCTGTCGGTGATCGCGTGCAGCGACGAGCGGACGTCCGAGCGGCCAAACCGTCCGCCGCCGGCGTACTTCGACAACTCGGAACACGACGACGTGCTCAGCGGCGGCGTGAAGATGATTCCCATCGCCACGTCGAAGGGAACGTTCAAGGTGTGGACCAGACGCGTCGGCAACAACCCGCGCGTCAAGGTGCTGCTGCTGCACGGCGGCCCGGCGGCAACGCACGAGTACTTCGAGGCCTTCGACAGCTTTCTGCCCGGAGCCGGCGTCGAGTACTACTACTACGATCAGCTCGGGTCGGCATACAGCGACCAGCCCGACGACGATTCGCTGTGGGACGTGCCGCGTTTCGTCGACGAGGTCGAACAGGTGCGCACGGCGCTGCATCTCGACCGCCACAACTTCTATCTGCTCGGCCACTCATGGGGCGGACTGCTGGCGATCGAGTACGCGCTGGCCCACCAGGATCACCTGAAGGCGCTGGTCGTCTCGAACATGATGGCGAGCATTCCCGCCTACAACGAGTACGCGAAGCGAGTGCTGATGCCGGCGATGGATCCCAAGGTGCTCAGCGAAGTTGAGCGGCTCGAAGCGGCGAAACAGTATTCGAGTCCGCGCTACATGGAACTGCTGGTGCCGAACTTCTACGCGCAGCACATCCTGCGGATGCCGCCGGATCAGTGGCCCGACCCGGTGAACCGGGCGTTCAAGCACCTGAACGAAAAAATCTACGTGCAGATGCAAGGCCCGAGCGAGATGGGCGCGAGCGGCACGCTGGTGAATTGGGACCGCACCGCCGACCTGCCGAAGATCACCGTGCCGGCGCTGACGATCGGCGCCAGGTACGACACGATGGACCCGGCGTTCATGGAGAAGATGGCCGGACAGCTGAAGAAAGGTCGCTACCTCTATTGCCCGAACGGCAGCCACATGGCGATGTACGACGATCAGAAGGTGTACTTCGCCGGCCTGCTCAAGTTCATCGCCGACGTCGACGAAGATCGGTTCCCGTGAGTGTATAATCGCGGCATTACTCTTTAACGCGTCCCGAGAGGACGCGAAGAGGTCCGATGCCAGTCGTACTCGACGCCGACCGTATCAGCCGCTCCCTCACGCGCATCGCCCACGAAATCGTCGAACGGAACCGCGGCGTGGACGATCTCGCCCTGGTCGGCATCCGCACGCGCGGGGTGCCGCTGGCGAGACGCCTGGCGCACCTGCTGCGCGACATCAGCCATCACGACGTGCCGACCGGCGCGCTCGACATCACGCTCTACCGCGACGATCTGATGCGCACCGCCGTCGGCGCGCAGCCGCAGATACGCAAGACCGAGATTCCGTTCTCGATCGACGACAAGCGGATTCTGCTCGTCGACGACGTGCTGTATACCGGGCGGACGATTCGCGCGGCGCTCGACGCGCTGATCGAGTTCGGCCGGCCGAAGGTGATTCAGCTGGTCGTGCTCGTCGACCGCGGCCACCGCGAGCTGCCCATCAAGGCCGACTACGTCGGCAAGAACGTCCCCACTTCGCTCGCGCAGAGCGTGCAGGTGCACCTCACCGAAGTCGACGGCCGTGACGAGGTGGAGATCCAGGAACCATGAAAAAGGATCTCCTCAGCATCGACGACCTCACGACCGACGAGATCCTGCTCGTCCTCGACACCGCCGAAGCGATGCGCGAGATCGGCCAGCGGCCGATCAAGAAAGTGCCGACGCTTCGCGGCAAGACCATCGTCAACCTGTTCTACGAACCGAGCACGCGGACGCGGACCTCGTTCGAGATCGCCGAGAAGCGGCTCAGCGCCGACACGCTGAACATCGCCGTCGCCGCGTCGAGCGTACTCAAGGGCGAGACGCTCGCCGACACGGCGATGAACATCGAGGCGATGGCCCCGGACATGATCGTCCTCCGCCACGCCTCGTCCGGCGCCGGCCACCTGTTGTCGCGCATCTGCCGGTCGCGAATCATCAACGCCGGCGACGGCATGCACGAGCACCCGACCCAGGCGCTGCTCGACGCCTTCACGATCCGCGAGCACAAGAAGCGGATCGAGGGGCTGAAAGTTGCGATCGTCGGCGATCTGCTGCACAGCCGGGTGCTGCGCTCGAACGTGCTGCTGCTGACGCGGCTCGGGGCAGAGGTGTGGGTGAGCGGCCCGCCGACGTTCGTGCCGGTGGGCATCGAGCGGTTCGGCGTCCGCGTCTCGCCGCGCGTCGACGAAGCGGTCGCCGACGCCGACGTGATCATGATGCTTCGCATCCAGCAGGAGCGGCTGCACGGCGCGTTCATCCCGTCGCTGCGCGAGTACTTCACCACCTTCGGCATGACCCGCGAGCGCGTCGCCCGCGCGAAGCCGGACGTGATCATCATGCATCCCGGGCCGATGAACCGCGGCGTCGAGATCGCGTCCGACGTCGCCGACGGCCCGGACTCGGTGATCCTGGAGCAGGTGGCGAACGGCGTCGCGGTGCGGATGGCGGTGCTGTACTTACTCGCCGGCGGCGCCGAGGCGGACTGACAAAATTAAGAATTAAGAATTTTGGAAGTAAGAATTCGTGATTCGATTCGTGAGGTGCGCATTATCGACGCATCACTAACGCCTGCGCGAATTCTTAATTCTTACTTCCTAATTCTTAATTGTGAGACGCCGGGGATGAGAGAGCGATGGGGTTGATTCTCTTGAGGGGTGGCCGCGTCGTCGATCCGGTGAACGGGCGCGATGGCGTGTTCGACGTGTTGATCGACGGCGATCGCATCGCGCGGGTCGGACGCGATCTCGCGACGGCGGACGGCGTCACTGTCGTCGACGTGCCGAGCGGTCTGGTCGTGTGCCCCGGCCTGATCGACATGCACGTGCACTTGCGCGAGCCGGGTCAGGAGCACAAGGAAACAGTGGCGACCGGCACGGCGGCCGCCGTCGCCGGCGGATTCACCGCGGTCGCCTGCATGCCGAACACGTCGCCGGTCAACGACAACGCCGGCGTCACGGCCTACATCCTGCAGAAGGCGGCGGCGGCCAACCTCGCGCGGGTCTATCCGATTGGCGCCGTGTCGCGCGGTCAGGACGGGGAGCAACTCGCCGACCTCGCCGAGCTCAAGGCGGCCGGCTGCGTCGCCTTCACCGACGATGGGCGTCCGGTGGCGACAGCGATGCTGATGCGCCGCGCACTCGAATACACGTCGATGCTCGAGCTGCCGGTGATTGAGCATTGCGAAGAGCAGACGCTGAAAGGCGACGGCGTCGCCCACGAAGGGTTTCACGCGTCGGCGCTCGGCCTGCGCGGCATCCCCGGCGAAGCCGAGTCGATCATGGCGCTGCGCGACATCTCGCTGGCCGGGCTGACCGGCGGCGCCGTCCACATCGCGCACATGAGCGCGCGGCAGACCCTGGAGGCGGTCCGCTACGGCAAGGCGCGCGGCGTCCGCGTGACGTGCGAGGTGACGCCGCACCACTTCGTCCTCACCGACGAGATGCTGCGCGCGCCGGTTCCGTACGACACCAACGTCAAAATGAACCCGCCGCTGCGCGAGGCCGCCGATCGCGACGCGATGCTCGCCGGGATCGGCGACGGCAGCGTCGACGTGATCGCCACCGACCATGCGCCGCACCACGCCGACGAGAAGCATGTCGAATTCGATCGCGCGCCGTTCGGGATCACCGGCCTCGAGACGGCGGTGTCGCTGTGCTTCGACCGCCTCGTGCACGCCGGCGTCGTCTCGCTGCCGCGGCTGATCGAGCTGCTGTCGGTGAACCCGGCGCGGATCCTGAAAGTGAGCGGCGGATCGCTCAGCGAAGGCGCACCGGCGGACGTGTCGATCCTCGCGCCCGATCTACGGGTCACGATCGCCGCGGCGGCGATGCGGTCGCGTTCGAAGAACACGCCGTTCGACGGCTGGACGCTGCGCGGCGGCGTCGCCGCGACGATGGTCGGCGGGCGGATGGTGTACCGCAACGATGGAGTGTGGCGTGGATAAACGCGGCGAGCGACGCGCAAAGGCGCTGGAGGACCTGCAGCAGTCACAGGTCCTGATGGTGAACGGGCATTTCGACTACGGCAACGGGTATCACGGGCGCGTCTACCTGAACCCGCACCAGTTGTTCCGCACGCCGTCGACCATCTGGCGATTTGCGCAGGATCTGATCGACCTGATGCCGGGCGATCTCGTACAGCAGGCCCAGGTGGTCGCCGGCCCGGCGACCGGCGGCGCGCTGCTCGCCCACACGATCGCCGGCCTGCTCGACAGCCGGCGCAGCCTCACGCATCCGCCCTGCATCTTCGCGCCGTTCAACTACGACCCGAGCCGCGGCTTCACCCTGCGCGAGTTCTACCGCCGCGAGATCCACGGCAAGCGCGTCCTGCTCGCCGACGACGTGCGCAACACCGGGCAGACTTTTGCGCGCTGCGCCGAACTCGTCAGGGACGCCGGCGGTACCGTCGTCGCGACGGTGGAGATCTACGATCGGTGCGAAGCGGTCACCGATATCGGCGTCCCGAACATCGCGCTTGCCGAATACCAGGCGACGGAGAACTTCAAAGCGGACGAATGTCCGTTGTGCAAGGCCGGCGTTGCAATCACGCGGTTCTGAGATCACGGTCCGGCTAGAGCCGGACACTACCGGCATCGGTTCCGTGGTGTCCGGCTTTAGCCGGACCGTCGGCTAGCCCCGAGCCCCCAGCCCCAACAGCGTCAACCGCGCTACGGCGTCAGCCGCAGATGCCCGATCGCGCCGTTGTCGACATCCGCGCGCGACATCCGCATCTTCTTGTGCCGGACGTCGTGCCAATCGCGTTGGAAGTCGTCGTAATGGGGCGAGAGGAAATGTCCCGACTCGCCGACGGCGTCGAGAAAGCGGCTGTCGTTTGCCGGCGACAGATCGATGATCTCGCGGTAGCCGGGCACGTTGTGCTGCTCGTAGGGACGCTCGGTTGCGACCGGCCCGACATTCACCGTGCTCCAGTCGCCGCCGTTCGGCACCGATCGGCTGAGCAGCGGCCGCAGCGCCGCGACCGCGTCCAGCCCCTGATGCGGGAACACCGCGTGATGCACGGCGTCCCAGTGCCAGCGCGACATGTCGCTGCCGAGGCGTTGCTCGAGGTCGGCGACACCCTGCCTGAGCGCCAGCGTCACGGTCGCGTCGCAGGTTTCCGTTTCCGCCGTCCGCGTGTCGTCGCACCACGCCGCGTCGTTCGCCGCCAGCGTGTGGAGCACGAAGCGGGTCACGTACGAGTAGCGATCCTTGTAGCGGTCCGCGAGCAGCGTGCCGAGGTCGTCTTCGATGAGCGCCGGCCCGAGGTGCTGGAACCAGGCGGCAAAAATCGCTTCGGCGACGCTGTCGCCGCGCGCGTCGAAATCCCAGCGGCGAAGTCGCGCGACCGCCTCGCGATCGGTGGGCGTCGCCGGCTGCGCATGCGCGAGCAGCAGCGGCAGCATGGCCTTGGCGTGAAGGGACACTGTGTCGGCCTGGATGCGCGCGAAATCGTCCGGTGTGAGCCGATGGCTGGACTCGACGGCGCTCAACAGGTCGATGATTCGCTGCGCGCGGTACGGCTCGGGCCATTCGAGCCCCAGATGGTGCGCGTAGCCCGCCGGCTCCGGACGATGGTTGGCGGTGACGATGACGTGCGACGGCGGATCGTAGAGGTGCGGCAGCTCGTCGAACGGAATCCAACCGGTCCACTCGGCGGCGCCGCTCCAACCGTCGGCCGGCGCGGCTCCGTCGCCCGAAGCGCGTACCGGAATTTTTCCCGGCGCGTAATACCCGATGTGGCCGTCGACGTCGGCGTAGACGAAATTCTGCGATGGCGAGACGAACTCGCGAAGCGCCGCGGTGAACTCGGTCCAATTGTGGGCCTCGTTCAGGCGCAGGAACGACGTCACCGTCGAATCCTCGCGATCGAGCGCGGTCCATCGGAACGCCAGCGGCTCGAGCGGCGGCGGCTTTGGACCGGGCGCGCGCGATTCGGCGTTGTTGGTGTTGATCGCGTCGGAGACCAGCGGTCCGTGTCGCGTCACGCGCACGTCGAGGTGGACGTCGGCGGCACCCTTGACGCGGATCGTTTCCGGGACGATGGCGATCGGCTCCTGCGCGCCGCGGAATTCGGCGAGCCGGCCGGTCGGATCGAGGCGCTCGCGATAGAGATCCTCGACGTCGGCGGCGACGTTGGTCGCGCCCCAGGCGATGAACCGGTTCCGGCCCAGCGCCACCGCCGGTGCGCCCGGCAAGGTCGCGCCGATGATCTCGAAGCCGCCGCCGGTGACGTGCGCGAGATACCACGTCGACGGCAGCCGTGCGCCGAGGTGCGGGTCGTTGGCCAGCATCGGCTTGCCGCTCGCGGTCCGCGTGCCGTCGACGACCCAGTTGTTGGAGCCGATCGCTTCGGCGCGCGCGCCGCCCAACAGGAAATCACCGACGGCGACGTCGCCGGAGAGGGCCCGGATGAACGCGGCCAGGGCAGACGGCGCCGCGCTGGCCGGGCGGGTCTGGCGGGTCGGGCAGGTCTGGCAGGTAGGAGAGTCGTTGATTCGCGCTGTGTGGGTGAACCCGATCGGGTTTACCTGGCCGGTACTTAGATGCGGCCGTTCGACCTGCCCGACATTCCCGACCTGCCTGGCCTGCCCGATCCGCGCGCCCCACTGTGGCCCCCCCGACCCGCCTGACCCGCCCGACTCGCCTGACCCGCCTGGCCACTCGGTGATCGTCAGCCCGTCGGTCGCGTACGGCGGCATCAATTGCGCCAGGCGTTCGGCACCGACGGTGTTCGCGAGATCGTGGCGCAGCAGTTCGAATGCGTAGTTGGCGCTGAGATCCCACGCCATCATCTTCACCCACGCGAGCACGTCGGGTCCGCTGAACGGCTCGGGCTCGAATCGCAGGAGCGTGAACTCCGGCGGCAGCCCCGCGCCGTGATGCGTGGCGATGAACGCGTTGATGCCGGCGACGTACGACTCGATCTGCTGCTTCGCCCAGGGCGCCGTCGTCTCCCAGGCGCTCTTCGCCGCGCGGCCGAAACCGACGGTGCGGAGAAAGCGATCCTGCGGCAGCGCGGCGGCGCCGAGCACTTCGGACAGCCGGCCGAAGCCGATGCGCCGCTGCAACTCCATCTGCCACAGCCGATCCTGCGCGTGCACGTAGCCGAGGCCGAACAGCGCGTCGGCTTTCGTCGCCGCGAAGATGTGCGGGATCGCGTCGGCGTCGCGGACGATATCGATCGGCGCCGACGCGCCGGCAACCGTGATCGTGCCGTCGATCTGCGGCAGCGAGCGCCGCAGATAGTGGCGTCCGCCGGCGGCGACGACCGCGACCACGACGAGGACGGCGACGAGCGCTTTGACCAGCATCCGCATGTCAGAATGTTAATGCCATTGCCGATTGCTGAATGCTGATTGCTGATTCAGCGGAATGTGCTGCTTGATGCCTGACCTGAAAGCGACCCTCGATCAGCTGTACGCCGACTTCAACTACGCGGACTCAGCCACCGATCCGATCCAGATCGTCCGGCGCTTCTCGCGAGACGACGATCGCGAGGTGGTCGCTTTCGTGGCCGCTTCGCTGGCGTTCGGCCGGGTGACGAGCGTGCTGCAGTCGATCGAGCGGGTCCTCGCCGTCGTCGGCGCGCAGCCCGCGGACTACGTGCGCCGCTTCGATCCGCGTCGCGACGCCGCCGCTTTCACCGGCATCGGCCATCGCTGGACGCGCGCCGCCGATATCGTCGCGCTGCTGTGGCTGATGCATCAGATGATCGACCGCGCCGGGTCGCTCGAAGCTTTTTTCCTCAGCGGCTACGACGCGGGCGGCGACGACGTAGAGGGCGCGCTCGACGAGTTTTCGACGCGGGCGATGGCGCTGAACCTGAAGGAGGTCTACGGCCGCGTCGGGAAACGTCCCGGCGTCTGCTACTTCTTCCCGCGGCCGTCGGCCGGATCGGGATGCAAGCGGCTCAACCTGTTCCTCCGCTGGATGGTTCGCCGCGACGCGCTCGACCTCGGCGTGTGGCGCCGCGTCTCGCCGGCGAAGTTGATCGTGCCGCTCGACACGCACGTGATTCGCCTCGGGCGCTGCCTGCGTCTCACCGACTACACGAGTCCCGGATGGCGAATGGCGCGCGACATCACCGCGTCGCTGCGCGAACTCGATCCCGACGATCCGGTGAAATACGATTTTGCGCTCTGCCATCTCGGGATGATGAACGCGTGCGGCTTCCACAGGGCGCAGGCCGATTCGCAGTGCCCGCTGCGCGGCGCCTGCCGGCCGCGGCGCCGCAGCGTCGTTCGCCGCCGCTGAAGATTTCCGGCAATCGCGATTGCGGAAACTCCGCCGCGGTCATACCATCGAATAGCCACAGCCTGTTCACGATCGCGTGAACGCGCCTGCCAAGAGTTTTGAGATCCGGCGCCATGCGCCGGGCTCGCGTCGAAGCCGCTGGACGCCGGTCGGAAGCGCCGCTTCGTGATCGCCACTGTTCAGAATTCGAGTGCTTTGACGCTCTCTTCGAGACTTCCGCGACCGACTTCTCGTGCGGCAGCTCTGTTCGAGCGACTGATCGTCGATGCGGAAGGTTTATGCACTGGGTCACCGCGGACGGCGAGCGCATTCTGTCGGTCCACAGCGCCGCGATCAGGCTTGGCGTCTCTGATCGCACCGTGCGCCTGTGGGCGCGGATCGGACGGCTGCGGGGATTCAAAGAGGGTCCAAAGATCTGGCGGTTCCGCGAGACCGATGTCGAAGCGGCGCGCGCCAGGCTCGCGTCGGCGCGGCAGGAGGCTGCCGACGCGGGCGGGGGTAGTGACGATGATCCACAGTGAAAATCCGCTGTTGCATTTCCGCCGACGCCGTTCCCGAAACGAGGTCGAGCTGGTGATCGGCCGGTCCGCGGTACGGATCATCGTCGCGCTTCTGACCGTCGCGCTGGGCATTGCGCTGGCGCTCACCGGATCCAGCCACGCGCAGGACGTGCTCGAAATGATCCGGCGGCTGCCGCCGTTCTAGCGCGCCGATTTCCTCGTAGTGTCCGGCTTTAGCCGGACCCACGACGGTCCGCCTGAAGGCGGACACTACGGCCGCCTACACGTGTGGTTTCTCATCGCGACGCTGCGCGACGATCTGCTCGTACGCCGCAGCGGTTTGGGCGACCATCCGCTCGACCGTGAAGCGCTCGTTGACGCGCGCGAATCCGGCGTCGCCGAGGCGGCCGCGCAGATCGGCATCTCTGAGCGCGCGGAGAATCGCGTCGGCAAGCGCCCGCGCGTCGCGCGGCGGCACGAGCAGTCCGTTGACGCCGTCCTCGACGATCTCGGGAATCCCTCCCGCGGTGGTCGCGACGATCGGCCGCGCCGCGGCCATCGCGTCGAGCAGCGACGTGCCCAGGCCCTCGGTCACAGAACTCATCACGAACAGATCGAAGGCCTTGATGCATCCGAGTACGTCGGTGCGGAACCCGGGCAGCAGGACGTGCTTCTCGAGATGATGCTCGTGCACCTGCTTTTCGAGATGCTCACGAAGCTCGCCTTCGCCGAGGATCACGAACCGCGTGTCCGGTGCGTGCTGCACGACCAGGTGTGCGGCGTCGATCAGGTAGCGCTGTCCCTTGTGCGGTACCAGCGCGGCGACGTTGCCGACGATCGGCGCGCCGTGCGGGAGGAACAGCGCTTCGTGCAGGTTCACCGCCGGCGTCGCGGCGACGTGATCGACGTCGATGCCCTCGTGGACGGTGATGGTGCGCTCGGGCGGAATGCCGTCGCCGAGGAGCATCTGCCGGATCGCCTCGGAAGCGGCGATGAAGCAGTCGACCTGACGATGCTTCCAGCGCGAGAGCGAGTTGCCTTTGAGGTGGAAGTCGACGCGCCGCGAGGCCACGAGCGGCGGCATCGCTCTCGATGCGGCCGCGCCGCTGCCGATCGACAGCGCCAGCGCCGCCATCGCCACACCGTGCGGATCGTGGGCGTGGACGACGTCCGGTCTCGTCCGCTTCATCAGCCGCGACAACCGCCACGCCGCGGACAGATCCATCTCGGTGCGCGGCGCCAGCGGAATCAGCTCGAGACCCTCGGCGGCCCGTCGTCGCAGCTCGCCGTTCGGGTGGGCGACCAGCGCCGCGCGGTGGCCAATCGCGCGGAGGCCGTTGACGGTGAGCAGCACCTGGTTCTGTCCCCCGCGCCACGTCCGCGCCGTGTCAATGTGCAGCGAGTACATCAGTGGGTGAGGCAGGTCAGGCAGGTCAGGCAGGTCAGGCAGGTCAGGCAGGTCTGGCGGGTCGGACGGCTTGTCCGTGCCGGCTTCTCGGCTGTTCCGATCATTCGGCCTCCAAAGTACCCGACTGTTTCAAGAATCCGACCTGCCTCACCCGCCCGACCTGCCTGACCCGCCCGACCGCTGGATCTCCCACAGCTTCGCGAATTTCAGGAACACGTAATACGCGTTCATGCGCGAGATCACGAAGCCGATGGCGCCGTCGCGGAAGCCAGCTTTTGCGACGTAGTTGCGCAGGAACGCGGCCGGCGGATGCATCGCCAGGTCGAGCAGGCTGGCGCGGCGGCCGGCCTCGTGCATCTGGCGCGCGGCGAGCGTGGTGTAGCGATCGATGGTCTCGAGGTGATCCGCGATGTCGCGGTAAGCGTAGTGCTGCAGCTCGCCGCGCAGCTCGCCGACGGCGCCGCGCACCGTCACCGCCTCGTGCACGTACCGGCCCGTCCATTCGGCGGCGCGGCGGTCGTAGAGCCGCAGTTGGAAGTCTGGATACCAGTCGGTGGAGCGGATCCATCGCCCGAGGTGCCACGTGACGCGCGGAATCCGGAATGCGGCCTCCGCCGGCGTCGACGACAGCCGCGAGCGGATTTCGGTGGCGAGCGCCGGCGTCACCCGCTCGTCGGCATCGAGCGACAGGATCCAGTCGTGGCTGGCAATCGAGGCGGCGTAATTCTTCTGCGCGATGTATCCCGGCCACGCGCGCACCTCGACACGGTGGGTGAAGCGTCGCGCAATGGCGACCGTGTCGTCGGTGCTCTGCGAGTCGACGACGACGATCTCGTCGGCCCAGGCGACCGACGCCAGTGCGTCGGCAAGGTCGGTGGCTTCGTTTCGGGTGATGACGGTGACAGAGACCGGCGGCACGCGCGGTCAGTGTACAGCGCCGAGTCGCTGTCGCGACGCGGCGCTGCTCGCAGGACCGGGGCTCGGGGCTTGCCGAGGAGCGAGGCGTAGGCTCGTGGCGGCTAGCCCCGAGCCCCCAGCCCCGACGCGGCGTTATTGCCGGATGATCAACGACCCTCCGGTCGAGATCGCGCCCGTTCCGGCCGTGGTGATGCCGCCGGCGCCGCCGCCGACCGGCACTTCCTGCACCGCCTGGAAGTCGACGAGCGACTTGTTGTAGTCGGCGATCGCCTGGATCTCGATGACCCGCGCCTGCGCGAGGTCCCGCTGGAACTGCGAGATGAAGAACGTCGTCGACATGCCGGCCGCCAGCTTCTTCTCCTCCGCCTCGAGCTTCTTTTCCTGCAGCTCGCGCGAGGCGCGCGCCGACTGGACGCGCTTCTGGTTCGTCTGCACATTGCGCGCGACGGCGCGCACCTGTGTCGCGATCTGCAGCTCGATGTTCTTCAGCTGCATCTGCGCTTCTTCGTACTGCAGCTTGACGCGCGCGAGGTTCGCCTGCGCCGTGCTGGCGCCGAGCGGATAACCGAACTGCACGCCGACCGACCACTGCGGATACGCGCTGCCGAAGACATCGCCGAGCACGGTGCCGTAGCCGCGCTGCGCGAGAATCGAGCGGTCCGGCACGACGCCGGTGGCGGCGAGCGCCAGATCGACCGGGGTGAGCTGCGTGCCGCCGATGCCGAACGTGCCGTAGTTCACGGTCGCGTTGATGTCGGGCAGGACCTGGTTCTTGTAGTACTTGATGTTCACGTCGCTCTGCTCGAGGCTGTTCTTGGCCGACATCAGGTCGGACCGCTTGCTGAGCGCGTTGCGAACCGCCTCGTCGACGTCGATCGGCTGCTCGGAGAAGGCCG
>Ga0068854_100001212_pt1 | contig 15465 bp, 11 predicted proteins | sample KBSCornC42_FD_66590 | JGI IMG/M metagenome (GOLD analysis project Ga0068854, IMG submission 66590) | Corn rhizosphere microbial communities from Kellogg Biological Station, Michigan, USA - KBS Corn C4-2 | ecosystem: Host-associated > Plants > Roots > Rhizosphere > Soil ... | reverse complement strand
CGGATGACGCGGGCCTTGAGAGCCTGGGCACCGTCCTGGCTGGCGAGATCGAGATCGCCGTAGCGGACTTCCGCGCTGGTCTGGGTCACTTCCGCGGCCTGGGCCGGGAACGAGACGGTGGCAGCGGTAGCGGCGGCGGCGGCGAGGGCGGCGAAGAAAGTGGTCGAACGGGTCATGTCATATCTCCTGTTGCGTTCCGGACTTGGGTGGCGACCTTCATCCGGTAAATCTGCGTGGCGGCGGCCCGGTCACCGGGGTGGTCTGCCGTTGGAAAGGAGATAGGCCAGGCACGCGCGCCGCGCATTTCCGCTTCGACCGACCGCGCCAAAGCCTCCACCAAGGCGCATGGCGGCCGACAAACGCATCGCCGGAGTCGACGAACGACAGGAAGGACCCGGCACCCGCCGATCGGCGACGGGAAATTTTGAATCACCCAATGCGATTGCAACAGGATCGTCACATTTGTAGGTGAAGCGACCGAACCGGGGATCAGATCATTCGCCAGATTGCCGTCCTGCCCTATCGCACCAGCCCAGCAGGCCAGATCGAGGTGCTGCTGATCACCTCGCGGGATACGCGGCGCTGGGTGCTGCCCAAGGGCAACCGGATCAAGGGTCTCAAAAGCCACGAGGCGGCGAGCCACGAAGCTTATGAGGAAGCCGGTCTGGTGGGCATCGCCTGCCCCTTCGCGATCGGCAGCTATAATTATCGCAAGACCCGCAAGAACGGCACGTCCCGCCCGGCGACGGTCGACATCTTTCCATTTTCAGTGACGACCCAGCTCGACGAGTGGCCGGAGCAGGACGAGCGCGAACTGCGCTGGTTCGCGCCGGCCGACGCCGCCGCCGCGGTCGACGAGCCCGAGCTGAAGGACATATTGTCGACATTCCACCCGCCGGTGTGGAATCCCGGACTTACCGAGAGATTTGTGGCGGCGACCCGCCGCCACACAGCAGAGAGGTTCACCATAGTGCGCTGGTTCCAGGCATTGCTGCCCAAGCAAGGCAGCTTCTTCGAACAGTTCGAGGCGCATGCGGCGCTGACCGTCACCGCCGCGGACGCGCTCGGCCGGCTGCTGCAGGGCGGCGCCGACATGCCGATCCACTGCCAGGAGATCTTCGATCGCGAAAATGATGCCGACGACATCATCCGCGACGTCCTGGTCGATGTCCGCAAGACGCTGATCACGCCGTTCGACCGCACGGCGATCACCAGCCTCATCGGCTCGATGGACGATGCGATCGACCAGATGAACCAGACCGCCAAGGCGATCACCCTGTACGAACTCAAGACGTTCGAGCCGCAGATGCGCGACATGGCGGGAATCATCGTCGAGGCGGCACGGATCACCGCCGATGCGATGCCGCTGCTGCGCGACTTGGGCCGCAACGCCGCACGGCTCCACAGCCTGACCGAACGGATCGTCAAGCTCGAGGGCCATGCCGACGAGATCCACGATTCCGGCCTGAAGACGTTGTTCAAGGCGAAAGGCGACACATCACCGATGGCGTTCATCATCGGCCGCGAGGTCTATAGCCACCTCGAGAAGATCACCGACCGGTTCGAGGATGTCGCCAACGAGATCCAGGGCCTCGTGCTCGATCACGCCTGACGATGGAAGGCGCTCTCCTCTCCTTCCCGCTGCTGGTCGGGCTGATCGGCATCGCGCTGGCGTTCGACTTTCTCAACGGCCTGCACGATGCCGCCAACTCGATCGCGACGGTCGTGTCGACACGCGTGCTCAAGCCACATTATGCGGTTGCCTGGGCGGCCTTCTTCAATTTCATCGCCTTCCTCTTCTTCGGCCTTCATGTCGCCGAGACGGTGGGCAAGGGCATCGTCGACGCCGACATCGTCGATGCCCAGGTGATCTTCGGCGCCTTGATGGGCGCGATCAGCTGGAATGTGATCACATGGCTGCTCGGCATTCCCTCCTCGTCGAGCCACGCCCTGATCGGTGGCCTGATCGGCGCCGGCACCGCAAAGGCCGGCCTGTCGGCGGTGGTCTGGTCCGGCGTACTCAAGACCAGCTTCGCGATCATCCTGTCGCCCACGGTCGGACTGCTTCTCGCGCTGCTGCTGGTGCTGATCACCAGTTGGGCCTTTGTCCGCGTAACCCCCACAACAGCGGACAAGCGCTTCCGCCGGATGCAGCTGGTGTCGGCGTCGCTCTATTCGCTCGGCCATGGCGGCAATGACGCGCAGAAGACGATGGGGATCATCGCCGTCCTGCTCTATTCGCAGCATATGCTCGGTGGCGAATTCCACGTCCCCTTCTGGGTGGTGATCACCTGCCAGTCGGCAATGGGGCTGGGCACGCTGCTCGGCGGCTGGCGGATCGTCCACACCATGGGATCGAAGATCACCCGGCTGACGCCGGCGCAGGGCTTCTGCGCGGAAACCGGGGGGGCGATCACGCTGTTCGCCGCGACCTGGCTCGGCGTGCCGGTGTCGACTACCCACACGATCACCGGCGCTATCGTCGGTGTCGGCGCCTCCCGGCGGCTGTCGGCGGTACGCTGGAACGTCGCCGGCAGCATCGTGATCGCCTGGGTTGTCACCCTGCCCGCCGCCGCGGCAATTGCAGCGGCTTTCTACTGGCTGGTCGGGCTGATGGGCTGACGCCTCCCTTCTGCCGCCACTGCGGGAGGGGGAGTCAGGTGCGCGGCGCCAGTCCTTCGGTCAATATATCCACCATTTGCCTGGCAATGTCCGCGGCGCTCAGCTCGCCGCCCGGTGCATGCCAGCGCGCCGGCCAGTTGAGCGCGCCCGCTACCGTGAACGCCAGCATCTTCGGATCGGTGCGGGCAATCGATCCGTCCGCCATGCCATCCTCGATCAGATCGCGCATCGCCTTGTCGATCCGGCGTTTGCGCTCGCGAAGGCTCTGCGCGCCCTCGGGGGATAACGCCTCCACGCCGGTCCGTATCACGCAGCGGCCGAAATCGTCCATGTTGATCTCGGCGTAGCGGCGCAGGAAATGGCGCAGCCGGTCGAGCCCCATGCCGGGTGCCTGGTGCGCCTCCTCGACGGCATCGAGAAACTGCTCAAGTCCGATCGCGACGCATTCGAGCAACACCTGCTCCTTGTTGCCGAGATAATGGTAGATGGTGGGCTTGGAGATTCCGAGGCTCGCTGCCACATCGTCGAGCAACGTCGCATGGAAGCCACGCTCGTTGAACATCCGCACCGCCGCGAGCAGCACCGCCTGGCGCTTGGCCGAGCGCTCCTCGGCCTTCTGCTCGCGCGTACGAAACGGTGATTCGGTGTTTTCCAGCTGCACTTCGGCTTCCAATGACCCTGATCGCTGCTTGACATGAAACCGATGGGGATGCAATCTACTGATGAGTAACCACCCCCAATCGCAGAGGTTTCATGATTCTTACGGAGACCCAGTCGGCCATCAGGGATGGCGTGCGAGACTTCGCCCAGGAACGTATCCGCCCGCGCAGTCAGGCGTTTGAGTCGGCCAAGGGTTATCCCAAGGAATTGTTCGAGGAGGTTGCCGGTCTCGGCCTGATGGGGATGGTCGCGCCCGAATCGGTCGGCGGCGCCGGGGCAGATTATGTTTCCTATGCGCTTTCGCTGATCGAGATCGCCGCCGCCGACGGCGCTCTTTCGACGATCCTCTCGATCCAGAACAGCCTGCTGGTCGGTGGGCTGCTCAAGGAAGGGACCGAGAATCAAAAGGCCCGCTTCCTCCCCGAGCTGATCGGTGGCCGCATTATCGGCGCCTTCGCCCTGACGGAAACCGACGCTGGATCGGACGCGGCCGCGTTGCGCACCCGCGCCACCCGTGCCGACGGCGGCTGGAAACTCAATGGCGCCAAGCAGTTCATCAGCTCCGGCAGCATCGCCGGGCTGGTCATGGTGTTCGCCGTCACCGATCCGGAAGCGGGCAAGAAGGGCATCTCCGCTTTCCTGGTGCCCACCGACAAGCCGGGATTTTCGGTCGACAAGATAGAACATAAGCTGGGCCAGGGCGCGTCGGACACCTGCGCGATCCGCTTCGACGATCTATTCGTCGAGGATGACCTGCTGTTCGGCCAGGAAGGGCGCGGCCTCAACATCGCGCTCGCCAATCTCGAGGCCGGGCGGATCGGCATCGCAGCGCAATGCGTGGGCATGGCGCAGGCGGCGATGGAGATCGCAATCGGCTATGCCCGCGACCGCAAGAGTTTCGGCAAGCCGATCATCGAGCATCAGGCGGTGGGTTTTCGCCTGGCCGACCTCGCCACCCGGCTGGAGGCCGCCCGCCACCTCGTCCTACATGCCGCGACCTGCAAGGACGCCGGGCTTCCCTGCCTGAAGGAAGCCTCGATGGCCAAGCTGTTCGCGTCGGAGGCGGCTGAAGCCATTGTCTCGGGCGCCCTTCAAACGCTCGGCGGCTATGGCTATCTGGAGGAATATGGCCTGGCCAAAATCTACCGCGACGTCCGCGTTTGCCAAATCTACGAGGGCACTTCCGACATTCAGCGGATGGTGATCGCCCGCGCGCTTTGAGGATAGCATCATGAACATCGATCCGATTGTCATCGCATCTTATGCCCGTACCCCGATGGGTGGCTTCCAGGGCGCGCTTGCGGGCGCTTCGGCCACTGAGCTTGGCGCCACGGCAGTGAAGGCCGCGGTCGAGCGCGCCGGCATCGACACCAGCCAGGTAGAGCAGATCTTCATGGGCTGCGTGCTGCCCGCGGGTCTCGGCCAGGCCCCCGCCCGCCAGGCCGCGCTCGGCGCGGGCCTGTCGATGTCGGCCGAAGCCACCACCGTCAACAAGATGTGCGGATCTGGCATGCAGGCTGCGATCATGGCGCATGACGCGCTCGCCGCCGGCAGTGCCGATATCATCGTCGCCGGCGGCATGGAGAGCATGTCCAACGCGCCCTACCTGCTTGCCAAGCATCGTGGTGGCGCGCGGATCGGCCATGATGTCGTCAAGGACTCGATGTATCTCGATGGCCTCGAGGATGCCTACACCCCGGGCAAGCTGATGGGCGCGTTCGCCGAGGACTCGGCGCGCGACTATCAGTTCACCCGCGAGGCGCAGGACGATTATGCGATCCGTTCGCTCAGCCGCGCCAATGCCGCGATCGACAGCGGCGCGTTCAACCGCGAGGTCGTGCCCGTGACCTTGGAGACGCGCGGCGGCACCGTCACCATCGAGCGCGACGAACAGCCTGGCAAGGCGCGTCCCGACAAGATCCCGACACTGAAGCCCGCCTTCGCCAAGGACGGCACGATCACCGCCGCTAATGCTTCGTCGATCTCCGACGGCGCCGCCGCCCTGGTGATGACCCGCGCGAGCGTGGCCGAGAAGCTCGGGCTGCCCGTTGTCGCCAGGGTGGTGGCGCACGCAGCGCATGCGCATGAGCCGGGGCTGTTCACCACCGCGCCGGTCCCTGCGATCCGCAAGCTGCTCGCGAAGGCCGGCTGGGCCGTCGGCGATGTCGATCTGTTCGAAATCAACGAGGCGTTCGCCGTGGTGGCGATGATCGCCGCCAAGGAACTCGACATCCCTGCGGAGAAGCTGAACGTCAACGGCGGCGCCTGCGCTCTCGGCCATCCGATCGGCGCCAGCGGCGCGCGGGTAATCACCACCTTGCTGGGCGCACTCGAGCACCGCGGACTCAAGCGCGGCGTTGCCAGCCTGTGCATCGGCGGCGGCGAGGCTACCGCCTTCGCTGTCGAAATCGTCTGAGGGGAAGAAGTTCATGGATCTTAACGGAATTGCCGCCATCGTTACCGGTGGCGCCTCGGGGCTCGGCGGAGAGACCGCCCGCCTGCTCGCGGCAAATGGCGCGAAGGTCACGATCTTCGACCTCAACGCGGAAATTGGCGCGGAAACGGCTGCCGGGATCGGCGGCCATTATGTGCCGGTCGACGTGTCTGACGACGCCAGCGTCGCCGCTGGGCTGGCCGAAGCCGAACAAAAACACGGAGTCGCCCGTATCCTCGTGAATTGCGCCGGCATTGCGCCGCCGGCACGCATTGTCGGCAAGGACGGGACTCCTCACGCGCTCGATATTTTCCGTAAGGTTGTCGACATCAACCTCATCGGCACGTTCAACGTCCTGTCGAAGTTCGCGGCGCGCCTGATCGCGGCAGAACCGCTCGGCGAGGAACGCGGTGTGATCGTGAACACCGCTTCGGTGGCCGCCTATGACGGCCAGGTCGGCCAGGCCGCCTATGCTGCGTCCAAGGCCGGCGTGGTCGGCCTCACCCTGTGCGCTGCGCGGGACCTCGCCCAGCACCGTATCCGCGTGATGACGATCGCACCGGGCATCTTCATGACGCCGATGATGAAGGGTCTTCCGCAGGCAGCGCAGGACTCGCTCGGCCAGCAGGTGCCGCATCCGAGCCGCCTTGGCAACCCGGCCGAATATGCGCTGCTCGTCGAGAGCATCGTCCGCAATCCGATGCTCAACGGCGAAGTGATCCGGCTGGACGGCGCGATCCGGATGGCACCGCGATGACCGACAGTCCCCTCCTGTTCGAACGCGACGGCCCGATCGCAAAGATCACGCTTAACCGGCCCGCCGCCGGCAATGCGCTGGATCTCCCGCTGGGCAGCGCGCTGGTGCAGGCGGCGATCCAATGCGACAGCGACCCCACGATCCGCTGCGTCGTCCTCACCGGCGCGGGCCGCATGTTCTGCACCGGTGGTGACATCGCAGTGATGGCGTCGTCGGGCGACCAGGTAGGCGCCGTGGTCAGCGAACTTGCCAGCACGCTGCACATGGCGATGTCCCGCCTCGCCCGGATGGACAAGCCGCTGGTCATATTGGTCAATGGGCCCGTGGCCGGCGCCGGCTTTGGGCTGTCGCTATGTGGCGACATCGTGCTCGCCGCGCGATCGGCAAAGTTTTCGGCAGCCTATGGGGCGCTGGGGGTAAGCCCCGACGGCGGCCTGACCTGGCTGCTGCCGCGCCTCGTTGGGTTGCGCAAGGCTCAGGAGATCATCATCTCCAATCGCCGGATCGACGCCGAAGAGGCCGAGACGATCGGGATGATCACCCGGGTCGTCGACGATGAGGCGCTGGCCGACGAAGGTGCGAAGCTCGCCGCCGGCCTCGCTCGATCGGCTACCCGCGCGATCGGCACGTCGCGCGCGCTATTGCTTTCCGCATTCGACAATGGCTGGGAAGTCCAGATGGAACTCGAAGCGCGCGGCATCGCCGCCAACATCGCCAGCCCCGAAGGCCGCGAGGGCGTCGCGGCCTTCCTAGCCAAGCGCAAGCCCGACTTCGCAGGCCTCAAATAAGGATCAGCACAGGAACTGCCGGCCCGCCTTCGCCTATGCTGGCTGAGCCGGCGAGACCCACTTCGTTACCGCTTCACGCGGCATCACGATCGAGCAGGTGACGTGCTCCGCATCGACAGGATCGGCTCACAGGACAGGTTCCGACCTGCGCATGCGATTGAGTGTCGGCAGGATCAGTTGCTTCAGCTTGCAGCGCGCCTTCAAATATCGGATGCGACGGCGAAGTTGATTCACCCAGGGCGCCTCGATCCCGTTCTTCAGCGCCGTTTCCACTATGTCGTCGAGATAGGCGACCTGCACCGGATTATACGCCTTCAGGCCAGCGACCTGATTTGGCCCAAGACTGCCCAAGGCTGGTGGCACGGCTTGCCCGGTCGCGAGAAAGTTGAGCTTGGTTCTGATGCATTTTTCGCAAACTCCGCAATTCCTGCCGGTCATTGGCCCCTGCCAACAGACCCTGAGATTCGCGAGGGCTTCCGGCCACTGCCCCAACCCCTCGATCTTCGTCGAGCGCGTGAATTCACCGGCGTCATAACGGATGGCCATGTCGCCTGACAGATAGGGGATGGTCAGGGGATTGGATCCCCAAGGCAACTCGAGGTGCCCATAATCCTCGTCTGAGCCCAGCAATGCCGTCCCCGCGTCGCCCGACCATTGATGCATGACGGCGGCCAGTCCCGCGCCGAACTCCATCTCCCAGTCATCACAGATCTTGTTTTTCCAATCCGTCCGACAGCTCGAAACAGGTATTGATCGCGATGCCAGGGTTGCTCGGGAGGCCGATAGCGCAATCGTGAAAGCCTTGTCGTCCACCAGCGGTATGTCGAAGCCATGGATCAATATGGCTGTTCTGAGGTCGCAGCTTGCGCGGCCCGCGCTTTTTTCCTGGTGACGCATAACGGTGAAGGTCGCGTCGACACCGCCCGAGAAGGCGACAACAGCGCCCTCCCGCGACGCTTTCGGGCAATCCATCTCCTCGTCGGCGGTCACCTTCATCTTGTGATAATACGGACGCCAGCAACTCCATATGGCCGCATATTGCTCCGCATTCTCCAGCATCCTGCGAGAAACAGGCGCCGCGATGTGCAAGTCGCGCCCCAGACGCATGGCCCTGTGCAGGAACGCACAGACTGCAAAATCCTTGTTATCTACCGGGCTCGGCACGACGTCGCCACACATCTCCCAAGTTACCACGCCTGCATCGTCAGTTTCGGCCGTTCTGATGACAGAACCCTCGCCGCGTTTTTCATATAGGCGCACTACCAGCGGACGTATCGCCATATCTCCTGCTCTATCCCGTGTTTTTGTTTAGAGTTACGGTTACACTGCCCGGTCTGCATTGAAAATCTACTCGGGATGCCTATTCAGAGTTAATCTGATTTAGTAGCTTGCCGAGGCAGGCCGACACCCGGCTTCTCGCGGGTCATGGCGGAGCCGGCCCCGGCGCAGGCCTGTGGCGATCAGGGTGCGCTATGGGTTGCGCAGGGCGCTTTCGATGCCCGACATATTGCGAGCCTCGTAGTTTGTGCCGCTGCTGGGGCGGATGTGAACTTCCGCAGTCCTTTGCCCGCCCCGCTAGCGATCGACGCGCTGCAGGACCTCGGCGAGGAAATCGATATGTTCCTCTGGAGTGCGATAGCCGCGATGCATCGTGCCGACACTGGCATGGGTGCCCCCCGCATCGCGCCAGCGGCGCAAACTATCGACGCTGTCGGCAACGTCGGGGCCGCGGCCGCCCTTGTCGTGAAGGATCAGATGCGCGCCGAAGCCTTCAACCGGCCGCCCGGCCTCCGCAAGCAGTTCGCGCAAGCGCTTCCAGCCAGGAAGCGCGCTGTCTTCCAGGCCTGCCGCGAAGATGAACCCGTCGGCCAGCCTCGCCGCACGGCGATATGGCGCCTCTCCGAAGCCGCCGCAGAAAATCGGGATCGGGCGGTTCGGACGCGGGATGATGTTGCCCCGGTCGATCTTGTCGAAGGTTCCCTCGAAGCTGACCAGGGGTTCGCTCCATAGCCGGCGCAGATAGGGGATCTGCTCGTCGAGCTTCTTCCCACGCTTGTGAAAGTCCTGGCCGAGCGCATCATATTCGACATAATTCCAACCCGTACCTACGCCGAGCGTTAGGCGCCCGCGCGAGAAGAGGTCGAGATCGGCGGCCTGCTTGGCGACGAGGGCGGTCTGGCGCTGCGGCAGGATCAGGATGCCGGTGACGAACTCGATCCGCCTGGTGATGCCGGCGAGGAAGGAAAATGCCGTGAACGGATCATGGAACGGGTCCCTGTCGGTGTAAGGGCCCCAGAGCGGGGGATCGCGGTTTTCGTGGACGGCACCGACGACATGGTCGTACATGAGAAGCGAGGCATATCCCATCGCCTCCACGGCCTGCCCGATCTTTTCGAGCGACTCTACCGTCCCGCTTTCCGTCTGAGGATAGACCGCCCCAATCTTCATCGACATCCTCCAGCGCTCTCTCGAGCGCTCGGCCATCTTTTGGCTTTGCAGCAGACCATATGCAGGCTGATCATGCCTGTCCAGCATCGACCGAGCCGGAACCGCGCATGCGCGTGGGCCTGTTCAGACAAGCTCTACATCGCCGAAATGCCGCCATCGAGCTTGATTTCCGACGCAGTCATCATTCGGCTCTCATCGGACGCGAGATAGAGTACCGCATAGGCAACATCGTCAGGCTGGGCGATGCGACCTATTGGTATCTGGCGCGCCAGCTTGTCGTTGCGCACATCCCGCGCGCCGCGCGACAACGTGTCGAGCAGCGGGGTATCGACGAAGGTCGGATGAACCGAGTTGCAGCGGATATCCAGACCTTCATGCGCACAATGAAGCGCGATCGACTTGGTCAGCATCCAGCCGGCCGCCTTGGACGCGTTATAGCCTGCAAAGCTGTGATAAGCGATCAAGCCCGAAATCGACGATATGTTGATGATCGAACCCGGCTGATGAGCACGCATGATCGCAAGGGCTGCGCGGGTCCCGAAGAATATGCTGTCGACATTGATGGCCATCGCCCGATGCCATGTTTCGGTCGGCAGATTCTCGATCGATCCCACCGGGGCGATGCCTGCATTGTTGACCAGTACCGACAGGCTGCCCATGCGCTCGGCGGCCGCGGCCGCCACATCCGGCCAGGACCGCTCGTCGGTCACGTCCAGAAAGGCGGCATAGGCCACCTTGGCGCCCATGGCATCGTTGATCGCTTCCGCTTGCTCGCGGGCGCCGTCGCCGTTGACGTCGGCCAGCATGACCTGCGCGCCATGCCGCGCCAGCATATGCGCGATGGCAGCCCCTAGTCCCTGGGCAGCTCCCGTGACCAACGCCGCCTTGCCGGCAACCCGACCGGAGTACTGCATAGTATTTCTCCCTGACCTGTAGATTATAACTTCGGCACACCCTAAACTCTTGACCCCGTTGATCAACGGCGGGGCCCAAGAAATAGATGCCTCAAGACCCTTTTATCTGCACATTTCAGAGAAGCCGATGAACGTCGGCAAGGTCGGATGGCCGCCGCCAATATTTCGTGGCGCCCGAGGCAGCGGTGGCGCTTCCCTTCCAGTAAGGCACGGGGCACGTCACCAATTATGTTAGTTGCTCACAATCGCCCCCGAGAACACTCTCCTTCGGTGGCGCCTGAACTCACCTGTCAGCGCACCGATCAAGACGCAGTTATCTTCGGCTGCATGGCGAGCTTGCGCCATGCAGATCAGGGGGGACGCAAGAGGGGGTAGCTTTGGCGAAATGAAGCGGTAATCGACACCCTCGCCGGCCCGACCTCTCGATGCAGGCGACAGTTTGCACGATGTGGCGGCCCCAACGCCGCTGATGGAGCGGACGGCCGGCCCCGGGCACGCGCAGGACGAGCGGATGCCGGCACGAAGCCTGACTGAAGGATGCCGCTAAAGCCTTATAATAAGGCTGCCGCGTGCTCCGAACAACGAACAACAACAAGCCGGACGGGACACCGCCGGACGTTACACGGGGAAGGATACAGCATGGAAGAAGGTTTCAAGCATAGCCAGGGCCAGCGACGGATGCGGCCAGACGCCTACGCGACCTCGGTCATGACGGCGGTCGGGTGCTTTCTCATGCTGAACATCGGCGCGCCCGCCTCGGCAGAGACGGCCGAGGCGCAGCCGATCCAGGAAATCGTGGTGACCGCCCGCAAACAATCCGAAAGCCTGCAGAAGGTGCCCGTGACGATCACTGCGATCGCCGGCGCCGAACTCGCGCGATTCAAGCTCGACAAGCCGGAAGACGTGGCGAGCCGCATCCCGACTTTGAACGTGTCTTGCTGCGGTTCCGGATCAGGCGCCCAGGTCAGCCTGCGTGGCGTCGGTTCTTCCTATCTCTCCGCAGCGTTTGACTCGGCTGTCGCACTGGATTTCGACGGCGTCGTCGTCAGCAGCATGCGCGTGCTGCAGTCCGGCTTCTTCGACATGCAACAGGTCGAAGTCCTCAAGGGGCCTCAGTCGCTATATTTCGGCAAGAGCGCCTCGGCCGGCGTGCTGTCGTTCAAGTCGGCGGATCCGACCGACCATTGGCAATTCGGCGGCAAGGCATCCTACGAGTTCGAGCAGAAGGGCTATACCGCCGAAGCCTTCGCCTCCGGCCCGCTTACCGAGACGCTGGGCCTGCGGCTGGCGGGCAAGTATAACGACATCAAGGAAGTGCTGCATAATTCGGCGCCCGGCGTGCGGCATCCCGACCGCGGCGAGAAGAACGCCAACGCTCGTGCCACCCTGCAGTGGAAGCCCTCGGATTCCTTCTCCGCCAACCTCAAGATCAATTATGTGCATCACGCAGCCGACGGATCGATCCGTAACTCCGTGATCGGTTGCGGGAATAACGGCGTCGCCGATCCGATCAGCCTGGCCGGTGGCGCCTTCCTGATCCCGGCCGGCTACAACTGCGACATCTCCGGCAATCGCTACGTCCTGCCGGACATCGCAGCGCCGCTGGCGATACAGGCGCCGCTCGGGAAAGATTTCCACCATGGCGTGCCTTACGCGAGCTCCGACATCTATTTCGGCCGGCTCAAGTTCGACTGGAAGCTCAGCGACCAGCTGACCGTCTCCTCGATCACCGGCTACCTCGATCAGAACTCCGTCGATTTCGACGCCTTCAGCTATGGCGGCGTGCTGGGCGGGGCCAGCTTTGGCACCGGCGCTGGCCTGGCGTTCAACAAGCTGCGCCAGTTCAGCCAGGAGGCGAGGCTGACCAGCAGCTTCGACGGCCCGCTGAACTTCATGCTCGGCGGCTTCTACGAAAAGCGCCACATCGAGTACAACACGTCGCAGAACGGGATCAACATCGCTGTCCTCGCCGGTCCCGACCCGATCACGGGGAACACCTCCGACTGGTTCAAGGAACATCTTACGCATACCGATGCGGTTTCAGCCTTCGGCAGCGTCAATTACGACATCACGAGCCAATTGAAGCTTTCGGGCGGTGTGCGCTGGACCCATGAGAAGAAGGACCAGCTGATCTCGATCCCCTACGAAAACGTCATTCTGAGCAGCGCTTTCGGCTTTGCGCCGAGCGGCTTCGTCGCTGATCCGATCAATTACAAGGACAGCAACGTCTCGCCGGAAGTGTCCCTGAGCTACCAGCCGACCAGGGACCTCAACTTCTATGCGGCGTACAAGAAGGGCTACAAGTCCGGCGGCATCGACAACAGCGCCCTGCCGTCCAACGCACTGCTTGGCCTGTCGAGCGCGGATCCCGCGGTCAAGGCCCGGACCGCCGCCGCACTGATCTATAAATCGGAAACCGCCAAGGGCGGCGAAATAGGCATGAAGTCGCAATGGCTCGATCGTAAGCTCACGATCAATGTCTCGATCTACGACTACAAGTTCAACAACCTGCAACTGCAGATCTTCGACGGCCGGGCCGTGCAGTTCCGCACGACGAACGCCGGCGAGCTGACATCCAAGGGCGCGGACGTCGATTTCAGGTGGGTGACCGATGTCCCGGGGCTCACACTCTATGGTGCGCTCGCCTACACCGACGCCAAATATTCCAAGACGTTCATCCCCGACCCCGACAATGCGCCGCTCGGCGATCTCAAGGGCCGCGCGTCTTCCGGGGCGCCGAAATGGTCCGGCAATGCCGCGGCCAACTTCCACACCCCCGTGGGGAACGACTTCGCCCTCGACCTGACTGGAAACGTGCAGTTCAAGAGCCGCTACTATACCCGCGACGGCAGCCTGTCCGACTATGTTCAAGGCTCGTCGACCAGCTTCGACCTGGCCGCCTCCTTCGGCCCTCAGGATGGCCGCTGGTCGGTGGCCCTGATCGGCACGAACCTGGGGGACAAGCGCACGGTGACATCCAGCGGCCCGCGGCCGTTCCAGTCGGCGACTGGCGACGACGTGATCCTGAACCTGAGCGAGGGCCGCAAGCTGTTCGTCCAGGCCGGGTTCAAGTTCTAGACCAGACACATGTGCTGCGGGCGGGCGGAGCTTTCGATGAAAGCCGAGCCCGTCCGCCGCACAGGGCACAGAATATGATCGTCCAGGCCGCGCCTGGCCCCTGTGACGGTCAGGTGAAGAAACCGCCCGTCGCGGCGAGCCGCTCGAGCAAGGGCGAGATTCGGATCGCATCGCCCGCCTGTTGGCGGGCCTTCAATCGATCGACGATTCCGGCAAGACCGACCCCGTCGCCCCAGAACATCGGCCCGCCCGAATGGACCGGCCACCCATAGCCGGCGACCAGGGCCATATCGATATCCGACGCCTTGAGCGCGACCCCCTCTTCGAGAAGCTTCGCACCTTCGTTCACGACAGGATCGAGCAGCTCGAAGACGATCTGCTCCTCGCTATAGCTCTTCTGGCCGATCCCGGCCCGATCGCGGAACGCCGTGATCACATTCTGCACGTGTGGCGACGGCCGGCCGACGCGCTGTTCGTCATAATCATAATAGCCGGCGCCCTTCTTCTGGCCCCAGCGGCCGCTTTCGCACAATATTTCCTGCACCGTGCGGCCGGCCGTATTGTTCGCGTCCCAGCCGATGACATCCAGGCCGACCAGGTCGAGCATCGCGAAGACGCCCATGGGAAAACCGAAATTGGCCATCGCCGCATCGATGTCCCAGGGCAGCGGGCCTTCGAGCAATATGCGGTCGGCGGCTTCGCCTCGCCGCGCCATCAGACGGTTGGCGATGAACCCGTCGCACACGCCGGAGAGGACCGCGACCTTGTCCAGCGTGCGCCCCAACGCCATCGCCGTGGCGACGACGGCGCCGGACGTCTTCTCGCCTCGGACCACTTCAAGCAGTCGCATGATGTTGGCCGGTGCAAAGAAATGCAGTCCGACCACATGTTCGGGCCGCGCTGTGACCGCGGCGATCGCATTGAGGTCGAGAAACGACGTGTTGCTGGCGAGGATCGCACCGGGCTTCGCAATCACATCGAGCTGGCGGAATATGGATTGCTTCAGGTCGAGGCGTTCGAAGACGGCCTCGACGACCAGGTCAGCCTCGGCAGCGCCCTCGATCGCGGAACTGCTGCTGAGCGCCGCGAGCCGCTTGTCGGCCTCACCCGGCGTAATCCGGCCCTTTTCGGCCAGCGATCGGATAGTCTTGTCTATGCGCTTCGACGCCAGTTGCAGCGCCGCACCGTCCAGGTCGATGAGCGTGACCGACAGTCCAGCATTGAGGAACGCGATCGCGATGCCCGTTCCCATCGTGCCGGCCCCGATCACGGCGATCGACCTTAGCGGCTGGGGAATCACATCCCTGCCCAGCCCCGGGATCTTGCTGGTCGCCCGTTCGGCGAAGAAGATATGGCGTTGGGCCGCCGATTCCCGGCTGGCCATCAGGTCCTCGAACAGCGCCCATTCCCGTGCCAGGCCTTCGTCGAAGGAAAGCATGGCCGCCGCCTCGATCGCCTTGATGATGTTGCCCGGAGCCTTGAAGCCCTTGAAGGATCGTGCGTTCTTCTCCTTGAACGCCGCGATGTGCCTGGACGCGTCATCCGCTGAAAGATCCGGAGCCAGGTCGCGCGCCAAGCGCAGCGGAGCATTTTCGTCCGCGAGGCGGGCGGCATAGGCGATCGCCTCCTCGCGCAGCGTGCCCTCGGCGGACAGCAGGTCGATCAGCCCGGCCGCCTTGCCTGCGCTCGCGGCGATCGGCTTGCCGAACACGATGAGGTCCAGCGCCGCCGCGATGCCGGCGAGCCGCGGGGTCCGCTGGGTGC
>Ga0068854_100001210_pt1 | contig 15469 bp, 12 predicted proteins | sample KBSCornC42_FD_66590 | JGI IMG/M metagenome (GOLD analysis project Ga0068854, IMG submission 66590) | Corn rhizosphere microbial communities from Kellogg Biological Station, Michigan, USA - KBS Corn C4-2 | ecosystem: Host-associated > Plants > Roots > Rhizosphere > Soil ... | reverse complement strand
CTCATGCGGCTTCCAAAGCGGCGCCGAACGCCATAGATGAAGGACCATGAGCGACGACAGCGACAAAGCGAGCGAAGAGCGGCGGACAAAGCTGGTGAAGGCGGGCGTTGCGGTCGGAATCGGCTCGGCCGCAATCGTTGCCGCGCTCCTTTATGCGTCCAAGGTCAAGAAAAAGCCGCGCAGCTAGGCTCATTTGCGGCCGTACCATTCCTCCAGCCGCATCAGCTGGTCGTAATCGCCATAAGGCGCGTAGGCCGGATTGAGCTTGGCGGTGAACGGCTCGTCGCCCGTCAGCCATTTTTCCGCAGCCTCGGAGAAATTGCGATAGGCGTGGGCAAGAAACTCGCCCTGTTCCATGTCTTTGTCAGCGCGGACACATTTGCCGAACCCGCCGCGGTCACGGATCAGCGACCAATATTCGAACACTTCCGGTTCGCCGCTGACGCCGTCGAACCCTCCGGCGCGGCCGATCAATCCGAGGAGGCCGAGCTGAAGCGCGAAGCCAGCGTCGATCGCTTTCTTCGCGGGAGGCTTCCCGGTCTTGTAGTCGACGATTGCAAGACCGCCGTCGGGCAGCCGGTCGATGCGATCGGCGCGGCCATGGACGGCGATCCCGGCGAGCACCGCCTCGCCCGTGATCTCCGCCTTCAGCGGCTTGCGGCCGCTGGCCTGGTTGCTCCGTTCCAGCTCCGCGACCCAGTCGATCGCCTCCAACAGGCGCGGCGCCCAAAGTGCGCGGAGCATCGGGTGAATGGCCTCATCGGCGAGCAGCCGCTCCGCCCGCGCGCGCAGCTTGTCGGGGTGGCACTCGTCGTGCTGTAGCCAGATTTCGAAGACCTTGTGCACGTCGTCGCCCTTCCACCGCGCCGAGTAATCGGCATCGACCGGGTCGAGCAGTCGAAGCTTCAGCATGGCATTGGCGTAGAAGGCGAAGGGGTCGGCTTTGAGCCGATCGACCTGGGTGACCGAGATCGTATTCGGGCGTTGGTCGGCCGGCGGCGCCGGCGCGGGGCGATCGACAGGGTGTGGCCGGCCGGGATTGTCGAGCGCTCTCGTGATGCGCTCCAGCGCGCGATCGCGCGGCAACCCCCCGCTGATCGCATCAAGCCGCAACAGGAATCGCGAAGCGACGGTCGGCGAGCGGCTGTCGCGCCTCGCCCGGGTGATCAGCACTTCGGGGGCGCCGAGGGCGCTCGCGAAGTCGTGCGCTGCAAGGCCGATCCGGAACTCCAGCGTCGGCATCTTCAACCTTGCCCGCACCTTCGGCGGAAGCCACGGGTCCGGCGCGGGCAGCGCGGGCCACACGCCTTCGTTGAGCCCGCCGAGCACGACCAGGTCGGCGCGCTGGAGCCGAGCCTCGAGCAGGCCCCAGATGAAAATCCGGGGGTGCCCGCCGTATGGAGGCCGAACCGCCCGCTCGTCGAGCAACTGGCGGAGCAGCGCGACGGCGTCGTCCGCGCTGATCATCAACCGAGCGGCAACCTCGGAAGCTCCAAGCTCGGCGATTAGCTCCGCCGCCATGCGCCCGTCGGGCCCTCGCCAGGCGGCATCGCCGCCAAGCGCTGTCGCGGCTTTGCCGAGCGTCGCCGCGAAATGCGACAGCGGCAGCGGTTCCCGCAACATGCCGTCGAGCGCGGCGACGGATTCGCGCAGGGCACTCCATGCGCGCAGGGCGTTCTTCTCCACGAACCATGAGTCGAGGCCTACTAGGCCCGGCGGCGGGCGCGGTCCGCGAAGCGCGCGATCAAGCGACCGGACATGCTCGAGCCACTGCGCCCTGTCCTCGCCTTCGCCGCCGAGCAGCGGGTGCTTGAGGAGCGCGAGCAGCGGAACGGGAGAAAGTTCCTCGGCAGCGGCCGCGGCTATCCCAAGAAGCAAGGTACCCGGCGCGACCTGCGATAACGCCTGTCCGGCGCTGTCGTCCGCCTGGATATCCCATCGCCGCAGAAGCGCGGCCACACGTCTCGCCAGCTGACGATCGGGGGTGACCAGTGCGGCCGTCTTGCCGGGCGTCACCAATGCGTGGCGAAGCGCGAGGGCGATCGCCTGCGCCTCGGCCGCGGCGTCGGGAAATTCGGCGAGACGAATGCCGCCGAGACGCCGTTGGGCGGGCCGAAGAATCTCCCATTTGTGCGAAAAATGGGGCGCGGTCATCGCGTTGGCGACCGCGCGGGACCGCGCCGGCGGCGATGCCGCGCGCCCAGACCAGCGCCAGCGCCGCACCTCGTCGCGGCCGATGCCCATGCGATCCAGGAGCAGCTTCAGGTGGAATTGCGGGTGCGCCGTTTCACCGCGTCCCTTCTCGTCAGGGCCGAGCGCTTCCCACTCCTGCTTAGGAAACAGCTCGGCGAGCCACAGGCCCGGCAGGACGACCATTCCGCCATGCATTCGGGCAATGGTCCGCAGCAATGCAGCGACGGCGGGCGCCGCGGTCGTGATCCCGGCTGCCACGGTGAAGCCCGGTGGCGGATCGGCCGCCCACTGCTCCGCAAGCCGATGGAGCAAGCGATTGCGGCGTTCGGCGAGATCAATCGCGCCCTGGTCGCGAAGGATTGCCGGCCATTGCTCGTAGATCAGCTGAAGCTTGGCCAACGACACTTCCCAATGCCTCGCCAGGTCCGTCGCCTCTCCGACCGCGTCGCGGAGCGCCCTCGGGGCGACTTCCTCGATGAGCAGGGCATCCAGCGTTCGCGCCAGATCTGCTGCAAATCGCAGGCCTTCTGCCGAACCCTCGCCGCCAATGAGCGAGGTGAGCTGCAGCAATCGATCGGTAGGATCGGCCGCTGGGGATACGGACTCCCCGTCCATGGGCTCGAGCGCACCGCCGACACGCTCGCCGATGTCCGGATCGCCAATGGGGATGAGTCGGGGGAGCAGCAGGCCGCTGCCACTCGCTCGGACGAAAGCCTCGGTGACCGCACGCACCGCCCGGTTGTTGGGGAGAAGGACGCGTCCGCGCGCGAGACCCAGCGGGTCGTTGCCGAAACGGGCGATCAGGCCGGCGGCGAGGGCGTCGGCGAACGAGCGATGCGACGGTATGGTATAGACGCTGACCCGCTTCGGGTCAGACATTCTCGAGCGCCGTTTCCGTCAGCTGGATAGATTGTGGCGTGCCGACATCGAACCACAGGCCCTGGTGAACGGCGCCGAAGCAGCGGCCTTCCTCAATTGCCCGGTCCCACAGCAGGTTGGTCGAGAACGGCCCTTCGGGGGGATCGCGAAGGAGACGCTTGGAGACGATCTGGATTCCGGTGAACACGAACGGCGCGACATGACTTCGCTCACGGCGCCGGACACGGCCAGTCCGATCCATGTGGAAGTCGCCCACCCCCTGATGGTTGAGCGCGCGGGCGAGCGGCACGAGAAGCAGGAGCGCGTCCATCTTGCTCTCGTCCCATTGAGAAGCGAGCAGCTTCAGCGTGTCGGCGGGCCCGTCGATCCAGAGATTGTCGCTGTTGAGGGCGAGAAAAGGATCGCAGTCGATGAGCGGCGCAGCTTTGACCAGCCCCCCGCCGGTTTCCATCAGCAGGTCGCGCTCGTCGGAAATGACGACTTCGAGGCCGTGCGCGCGGCTCATCAGATGCGCTTCGAGCGATTCGGCCAGATAATGGACGTTGACCACGACCTTCCTGACGCCGGCAGCGCGGAGCTTCTCCAGCACATGGTCGAGCAGCGCCTTGCCGCCGACCTCGATCAGCGGTTTGGGCCTGGTGGCGGTCAGCGGACGCATGCGCTTGCCGAGTCCCGCGGCCATGATCATCGCGGTGCACGGCACCTCCGCGGGAACTTCGGCGCGCAGGCGCAGCGCACGCTTCGCCTGGCTCATGCGGCGCGCTTCCACGGCTCGCGGCGGTGCTCGGCTGCGATGTTGGTGTCGAACCACTCGCGCAGCGGCGCAAGGTGTGGCTGTTCGAGGTCGCGCTCCAGCAGGCCCCACATGCGCGGCTGGAAACGGCGGTAGCCCGGCTTGTTGTCGCGCTTCCACAGTCGCGTGAAAACTCCGAGGATCCGCGTATTGCGCTGGGCCGCAAGCGCCCAATAAGCACGCTCGAACATCTCTCCGTGACCGGTCGCGGCGATATAGTGGTCGACCATCGCGCGTTCGATCGCCGGCGGAACGTCGCGCCTTGCATCCTCCAGCACCGAAGCGAGGTCGTAGGCAGGGTGCCCCGACAGTGCGTCCTGGAAGTCGAGCAGGCCGAAGTGGGCGACTCCGTCACGTCCCTCGACCAGCATGATGTTCTCGGCATGATAGTCGCGAAGGACGGTGACCGGGCCCAGCCCATCGCTCTCGACCGGCTCCAGCACTTCGCGCCAGGCGCGTCTATATCCCTCGCGGTCGACCTCGGCGTCGACCGCCGGACAATACCAGTCGGTGAACAGCTTCACCTCCTCCAGCCACTGGTCGAGACCATGCACCGGCAGGCCATCCATCGGCGGATGCCGGTGCAAGTGAATGAGGACGTCGGTCGCTAGCTCATAGAGTTCGCGCTCGCGGACGGGATTGGAATCGAGCGATTCACGAAGTCGCGTATCGCCAAAATCGGCGAGAAGAAGCATCCCCCTGTCGAGATCGTGGGCAAGGATTTGGGGGGCGCTCAGCCCCCGCGACACCAGCCACTCGGCGACTGCGATGAACGGCCGGGGATCCTCATGCGGCGGCGGCGCATCCATCAGTACCGCGCTTCGGTCATCCTTCAGAACGCGGAAGTAGCGGCGGAACGAAGCATCGCCTGCGAGCGGCAGGATCTGCGCCCCCGTCCAGCCGCAAGAGGCAAGGAATTCAGCGGCATAGGCCGGAGGTTGGATGGTCGCGCTTGTCATGTCGGAGGCCACCGGCCAACCCATGACGGGGGCACGTCGACTGTCAAGATTCTCTCGCCGTCCGGGCCGAAATCGAGCGACAGGGCGAGTGCTTGCGGCCACAGTTGGGTGCCGGCGCGCTCCGGCCATTCGATCAGAAGCACCGCATCGACCGCAGAATCGAGTCCGAGTTCATCGATCTCGGACGGGTTCTCGATCCGGTAGAGATCGACGTGCCACGCCTGCGGATGGAGCTCGTCGTAGGGCTGCACGATCGCGAATGTCGGGCTTGGAACGTCGCCCTCGTGCCCCAGCGCCGCGATGAAGCCGCGCGCGAGCGATGTCTTCCCGACGCCCAGCGGACCCGAAAGCGTGATCACGTCACCGGGTCGAGCGAGGGCGGCGAGGCGTGCGCCCACCCCCGCCGTCGCCGCTTCGTCCTTCAGGATCACCGCGAGCCGCGCGGAATGGCGAGGGTCACCGTCGTCCCCTTGCCTTTCCTGGAATCGAGCTCGACCGTGCCGCCGTGCGCCTCGATGAACTGGCGCGTCAGCGGCAGGCCCAGTCCCAGCGCCGCCTCGCCGCGAAAGTCGCTGTCGGCGACCCGGTGGAAACGCTCGAAGACCTTGGGCAGGTCTTCGCGCGGGATGCCCGGACCATTGTCACTGATACGGATCACCGCCTGCTTCGGGTCACCCTCCGCGGCGACCTCGATGCGGCCCTTGCGGTCGGAATAGGCAATCGCATTCTGGATGACATGCTCGACGGCCTCGCGCAGGCGGCGCGCATCACCAAAGACATGGCCAGCCGAGGGCGAGATCTCGAGCTCCAGCTTTTGCGCCTTTTCCGCGGCCCGCTGCTTCGCCTTGTCGACGGCGGCGCGGCACAGGCCCGCAATATCGACCCGCTCCCTCTCCAGCGCGACTCCGCGCGCGTCGCCGGTCGTGAGATCGAGGACGTCGTTGATCAACTTCGACAGGCGCTCGACCGACTCAACGATCGCGCCGACATAATCCTTCGCTTTGGCACTGAGCTCGCCGGCATAGCCCCCGCCGAGGAGTTCGGCGAAGCCGCCGATCGACGTCAGCGGGGTTCTAAGCTCGTAGCTCATGTTGGCGACGAAATCCGTTTTCACGCGGTCGGCTTCCTCGAGCGCTGCGGCGCGCTCGCGCAGAGCCGCCTCGATGCGGCTCGAGTCCGTGACGTCGACCATGGTGAATAGCGCATTTCCGTCGGGGAGCGGGACGGCGGCGAACTGGAAGTGCCGTCCGTCGGTCATCGAGATCCGTCCGCTCGACGACTGGCGCTCGTTGGTCGTCTGGCGAACCATCTCGCGGACCTGGGCGGCCGCGGTCGGGTTGACTAGCTTTCGAGCCATTGCAGGGACCAGTTCGTCGACGCGAGGATGGGTAGAAAGCCACCCCTCGTCCAGTTCCCAGTCATCGAGGAAACGGCGGTTCCACAGGTAAAGCCGGCCGTCGCTCGCAAACACGCTGATTGCTTCGAACAGGTTGTCGAATGTCGCAGCCCGCACCCGCAGAAGCGTATCGCGCACGGATGCAAGGCGCAGCTGCTCCGTTCGGTCCTCCAGGAACAGCCGCAGCCCGCCGTCGGGCAGCGGCTGGGCGACCACCCGTATGTGGTCGCCGCCGGCAAGCATCCATTCCTCCTCGACCACCTCGTCAGCGCTCGTAAACCACGCGCGCCGCTCTTCCTTCCAGGCCGGAAAATCGCGCACTTCCGGCAACCGCTGGTTGTCGCGCATCCGATCGATGACCCGATCGAACTCGGGACGTTCCGCGAGCCAGTCGGGATCGAGTCTCGTCATCACTGCGAACGGGCGATTGAAGAAGCTCAACTGGCGATCCGCGTCGAACTGCGCCGTTCCTGCGGTCATTCGGTCAGCCAGTTCGCGCTGCGATTCGATGTGCCGCGCAAGCTCGGTGCGTGCGTCCTCAAGGTCCTGGACGTCGACCGCAAAGCCCGCGACCGCCCCGCTCGACAGCGGGACGTTGACGATACGCAGCATGCGGCGTTCGCCGTGGATGATCGCCGGCTGCATTCGCGAGACGATCCGGCCGCTTTCCTGCGCCTCGCGCGCAGTGGCGGCCCCGCTATCGTCGCCATGCGCGTCGACCAGTTCGGCCGATCGCTCGATGACGTCCTGCGCATCCTTGCCTTCGACGGCATGGACGAAGGCGCTGTTGACGAGCCCGAGCCTCAGGTCGGGACCGCGGTACCACATCGGGAACGGCGCGGCTTCGATCAGATACGTCAACGAGTTGAGCGCAGCTTCCGTCTGGCGAAGCCGAAGATCGAGCTTCGCACGCTCCTCCTCTCCCGCGCTGGTGTCGACGAACCACAGCAGCAACGTGCCGGTCGGCTCCGGCGCCGGTGCCGGAGCGCCGCGCACCTCGAATACGCGCGAAGAACCGGCTAATCGGACCTTTGCCTGAAGGCGCGACGCGGACGTTGCGGCCGCCTCGATGGCACGGCTCAGCTCATCAAGGTCCTCGGCGACCAATCCGGTGCCGTCGCCGTGGAGATCGGAAAGTCGCCTGGGCGACGATTTGAGGCCGAGTTCCCGAAGCAGGTGCGGATCGGTTTCGATGCGTCCGTCGCTTCGAACGAGCAGCGCCCGCGCCGGGGAAATGTCGAGCAGCTTCGCATTGGCCCGGGCGGCGCTCAGCACCTGCTCGGCGAGTGCAAACCGGCGCGCCGCGGCGAGTGACAACGCGACGGCCACCGCAAGCCACAGGACGGCGAGCGCCGCAATGATCAGGCCTGTCGCGCCAAAAGCGCTCATCTCTGCCGCCCGCCATCCCTCTCCAATGAATTCATAGGGCTAAGAGCTGCCCAAAAGAAAGGGCGGGAAGCCAATGGCCTCCCGCCCTCCTCTCGATCGCCGGCCCGCAAGCAGGCTCGGCAAGTCAGCTTACTTAAAGGTCAGGACCGCGCCCGCGTAGAAGAAGCGGCCGATGTCGCTGTAGATACCCGATCCCGCACCCGCGCCGGTCAGACCAAGCGGAGGCAGGCGGTTGAAGACATTATCCACGCCCACATAGAATTGGTAGTTGTGGATCGTGTAGTTCGCCCGGAGATCGGTGTACCAGACCGCGCCGGTGTTGACACGGTCGGCCACGTCCGAGTCGAACGGCGGACAGACAGTGTCGGTCGCGCCGTTCGCCGGATTGACTTGAGGCGTGCACGCCGGTGCGAACGAATGGGTGTCCTCGAACGCGAAGTCGGTCATCGATCCGATGTAACGCTCGGTCAACTGGAAATCGAACTTGCCGACGCCGTAACCGGCGATCAACGTTCCCGAGAAGACCGGATCGCCGAGCTCGCTCAGGATGCGGTTACCAATCGTCGGGTGAACGGGATCTTCAAAATTCGTGCGGTTGAGCGTGTAGGTCGCGATCCCGCGCAGACTCAGCCGATTTCCGTTCGCGAAGGTTCGACGGTAGTTGAGATCGAAGTCAATGCCTCGCGACGTCCGCTTGGCGAAGTTGAAGCTGGTCTCAATCGCCGCCGGAGAGGCAAAAAGACCAAATTGATCACGCTGGAAGATGAAGGGGCAGAACTGATTCTGAATGCTCGGAAGAGCAACGCAATCAGTGATAAGAGTGTTCGCGCCGAGCTGCGTGATCACGTTTTCGATCTTGATGTCGAAATAGTCGACGCTCAGGCTGAAGCCCGGAAGGAACCGCGGTGTGAACACGCCGCCCAGCGTGAGGCTCCGGCCGGTTTCTGGCTTGAGCGCGGGGTTACCCACATCGGTCACCTGAAGGGTGAACGCGTTGGAAATACAGTTGTGGAATGGGCTGTTCACCGGCCCCTTGCTTCCCTGCTGGGTCGGAGCGAAGCACGGTGAGGCTGTGCTGGTGACCGTCGTTGGGACACCCAGCGCCGCGCAGTTCGCTGCGAAGTTCGGGTTTCTATTGATACGGGACTGATCGCATGGATCAGCGACAAAGGCGAAGTTCACCGTGGCCGGCGTGAACAGGTCGCTCAAAGTCGGAACGCGTACCGACTTCGAATAGTTCGCACGGAGCCTCAGGTCCCGCGTGGGGGCCCAGATCGCATTGGCGTTCCACGCAAACGTATTCCCGATCCCGAGACTGTAGTGCGAATAGCGAGCCGCACCCGAAACCGTCAGCTCATGCGCGAACGGCACGTCCTTGAGGATCGGCAGGTTGAGCTCGCCGAATGCCTCGCTGACGACGAACGCGTTCGGTTTGAATTCCGGGAACGCATTGAAGAAGGTGTCGCCCGGAACCGAACTGATCGGATCGGCATGACTTTCGGCCGTCTCCCGGCGATGCTCGACGCCCACCGAGAAGCCCACCGGGCCGCCCGGAAGCGAGAACCACTGCTGGGTGTCGCCGCTGAGGAAGGCAAGAGCGTCTTCCTGAGTGGCGTTCTGGAAAAGGTGCGACGTGCGGTTGACAAAGCTGAGCGCGGCCTTGCTCGGCGCACCTTCGCCGAACAGGTCGAGCGGGACACACCCGTTGTTGGGATTGGTCAGCGTCGAACGGCACTCGACGACCGAACCCGGCGTGCCCGGCGCAACCTCGACGCCGTTCAGAACCGCAACGGCGTCGACCGCCAATGCAAACGGCCCCGGCGTTCCGTCGGGATTCTGCACGAACAGGTCGTTGTGCTGGATGTTATCCTGCTTTGTGTGGCCATAGTTGAACGACACTTCATAGTGCCAGTCGTTCTTGAAGTCGCCGGTGATGCCCGCGACGATGCGGTATGTCGTGCGGAGGTCCTCTTCCTTGCGGGCGCCCATGTCGACGTTGAAACGGTTCATGTACACGATGCCCGAGCTGAGCCCCGTGTTCACGTCAGGTGCAGAGCAAATGCCAAAGCCGCGAAGGGTCGTCAGCGCTTGCTGATTGAGGAAGCCGTTGTCGCAGGTGAGACTCGGAACGTTGGCCCCGAACGCCTGGTGGAAGAAGGTGTGAAGATCGCCCTGGAAGAAGGTGGGCTGGAACTCCTCGAACGCCTTCTGACGGACGAACGTCGCCTGGACGAACGGCTTCAATACGTCGGAAACGTCGAAATGGCCGACCAGCGACCCGGAATAGCGGTTCTGACCCACGGCCAAATCGCCGGTTTCGCGCAGCGTCGAGCCGCCGAGCGGGTCGTTGCTCTGGACGGTGCCTTGGAAAGGGACGAAATTCTGCAGCGGCTTCGACGATATGACCAGGTTTCCGTTCGGAGCGAACGCGAGGGTCTGTCCGGTGCCGAAGGCGCCGATCGAACCGCCATTGGTCACAAACGGATTGCGCAGGCCGCAAACGAAGATGCTGTCGGGAACGCCGTTCGAGCTGTCCGCAACGCCAAAGCCGCTTGGATCATTTGCGCCGCCGTTGTCCGCGGGATTCGGCTCGAAGCCGCAGACATCCGACGCATGCGCGCGGTCACGGAAGAAGAGCTCACCCGCGTGCGTATATTCTGCGTTGATCGCAATGTTGCCGCGGCCGTCGGCGAAGTTCTTGCCGAAGGTCGTGGAGATGAAGTCGACCGGGCGATCGCCATATTTGGATTCGCCGCCCTGGCCGCGAATAGTGAAGCCGTCGTAATTCTTCTTCAGGATGAAGTTGACGACGCCGGCGACGGCGTCGGAACCGTATACGGCCGACTCACCGCCGGTCACGACGTCGACGCGGTCGATGAGGTCCTGCGGAATGTCGTCGACGTCGACGTCGAAGACGCCCGGAGAGCCGGTGACGAAGCGCCGGCCGTCGACCAGCACAAGCGTGCGGTTCGTGCCGAGGCCGCGAAGATCGAGGAAGTTCTGACCGGCGGTGCCGATGAAGCGGCCGGAGTTCTGCTGGCTGAAGGTCGACCGAAGCGCCGGAAGGTCGTTCAGCGCGTCACCGACGCTGACCTGGCCCTGGTTGGTCAGTTCCTGCGCGCTGATCGAGGTGATCGGCACGGGCGACTGGAGGTTCGGGCGCTGGATGCGGGTACCCGTCACCACGATCGCGTTCGAATTGCTCTCGTTGGCCGGAGCGCCGGACGCGGTTGTGACCTGCCCGTTCACGCACGAGCCATTGGTCGACACCGTTCCTGGCGGGCACGGCGGCGGGTTCGCCTGATCCGGAAGCGGCGTCGTCGGCGCGTTGGGCTGAGTCGGCTGAGCGGCAAATGCCGGAGTTGCGGCAAGAGCCGCAAGCGACACGGTGGACAGGATGAACGGAGTAAATCGGCGCATGGCTCGCAGGTCCCCTCGGTGTAGTTGTCGGATTAATCCCCTGCTGAGGGTGGTGGAACGCCGCGAAAAAGGAAACCAGCTAATTGAAAGCCAACGCCAAAACGCTCACCGCTGTTACATTAATGCAACATTCAGGTGGCTGTCGGCTTTCCGACACTTGCGGACGCGCCCAGAAGGCGAGCACGATTGTCCGAAGTTAATAGCGGTAGTGGTCGGGTTTGAACGGCCCCGAAGCGGACACGCCGATATAAGCTGCCTGCTTGTCGGTCAGTGTCGTGAGCTTCACGCCGAGCTTGTCGAGGTGCAGCCGCGCGACCTTTTCGTCGAGTTGTTTGGGGAGGACGTAGACGTCGTTCTTGTACTTCTCGGCACCGGTCCACAGCTCGATCTGCGCCAGCACCTGGTTGGTGAAGCTGGAGCTCATCACGAAGCTCGGATGGCCGGTCGCGTTGCCGAGATTCACCAGCCGGCCCTTCGAAAGCACGATGATCTTCTTGCCGTCCGGGAACTCGACTTCGTCAACCTGAGGCTTGATCTCGGTCCACTTCATATTCGCCAGCGCGCCGATCTGGATCTCGCTGTCGAAGTGGCCGATGTTGGCGACGATCGCCATGTTCTTCATCGCGCGCATATGCTCGAGCGTGATCACGTCCATGTTGCCGGTGGCTGTGACAAAGATGTCGGCGCGCTTCGTCGCCTCCTCCATCGTCACAACCTCATATCCTTCCATCGCCGCCTGAAGCGCGCAAATGGGGTCGATTTCCGTGACGATCACCCGCGCGCCGCCGTTCCGCAGCGACGCCGCCGATCCCTTGCCGACGTCGCCGAAGCCGGCCACGCAGGCGACCTTGCCGGCGAGCATCACGTCGGTCGCCCGGCGGATCGCGTCGACCAGGCTCTCGCGGCAGCCGTAGAGGTTGTCGAACTTTGACTTGGTGACGCTGTCGTTGACGTTGATCGCCGGGAACGGGAGCTTGCCCTGCTTCGCCAGGTCGTACAACCGGTGAACGCCGGTGGTCGTCTCCTCCGAAACGCCCTTGATGCTCTCGACAGTCCTGGTGAGGTAGCCGGGGCGCTCGGCGATGAAACGCTTAAGCGTCGCGCAGAAAATCTCTTCTTCCTCGTTCGACGGCTGGAAGAGCGCTTCGCCCCGCTCCACGCGATAACCCCACAAGGCGAACATGGTCGCGTCGCCGCCGTCGTCGAGGATCATGTTGGCGGTCGAATCGCGGCCCCAGTCGAAGATCCGGCACACGTAATTCCAATAATCCTCGAGCGTTTCGCCCTTGATCGCGAACACCGGAACACCGCGCGCGGCGATCGCTGCCGCGGCATGGTCCTGGGTCGAAAAGATGTTGCAGCTCGCCCACCGCACTTCGGCGCCGAGGTCGAGCAATGTTTCGATCAGAACGGCCGTCTGGATCGTCATGTGAAGCGAACCGGTGATGCGCGCGCCGCTGAGCTGCTTCGTCGTTCCGAACTCTTCGCGCAGGGCCATGAGGCCGGGCATCTCCGTTTCGGCAATCTCGATTTCCTTGCGGCCGAAGTCCGCCAGGCCAAGGTCCTTGACCGCATAGTCGTCGAAACGGGTTTCAGCCTGTGTGGCCACGTCGAGATTCTCCAGTTTAGCTAAGACGAGGTCATGAGCGACCATCTGAACTCGGCCGGCCCCCTAGCGCAGGCCGACATATAAAGAAAGCTTTATATGTGCGGTCAGCCCACGCGACGGCAATGGCCGAACCCTCAAGCCACCTTGAAGAACATGAGGTAGACGAGGCGCCCGTTCTCGAGGCTGTCGCCGAACCCCGGTCCCGACGTATGCCAATATTGCGGCTGAAGCAGGACCAGGCGGTTGAAGCGCATCGGCACGGTCATCGTATGGAGCCATTTCGAGCGGTCGCGACCCTCTTTTACGACGATGTCGCGGTGCAGTTCACCATAAGAGGAATAGCCTAGCGCGCTCACTTCCTCCGGCCTCATCGGCAATCGGTCCGTGCCGGTGCGAATGTGGCGGAAGAATTCGGTTCCCCCGGTGCAGTCCTCCGGGCGGCTGAGATAGAGAATCCCGGAAAGGTTGCTGGGATCGACATGCACGCCGGGGATAGCGTCGTCGGATGCCAGCGTCAGCCGGCACCTGCCGTGCGCATATTCCTCTTGCGTCTGAGCCCGAAACTGCTGGCGCATGATTGCCGAAACGGCATCGTCGAGGCGATCGATCGCCAGCCGCTCCACCGAATCCAGGCCGGGGAAATTACCCTTGATCGAATAAGTGAGGCCAAGCGCCTGCGCCCGAACGGCCTCTGGATCGCTCAGGAAGTCGTCGATGATATAGACCGCCGGGACCATCCCGTCCCCTGTTGTGCAACAGGGTCAGTTTTTCAAGCTGCGCCCGTCTCGCTCGCCAGCAACCGCGGGTCGATGCCCTCGGCCTTGAATGCCGCCGCCCAGCGCTCGTCCGTCGGCGTATCGAAGAGAATGGCGGAATCGCCGCGAGCGGCGAACCAGCCATGCCGGGTCATTTCCTCGTCGAGCTGTCCCTCCCCCCAGCCGGCATAGCCGAGCGCCGCGATCCACCGCGCCGGCCCGCGCCCTTCGGCAATCGCCTTCAGCACGTCGATCGTTCCGGTCATCGTAAAGATCTGCCCATCGGCGCCGTTGACCTGGATGCTGTCCTGGCCGCCCCAGTCGGTTGAATGGAGGACAAACCCCCGGCCCGGCTCGACCGGACCGCCGTGATGAACCGCGCAGTCGGGCGCCGCGCCCGGATCGATATCGAGCTGCCGAAGCAGCGCGCGGAATGTGATTCCGGCGCGCTTGTGGCCCACGCCGACTCCGACGGCGCCGTTTTCGTCGTGGACGCAGACAGCGATCACTGCCCGCTCAAACCGCGGATCGGCCATTCCGGGCATCGCCAGGAGCAGCTTGCCGGAGAGGAAATTCGGCTGAGCGACCATTCCGAAACGACAATGCGACGCTGCCGCTCGGCGGGCAAGGCTTGAGGCGCGTTTCCGCCGAGCCTATCTGCCGCTTCGGCTGACGCGAAGGAGATATTCGATGACCATTCAAGTGGGCGACCGGCTGCCCGAGGTGCCGATCACGGTTGCGACGTCCGATGGGCCCAAGCCGACGACGACCGGCGAGTACTTCAAGGGCAAGCGCGTGGCGCTGTTCGCCGTGCCCGGAGCGTTCACTCCGACCTGCTCGGCGCGGCACCTGCCCTCCTATGTCGACAAGGCCAAGGATCTCAAAGGCAAGGGCATCGACGAGATCGCCTGCATTTCGGTCAACGATCCGTTCGTGATGGCCGCCTGGGGCAAGCGCGACGGCAGCGACGACATCACGATGCTCGCCGACGGCAACGGCGACTTCGCCGAAGCGATCGGGCTGACGATGGACGGCAGCAAGTTCGGCCTCGGCAAGCGCTCGCAGCGCTATTCGATGATCGTCGACGACGGCACCGTCGAGCAGCTCAATGTCGAGGCGCCGGGCGAATATCGCGCGTCCAGCGCCGAGCACATGCTGGATCAGCTCGAGACCGCCTGACGGCTGGCCGCTGCCCCGCCTCCCCTCGCCGCTGCGCGCTCTCACATGGGCGAACAGCGGACGCTTTCAATCGTTGTGTCTGATCGAGAGCGAAACAATTTTGAGAGGAGGAAATCGATGCCGAGAGGTAATAGTCGAGGCGGCCGTAACAACAATCCGACAGGCCGCAATCAATACAGCGACTGGGGTGTGGCGGAGCTGGTGCGCGAGCGCCCGTTCGCCGCTGCTGCCGCGGCAGCCGGCGCCGCGGCCGCCGGCCTGTTCCTGTGGTCGCGGCGGAGCCAGATCAGCCAGCAGCTCAGCAACCTCAGCGACCAGATCGGCGAGTGGACCGACAGCATGCGGAGCGACAGCGACTCCTCGGGTATGGACGACACTGCCGGCCTCACCACCACCGGGTCGTCGAACAGCCGTTCGGGCGCGGGCTCTCGCTCCGCTTCCGGCACCCGCTCCGCATCGACCTCGCGCTCCGGCAGCGGCACGCGCAGCCGCAGCTCGAGCGCCGGCAACCGCGGCATGAGCGAAACCGGTGGCGGGAACGCCAGCCTCGGCGCTCACAGCGGCGGCATGGGGACAAGCTCCACGAACAACAGCTGAGAATGACCTGATACCAAATGCGAGGGGCGTCTCCGGGCGCCCCTTTTCCTACGCCATGAGAAAGGCCGCGATGGCTTCGCCGAGCTCCGGCTTGGTGACCGAGCTCATATGCGTGCCCGGCACTTCCTCGAACACGGCGTTGGGAAGGACGTTCGCAAGCTCCTCCGCCGATCCATTGTCGTCGTCCTGGTCGCCGCAGACAACTAGCGTCGGCATGCTGAAGGCCTCGAGCCAGCTCATGAACGCGTCTTCGAAGCTCTCGAGCAGCTGCGCGGCGGCGACGCGATCGACCTTCTGGCT
>Ga0068854_100001206_pt1 | contig 15499 bp, 15 predicted proteins | sample KBSCornC42_FD_66590 | JGI IMG/M metagenome (GOLD analysis project Ga0068854, IMG submission 66590) | Corn rhizosphere microbial communities from Kellogg Biological Station, Michigan, USA - KBS Corn C4-2 | ecosystem: Host-associated > Plants > Roots > Rhizosphere > Soil ... | reverse complement strand
GTCATATTTGTCGATGAACTTCTTGTGCTTCGCAGGCGTGTCTTTCGAGACACCGATGATCGTCGCGCCCTTCGCGGCGAAGGCGCCGGCCAGCGCGGTGAAGCCCTGGGCCTCGGTGGTGCAGCCGGGCGTGTCGTCCTTCGGGTAGAAATAGAGGACGAGGATCTTTCCGGCCTGGTCAGCGACGCTGGTCGTGGTCCCGTCGGGCAGCGCCAATGTCACGTTGGGGGCCTTGTCGCCTGGCTGCAGCATCATCTGTCCTCTTTTGGATGCCACCTCTTAGGATGGGCTGCGCCCGAAGTTCAACCGCTTCGCGCGGCCGGCTGGGATATCGCGCTGGACCAGACCTTCTGCACGATTTCGCGTGCCTCGGCATAGGCGGCGGTCAACAGATCCCAGCTTTGATAGCCGCAGGCCTGGGCGATCACGCCGCGCTGCTCGGGCGCGGGCAACTGGTTGTGCGGCGACAGCATGCGCAGGACGATCAGCATGCGGCTGAGCACTTCGTGCGCCGGGATGATAGCGGCGTCCATCAGTCCCGCGCTCACCAGCGAACGCAGCGCCGTGCGCAGCCGGGGGTGAATGCCGACATGCTGATCGAGCTGGTTCACATGGACGGCGAATTCGAGATCGACGAGCCCGCCCGCAACCAGCTTGACGTCGAAGGGACCGCGCGGCGGCTTGTGGCGGGCGATGTCGCCGCGCATCTTCATCGCGTCGAGCAGCAGCGTGGCGCGATTGCGCGGGCAGCGCAGCCGCTGGTCGACGACCGTCTTGACCGCCTTGCGCGCGGCATCCGACCCAAAGACCGGGCGCGCCCGGGTCAGCGCCATATGCTCCCATGTCCAGGCGTTTTCGCCATGATAGCGTTCGAAGGTTTCGATCGAGCAGGCGAGCATCCCCTTGGCGCCCCATGGCCGCAGCCTCGTGTCCACCTCATAGAGTGGGCCCAGCGTCGTCACGGTCGACATCGCGGTAGTGATCTGCTGCGCGACCCGGCTGAAATATTCGTTGGCATCCAGCGGTTTGCGTCCGTCGCTATGGGTGCGGGCGTCGCCGGTGAACAGGTAGATCAGGTCGAGGTCCGAGATGTTGGTGAGCGAGCGTCCGCCGAATCGCCCCAGCGCCAGGATCACCAGCTCTGCGCCCGGCACCTCGCCGTGATTCTCCTTCATGCGCGCCAGCACATCGTCGGCCATCGCACGCAGGCCGGCCTCGGCCAGATCGCAATTGGCGATGGCGAGATCGAGCGGATCGTCGGTCGCCTCGAGCAGCTGCAGGCCGAGGCCGAAGCGGTAGCCGCCGATCGCCTGGGCGACGCGGAGCTGGCCGGCGCCACGGTCGCTGCCGCTGATCAGCAGCCTGAACTCGGCATCGAGATCGGCGGCCGGTGGAAGCGGCGCATAGGCGCTGCTGTCGATCAATCGGCCGATCAGCTCCGGCTGCGCGATCAGGTGGCGCGACAGCATCGGCGCATGGCCGAGCAGCGACAGCAGCGACTTCATCAACGACGGCCGTGCCTCGAGCGGGGCGAACAGGGTGACGTCGGCCGGCAGCCGCGACACGATCTCGTCCAGCGCGGCGAGCGCACCGTCCGGGTCTTCGAAATGTTCCAGCTCGGCCACCAGCATAGGCAGAACCGCTTCGACTGCACGCCGCTCCGAGCCGCAGCGCAGCGCCGCCGGCACTCCGGCCCGCCACTCGCGCAGCCGCCGCGCGGCGGTGATCGGATCGGCGAACCCCGCGTCGATCAGCGCGACTTCGGTAGCGTCGCGGACGCCGCGATAGAGCAGCGCTCGGATATCGCGCGACAGCCGGTCGTAGAGCCGCGCGGCATCGGCGCGGATCGGTGCCAGCGTGACCAGCAGTTCGGCCGCCGCCGCCACTGCGCCATCGAAGCCATCGCTGCTGAGCAGAAGATCGGACAGCGGCGCCAAGACCGCCTCGGCCTCGCCGAACGCGGCTTCGAGATCGGCGTAGCTGGCATCGAAGCTCCGGCGCATCGACGGCTGGAGCGACGTCGGCATCGACAGGCAGTCGGTAAGATCGGCTGCCAGCACCGCGAATTCGTCCAGCCTGGCGAACAGCGCGTCTATCCGCTCGCCGCCCGACGCTACCTTGAGGGTGACGCAGCGCCGTTCGAGCTCGGACAGGAGCAGGGCAGCCGGAACCTGGGGCTCTGCCGCCCGAACGATGCCGCCGGCGACATCCTGGAGCCTGGGATCATGCTTCATGCCGTTTCCGGCCCGAAGGAAAGGGGACGCCCCGATACGCTGGGGCGCCCTTCGATGAATACGACCATCGATTTTCTCACGCTAAGCAACAACACAGTTGATGCTCCCTGACTAGCAGCCAGTCTTTAAACCGGCGTCGCCTAGCGTGGTTAAAATCGTGAAAACCCTCTTCTTCCGCCGATTTCGGCTGGAGGCGGAACGAGGCCGGAATGCGGGATCCGGGCGGCGTCAGCGGCCGTTTGCCGCCCCGGCCCAGGCGGCGCTGACGAGCGCTCGTGAGGTTTCATAGGCTTTAACCAGCGAATCCCAGTCCGCTTCGCCGCAGGTCCGCGCGACCAGCGGTTTCGACGCAGGCGGCGGCTCGCCCGATGTCGGCGAGACGAGCCGCAACGTCACCAGCATCCGCGTCAGCAGCTCATGCGCAGCAATCACGGCGGAATCGATCAGCCCTTGATCCGCCAGTAGTCGCATGGCGGTGCGCAGGCGCGGATCGAAGCCGGTGCGATGGCGCAGCTGGAGCAGGTGTACCGCGAACTCGGCATCGATCAGCCCGCCATCGATCAGCTTGACGTCGAACGGGCTGGACGGTGGCTTGTGCCGGGCGATGTCGCCGCGCATCTTGATAACGTCCGCGGTCAGGGTGGCGGGATCTCGCTCGCGGGACAGCGCTTCGGTGATGATGGCCTGCACCTCGTCACGCGCGCCGGGCGAGCCGAAGATCGGCCGTGCCCGGGTCAGCGCCATATGCTCCCAGGTCCATGCGCTCTCGCGCTGATATTGGGCGAAGCTCGCGGTCGACACTGCGAGCAGGCCCTGCGTACCCGACGGACGCAACCTCGTGTCGATCTCGTAGAGCGGACCCGAGGCGGTCGGAACGGACAGGGCGGCGGAGACGCGCTGTGCCAGCCGGTTGTAATAGGTGGTGGCACCGAGCGGCCGCCGCCCGTCCGATTCGGCCAGGATGTCGCCGGTGAACAGGTAGATCAGGTCGAGGTCCGAGGCGTGCGTGAGCACCCCGCCGCCGAGTCTGCCCAGCGCGATCACCAGCAACTCGCTGCCCGGCACCTTGCCGTGGGTCTCCTCGAAAGCGGCGATGGTCGCCCGGCCCAACACATCGAATGCGGCCTCGGCGACACGCGCATAGCCCTGTGCCACGTCGATCGGATCGGCGATGCCTTCAATGAGCTGCACGCCCAGCGCGAAGCGCCGCTCGCCGACCTTCTGGCGGACGCCGTCGAGCAACTGCTCATAGCTGTCGCTGCGTTCTCCCGCGCCCAGCTCCGCGATCAGCTGGGGGAGGGGTGGTGGGGGCTCCAGCGCTGTCGAGTCGATCAGGCCGTCGATCAGCGCGGGCCGTCGGCTAAGCGCCTGCGACAGCGTCGGCGCGTGGCTCAGCACATCGATCAGCGCACGCGCCAGCGACGGTCGCGCCTCCAGCAGCCGGAACAGGTTGATCGCGCTCGGCAGGCCGGCGATCAGGTCTTCGAAACGGTTGAGTGCATCCTGCGGCGACGGTGCCTTGGCGAGCGCCGCGATCAGCGTCGGCAGCATCGCCTCGAGCGCCGCTTGGGCGACCGGGGTGCGCAGCGAGCGGCTCTTGCCGGCACGCAATATCTCGATCCGCTTGCGCGCCGAGGAGGGGTCCGCAAAGCCGCTCTCGCGCAGCAGCGCTTCAAGCTTCTCGGGCTGGTGTGGCAGCCGTTCCTCGCCGCCGCTGTCGAGCGCATCATAGGCGGTGCCGACCGTCTCGATGTGCGGGCTCAGCAAGGCGAGCAATGCGGCGCCATCGTCGAGACCGTGGAGCGCCGCAACATTGTCGAGCGCCTCCGCCTGCCTGGGCAGGCGATGGGTCTGCTGATCGTCGACCATCTGCAGCCGGTGCTCGATCGTGCGATAGAGGCGATAGGCTTCGGAGAGAGCGGCGGCGATGTCGCCATCGATCCGTCCCGCGTCGCCCAGCACGCGCAGGGCGTCCAGCGTGGCGGGCGCGCGAAGCTTCGGCTCGCGGCCGCCATGGATCAGCTGCTGGATCTGCGCGAAGAACTCGACCTCGCGAATGCCGCCGCGCCCGCGCTTGAGATCATAACCGGGGCCGAGCAGCTGCCCCTGGGCGAAATGATCGCGAATACGCCGCGAGATCAGGCGGATCTCCTGGACGGCGCCAAAATCGATCGATCGCCGCCAGATGAAGGGGCGGATAGCATCGAGGAAGCTCTGGCCCAGCGCGGTGTCGCCGGCCGCAGCGCGGGCGCGAATGAAGGCCGCCCGTTCCCACGGCAATGCTGCCGATTCATAATAGCTCAGTGCCGCGCCGATCGGCAGCGCCAGCGGCGATGCTTCGGGCGATGGGCGCAGGCGAAGGTCGACTCGGAACACGAAGCCGTGCTCGTCGCGATTCTGCAGCAGCTCGACCACGCGGCGAGCGATGCGGACGGCGGCTTCGACCGGCTCCTCGCGCGGGCGGTGCGGCAGGGTATCGGGATCGAAGATCAGGATCGGATCGATGTCCGAAGAATAGTTGAGCTCGCGGCTGCCGTGCTTACCCAATGCGAGGGCCGCAAAGCCCCGGGGTTCGGCATCGGGCATGCGCTCGATGATCGCGGTGCGGATCGCCAGGTCCAGCGCATGGTCGGCGAAGGCGGAGAGATGCTCCACCACTTCCTCGAGCGATGCCATTCCGGAGAGGTCGGCAAGCGCGGTCGCGAGCGAGACCACCTGGCGCTGGCGGCGCAGCATCTTGGCGATGTCCGGCGATCTCGCCTCGGCCAATCCGTCCCGGATCGCACGCGCCAAACCCTGGTCACGAACCGCCGCAACTGTCGCGGGGTGACGATGGACGAGCGCTGCGAGAAACGGCGAATGGCTCTCGATCCGGCGCAAAGTGTCGGAAAAATCAACGATATCCGCGCGCGACGTCATGATCATCGAATAGGCGATTTGCCGTGGAGTGCAAGAATGGGAAACTTGCGCCCTGTCGCTGCGTTATGAATATATGGAAAAGCCTAGCGCCTCTTATCTCGCGTCGCATGCGCGCATCGCCGGCGCCCGCGCGATCGATGCGCCCACGCGGCACGAGGGGATCGGCAATGCCCTTCGCGCGGCCTTCGACCCCGGGAGCTACGGGCTGCCCGAGGACTTGGTGCGGCTGCTGGGAAAGATCGACGGGTAGAGTATTTCTGGCCGGCTGGATCCGGCTGACGATGCGCAAAACGCTTGACGCGCAGTCCGTCGGCGCCGTTGATCATCGTGCCGCGCACGCATCGGCACGACGAGGTTCCGCACCTTTTCCTATTCCTTGCTCAGGAAATCCACGTCCGCCATGATCTGCTGAAGCGTCGTCGTCGAAGGGTCGGTCTTGTGGTCGCGCCGCGACGGCAGCTGGCCATGGTCGAGCAGTTGCTCGAGCGCGGCTCTACCCCGGGCAACGCGGCTCTTGATGGTGCCGACCGCGCAGCCGCAGATCTCCGCCGCTTCTTCATAGGCGAAGCCGCCAGCGCCGACGAGTATCAGCGCTTCGCGCTGAGGCTGGGGCAGGTGGAGCAGCGCGCGCTGCATGTCGGCCAGTTCGATGTGGCGATCTTGCGAGGCCGGGGCGGCTAGAAGCCGGTTGGCGGTATGCTCGTCCCACTCGCCCCGGAAGCGGGCACGCCGCATCTGCGAGAGAAACAGGTTGCGCAGGATGATGAATGTCCAGGCCCGCATGTTGGTCCCGGCCTGGAAGCGCTTGCGCGCCGCCCAGGCCTTCATCAGTGTTTCCTGGACGAGATCGTCGGCGAGGTCGCGATTACCCGAAAGCGATCGGCCGAATGCCCGCAGATGAGGGATGACGCGGGCCAGCTCGGCCTTGAAATCATCATCCGAAAGTGAAACCAGTTCGGCGGCCGGTGGCGCAACGCCAGCGACGCCGTCTTGATCTTCACCATCCATCTTTTGCCGTGTCCCGCTAAACGAGTGAGCCCTTGCGCGTTTCGTCAGTAGCACTGAAAATCCCACCCGGATGTGATCGGACGGCGAGGGCCGTCCGTTCCGATGCTAGAACAAAAGCCGGGCATCTCGGTTCCAATAAAACCGCATCCGAAGCGATATCGCTCAGGCCTCGATCGTTGCCGCGTTGAAGAAGAGCGCCTGGCTGATCGCCGCCTTCACGGTCGAGCGCTGGAACGGCTTGGTGATCAGGAAGGTCGGCTCCGGCCGCTCCCCGGTCAGCAGTCGCTCCGGAAACGCGGTGATGAAGATGACGGGCACGCTGAACTCGGAGAGGATATCCTTCACCGCATCGATGCCCGAACTGTCGTCGGCCAGCTGGATGTCGGCGAGGACGAGGCCCGGCCGATGCGCATGCGCCAGCGCCACGGCTTCATCACGGGTGACGGCGACGCCGCTGACGCTGTGGCCAAGATCGCGGACGATGGTTTCTAGATCCATCGCGATGATCGGCTCGTCCTCGATGATAAGGACATCGGTGCGGGTCTGGCGGTCGATCTCGGCGATCGCGTCGGCGACCAGCGCCTCGACCTCCTCCGACGTGGTGTCGATCAGATAGGCGGTGTCGCTGACGGTGAAGCCCTCCATGGCGGTGAGCAGCAGCGCCTGGCGCGACAATGGGGTGATTCCCTGCAGGCGGGCCTGGGCGATGGCTTCGCGTTCCACGCCGCCCGCGGCCGCCTCGATCTCGTCATAATTGGCAGATGCCCAGATCGCCTGGAAGGTGCGGTACAAGCCCACGCGGGCATCGACGTCCTTCGGAAAATCTTCGGGTGCGGCCACGATCGCTTCGAGCGTGGCGCGGACATAATTGTCGCCATGGCTCTGGCTGCCGGTGAGCGCCCGAGCGTAACGCCGCAGGAAGGGCAGGTGGGGGGCGAGTTTCTGGCCGAGCGACATGGTGTATTAGCACTCCCTGACTTCATTGACCGCAGGCATATGCCGCCACGATTATCGGGGAAATAGCAGCCCCACCCGTGTCGCGGAAGCCACCCGCAGCTTCCATTATCGAATGTGCGAAAAGAGACATTCGAGCTATGGAACCAACGGAAGAGTTTTTTGTTTCATCCCCACAGCGTGCATTTTATGGAACTCCATAAGATGATACGCATCCGGATCTATCCAAGGGGGCGGCTGAGCGGAGCGCCGTTTTGCTGGAGAGTGTTGGGCAATAGATGATGTTCAGGGGCGCGGGCCGGTTGGCACAAAAAGATACATCACAAGCACCGGCGAACGATATCGCGGCGAGCAAGCCAGCCAAGCGCCGCCGCAGCGAGACTGCGCGCGACACCAATGTCGGCGCCGCACTGCGTTCGGTATATTCCCAGACGGTTGATGAACCTGTTCCCAACGAGTTTCTGGATCTGCTGAGCAAGCTGGATTGACCCCATGAGGCCGGCTAACCCTCGGACGGGCCGGGCTAAACGCGCTGGTGACGCCTACGGATGAAGCTGACGACCAAGCTCGCTTTTGCCCGTCTCTCCACCGGCACAAAGATGTTGATTATCCTCTCGGCCGCGATGCTGCCGCTGGGATTCATCGCGTTGCTCACCTCGCTCGACATGGCCCGCTCGGCATCGCTCGAAAGCAGGACCGCGGCGCAGACCACCACGGCCATGTACGCAGCTCAGTTGGATGCGGCCCTTAAATATGGTCTCGATACCGTCCGTGGCGCAGCGGCGAGCGTGCAAGAGCCCCGAAGTCTATGTGCCGCGCTCAACCGGCAGACGAAGTTCAGCAGTATCCGCCGCCTGCCCACCGCGATCTTCGACCGGTCTGGCCGCAAGCTGTGCCAGTCGGTCGGCTCGCCGATCCGCCTCGCGACCGCGCTGCCACCTGGAACCGATCGTCTCGAACTCGATCCGCAAAGAGGACTTTTACGCTTCACCTCCGCACGCGCGGACGGAAGCGTGACGATCCACTCCGAGCTTCCGCTTGCCGCCATTCACCTGAACCGGCGAGAAGAGGAGGGGTTGCCGCTGACGCATCTGAGTTTGCGGCAAGGCGATAGCGTGCTTGTCCTGCTCAATCGCCCGAACAAGGGGGATGACGGCGTACTGCGCCTGTCGCAGCCGCTGGCCGGTGGCCGGCTGGCCTTGTCGGCCGAATACAGGCTCGCGCCGGCCCGGGCGAGGACCCTGCTCATGGTCATGCTGCCGATCCTGATGTGGGCCGCGGCCGCCTTTACGGGCTGGTTCATCGTCAGCCGGCTGCTGGTGCTCCCGCTGGTCCAGCTCAAGGAATCGATCGATGCCTGGCAGGGTACCGGAGGTCCTCTCGTCCTGCCCCGGATCAATACCCCGAGCCACGAGATCCGCGATCTTGCCGAGAGCTTCGCGACTGTGTCAGCACGCATCTACAAGCATGAGCGAGAGCTGGAGGAAGGGCTCGCCCGGCAAACCAAGCTGACCCGCGAAGTCCATCATCGCGTCAAGAATAACCTGCAGGTGGTGTCGAGCCTGATCAACCTGCACGCCCGCGGTGCAGAGGGCGCCGTTGCCGACGCCTATGGGGCTATCCAGCGCCGTGTCGATGCGCTGGCGGTGGTCCACCGCAACCATTATGCGGAGCTGGAGGAGAATCGCGGCGTCTCGATGCGGTCGCTGGCTGGCGAGCTTGCCAGTTCGCTCCGGGCGTCGGCTCCAGCGTCGGCGGCGGGTATGCCGATCGCGCTCAACATGATCGACGTCTATGTGATCCAGGATGTCGCCGTGCCGGCGGCGTTCCTGATCACCGAAGTGGTGGAGTTGATGATGCACTGCAATCCGCAGGGATCGGTGCTGATATCGCTTGAGACGACCGCCGAGCCGGATCGCGCGAACCTGCGCATCGAGTCGGTGGGCATGCCGGAGGGCGCGCTCGATCATTATCCGGGCATCACGCGATTCGAGCGGGTGGTGACCGGTATTGCCCGTCAGTTCCGGGCCCCGCTGGCCGAAGATCTTCACGCCGGGCGCTTTGAAATCCGGATCAGCATCCTGGGCTGACCAGCCGATTCAAGATCCTGCAGCCCGCGTCGAAAAATTTTCGCGGTGACAGGAACCAAATCAGCGGCAACCCGTTCTCGTCTTCGGATAGCGATGCTTTGCCCCCCCCGCTCCCGCTATCCGCTCAACAAGGGCCCGGTCGCGTCATCCCCCCCGTAGATGCGGCCGGGCCCAATAAATTTCCCAGTAATGTCCATGCATACGCATATGTTACCGCGCGGGAACAAAGCCTGCGCGGGAGCATTGACGATCGAGCCTCTCCGAGGAGGGGCCTGGATCAACCGAAAGGGTTCACCATGTTCAAGCGCACCATCGCCATTGCTTTCGTCAGCGTCAGCTTGCTCGCCATCGCGGCCTGCAACACCGTCGAAGGTGCCGGCAAGGACGTATCCTCGGCTGGCAAGGCGGTCGCCAACGCTGCAGACGACGCCAAGTAAAGGCACGAACTGCCCGGGCGTAGCCGGGGCAGGGCATAAGCCCGGGGCGGTCAGGCCGTCTCGGGCTTTTCGTTGCTGTCCTTCTTTCGGCCGCGCTCGGTGATCCAGATGCCAATCAGCGCCAGTTCGTACAGGATGACCAGCGGAACGGCGAGCAACAGCTGCGAGCCGACATCGGGCGGCGTCAGCACCGCGGCGATGGCGAACGCGCCGACGATCGCATAACGGCGCGCGCCGACCAGTTGTTTGCGGGTGACCACGCCAGCCCGCTCCAGCAGCATCAGCAGGATCGGCAGCAGGAAAGACAGGCCAAAGCCGAACAGGAACTGCATGACGAACGACAGGTAATTGCCCACGCCGGGCAGCGCCTCCTGCTGAACGCCGCCAAGATTGCCCTGGAAGCCGAGCAGGAAATGCAGGGCGACCGGGATCGCGACATAATAAGCCAGCGCTGCCCCGCTCAGGAACAGCATCGGCGTTGCGAACAGGAAGGGCAGCAGCGCGCGCTTCTCGTTGCGATAGAGGCCGGGGGCGACGAACTGCCAGATCTGGTTGGCGATGATCGGGAAAGACAGCATCATCGCGGCAAAGAAGGCGACCTTGATCTCGACGAAGAAGGCCTCGAAAATCTGCGTGTAGATCAGCTTGCCCTGGCCGGCGCGCAGCAGCGGCTGGACGAGGAAGGCGAAGATCGGCCGCGCGAAATAGAGGCACACGGCGAACGCGACCGCGAGCGCCGCGACCGACATCAGCAGCCGTCGCCGCAGTTCGAGCAGATGGTCGAGCAGCGGAGCGCGGCTCTCGTCGATGTCGGCAGTCTCGTTCATGGCAGCGGAGTTTTGGCCGGCTCGGCTTCGATATCGACAGGAGCGGGCATTGGCGCATCCGCTGTCGGCGGTGCTTCCGGAGGACCGCCCAGCGGCACCATCTCCCCCTCGATCATCGGCGGCTCCGCGGCATGCTCACGCATGATCCGCTCATTTTCCGCCGCCCACTTCTTTTCCATCTCTTCGAGTTCGGCCTGGCGGATCATTTCGTCGATGCCGGAGCGGAAATGGCGCGCGACGCCGCGCGCCCGCGCGACCCATTGACCCACGAAGCGCATGGCCCGCGGCAAATCCTTGGGGCCGATCACAAGCAGCGCGACGACCGCCACGAGCAGCAATTCGGTTGGGGCGACGTCGAACATCGCGATCGATCAGCGGCCGGTGCCCTGAATCAGCTGTGCGGCCGATCATCCTGCATCGGCTGCAGCGTCGGATCCGGATTCGGTTCCAGCGGAGGCTGCTGCTGCAGGCGCGCGGCGGGACGCGGTGGTGCAGGCTGCACCGGCTCGTCTTCCTCGGCCATGCCCTTCTTGAAGCTCTTGATGCCCTTGGCGACATCACCCATCAGGTCCGAAAAACGGCCCTTGCCGAACAGCAGCATCACGACCACGCCGACGATGAGCCAGTGCCAGATGCTCAAACCACCCATCATGAATCTCCTTGGATGGGTGTCATCTAGTCGTCCTCGCCGCCTTTTTCCATCTGTAGTTGCTCGAAAGCGAGATCGACCGGATCGAGCAGGCCTGCGGCCTTCAGGTCTGCGATGCCGGGCAGGTCCTTGCGGCTGCCCAGACCGAAATGGGCGAGAAAGGCCGGCGTCGTCGCGAACAGCAGCGGTCGGCCCGGAGCCTCGCGCCGTCCGGCGGGCCGGATCCAACCGGCTTCGAGCAGCACGTCGAGCGTTCCCTTGGAAATCTGCACACCGCGAATCGCCTCGATCTCGGCGCGGCTCACCGGTTCGTGATAGGCGATGATCGCGAGCGTCTCGATTCCGGCGCGGCTCAGCTTGCGCGGCTCCTCGCGCGTGCGCCGGAGGATATGAGCGAGGTCCGCGGCCGTCTGGAAGTGCCAGCGCCCGCCGCGCTCCACCAGCTCTATGCCGCGCCCGGAATAAAGGGCCGCCAGCCGTGGCAGCGCATCGCCCAGGCCGTCGGCGCCGATCACGCTCATCAATTCGGCCGGGCTCATCGGCGTCTCCGCCGCGAACAGGGCTGCTTCGATGGCGCGGAGCAGGTCGTCGGGTTCCTCGATCATGCCACCTCCGGCGCCCTGAGCATGAGCGGCGCGAACGCCCCATCCTGCATCAGTGCGATGCGGCCCTGCCGCGCCAGCTCAAGCGCCGCGACGAAGCTCGAAGCGAGCGCCGAACGGCGATATTCGCCGACCGCGTCGGGCGGCAGGAAGGCTTCGAGGCTGGTCCACTCGATCAGGACGCCCACCATCCGCGACACCCGTTCGATCGCCTGTTCGAGCGTCATCACGGGGCGGCGCTGGACGATATGGACAGGCACGTCGGCGCGGGCGCGCACCATCCCATAGGCGGCGATCAGATCGTAGATGCTCGCGTCCCAGGCGGCCTTGCGGATCACCTTGAGTCCCTCGGGCCTGCCGCGCCCGAACACGTCGCGGCCGAGCCTGTCGCGCCCCATCAGCCGCGCGCCGGCTTCGCGCATGGCGTGCAGGCGCTGGAGCCTCAGCTGAAGCCGCATTGCCAACTCTTCCGGGCTGGGATCAACCGCGGGGTCCTTGGGCAGAAGCAGGCAGGACTTGAGATAGGCGAGCCAGGCCGCCATCACCAGATAATCGGCGGCGATCTCGAGCTTCAGCGCCTTGGCGTTCTCGATGAACGACAGATATTGCTCGGTCAGCGCGAGGATGGAAATCTCGCGCAGATCGACCTTCTGCACGCGCGCCAGGTTCAGCAACAGGTCGAGCGGTCCCTCCCACCCGTCGAGCTCGAGCGTGAGCATGTCCGCGCCCGCTTCGGACAGCGGCAGGTCGAAATTATCGTCGGCGTCGTCCCCCAGCATCGCGCGATTAAAACAGGATTCGGGGCCCTTTGAAACCGACACTGTATGAAAATCATCCCTGTCCGCGGCCTCCGTCGGGCTGACGAACGGGCGTTCCGGATGTCAGGCGGGCAGATAGGCCATCAGCGCATCCCGCTTCGCGATCAGCTCGTCCAGCGAAGCACCCGTTTTCGCGCCGGCCACCGTCGCCATCGCGCGGTCGAGCCGCGCCTTCGCCGCTTCTCCGATCGGACCAGTTACCCCGGCAATGGCCTCCATCTCGGCCATTTCGCCCGAGCAGTGCAGGGCGATGTCGCAGCCGGCCGCCAGCACGCCGGCCGCGCGCGCACCGAAGTCGCCGGACAAGGCGTGCATGCCGAGATCGTCGGACATCAGCAGGCCGTCGAAGCCGATCCGCCCGCGGATGATGTTCCCGATCACCCTGGACGACAGGCTGGCGCACTCCTCGGCGTCCCAGGCGGTGTAGACGACGTGCGCCGTCATCGCCATCGGTGCGTCGTTGAGCGCGATGAAGGGGGCGAGATCGGTTTCCAGAGCCGCCACGTCGGCATCGACCACCGGCAGCTCGACATGGCTGTCGGACATCGAGCGGCCATGGCCCGGCACATGTTTGACCACGCCGACCGCCCCGCCGGCGCGCAGCCCCTCGAGCACCGCTCGGCCCAGCGCTGCGACGCGCATGGGTTCGGTTCCCAGCGCACGATCACCGATGATGTCGTGCGCCCCGGGCTGGCGGACGTCGAGTAGCGGCAGGCAGTCGACGTTGATTCCCGCCTCGGCCAGCATAACCGCGAGCGCCTGGGCGTTGTGACGGGTGGCCTCGATCGCGGTCATCGGTGCGATGTCATAGAGCCGGTCGAACAGCTCGGCCTTCGGGAAGGCAGGCCATTCGGGCGGCTGCATCCGCGCTACCCTGCCGCCCTCCTGGTCGATCAGGATCGGCACGTCGTCGCGGCCCGACAGGGCCCGGAGGCTATCGGTCAGCGCGCGCAGCTGGACGAGATCGGCGATGTTGCGCCTGAACAGAATATAGCCGGCCGGATCGAGATCGGCGAAGAAGCCGCGCTCGGCGTCGCTCAGCGCGGTACTCGCGAGGCCAAGGAAGAGGGGGGTCATCAGCCTGTAATTCCCTGTCCATTCAGCGTCACCCAGCGGAAGCCGGGGTCTCGGGAGCAGCGTAGCGCGCGAGCCCCCTGTGACCCCGGCCTCCGCCGGGATGACGACTATTGCTTATCCGATCACCGAGCAGCTCTCGCCCGCAGTCCTCAGGCGGCCGCAGATATCGCCTGCATTGCCGCCGCTGGCGCGGAGCCGGTAGAGCGTCTTGTCGCCCGACTGCACCGGCACCACCGACTGGGTGAGCCCGGCCAGGAAGGAAAAGCGCGTCGACAGGTTCTTCCACGCCGCATTGGCTTTGGCCTGGCTGGAGAAGGCGCCGAGCTGGATGGTCGAGCCGCCCGACACCGGCGCGGCGTCCGGCACCGCGGCGGCTGCGGCGGGCTTGGGTTTCGGCACGGTCTTGACCGTCGCGGCGGGTGCGGGAACAGCAGCCGGTTTGGCGGCGCTGGGCTTGGCCGCGACCGGCGCGGGTGGCGGCGCTGCGGGTTCCTCGACCGGCGCGCGCGCGACATTGACCGGCGTCTCGGCGGCGCTGCTCGTGTCGATCACGCTCTCGACCTCGTTGCCCTTGCTCGCGCTGTAGACGATCTCGTCGTCGCCGGCTGCGGGGGCCTGGTCCGCCGGGCGCTCCTTGTAATAGCTGTCGGGCGCCTCGATCAGCGCGCCTTCGCCGGATGCGGCGCGGTCATTGCCGCGCATCCAGAAATAACCCCCGACGACCATGCCGATCAGCAGCAGGGCGGCGACGGCCCACAGGATCAGTCTCCCGGTCGATATGCCGCCCTCTTCGGGCTCCTCCTCGACCGGTTCGAGCCACGGCAGGCGATCCTCGTCGTCGGGGCCGAGGCGGTCGCGCGAGTAATCGGTCATCTACTGCATCTCCTCCGCGGCGGCGACGCCCATCACCCCAAGGCCGTTGCGGATAATCTGCCCGATCGCGTCGCTGAGCGCCAGCCGCGCGCGGGTGATTTCGGGTCTGTCGGCCAGCAAAAAGCGACGAGACGGATCGTCGTTGCCGCGATTCCACAGCGCGTGGAACAGCGCCGCCAGATCGTAGAGATAGAAGGCGATCCGGTGCGGCTCATGCGCGATAGCCGCGGCTTCGGCGATCCGGGGATATTGGGCGGCGAGCTTGACCAGCGCCAGTTCCTCGGCGTCGAGCAGCGACAGATCGGCGGCCGGCGTAACGTCGATCCCCGCCTCGGCGGCGCGGCGGTGCAGCGACCGGCCGCGCGCATGCGCATATTGGACGTAGAAGACCGGATTGTCCTTGGACGCCTCGACCACCTTGGCGAAGTCGAAGTCCATCTGCGCATCGGCCTTGCGGGTGAGCATGGTGAAGCGCACGACATCCTTGCCGACCTCGCGGACCACATCGGCCAGGGTCACGAAGCTACCCGAGCGCTTCGACATCTTGACCGGCTCGCCGCCGCGCAGCAGCCGCACCATCTGCACCAGCTTGACGTCGAAGGGGATCTTGCCACCGGTCAGTGCCTGCACCGCCGCCTTGATCCTCTTGACGGTCCCCGCATGGTCGGCCCCCCAGATGTCGATCAGCATGTCCGCGCCATCGGCCTTCTGCGCATGATAGGCGAGGTCGGTGCCGAAATAGGTGAGCCCGCCGTCGGACTTGCGCACCGGGCGGTCGCTGTCGTCGCCGAACGCGGTGGCCCGGAACAGGGTCATCTCGGTCGGTTCCCAGTCGTCGGGGAGCTCGCCCTTGGGTGGTTCGAGGGTGCCCTCGTAGACCAGCCCCTCGGCGCGCAGCCGATCGAGCGCTGCGTCGACCTTGCCGGCCTTCTGGACCGCTGCCTCCGACGCGAACACCTCATGTTCGATGCCAAGCAGTGCCAGGTCGGCGCGGATCATCTCCATCATCGC
>Ga0068854_100001201_pt1 | contig 15533 bp, 12 predicted proteins | sample KBSCornC42_FD_66590 | JGI IMG/M metagenome (GOLD analysis project Ga0068854, IMG submission 66590) | Corn rhizosphere microbial communities from Kellogg Biological Station, Michigan, USA - KBS Corn C4-2 | ecosystem: Host-associated > Plants > Roots > Rhizosphere > Soil ... | reverse complement strand
CATTGTCGGAGTTGAAGTAGGCGGCGAGCTTCGCATGCTCCAGCTTCAGCGTCATCGTGACGACGTCGGCGAAGTGATCGCGGACGTACGCGCGCGAGCCGAGCAATCCCTGCTCTTCGCCGCCCCACAGGCCGATGCGGATCGTCCGCCGCGGCGTGGCGCCGACGGCTTTGAGGATGCGCATCGCTTCCATCATCGCGGCGCTGCCGGTCGCGTTGTCGGTGGCGCCGGTCGCGTAGGGATGCGAATCGAAGTGGGCACCCAGCATCACCACCTCGGAGGCGAGATCGGTGCCAGGGATCTCGGCAATCGTGTTGAACCCGTTCGGCGTCGTCTCGTCGTAGAACTTCGCGTCGACGTTGAGCTCCACCTTGACCGGGATGCCCTTGTCGAGGAGCCGGATCATCCGGTTGTAGTGCTCGACCGCAAGCGTGACTTCAGGCGGGTTCTTGCCGGCGTTCGCGTCGCGCGGGCCGCTGCCGGCCGGGAAGATCGTCCCGCCATCGGGATGCTGCTGCTGCCACGTCAGGTCGCTGCCGCCGGCGGCCATGTCGCTGTCGCTGCCGCGATCGAGCACGGCGACGACGCCTTCTGCGGTGTAGAACTCCGCGAGCTTCTGCCGGAACGCCGCCGCGTTGTTGCCGCGCCCGCCGGCCTGCGGCTCGGGCACTGGCGTCGTCTCCGCTTCGGCCGTCCAGCGATCGTCCATGCGCAGGATGATCGGCCCCTCGAGCATGCGGACGCGGCGTGCCGGCTGCGTCAAGACGATCTTGCCGGCGAGCTTTCCACGGTAGGTCGCGAAATCGGCCTCGCTGGCGATCCGCACCCGGACGACATCGGCGGTTACCGTGCCCTTAGTGCTCGACGACCACTCGTGCGGAAACGCGATGATCGGCTGGATCTGCGGCTCGACGAGGTGCGCGCTGAAGCGGACCAGGGACCACCCCTTGCCGAACGCCCACCGCTCCTGGTGGACGTTCGCCAGCCCCCATCCGTTGAAGGTCTTCATCGCCCACTCGCTCGCCTGCTGGATCGCCGGCGAGCCGGTGAGGCGCGGGCCGTAGACGTCGCTCAGCCAGGAGATGTGGTCCATCACCTGCGAACGCGACAGCCCTTCGTCGCGAATCCGGCCGAGCATCGCGAAATCGAGCTTCTCGCTCTGCGCGACGATCGGCAGCGCGGCGGCAGCGAGTAGAAGTACGAGAAGTGCGCGTTTCATGAATTCACCCAAGCCCCAAGCCTCAAGCTTCAAGCCAGCCCCTAGCCCCCAGCCCCGACTCCGGCAGCGTCACCGTCCCGTCCACTGAGGCTTCCGCTTCGCGAGGAACGCGGCGACGCCCTCGTGGAAATCGTTGCTCGTGTAGCACAGCTCCACGAGATCGGCATCGTCGCCGGCGGCGAGACGACGTTTCGCGAGCACACGACGGATCATTTCCTTGGTCGCGCGGAGCGTCAACGGGGCGTTCGCGGCAATCTCGCCCGCGAGGCGCTCGACCGCCGCGCCGATCTCGTCCGCCGCGACAATCCGGTTGACGAGCCCGATCGTCTGCGCCTCGGCAGCGTCGATCAGCCGGCCGGTGAACATCAGATCCTTCACAACCGCCGGCCCGGCGAGATCGACGAGCCGGCTGTAGCTCGCGCCCGACAGGCAATTGCCGAGCGTCCGCGCGATCGGAATGCCGAAACTCGACTGCGGCGTCACGATGCGGAGGTCGCAGACGAGCGCGATCGCGCAGCCGCCGCCGACCGCGACCCCTTCGACCTGCGCGATCGTCGGCTTCGTCACGCGCTCGATCCGATCGAGCACGTGATCGAGCCGCTCCTCGTACTTCAGCCCGTCCTGGCGATCGGTGAAGGTCTGGAACTGCGAAATGTCGGTGCCGGCGACGAACGCCTTGCCGCCGGCACCGCGCAGGACGAGCACGCGGATCGTCTCGTCGGCGTCGACGCGCTCGCAGGCCTCGACGAGCGCTTCGTACATCGCCCAGGTCATCGCGTTGCGCGCTTCCGGGCGGTTGAAGGTGAGCGTCGCGATCGGGCCGGCGGTCTCGAAGATCGTGTGCATTAGAATTCAGTCGTCCCGATGCCGGCGCGCGCCCTCGACGGCCTTCGCGTTCTCGACGTCACGCAGGTGATGGCGGGCCCCTACTGCGCGATGGTGCTCGCCGACCTCGGCGCCGACGTGATCAAGGTCGAACCGCCGGCCGGCGATTCGACGCGCGTGATGCCCGGCGCGTCCGGACGCGACAGCCCGAGCTTCAACGCGGTGAATCGCGGCAAGCGCGGGATCGTGCTGAACCTGAAAACACCGGCGGGACGCGACGTCCTGCTGCGGCTCGCACGCGCGACAGACATCCTAATCGAGAACTATCGTCCGGGGGTGATGGCGGCGCTCGGCGCCGGGTACGAGGCGCTTGCCGCCGTCAACCCGCGGATCATCTACGCCTCGATTTCAGGATACGGACAGACCGGTCCGCACCGGAACAAGGGCGGCTTCGACCTGGTCGCACAGGGCGTGTCGGGGATCATGTCGATCACCGGCGAGCCCGGCGGTGCGCCGGCGAAGGCCGGCGTGCCGCTGACCGATCTCGGCGCCGGCCTGTTCGCGCTCGTCGGAATTCTCGCGGCGCTCGAGCATCGCCACCGCACCGGCTTGGGCCAGCACGTCGATACGGCGCTCGTCGACGCCGGCGTGGCGCTGTCGGTGTGGGAGGCGACCGAATATTTCTCGGGCGCGGGTGTGCCGAAAGCGCTGGGCTCGGCGCATCGGATGAACGCGCCGTACCAGGCGATCCGCTGCGCCGACGGCTACGTCACGCTCGGCGCCGCCAACGACCGGATCTTCGCGCGGTTGTGCGATCTGCTCGGCCATCCCGAGTGGCTGCAGCGCGCCGAGTTCGCGACCAACGCCGGCCGCGTCGCCAACCGCGGTCTGCTCGCCGACGCCATCGAAGCGATCACGATGCAGCACCCGCGCGCGCACTGGCTCGCCGTGTTCGACGCCAACGACATCCCGTGCGGCCCGATCAACGACTATGCCCAGGTATTCGCCGACCCGCAGGTGCAGGCGCGCCAGATGATGGTCGAAACCGACCACCCGACGCTCGGCCGCACCCGCATGCTCGGCTCGCCGATCAAGATGAGCGGCACGCCGCCCGACGTCACACGCCGCGCGCCGCTGCTCGGCGAGCACACCGACGAGGTGTTGCGCGACGCGGGCTACAGCGACGCGGAGATCGCGGCGCTGCGCGCCGCTCACGCCGTCGCGTGAACGCGGCGCTCGCCCGTAATTAAGAATTACGAATTAAGAATTAAGAATTCGTACACACGTGCGCGAGCGTCGAAGGCCACAAGCGTGGCTGATCGCTTGAATCCTGCTAACAGGGATACGAATTCTTAATTCTTAATTCTTAATTCTTAATTCCGAATTCTTAATTGCCCGCGCGCGACTTCGAACGCGTGCGCCATCTGCAGCAACGCCCAATCGTCCTGATGACGCCCGACGATCTGCAGGCCGACCGGCAGTCCGTCGTCGGTGAACCCACAGGGAACCGAAATCGCCGGGTTGCTGACGATCGAGATGAAGTAGCACGACTGCATCCAGTCGATGTAGGTGTGCATCTTCACGCCGTCGATCGCCGTGGGATACGGCTGCGTCACGTCGAACGGCGGCACCTGCGTCGTCGGCAGCACGAAGAACTCGTAGCGCGTCATGAAGTCGCGCATGCGGTGGAAGAGTTCGGTGCGCTTGGTCAGCGCCCGGGCGATGTCGGCTGGCGTCAGGCGCTCTCCGCGGTCGATCTCCCAGCGAATCGTTTCTTTCACCTCGCCGCGCCGGGCGCCGAGGCGCGGCGCGACGCCGGTGAGGAACGCGAGGGCGCGGACCGTCTTGAAGACTGCGTCGAAGTCGGTGAAATCGGGCTCGGCATCCTCGACGCGGCAGCCGAGGGCATCGAACACGCGCCGCTGCTCGTTGACGACGCGCCGCACGCGAGGATCGACCGGGGCACCGCCGAGCGAGGTCCACCAGGCGATGCGTGCGCCGCGAACGTCGCGCTCGAGCGGCGTTCGGCCGAGCGTCGCCGTGCTGGAAATCGGCGAACGCGGATCGGGACCGGCAATCGCAGCGAGCATCAGCGCGACGTCGCCGACGGTCCGCGCCATCGGCCCGTCGACGCTCAGCGTCGACCATGCGTCGGCCACCGGCCAGGACGGCACCACGCCCGGGGACGGCCGCATGCCGACGACGGAGCAGAAGCTCGCCGGGTTGCGGAGCGAACCGCCCATGTCGCTGCCGTCGGCGATCGGCAGCATCCCGGCGGCGAGCGCGACCGCGGCGCCGCCGCTGCTGCCGCCGCAGGTTTTTGCTTCGTCGTACGGGTTCAGCGTCGCGCCGAACACCGGGTTGAAGGTTTGCGAACCGGCGCCGAACTCCGGCGTGTTGGTCTTGCCGACGGCAATCGCGCCGGCGGCGCGCAGGCGTTCGACGATGAGCGAGTCGTCGTCCGGTACGAAGTCGCGGAACAGCGGCGACCCGAACGTCGTCCGCATGCCGCGGGTCAGCGCGAGATCCTTGTGCGCGACCGGCAGGCCATGCAGCGGGCCGACCGCCGCGCCGCGCGCCCGCGCTTCGTCGGCACGGGCCGCCGCCGTCATCGCGCGCTCACCGTCGAGCGTCACGATGGCGTTCAGCCGCGGGTTGCGGCCGGCGATGCGATCGAGGTGCGCCTGCATCACCTCGCGCGCGGAGAGATCGCCGGCGCGCAGGCGCCGGCTTATCTCGGCGGCGGTGAGATCGCAGAGGCTCACGGGCGAGCGAGGAAGTCGAGCGCCGCGGTCACGCCGCCGCGGGTGAACGGCACGCCGGCGGCGGCCAATCCCATCTCGACGCCGCTCAGCGTCCCCGCCAGCATCAGGTCGTTGAAGTCGCCGAGGTGACCGATGCGAAACACACGACCTTTCGATTTGCCGAGGCCGGCGCCAATCGAGATGTCGAAGCGGTCGAGCGCGATTTTCCTGAACGCGTCAGCATCGTGGCCGTCGGGCATGACGACTGCTGTCACGGTGCTGCTGTACTCGCAGGGATCGGCGCAGAGAATCTCGAGCCCCCACGCGCGCACCGCACAGCGGGTCGCTTCGCCGAAGCGCACGTGCCGCGCGAAGACGTGCGGGAGCCCTTCCTCCGACAGCATCCGCAGCGCCTCGCGCAGCCCGTACAAGAGATTCGTCGCCGGCGTGTAGGGAAAGTAGCCGTTCGCGTTGTCGCGAATCATCGGCTGCCAGTCCCAGTACGAGCGCGGCAGCCGCGCGCTCTTCGCTGCGGCCAGCGCCTTCGCGCTGACCGCGTTGATGCCCAGGCCCGGAGGGAGCATCAGCCCTTTCTGCGATCCGGCGACGGCGACGTCGACCTGCCATTCGTCGTGGCGATAGTCGATCGAACCGACCGAGGAGACGGTGTCGACGAGCAGCAGGGCCGGGTGCGCGGCCTCGTCGATCGCCCGCCGAATTGCGCCGATCCGGCTGGTGGCACCCGACGAGGTCTCGTTGTGCACCACGGCGATCGCCTTGAACGCGTGCTCACGGTCGGCGCCCAGCTTGTCGCGGACCACTGCTGGATCGACGCCGTGGCGCCAGTCGCCGGGCACGAAGTCGACCTCGAGCCCGAGCCGCACGGCGACGTCGCGCCAGAGCGTCGCGAAATGCCCGGTCTCGAACATCAGCACGCGGTCGCCAGCCGACAGCGTGTTGACCAGGGCCGCTTCCCAGCCTCCGGTGCCCGACGAGGTGTAGATCACCACGTGGCCGGACGTCTGGAACACGCGCTTCAAGCCGTCGAGCACTTCACGACCCAGCGCACCGAACTCGGGCCCGCGGTGATCGATTGTCGGCTGCGCAATCGCGCGCAGCACGCGATCGGGCACGTTGGTGGGACCGGGAATCTGCAGGAAGTGGCGGCCGCTCTTCACGCATCAGAGTTAATCACACATCGCGCCGCACTGGCCGCAGTCGGGGCTTGAGGCTTGGGGCTTGGGGCTTGGGGCTTGGGGCTTGAGTCTAGCTGGCCCCCAACCCCGGCTCCGCACTGTGTAGGATCAGGGGATGCCTGTGACCGTCGGTCGTTCGCGAGTGGCCACCACCTACGGGATCGTTGCCGCCAGTCAGCCGCTCGCGGCGCGGGCCGGCGTGCAGATGCTCGAGCGCGGCGGCAGCGCCGTCGACGCCGCGATTGCCGCGAACGCTGTCCTCGGCGTCACCGAGCCGCAGTCGAACGGCATCGGCGGCGACCTGTTCGCGATGGTCTACGACGCGAAGACGGATCAACTCCACGGGCTCAACTCCTCCGGCTGGGCGCCGCGCGGCCTGACGCCGGCGCTGCTGGCGTCGCACGGCATCACGACCATGCCGCAGAGCGGCATCCACTCGGTAACTGTGCCGGGCGCGGTTGCCGGCTGGGACGCGCTGCGGACGCGGTTCGGGCGTCTACCGCTGCCGCTGCTGCTCGCGCCGGCGATCCGTTACGCCGACGAAGGCTTTCCGGTGTCCGACGTGATCGCCGCGCACTGGGCGGTCCTCGCCGACAGGGTGGCCGCCGAACCGGATGCGGCGGCGACTTATCTGCCGAACGGTCGGCCGCCGCGCGCCGGCGCAATCTTCCGCAATCCTGACCTGGCGCGTACGCTGACCGTCATCGCTCGCGACGGCATCGCCGCGTTTTACCAGGGCTCGATCGCTGACGCGATCGTCGCGGCCTCGCGCGGCAAAGGCGGCACGCTTGACCATGCCGACCTCGCCGACTTCGAACCGGAATGGGTCGCGCCGATCTCGACGACCTATCGCGGCTGGACGGTCTATGAGCTGCCGCCCAACACCCAGGGGATTGCCGCGCTGCTGATGCTCAATCTGATGGAGCAGTTCCCGCTCGCCGAGTACGGCTTTCACAGCACGCGGGCGCTGCATGTGATGATCGAGGCGAAGAAGCTCGCCTACGCCGACATGCTCCAGCACGTCGGCGATCAGCGATTCTCGCGCGCCGACGTCGCCGCCCTGCTCGCCAAGAGCGCTGCGCGCGACCGGGCGAGGCAGATCGATCAGGCGCGCTGCGCCCGCGACGTGCGGCCGTCGGCGCTCGCCGGCGTGACGACGGCGGCCGGCACCGACACGGTGTATTTCTGCGCGATCGACCGCGACGGCAACATCGCGTCGGTGATCCAGAGCATCTACGAAGGCTTCGGCACCGCAATCGTGCCGCGCGGCACCGGCTTCGCGCTGCACAACCGCGGCGGCCTGTTCACGCTCGAACCGAACCACGCCAACACGCTGGCGCCGCGCAAGCGGCCGCTGCACACGATCATCCCGGCGTTCATGCGCCGCGACGCCGTGAAGATCGGCTTCGGCATCATGGGCGCGTTCAATCAGGCGCAGGCCCACGCGCAGTTCGTCGCCAACATCGTCGACTACGGGATGGACATCCAGCAGGCGCTCGAAGCCGGCCGGTTCACGAAAGGGACGTTCGCCGGCGCCGACGTCAACATCGAGGCGCTGGTGCCCGAGGAGGTGCGCGCCGAACTCGCCGCGCTCGGCCACGAGGTGACGACCATTCCGCCGCGCACCGGCGTCTTCGGCCACGGCCAGGCAGTGATGGACGACGGCCACGGCGTCCATTTCGGCGCGTCCGAACCGCGCCACGACGGCGCCGCGATTCCCGAGGCCCCGTCGCTGGATCGCGTTTAACCGCGGAGTCCGCAGAGAGCGCAGAAATTTTTTGGAAAAGAGACTCTGCGTTCTCCGCGTTCTCCGCGGTTAGATATGCAGCGTCAATGCCGGCAGATCGAGGCCGTCGACTTCGGCGCGCCAGGTTTCGCCGGCGGCGATCAGGACCGAGTTGGTGAGGGTGCCGGAGCTGATCAACTCGCCGGCGGCGAGCGGCTCCGTGTCGGACCGCCGCGAGATCGCTGCCGCGAGTTCCGCGACACACAGCGCCGGGCTGCGCAGCGAGTTCTTCCCCGATCCTTCTTCGACGACCTCGCCGTTCTTGAGCAGCCGCAGCTTGAACGCCGGCAGCTGATCGACCAGCGTCGCGATCGCGTCGACCTCTACCCGCCGCGGCTCGCCGACGACGAGCGCGGCGTGAAGACCGTATGCCGCCACGAAGTCGGCCGGCTGAAATTTCCAGTCCGGATACACGGCATCGATGATCTCGAACCCGAGCGCGATCCATTCCACCGCGGCGAGCACTGCGGCGGCATCGGCGCCGCCGTCGGCGAGCGGAGCGCGCAGCTTGAAGACGATCTCCGGCTCGATCTTCGGCGCGTACATCCGCGCGATCGGCAGCGTCGCCGCGCCGTTCACCGCGTAGTGCACGGTGTCGTCGTACATGTGCGCCCAGACCAGCGTCTCGAGCTTCAGCGCGCGCCACACGGCCTTGTTCGCGAAGCCCACTTTCCGGCCGATCGCCTCGTGCCCACTCTCGCGGCGCATGCGCACCAGCTCTCGCTCCACGGCGTAGGCGACGGCGAGATCGAACGCGGGGTCCTCCGACGAGGGCGTCGGCGCAGGCTGGCGCGTGGCGTAAGCGTCGCGCAGACGGATTGCTGCGGCCGTCGGATCCGTCATTCGGTCGCAGGCGCCATCTGCATCGCCGGCTGCGATGCGCGCTGCGCGGCTTCGCGCATCGGCTTGACCACGAACAACGCGGTCAACCCGACGGCGACGTTGGCGATCGCGGCCACCATGAACACGGCGTGCCAGCTGCCGGTGCTCGCCTGCAGCAGGCTGGCGAGCGGGACCAGGAACGACGCCGTGCCCTTCGCCGTGTAGAGCAGCCCGGCGTTGGTCGCGGCGAACTTCGAGCCGTAGACGTCGGTGCAGAGCGCCGGGAACAGGCTGTAGATTTCGCCCCAGGTGAAGTAGACCATTCCGGCGGTGATGATGAACGCCCAGGGTGTGGTGCCGATCGTGCCGAGCGCCCAGTACGCGACGGCGCCGGCAGTGAACACGATCGCCATCGTGTTCTCTCGTCCGATGTGATCCGACACCCAGCCGAAGGTCGGCCGCGCCAGGCCGTTCAGGATGTTGTCGACGATGCCGGCCATCACCAGCGTGGTGGAGCTGATGAACAGGAAGCTGACCGGCAGGTTGGCAATCTTGTAGTCGCGCGCGATCGGCGCGACCTGGGCGGTGACCATCAGCCCGCTGGCCGCCACCAGCACGAACATCACGTAGAGAATCCAGAACAGCGGCGTCGCGAGCATCTCCATCGGCAGGAACTCGCGGCTGCTCTGGCTGACTTTCCGCGCCGCCTTCGGCGCTTCGCCAGGCCGCGGCGCCTTCAGCACCTGCGACAGCAGCACGATCACAATTCCCTGGGTGAGGCCGAACCACAAAAACGCCCGCTCGTAGCCGTACTTCGAGATCACGGTGATGATCGGGACGACCGTCGCGGCGGCGCCGGCGCCGAACCCCGCCGCCGTCAGGCCCGCCGCGAGACCGCGCCGATCGGCAAACCACTTCAGCGCGTTGCCGACGCAGGTGCCATAGACCGCACCGGCGCCGATGCCCGAAATCGTCGCGGCCAGATACAACATCGGCAGCGAGCTCGCAAACGAGTTCAACGTCCAGGCAAGCGCAACGACAATCCCGCCCAACATGACGACGATGCGCGGCCCGAACTTGTCGACGAACCAGCCTTCCACCGGCACGAGCCAGGTCTCGGTGGCCACGAAGATCGTGAACGCGACCTGAATCGCCGCCCGCCCCCAGTGGTATTTGGCGTTGATCGGGTCGACGAAGTAGGTCCAGCCGTACTGGAGGTTGGCAATCATCACCATGCAGATGATCCCGGCCACCAGCTGAACGACTCGACTCACGTGCCCTATCGGCGTTGCTTCGGTCTTCGCCATTTCGCCCTCGTTCCGGATTACCAACAACGGCAATTAAGAATTACGAAGTAAGAATTAAGAATTCGACTTCCGTCCGCAAGGCTTGGAGGATCACAGGCGCCTCGGATTTCGAATGTTGCGCAACCGTGCACGAATTCTGAATTCTTACTTCCTAATTCTTAATTGTCCTCCGCCGCTTCTCGTCGAGCATCTTCGCGCAGGCGTAGACGGCTCGTGTGGCCGGCATCGCGACGCCGAGACGATCGCCCAATTCGACGGTGGCGCCGACGATCGGCTCCAGCTCCAGCGGCCGGCCGGCTTCGAGATCCTGCAACATCGAGGTCTTGTGCGCACCAACTTTTTCTGCGCCGGCCATTCGCTGTTCGATCGAGATCGGCAGCTCGATTCCGAGCTTCGCCGCCACCGCCTCGGTTTCGGCCATGATTTCGCGGATCACGGCCGCGGTCTCGGAATGGCGGACCAGCTCCTCCAGCGTTCCGCCGGTGAGCGCGCTGATCGGGTTGAAGGCGACGTTGCCGAGCAGCTTCACCCAGATCTCGTGGCGGAACCTCGTCGTCACCGGCGCGCGGAGTCCGGCGGCAATCAGCGCCTCGGCCAGCGCCTTGATGCGATCGCTGCGCGTGCCGTTCGGCTCGCCGAGGCTCAGCCGATTGCCTTCGGTGTGGTGAATCACGCCGGGCGCGGTGATGTCGGTCGAGAAGTAGGCCAGCGAGCCGATCACGCGCTCTGGCTCGATCGCCTGCGCAATCACGCCGCCGGGATCGACCCGCTCGAGATGGACGCCGTCGAGCTCGCCCGGCAGGTTCTGGAAATACCACCAGGGAATCCCGTTCTGCGTGCTGACGACGACGGTGTTGGGCCCGAACAGCGGCTGCAGCTGCGGCGCCAGCGCGGTCAGGCTGTGCGCCTTGACGCCGAGCACGATGACATCGGCGCCGCGGAGATCCTCGAGATTGCCGGTCGCCGTCGGGTGGACCTCGAAATCGCCGTCGGCGCTCTCGACCCGCAGCCCGCGCTCCTGCATCGCTTTCAGGTGCGGACCGCGCGCGAACAGGACGACGTCGGCGCCGGCCCTGGCGAGCTTCGCGCCGATGTAGCCGCCGATGGCGCCGGCGCCGGCGATTGCGATTCTCACGACGCGTTCGACGTGTAGGCTTTGGCGACGACGCCGCGCTGGATCTTGCCGGTTGCCGTGCGCGGAATCGTCTTCGTCACGTGGATCTGTTTCGGCCGCTTGTAGTCGGCGAGCCGTTCCTTGCAGTAGGCCAGCAACTCGACCTCGCTCGCGTCGGCGCCCTCGCGCAGCACGACCGCCGCCTCGACCTCCTCGCCCCAGGTTCCGTGCGGCACGCCGAAGCAGACCGCCTCGGCGACCCCGGGATGCGCGAGCAGGACCTCGTCGATCTCGCGTGGCGAAATCTTCTCGCCGCCGCGGTTGATCAGCTCCTTGATGCGCGCGACGAGGTGCAGGTAGCCGTCGGGATCGAGATAGCCGCGATCGCCGGTCCTGAACCAGCCGTCGACGAACGACGCGGCGTTCGCGGTCGGGTTGTTCTCGTAGCCGGTGATGACGTTCGGGCCCTTGATGACCACCTCGCCGTGCTGCCCGTGCGGCGCCAGCTTGCCTTCGCCATCCATGATGCCGATCTGCACGTCGGTGCCCCGGCCGACCGACCCCGGTTTGCGATCGGCCGGCGGCAGCGGGTTGGACGCCATCTGATGCGCTGCCTCGGTCATCCCGTAGGCCTCGAGTACCGGTGCGCCGAACGCGGTTTCGAGCGCGTGCATCACGCGCGGCGGCAGCGCGGCGCTGCACGAGCGGATGAAGCGCAATTTCTCGGTCCCCGGCGGACGGCGCGCGCCCGGATCGCCGGCACGCGCCAGCAGCAGCTGGTGCAGCGTCGGCACCGCCGAATACCAGGTCGCGCCGTAATCGCGGGCGACGCGCCAGAACGACAGCGGGTTGAATTTCGCCGGGATCACCACCGTGCCGCCGGTGCGGAAGGTGGCGAGCGTCGACGCGACGAGCCCGTGCACGTGGAACAGCGGCATCACGCACAACGACACGTCGTCGGCCGTCAGGTGGTAGTGTCGCGCGACGTTGCCGGCCGAAATCGACAGGTTCTTGTGCGCGAGCGGGACGCGCTTCGGCCGGCCGGTGCTGCCGCTGGTGTGCAGCACGAGCGCGATGTCGTCGACGGTTGGCGGCGTGAACGGACGCCGCCCGGCGGTGCCGCCGAGCGTGACAGTGCCGGACGCGTCGACGTCGATGGTGACGATCGGGACGCTGTCGCCGGCGGCGCGACGCGCATCCTCGCCGCCGTCGGGCGGCAGGACCAGGACGCGCGCGTCAGTGTCCTCGAGATAGAAGCGGAATTCCTCTTCCTTGTACCCGGGATTGAGCGGCGCGGCTGTTCCGGCGACGGAGGCCGCGAGGAATGCGACGACCACCGGCAGGCCGTTCGGCAGCGCCATGCCGATGCGGTCGCCGCGCCGGATGCCGAGCGCCGCGAATTGTTCGGCGACTGCCTGCACCTGCGTGCGCAGCGCGCCGTAGGTTACTTTCAGTTGCTGTTCGGGAATGATGATTGCGATTTTGTCGGCGGGCGCGTGTTCCAGAAGATCGAGCAGGGTCGACGGCGTAGAGGTCATGAGTCGGCTCACCCAGTGGTTCGAACGGCGAACGTTGTCGCGCAGCCTTTCAGGGCTGCCACCGCGGCCGTGTTGCAGGCCTGAAGGCCTGCGCTACGACACGTTGCGGCGACGAGTCGGAAGCCCTTTATCGTATCGCGCCGTTTGCGCCGTGACCAAAACGATACGGGGTTGGTTGAGCTTAGCGTCCGGGATCGAGATCGCGAATGACGACGCGCAGCACCTGCGCCGCCGTCCGGGCCTCGCGCGCCAGCACGATCACGTCGCGGTGGAGCGCGCCGGTTTCGTCGAGGACGTCGCGGTAGCGGAGCGCCACCGCCGGCAGGCGCGCGCAGCCGCCGCGGATCAGGCCGGCACGCTCGACCGCGGCGATGCGCGCCTCGAAGGCCATGTTGGCGATGTCGCCAGGCGACGCCGCGGCCGGACCACGAGTGCTCGCGTGCTCGAGCGCGTCGGTGATGATCGATTCCAGTACGGTGCAGGTGAGGACCAGCGCCGCGCCGAACTCGCCGCGATCGAGCGCAGCGCGGCTGTCGGCGTAGGCGCGCTCGAGCACCGGCTGCAGCTCGCGGCGCTGGACGAAGGCGAATCGTTGGGGCGGGCGCGACTCGCGCAGCTCATCGTCGACGACGAAAAACTGACCCGGATCGCCGTCCATCTGCAGCAGCGACGCCCGCGCCTGGCCTAGCACGTCGACGAGGCGCCGGACGATGTCGAGCGCCGGCGCCTCGACCACGGCGCCGCCGTCGATCGATCGGACGAGAAACGCCTCGCTGAACGCGCGCGACAGCCAGTGTGCCTTGCTGCCGCCGGACAGGTGCGTGACCGCGGCGGCGCATTGCTGCTGCCACGCCCGCATCTCGTCGACGCCGGCCGGCCCCGTCGCCTCGGCGGACAGCCGCGACTGCAATGCCTCGCCTCGCTCGATCAACGCGTCGACGTGGCGAATCGCGGTCTCGCGTGCGTCGCGCGGGCTGTCGGTCATGATCGCTCAGGCCGAGCGCCGCGGGGTCGAGCGGGGACGACGGGTGCGATGGAGCAGCTCGGCGATCTGATCGATGTGCAGCCGCATGGCCTGGAAGGCGCCGTCGGGATCGCGCCGGCGCAGCGCCGCGACGACCGCCTCATGCCCCTGGATCGATCGTTCGGGTCGCCCCTTCTGGCGCAAGGTCGCCTTGCGTGATTCGACGAGCAGATCGTTGAGCGTTTCCATCAGCCGCATGACGACGCGGTTGCGAGTGGCGCGGGCGAGCGAGGCGTGGAACGCCGTGTCCTCGACGAGCGTCGCCGCGCCGGCTTTCAGCTTGCGGCGCTGCGTGTCGAGAATGCGCTGCAGATCGGCGATGTCGTCGTCGGTGATTCGCGTTGCCGCAAAGCGGGCAACCGCCGGCTCGAACATGCGGCGGACGTCGAGCAGCTCCTCGCTGAGATCGCGGCGATAGGTGAGGATTGACGCGAGCGGCGCGACCAGCCGGTCGACATCGAGCTCGCGCGCGAACGTCCCCTGGCCGTGGCGCGTTTCGAGCAGGCCGATCGTCTCGAGCAGGCGGAAGGCGTCGCGGACCGAGCCGCGGCTGACGCCGAAGCGGACGGCGAGCTGGCGTTCGGCCGGCAGCGGCTGACCGGCCGGCAGCGTGCCGTCGAGAATCAGGACCCGAATCCGGTCGGCGATCTCCTCGGCGACGCGCGCTTTCCGGATCGGCTGAATGAGCGCCGCTTCACGCCGGGACGCGGCGGCGGTAAGGCCGGCAACGGGGTTGACACGAGGCGGGGCGGATGTCAGACTCCGGCCCCTCACTGGTCCGACCACCGGGCCAGTTTAGCATCAACACCGGTGGCGGGGTTCGGCGTTCGGGTTCGGGGGTTCGGGGTTCTCGGTTCCTGGTTCTGGGGTTCTCGGTTCCTGGTTCTAGGGTTCTCGGTTCTCGGGTTCTCGGTTCATGCAGGCTCTCGAGTTCAGCACTGCCGGTTCTCCGCGCGCCGTGGCGCGCGCCATCGAGGACTTCGCCCGCGCGCAGGCCCACGTGACTGCGATTGTCGTTCCCTGGGAGAGCGACGCGACCGCGCTGAACATGGCAGTCACGGCGGTCACCGGTGAAGGCTGGGCGATCGAGCACACGAATCTCGGCACGATCACCCTGACCGATCATGGCAGCGACGTGACGCGCGTGGCCGTCACCGCCGCCGGCCGGGCCGCGTACGACGCGCCGGAGCTCGCGGCGGTGTTCGAGCGCTTCACGCGTCAGCTGCAGCGTCAGTTCAGCGGCGCGTCATGAGCGAACCGGCGACGTCGGCGGTTCCGGCGGTGACGCTGCGCGTCGCGGAAGCGCGCATCGAAGACATCGCCCACGCGATCGCGCGCGTCGCGCCGGGCGACCTGGCGCGGATCGGCGCGCGCCGCGGCGACATCGTCAAGATCACCGGCCGCACGACGGCGGTGGCGCGTGTCGACGTGTCCGACGCGGGCCGCGACGGCATCGTGCAGATCGACGGCACCATTCGCAGCAACTGCGGCGCGGCGCTCGACGAGCCGATCGCGGTCGCGCCGGTCGAGTCGGCGCAGGCGGTTGCGGTGCGGCTCGCGCCGGTGTTGGCCGGCGGCGCGGCGCCGATCGTCGCCGCCGATCGCCTGCTCGAGGACCTCGTCGGCGTGCCGATCGTCGCCGGCTGCGCGCTGCGCATTCCGACGTTTGCGAAAGCGGTCAACTTCCAGGTGGTCCGGACGATCCCGTCAGGCACGGTCGTCATCGGTCCCCGCACCGACATCCGCATTGTCGAGGGCGAGCAGACGGCAGCGACGGCGCCGGCGGTCTCGTACGAGGATATCGGCGGCCTCGAGCGCGAGGTCGCGCGGATACGCGAGCTGGTCGAGCTGCCGCTGAAACACGCGCGGCTGTTCGAGCGGCTCGGTATCCTCGCGCCGAAAGGCGTGCTGCTGTACGGCCCGCCGGGAACCGGCAAGACGCTGCTGGCGCGCGCCGT
>Ga0068854_100001200_pt1 | contig 15539 bp, 12 predicted proteins | sample KBSCornC42_FD_66590 | JGI IMG/M metagenome (GOLD analysis project Ga0068854, IMG submission 66590) | Corn rhizosphere microbial communities from Kellogg Biological Station, Michigan, USA - KBS Corn C4-2 | ecosystem: Host-associated > Plants > Roots > Rhizosphere > Soil ... | reverse complement strand
TAGCCGAGGATGGCGACGGTCTTGCCGTCGAGCTTGCCCAGGTCAGCGTCTTTGTCGGAGAAGATGTCGTCGGTTCGCATGACGCGGCAGGCTACCGGGTGCGTGCTCAGCGCAGCGCCCTGCGCATCAGCTTCCCGGAGGGGGTGCGCGGCAGGGCCGAGGCCAGCTCGACCCGCTTCGGCACTTTGAACCCGGCCAGCGCCTCGGCGCAGTGGTGGCGCAGGTCGTCCGGCGTCGCCGACGAGCCGCTCTCCAGCACGACGACCGCGGTCACCGCCTGCTGCCACTCCGGGTCCTCGCGGCCGATCACCGCCGCGTCGACCACCTCGGGGTGGCGCAGCAGCACCTCCTCGACCTCGGAGGGCACGACGTTCTCACCGCCGCTGACGATCATGTCGTCGATCCGGTCGTCGACGTAGAGGAAGCCTTCCTCGTCGATGTGGCCGAGATCGCCGGTGTGGAGCCAGCCGTCGGCGTCGGCGCGACCCGGGGCCACGGTCGGGCCCTGGATCAGGATCTCGCCGTCGCGGATCCGCAGGTGAGTGGTCAGCAGCGGCCGCCCGGCGGAGCCGAGCTTGCGCTGGGCGTCGGCGGGCGCCAGCGTCGTCACCTGCGAGCAGGTCTCGGTCAGGCCGTAGGTCTGGACGACGGTCGCGCCCTTGGCGATCGCCTCTTCCAGCGGCTCCTCCGGCACTGGGCCGCCGCCGACGAGGATCGCCCGCGGCCCCGAGAGGTCAACGCCGGCCTCGAGCAGCCGGGTCAGCATCGTCGCCACCAGCGAGACCTGGGTGATCCCGTCGCGCTCCAGCGCCTCCCCCACCCGGTCGACGTCGAAGCCATCGTGGACGACCGCGGTGGTGCCGTAGATGACCGAGCGCATGACGATCCCGAGGCCGGCGATGTGGCTGAGAGGCACGCAGCAGAGCCAGCGGTCCTCGGGCAGGACGCCAATGTTGAAACCGGAGCCGACCGCGTTCCAGAGGAAGTTGCCGTAGCTGAGCGCGACCGGCTTTGGCTTACCGGTGCTGCCGCTGGTGAGGACGCGGCAGCAGATTTCGTCCATGTCGTGCTCGCCCAGCAGCGGCAGGTCGGCCTCGGTCTGGGTCAGCTGGCCGGGGTCGTCGAGGTCGATGATCGGCTCCTCGGCTGTGACGATCGCTGTGCGCTCGGCCGGGGTCAGGCGCGGGCCCAGCGGCAGCAACGCCGCCCCGAGCTTCATCAGCGCGTGCATCAGCACGACCTGCTCGCGGCGCGGGTGCATGGTCAGCGCCGCGGTCGAGCCGCGCCGCACGCCGTGGGCGGCGAGCCGCCGCGCCACCCAGGTCGCCTCCGCCTCCAGCTCGGCGTAGGTCATCTCGGCGCCGTCGGCGAGGAGCGCCGTCCGGTCGGGACAGCTCTGCGATCTCTGGGAGAGCCAGTCGTCGAGCTTCATCGGGATATCGTCCCCATCATGCCCAAACGCCACAAAGGAGCCCCGTCAGACGACCAGCTCTACGCCCCGATCGAGTGGTCGTCCGGTGAAGGCGACTACGAAGACATCCGCTACGAGACGGGCGGTGGGATCGCCAAGGTGACGATCGCCCGGCCCAATGTTCTGAACGCTTTTCGCCCGCAGACGCTGATCGAGGTATCCCGGGCGCTGGAGCTGGCGCGCGAAGATCCCGAGGTCGGCGTGATCGTCCTCACCGGCGAGGGCGAGCGGGCCTTCTGCTCCGGCGGCGACCAGACCGTGCGCGGCAGCACCGGCTACATGCCCGAGGGAGCCGCGGTCGGCCGCTTCCACGTCACCGACCTGCAGATCCAGATGCGGCGGCTGCCGAAGCCGGTGGTGGCGATGGTGGCGGGATACGCGATCGGCGGCGGCCACATCCTCCACCTCTGCTGCGACCTGACGATCGCTGCTGACAACGCCGTCTTCGGGCAGACGGGGCCGCGGGTCGGGTCTTGGGACGGCGGCTACGGCGCCTCGCTGCTGCGCGACCTGGTCGGGACGAAGAAGGCGAAGGAGTTCTGGATGCTCTGCCGCCAGTACAGCGGTGAGGAGGCGCTGGAGATGGGCCTGGTGAACACGGTCGTGCCGCTGGCGGACCTGGAACAGGAGACCGTCGCCTGGTGCCGGGAGATGCTGGCGCTGTCGCCGTTCGCGCTGCGCCTGGTCAAGGCGAGCTTCAACGCCCATGAGGATGGCTACGCCGGGATCCAGCAGCTCGCCCACGACGCCAACCTCCTCTTCTACGGCAGCGACGAGGCGGCCGAGGGGCGCGAGGCGTTCAAGGAGAAACGGGCGCCCGAATTCGACAAGTTCCCGAGGCGCGCATGAGAATCTGGCTGATGGCGGCGCGGCCGCGGACGCTGCCGGCGGCGATCGCGCCGGTGCTGGTCGGGACGGCGGCGGCGGTGCAGTGGCTCGGGCACCTGCCGCGCTGGGGGGCGTTCTTCGCGGCGCTGGTCGGCTCGATCTTCATCCAGATCGGGACCAACCTCGCCAACGACTACTCCGACGCCAAGCGCGGCGCCGACACCGCCGACCGGCTGGGGCCGGTGCGGGTGACGGCGAGCGGGCTGATCACCCCACAGCGGGTGATGCGGGCGACCTGGATCGCTTTCGGCGTCGCCGTCCTCTGCGGGATCTACCTAACCGCGGTGGCGGGCTGGGTGATCCTCCTGATCGGCATCCTCTCGATCGCCGCCGGCGTCCTTTACACCGGCGGCCCCCGCCCTTACGGCTACGCCGGCTTCGGCGAGGTCTTCGTCTTCCTCTTCTTCGGCCTCGTTGCCGTCAACGGCTCCTACTACGTGCAGCTGGAGCACCTCGACGCACTGCCGCTCGGCCTCTCGATCTCGATCGGCTTCCTCGCCACCGCGATCATCGTCGTCAACAACGTCCGCGACGTCGAGACCGACCGCCGCGCCGGCAAGAACACGATGGCGGTGCGGATCGGCCGCGAGGCGGCAGTGCGGCTCTACGGGCTGCTGGTGGCCGGGGCCTTCGTGACGCTGCCGATCGCCCTCTGGGCCGGAGAAGCGAGCGCGCTGCCGCTGATCGGCCTGTTGGCAGCGCCCCTGGCGCTGAAGCCGTACCGGACGCTGCAGGAACGGCGCGACGGCCCGGCACTGAACGGCGTGCTGGCGGCAACCGGCGGCCTGCTGGGGATCTTCAGCCTGCTGGTAACCGCGGGCCTCCTGATCTCGGCCTGAGGTGCTGAGGGCATGCGCCTCTCCTCGGTAGAGGTCATTCCTTACGCGCTGCCTTTCAAGGCGCCGTACGTGACCGCGCGCGGGGTGCTGGAGCGACGGGAGATGGTGCTGCTTCGGGTGCGGGACGAGGACGGGGTCGTGGGGCTGGGGGAAGCGGTGCCGCTGTCGTTGCGGCGGGGCGCGGGGTTGACGGAGGTGATGCGGGAACTGGAGGAGTGGGCTGAGAGACAGAAGGACGAGGGACTATCCGCTCCGGCTCGCTGTGCCGTGGCGACGGCGCGTATGGATCTGCTGGGTAGGAGGGCAAACACGCGGAATCATAATCCGCGTGTCGGGGCGTCCAAAGAATCGATTCCTTGCAATGCGACGCTTGTCGCAGGGGCACCAGAGGCGGTCGCGGCTGACGCCGAACGATGGGCTCGGGACGGATTCACCACCTTCAAGCTGAAGCTCGGTGCCGAGTCTGTGAAAAGTGGTGTACAGCACGACTTTTCACAGACTCGCGGTGACGTGGAGCAGGTGCGAGCGGTGCGGGAGGCGGTGGGGCCGGCGGCGCGGATTCGGGTTGACGCGAACGAGGCTTGGGACCTAGAGGCGGCTAAGCGGATGTTGGCGGAGTTGGAGCCATATGGGATCGAGTTGGCGGAGCAGCCGGTGTCGTCGCTCGAGGAGATGGCGGAGCTCGCAGCGTCTACCTCGATTCCTCTTGCCGCGGACGAGAGCGTGGCGACGCTCGACGAGGCGGAGCGGGCGGCGGCTATGGGCGCCTGCGCCTACACCGGGATCAAGCTCTCCAAGGTCGGGGGACCCGAAGCGGCTCTTGCGATCGCCGACGTCCTCCCTGCCTTCATTACCAGCGCCCTCGACGGCCCGGTGGGTATCGCCGCAGGAGCGCAGGTGGCGCGGAGCCTCGCCGAGACCGGTCACCCGGAACGGCTGGAGCTCGCGCACGGGCTCGCCACCCAGCGGCTCTTCGCGGAGACGATTGCCTCGGTCGAGTGCGAGCTCCGCAACGGGATGCTCCACCTCCCCCCTGGTCCCGGGCTCGGTGTCGAGATCGACGAGGAGGCGCTGCAGGCGCACCGCATTTAGCCTGCGTGTGTCGCTTTTGTAAGGCATAGCCGTACAAACTCGACACGCCACCCTCTGATGGACCCCACCAACGCCAATACCGCTCTCGCCTCCGCCTTCGCTGAGGAGCTTGCGCGTGGAGGGTTGCGCCTCGCAGTGATCTCACCCGGCTCGCGGTCGACGCCATTGGCGGTGGCGCTTTGGCGGCAGCCGGAGATCGAGGTGAGTGTGATCGTCGACGAGCGCTCGGCGGGGTTCTTCGCGCTGGGGGCGGCGCAGGCGAGCGGGGACCCGGTGGCGCTGCTCTGCACCTCGGGGACGGCGCTGGTCAACTACCACCCGGCAGTGGTCGAGTCCGACGAATCGGGAATCCCACTGGTCGTGCTCAGCGCCGACCGGCCGCCGGAGCTGCGGGGGATCGGCGCCGGGCAGACGATCGACCAGATCAAGACCTTTGGCTCCTCAGTGCGCTGGTTCTGCGAAGTCGGGACCCACGAGGCGGACGACGGCGGCCTGCTCCACTACCGCTCGGTCGCCTGCCGCGCGCTCGCGGCGGCACGGGGAGAGATTCGCCCGGGACCGGTACACCTCAACCTGCCCTGGCGCGAGCCGCTGGCGCCGGTACCGGTCGAGGGAGCGGTGACCGCGACTGACCCGCTGGCGCTGGAGGGGCGGGATAAGCGCCCGCTCACCGCGGTGACCAAGATCGACCTTGAGCCCTCGGTCTTCCTCCTCGACGAGATGGCGGGACACATCGGCGACGCGATCTCGGGCGTGATCGTCGCCGGGCGCCAGCTCGACCCCGAGCTGCGAGAGCCGCTCGCCCACCTCGCCCGCGTCTCCGGCTTCCCGATCCTCGCCGACCCGACCTCGCAGCTGCGCTGCGGCCCCCACGACCGCTCCCACGTCGTCGCCGCCTACGACCTCCTACTGCGCGACGAGCACTTCGCCCGCTCGGTTGTCCCCGAGCTGGTCCTCCGCTTCGGCGAGATGCCGACCAGCAAGCCGCTGCGTGCCTGGATTGCCGACAGCAGCGCCGACGAGATCGTCATCGACCCCTACGGTGGCTGGAACGAGCCGACCAACCGGGCCGCGGCGATCCTCCGCGCCGACCCGACCGAGCTCGCCTCCGGCTGGGCGACCCGGCTGGAAGGACTCGAGGGGCGCGAACGCCCGCTGCCGGACCGCTGGCTCGAGGGCGAGAAGGCGGCTCAGGGCGTGCTCGACCAGGAGCTCACCGCCAAGCCCGAGATCACCGAGCCCGCCCTCCACCGTGCCCTCGGCGCCGCTCACCGCGACGGCGACCTCGTCTACACCAGCTCCTCGATGCCGATCCGCGACCAGGAGACCTTCCTCGCCCCTTCAACCACCGACGCCCTCTTCCTCTCCAACCGCGGCGCCAACGGCATCGACGGCCTGATCTCCTCCGGTATCGGCGCCGCCCACGCCAGTGGCCGCCCGACCACGATCGTCACCGGCGACCTCGGCCTCCTCCACGACCTCGGCAGCCTCGCGGCGCTGCGCGACCTCGAGACCCCGGTCCGCATCGTCGTCATCGACAACGACGGCGGCGGCATCTTCCACTTCCTGCCGCAGGAGTCGGCGCTGGAAAGCGAAGAGTTCGAGGCCCTGCTCGGCACCCCCCGCGGCGTCGACACCGCCAAAGCCGCGGCGCTGTTCGACCTCCCGCACTGGCATCTGGAGTCGCTCGGCGAGCTACCTGAAGCGCTCGCCGCCGGCACTAGCCTGATCGAGGTGAAGACGGATCGCCAGACCAACGTCGAAGCGCACCGCGATTTGACCGCAGCCGTCCAGGCTGAGATCAGCAGCTGATCGGCCCCGCCTCGCGGCCTGGGCCGGGTTGCCAAGCGCTGCCTTTGACCACCGTTTTGGGGTCGGAGAAGATTTTCGTCAGGCAGGTCCCGTCGGCGTTGACCTCCATCAGCTTGTTGCCGAATTCCGGTTCGAGAGCGCCAGTGGCTTCGGCGGGCGGGTTGCTGGTGAAGGAGAGGCGGCTGCCCGACGGGTCCCAGCTCGGGAACGAGATGTAGCCCTTCTTGCTCAGCACGCGCCTGGCTTCGGAGCCGTCCGTGCGAGCCACCCAGAGCTCGCTGACCGGGTGCTCGGGCAGCGAATAGGAGCCGATGCCTTTCAAGCGCACGAAGGCCAGCTTGGTCCCGTCCGGCGAGTAGGTCGGTTCATGCGCCTTGCGAGCTAGCAGACCGTGGCGGTGGCCGTGGAGATCGATCGCCGCTACCCCGTCTTCGCCGCGACGCCAAAATTCGACGGCCAGAGTCGAGCCATCGGGTGAGAAGGAGGCGGGTTCGAGGAATGACTCCAGCCGCCATGGAGTCAGCCGACGGACCGAGCCGTGCGTGACGTCGAGCGACCAAAGCGCGCTCTTCAAGAGAGGATCTTCCCCGCCGGGCGGCATCTTGACGACCTTTACGCGCTGAAAGACGATCGAGCGACCGTCCGGAGACAAGACCGGGTCGCCAGCATTTAGGAAGGCGCGTCGGAACACTCGAACGTGGCTCCCGTCCGCCCGGACTATCCCGACCGTCGGCCACCCGGTTCCATACGGTTCCGAAGCAGTGCTTTCAACCCCCGGAGCGGAGAAGGCGAGCCGGTTGCCATCGGCAGACCACGACAGGGCATCGCCGATCGCCAAGCCCGAACCGCTGATGAATTCCTGCGGATCCTCACCTGACGGGCCGGTCATGAGAATTTCCGCTCTCTCATCCTCCCCACCTGGCCCATCGCTGTAAACGGAGATCGCCAGCCGCGGGCCTTCGGGCGTTGCGGCACTGGCATGCACCCCAAGCCCCAGCAAGGCAGCGACGAGTACGAGTCCGACTCCCCAACGATTCATTCCCGCGACCCTACTCAGCCAGCAACGGCAGCAGGGCCTGCAGCTTGACCTCGGTCTCGGCGAGCTCGGCTTCGGGGTCGGAGCCGGCGACTACGCCGACGCCGGCGAAGAGGTGGGCCTCGCGGTCGCGGAGCAGGGCGCTGCGGAGGGCGACGCAGAATTCACCGTCCTCGGTCGCGTCCATCCAGCCGACGGGGGCGGCGTACCAGCCGCGGTCCATGCCCTCGAGGTCAGCGATCGCGGAGGCCGCCGCGGGCCAGGGCTCGCCGCCGACGGCGGGAGTCGGATGAAGGAGCCCGGCCATCTCGATCGCCGAGTGGGGCTCGGCGAGCTGGGCGATCACCGGCGTCGCCAGATGCTGGATGTTCGCCACCTTGACGATCTCCGGCTCGGCCGCAGCCTCGACCCAGACCGCGTGCGGGCGCAGGGCGCGGACGATGCGCTCGGCGACGATCCGCTGCTCGCGGCGGTTCTTGTCGCTGCGCAGCAGCTGCTCGCCGAGGTGGTCGTCGACGGCGGGGTCGGAGCTGCGACGGGTCGATCCGGCGAGGGCGACAGTGGAAACGCCGGCGCCGGCGCGGCGGACCAGCAGCTCCGGGCTGGCGCCGATGAAGGCGGCCTCGGGCGTGCCGCAACAGAAACAGAAGCAGGCCGGGAACTGCTCGCGCATCGCGCCAAAGATCGCCGCCGGGTCGTGGGCAGCGGCGGCGCGGACGATCACCTCGCGGGCGAGCACAACCTTGCTGAACTCGCCGGCGTCGATCCGGGATGTGGCGCCCTCCACGGCCGCCTCGAACTCGCGCGGCGGTCGGGCGCTGCGAATCTCGGCGTGCGCGGTCGGGTGCGGGTCGAGCAGCGGCAGCGGCGTGTCGAGGCGTAGCGCCGCCAGCCGGGCGCCGAGCTCCTCGCCCAGCCGCTCGACCCCCTCCCCCGGCCGCACCACGGCGTTGACGGTGAGGAAGGCGCGCTCGCCGCGGCGGCAGATCGAGACCTGCGGCAAGACCAGCGAGGCCGGCGCCAGCGAAGACCAGGTCGAGCTGGAGCCGCCCTCGGGGTCGAAAGCGAAGCCGCCGACCCAGACCGGGCCCGCCCCGGCCGGCAGCCCGCGGGGCTCTTCCAGCACCGGGTGGTCGCCCAGCCGCAAGCACTCCTCGGCGACATCGCGGAACCGGTCCTCCCCTCGCGAGCTCGCCTCGTGCGCCACCCCCAGTCCGGCCAGCGCGAACTCGCGATCCGGCTGCTCCCAGCAGAACCACCTGTCGCTCGCCAACCTCGACACTAACACCGCCGCGCAGGGATCGGCGACCTCGACCTCCCTGGTGACGCTTACGAGGGTGCGTCGGCCCCGTGCGGCGCCCTTCTCCAGCGCGCCGAGAAGGTCACTAGTCGTGACCACGACCGATCGCTATCTCTCCCGTGCGGACCATTTCGACCAGCCCGTGCGGGCGGACCATCCGCTCGAAGGCCTCGATCTTGTCGGCGGAGCCGGTCACCTCGATCGTCATCGTCCGCCGGGCGACGTCGACGATTTTCGCCCGGAAGATCTCCGCGAACTGGATGATCTCGGCCCGGTTCTCGACCGCCGAGGAGACCTTGAACAGCGCCATCTCCCGCGCCACCGTCTCCTCCGGCTCCATGTCGCGGATTTTCAGCACGTTGACGAGCTTGTGCAGCTGCTTGGTCACCTGGTCGATCGGGTGGACGGCGCCGTCGAGGGTGAGGGTGACCCGCGAGACGGTCGGGTCGTCGGTCGGCCCCACCGCGAGGGTGTCGATGTTGAAGCCGCGGCGGGAGAAGAGCCCGGCGACGCGCGCCAGCACGCCCGGCTTGTTCTCGACCAGGATCGAGAGGATGTGCTTGCGGCCGCTGAGCTGGCCGGCGACGTGCAGGTCCTCGAGTTTGACGACCTGTGGGGTGCCAGCCTCCATCAGCGCACCGCCCCCCTGGGCGCCTCGACCATGTCGCGGGCGGCGTTGCCCGGCGGGATCATCGGGTAGCAGTTCTCCTCCTGGGCGACGCGGACGTCGAGCAGGACCGGGCCGTCGTGCTCCAGTGCCGCGACCATCTGCTCCTCGAGGTCGGCGCTGTTGTCACAGCGCATCCCTTTCGCACCGAAGGCCTCGGCCAGCTTCACCCAGTCGGGGCTAGCGCCCATCTCGACCGAGCTGTAGCGGCGGTCCCAGAACAGCTCCTGCCACTGGCGGACCATGCCCATGTAGCCGTTGTTCATCAGGAAGACCTTGACCGGGACGTTCTCGGTCACGCAGGTGGCGAGCTCCTGCACGTTCATGATCAGGCTGCCGTCACCGGCGATACAGACGACCTGCTCGTCCGGGCAGGCGACCTTGGCGCCGACCGCACTCGGCAGGCCGAAGCCCATCGTCCCGAGGCCGCCGGAGTTGATCCAGCGCCGCGGCTTGTCGAAGCCGTAGTACTGCGCAGTCCACATCTGGTGCTGGCCGACGTCGGAGGTGATGATCGCGTCGCCCTGGGTGGCGCGGTGCATCGTCTCGATCATGAACTGCGGCTTGATCTCGCCGTTCTTGCCGGCGTCGTAATACAGCGGGTGCGCCTCCTGCCAACCGCGCAGCGTGTTCCACCACTCGTCGAGGCGGGCGGGATCGGTCTGCAGCGCCCGGTACTCGCGGGTCAGCTTCGGCAGCACCAGCTTGACGTCGCCGACGATCGGGATGTGGGCACCGACGTTCTTCGAAATCTCGGCCGGGTCGATGTCGATGTGGATGACCTTGGCGTTGGGCGCGAACTCGCTCAGTTTGCCGGTGATGCGGTCGTCGAAGCGGGCGCCGATGGCGACGATCAGGTCCGCTTTGTCCATCGCGTGGTTGGCGGTCCAGGTGCCGTGCATCCCGAGCATCCCGAGCCAGCGATCGCTGGAGGCCGGGAAGCCGCCGAGGCCCATCAGGGTCGAGGTGACCGGGAAGCGGTCGGAGCCGGCGAGCTCGCGCAGCTCCTCTGAGGCATTTGCGTTGATGACGCCGCCGCCGGTGTAGAAGATCGGCCGCCGGGCGCTCGCCAGCGCTTTGGCGGCGATTCGGATCTGTTTGATGTTGCCCTCGGTCGAGGGCTTGTAGCCGGGCAGCTCGACCGGCTCGGTGCGCGGCTCGTAGTCGATGTCGGCGCGCGAGAGGTCCTGCGGGATATCGAGCAGGACCGGCCCGGGGCGCCCGGTCGAGGCGACGTGGAAGGCCTGGTGGACGTACTCGGGGATCTGCCGCGGGTCAGTCACGGCGAAGGAGTGCTTTACGAACGGCAGCGTGGCGCCGAGGATGTCGGCCTCCTGGAAGCCGTCGGTGCCGATCAGCTCGGTCCGGACCTGGCCGGTGATGAAGACCGTCGGGGTCGAGTCCATCATCGCGTCGGCGATCGCGGTGACGAGGTTGGTGGCGCCGGGGCCGGAGGTGGCGAAGGCGACGCCGACCCGCCCCGAGGCTTTGGCGTACCCCTCGGCCGCGTGGCCGCCGCCCTGCTCGTGGCGCACCTGGACGTGGCGGAAGTCCGCGTCGACGAGGGCGTCGTAGGTGGGCAGGTTGGCTCCCCCAGGGATCCCGAAGACGTCCTTGACGCCCTCGGCCTTGAGGGATTCCATCAACGTGTCAGCGGCGCGCATAGGAACTGGCGATGGTACCAGCGGCGGGGTGCCTGCCCGCCGCCTGCTCTATGCCTGGGCGGCCGGCGACTTCGCCGGGTTCCAGCGAGTCTTCGGCTCGATCGCGGTATCGATCACGCGGCCTTTGTGGCGCTCGATCGCGTGGATAATCGACTCGACCAGCTCCTCGCCCAGCAGCGTCGGCTCCAGGCCGAGATCCAACAGCTTGGTGTGGACCGCGTTGTAGTAATGCTCTTCCTTCTCGACCCGCGGGTTCTCGACGTGGTCGATCTGGACCGAGTAGCCGAGGTGTTCGCCCGCCTGCCTGACCAGCTCCGCCAGGCCCAGCACCGAGAACTGCTCGGTGAACTGGTTGTAGACGCGCATCTCGCCGGCCTCGGCCGGGTTCAGCACCGCCAGTTCGACGCACTGCAGGGTGTCGCGGATGTTGAGGAAGCCGCGGGTCTGGCCGCCGGAGCCGTAGACGGTGAGCGGGTGGCCGATCACCGCCTGCACACAGAAGCGGTTGAGGACGGTGCCGAAGAGCTCGTCGTAGTCGAAGCGGGTGGCGAGGCGCTCGTCGCGGGCCGTCTCTTCGGTCTCGACGCCATAGACGACGCCCTGGTTGAGGTCGGTCGCGCGGATGCCCCAGGTGCGGCAGGCGAAGTGGATGTTGGTCGAGTCGTGGACCTTCGAGCAGTGGTAGAGCGACCCCGGCAGCTTCGGGAACGGCAGCGTGTCCTTGCGGCCCTTGTGCTCGATCTCGATGTAGCCCTCCTCGATGTCGATGTTGGGCTGGCCGTACTCGCCCATCGTCCCGAGCTTGACCAGGTGCGCCTCGGGGACGTGGTCGCGCATCGAGAAGAGCAGGTTGAGGTTGCCGATCACGTTCGTGTACTGGGTTTCGACCGCGCGCTGGCGGTCGAGCATCGAGTACGGGGCCGAGGGCTGCTCGCCGTAGTGGACGATCGCCTCGGGCTTAGTCTCGGCGACGACCTCGTCGAGGAAATCGCCGTCCTCGACCGCGCCGACGTAGCTACGGATCTGCTCGCCGGAGACCTCGCGCCAGGCGGCGATCCGCTCGTCGAGCTCCGCGATCGGGGTCAGCGAGGCGGTGCCGTGTTCGGTGTGCCAGCGGCGGCGGGAGAAGTTGTCGACGACGGAGACCTCGTGGCCGCGAGCCGAGAAGCGGAGTGCAGTCGGCCAGCCCAGGTAGCCGTCGCCCCCGAGGATGAGGATTCGCATGAAGGCGGCAGCTTAGACGTTCGGTCGGCCGCGTGTCCGTGTTGAATCCCTGCGATGGCGAGCGAACTGGCGGCGCGAAACGGCGGCTGGATCGGGCTCGGGGCGCTGGTCGCGATCCTCCTGCTCGGCCTCGGCCTGCGGGTCGGCGAGGCCTGGGACGGCCGGGCGCCGGTCTACGACGCCCAGGCTTACGCGGCGATCGCGGCGAACCTGGACACAGGGAACGGGTTCACGGTCGGGGCACAGGCGACGCAGCCGTCGAGCAACTACTCGCCAGGGTTGCCGCTGCTCGTGGCGGGGCTGTATGCGGTGACGGGCGGGGTGCATGAACGGTTTGCGCGGGTGGTGCTGGCGGTGGTTGGGGCGCTGTCGGTTCTTTTCGCTTATTTGGTCGGGAGGCGGTTGATCCGGCCGCCGCACCGACCCGGTTCAAGTGAGGTCGATGCGGCGGCCGTGTGGCCGGCACTCCTTGGGGCAGCGGTGGTGGCGATTTATCCGGCGCTTCTGGAGTACCAGGGGATGCTGATGAGCGAGCCGCTGGCGGCGACGCTGTTGTCGGGGGGCGTGCTGGCGGTGCTGTGGGCGTGGGAAGGCGGCTGGGCGAGGTGGGCGTTGCCGGGTGCCCTGCTTGGTGCGCTAGCACTGGTGCGCCCCGAGTACCTGGGCGTTGCGGTCCTCGTGGCGGCTTTGATCTTCGCTCGGGAAGCAAGGGGCGACTGGCGCCATTCGCTTCTACGTGCTGCTGTTTTCCTCGGCGCACTGGTCGTGATCATCGCCCCCTGGACGATCCGCAACGCGGTCGCTCTCGACCGCTTCATCCCGATCTCCACCGGCGGCGGCCAGGTGCTGTTCGCCGGCACCTACCTGCCCTCCGATGGCGACCCCGAAAAGGTCGGCGCGGAAGTGGTGGCGGAAAACCCCCAGCTCTTTGCGCCCAATGCCGCTCAGGAACTGCGCCTCGAGCAGATCCTCGCCCGGTTGGCGCAGGCGCGGTATCCCGGAATGGAAACGGACCAAGCCCTTTCGAAGATGGGCAAGGAGCAGTTGTGGGACGACATCTCGGAAGAGCCGCTCGAATACGCGGGCTTCGTCGCCACCAAGGTCGGCCGGATCTGGTCGCATGGGCCGCGTGACGTGATGCGCGAGCCGGTCTGGGAGGTCCTGCACTGGGCGCTCGTCGCCTTCGGCCTGCTGGGTCTGGCGATCCTCGCCTGGCAGCGCCGCTGGGAAGCGCTTCTGCTCGGCGCCATCTTCCTGGCGATCACCGCGATCAGCGCCCTACTGGTCGCTTCGCCGCGGCGAGTCCTCGTGCTGGTCCCGCTCCTCGCCGCCCTTGCAAGTGTCGCTATGGCTTGGATCGCAACGCGAGTGGTGAGTTCAGCCGCCTATTGCCGGCCTAACTCACCAATCGCACCCGAGCGCACGGATAGCCTGAGCCGGCCTTGACCGCCGTCGCCGACTGGATCCGCGCGCTGCCGCAGTGCTACGGCAAGCGGACTTTGATCGCGCTGGGGTTGATCGCCCTGCTGGGGCTGGTCGTGCGGGCCTATGTGGTCGTCAATCCGGTCGCCAACCCGGCGGACGATTCGCACGCCTACTACGCGCTTTCCAAGGCTCTATATGAGGAAGGGAGCTTCGGGGGGCCGGAATTCCACGACTCCAGCGACTGGTCTCCTGGGGCGCCGTTCCTCTACGCCGCCGCCTTCTACGCCACCGGCGGCGCCCGGGAAGGGACGGTGCGGATCGTCGAGGCGCTGCTGGGAGTGGCGACGATACTGGTCGTCTTCGCGCTCGGCTGGCGGCTCGGCGGCCGGGAGCTCGGCCGCTGGGTCGGGCTCTTCAGCGCCTTCGCAGTAGCGGTCTATCCGCCCTTCCTCCACACGACCGGCGAGCTGATGAGCGAGCCGCCGGCGATGCTGACCCTGCCCGCGGCGATCCTTGCCTTCCTCTGGGCAAGTGAGAAGAGATCGACTTGGGCCTGGCTCGCCCCCGGCCTCCTCTTCGGCCTCACCGCGATGTTCCGCCCCGAGTACCTGCTGGTCGGCGCCGCCTTCGTCGTCCTCGCCGGGATCCGCGCTTGGCGCGCGTCCGGCTGGCGGCTCGGCCTGGCCGGCGCCGCGGTCCTCCTCGTCGCCCTCCTCCTCCCGATCCTCCCCTGGACGATCCGCAACGTCGTCGTCCTCGACCGCGTCGTGCCGATCTCGACCGGCGGCGGCAAGGCTCTTTACGTCGGCACCTACCTCCCCGCCGACGGCGAATACCAGCGGGTCAAGGCGCTCCTGGTCAAGCGCTATGAACACCGCGACCTCGCGCCGAACTCCGAAGCGCTGAACAAGGTCAACCCCACCCCGCTCTTCGACAAGGTCGCCGCTGAAGTGACGAGGCAAGATCCCGGCCTGAGCCGCGACGAAGCCCTCGGCAAGATCGGCAAGGAAAACCTCTCGAAGTACTTCGGCGAAGACCCCGGCGGCTACCTGGCGATGACCGCGCGCAAGGTTGGGCGGATGTGGAGTAGCGGGGTCGGCGAAGCGATGGATACGACTGCCGGCCGCGTCGTCCAAATCCTGCTCGTCTTCCTCGGTCTCGCCGGTTTCGTCCTGCTGGCACTGTGGCGGCGCTGGTGGGAGCTCGTGACCCTGGCGACCCCAATCGTCCTCGTCACCCTGGTCGGCGCCGTCTCCCTCGCCGCCCCGCGCCGCAACGAGGTACTGATGACGCTCGTCTTTCCTCTCGCCGGCCTGGCCCTGTCCTCGGGCCTTGCGGCCATATCCTCCGCTCGCAAATGGTCCCGAGTGCAGGCATCTTCCCAGCCGAACTGACGGCACTGCGCGCCGCCGGCGTGCTGCTCGCCCTGGCGATGATCGCCTACGCGGTCGCCCGCCGCCGCACGCTGCGTAACTCCGACGTCCTGATCCTGATCGCCTCCGGGGTCGGCCTGCTGCTCGTCGCCGGGACGGAAATCGTCAACGGGCTCCTCTCCGCCTTCTCGTTCGAGAAGGGCAACGGCGGGCGCATCCTCGGCCTCGCCGTCTTCGCGATCTTTGTCCTCTTCCTGCTGATCCTCCGTGCGCTCTCGCAGACGGCGCGCAACCAGCGTCAGCTGGCGGCGGCGCTCGAGGGCCTGGCCTGGGAGGAGTTCCGCCAGGCGGGGCTGCCGGATCGCTTCAAGGGCAAGATCGCGATCCTGATCCCCGCCTACAACGAGGCGGAGAACATCGGCGTCGTCCTCGACCAGATCCCCGCCGCCGTCTGCGGCGTCCGCACCGAGATCCTCGTCGTCGACGACGGTTCTCGCGACGGCACCGGCGACGTCGCCGCCGAGCACGGCGCGCTGGTCGCGCGGCACGTCACCAACCGCGGCGGCGGCGCAGCGCTGCGGACCGGCTACCGGCTGATGGTCGAATCGGGCGCCGAGATCGTCGTCACCCTCGACGCCGACGGCCAGCACCTGCCCTCCGAGATGAAGCGTCTAGTCAAACCGGTGCTCGACGGCGAAGTCGACGTCGCCCATGGCTCGCGCGTGCTCGGCCACGCCGACCGCAACCA
>Ga0068854_100001199_pt1 | contig 15542 bp, 9 predicted proteins | sample KBSCornC42_FD_66590 | JGI IMG/M metagenome (GOLD analysis project Ga0068854, IMG submission 66590) | Corn rhizosphere microbial communities from Kellogg Biological Station, Michigan, USA - KBS Corn C4-2 | ecosystem: Host-associated > Plants > Roots > Rhizosphere > Soil ... | reverse complement strand
GTCGTCGACGACCTGACGAACTACCTCGGACCGAATCCGAACGCGGCAGGTGACGGCGGGAAGACGAAGGTGTATCAGTTGACCGCCGGCCAGACGTGGACGCTCAGCCCGTCGCTCCTGATGGACACCACGTTCGGCTTCTCGCGGCAGAAGCAGGACGTCCTCGGCCCCGACTTCAACGCCGGGAACTTCGGCCTCGACACGCTGGGGATTCCAGGCACCAACGACCAGGGGCTCGGCGATCAGCGATACGCGGGATATCCCGAGTTCCGAATGGGCGGGACGACGTCGGGCTTCTTCAGCCAGCTCGGCAACCGCGACGGGTGGAATCCGATCTTCCGCGACGAACGGACCTACTCGCTGGCGACCAACGTCACCAAGATTGCCGGCCGGCACGATCTGCGCGGCGGCTACTTCCTGAACTTCCTCTACCTCGATCACTGGCAGCCGGAAACCGGCAATCCGCGCGGGCAGTTCATCTTCAACCCGAACACGACCGGCTTGCGCGACGGCCAGACCGCGAACTTCTACAACGCCTATGCGTCGTTCCTGCTCGGCCTGGTCGGGCAGGCGAACAAGAGCGTGCAGAACGAGCTGATGACCGCGCGCGAGTGGCAGCATGCGCTGTATTTCCGCGATCGCTGGACGCCGAATGCACGGCTCACACTCGATCTCGGCCTGCGCTGGGAGCTCTATCCGATCATGCACCGGGCCGATGGCCGCGGGATCGATCGGCTCGATCTCGAGAACCCGGTGTTCGCCCGGCAGCTCGACGTCATCATCGCGGGACGCGGCGGCAACCCGCAGAACAACGGGATGGACACGAGCCTGAATAACTTTGCGCCGCGGCTTGGCGGCGTCTATCGCATCAACGATCTGACGGTTTTCCGCAGCGGCTACGGTCTGACCTACAACGCGCAGCCGTGGGCGCGGCCGATGCGCGGCCACAACGACTACCCGGTGACGATCGCCTCGACATTCGTCAACTCCGAGGCGTTCGCGCCCTATGCCACGCTGCAGCAGGGCATTCCCAAGATCCTCGGACCCGACCTGAGCTCCGGCCGTATCCCACTGGATCTCGCCGCCGGGTTCTACACGCCGGAGCTGGGCAACATCGATCGCGGCTACGTGCATACCTGGAACATCGCGCTCGAGCGGATGCTGCCGTTCAACTCGACCGTCGAAGTTGCCTACGTCGGCGCGAAAGGCGTCGGCGGTTATGCGGGTCTCGACATCAACGCCCCGCAAACGCTCGGCGTCGGCGACGCCGGGCGTCCATACGCGTCGCTCGGACGCCTCCAACCGATCTTCTTGTGGGGCGATCGGCTGTCGACGCGCTACAACTCCCTGCAGGTCGCGCTCAACAAACGGATGACCCACGGCATCGCGTTCAAGGGTGCGTACACACTCGCCAAGGCGATGAACGAAAGCTGCAACGATGGCGACGGCGCGGCGACGCTCTGCTTCAACACGCCGGGCGAGCTGTGGCGCAACTGGGGGCCGGCCGGCTTCGATCGACGGCACAACCTGCAGCTCGGAGTCATCTACGCAGTGCCGTGGCGGACCGAGAACGGGACGAGCAGTTTCGGCAAGGCGCTCGCCAGCGACTGGCAGATCAACGGCGTCCTCGGGGCGTTCAGCGGCAACCCGTTCACGATGATCGCGAACGGCGGCAGCTTGAATACGCCGAGCAACAATGCCGGCAACACGGCCAACGCCAACCTCGCAGACCTGGTGGGCACCTACAACATCACCAACAACGTGGGCAGCGACGGCGCGTGGTTCGACACCAGCGCCTTCGCGCAGCCGACCGGCGTACGCTTCGGCAACACGACGCGCGATCAGTTCTACGGTCCGGGCGGCTGGAACCTGGATCTGTCGGTGTTCCGTGCCTTCCCGGTGGGCGGGCAGCGAAAGCTCGAAGCACGATTCGAGGTCGGAAATCTCTTCAATACGGGGGTCTTCGCCAATCCGCAGAACAACGTCACGTCCGGAACGTTCGGCGTGATCACCGCGGTGGCGAACAACAATGGCGCGGCGTTCTATCCGGAGCGCCAGATCCGCCTGGGACTCAGGTTCAGCTTCTGAATGCGGAATGCGGAATGCGAAATGCGGAATCGGAATTGCACGTCGGATGTGGAATTCCGCATTCCGCATTTATTCCGCCTTCCGCATTCCGCGTTCCGCATTTCGCGTCTGCGCCGTCGCCGTAGTCGCGGCGCAGACCATACCGCCGCCGCTGCCGCGGCTCACGCTCGACGCGTTTCCACCCCAGACGCGCGACGCGCTGTCGCGCGCCTACGCCGCGGCGGTTTCCCGGCCGACCGACGTCAGCGCCGTCGGCGTGCTCGGGCGATTGCTGCAGGCGTGGGATCAGGTGGGCGCCGCGCACGAGACCTACCTGCGCGCGCAGGCGCTGGCACCGACGGCATTCGAGTGGCTGTACCTCGACGGGGTTGCGCTCCAGCGTCTGGCGCGCCCGGGCGATGCAGCGGCGTGTCTCGACGCCGCGCTGCGCCGGTCACCCGACTACCTTCCGGCGCGCGCCCGCCTCGCGGAGGCGCTCCTCGATTCCGGTGAGGGCGATCGCGCCGAGCCGATCTACGCGGCGCTCGCCCGCGACCCGGCGGCGCAACCGATCGGCGAATTCGGTCTGGGGCGGATCGCTGCCGCGCGGCTTCGCCACGATGCCGCCGTCACGCACCTCGAACGGGCCGTGGCGCTCTTCCCGGAATTCGGCGCCGCCTACTACACGCTCGCGCTGTCGTACCGCGCCCTGGGACGCGACGATCAGGCCGAGCGCGCGCTCACCCGACACGAGCAATATGGCCGCCGCTGGCCGGCGATCGACGATCCCACGCTCGCCGCCGTCATCGCTCTCAGGGACGACGCGGACACCGCGCTCCAGCGCGGGCTCAAGCTGGCGGAAGCGGGCGACGTCGCCGGCGCGATTGCTGCGCATGAGGCGGCGCTCGCCCGCGATCCGTCGATCGCGCAGGCGCACGCCAACCTGATTTCGCTGTACGGCCGCACGCGCGACTGGGTGAAAGCGGAGCAACACTACCGTGCCGTGATCGCGCTCGGCTTCAATCTCGGCGACGCGCACTACGACTACGGGGTGCTGCTCGGCCTTCAGGAGAAGTGGGAGCTTGCCGCGGCCGCGTATCGCGACGCGATTGCCGTCAACCCGCGGCACGCGCAGGCGCACAACAACCTCGGGCAGATTCTCGAGCGGAGCCGCGAGCTGGAGGCCGCCGCGGCGGAGTACAAGGTCGCATCTGACAGCCAGCCGGCGTTCAGGGTCGCAACGTTCAATCTCGGCCGGATGCTGATCGCGCTCGGCCGCACCGACGAAGCGATCGGCGAGCTCCGACGGCTGACCGAGCCGCGCGACGCCGAGACGCCACGCTATCTCTTCGCGCTCGCCACCGCGCACGTGAGAGCCGGCCATCGCGATGAAGGGATCAAGTGGGCGAACGACGCGAAGCAGCTGGCGCAGCAGTACGGCCAGGACGAGCTCGCCGCCGCCATCGCGCGCGATCTCGCGCAGCTGAAATGACGTCGCCTCTCACCGTGTCGTCCGGCGTCAGCGGGACCGTCACCGCGGTTCGCAGCCAACCCTGGATCGTCGCCGTCGCGGTCACGGTGGCCGCGTCGATTGTCGCTGGCGGCGCGGCGACGCCGGCGCCGATCTTCATTGAATCGGCGGCGGCAACCGGCTTGATCTTCACGCACGTCAACGGCGCCGCCGGCCACTACTTCTTGCCGGAGGTGATGGGGTCTGGCGTCGCGCTCTTCGATTACGACAACGACGGCGATCTCGATGTCTTCCTCGTCCAGGGGCTGCCCGCGGAAGCGTTCGCACCGGCGGGCGCGCGACCCGCAGACTCTGCGAAAGCGGGACGAGGAAGCAGCGGCAAGCCGACCTGCCGCCTCTTCCGCAACGATCTCGTGGTCGCAGCCGACGGCCGCCGCACGCTGCGTTTCACCGACGTGACCGAGACGGCCGGCGTCGGCGTGCGCGGGTACGGCATGGGCGCCGCCGTCGGCGACTACGACAACGATGGCTATCCCGATCTCCTCGTCACGGGATTTGGTTCGACGACGCTCCTCCGCAACAATGGCGACGGAACCTTCACCGATGTCACGAAGCAGGCGGCGATCTCCGAATCGGGGTGGAGCACCAGCGCGGCGTTCGTCGACTACGACCGCGATGGCTACCTCGATCTGTTCGTCGCCCGCTACGTCGACTTCACGATCGCCGCCAACAAACAGTGCAACGATCCGGCCGGCGCGCGCGATTACTGTACGCCGCGCGCCTATCGACCCGTGCCGGCGCGCCTGTTTCACAACGACGGCCGCGGCCATTTCGCCGACGTCACCGCGGCGGCGGGCATGACGAAGGCGTACGGCGCCGGCCTCGGCGTCGCCGTCGGCGACTACAACGGCGACGGCTGGCTCGATATTTACGTCGCCAACGACGGCGGCTCGAACCAGCTGTGGATCAACAAGCATGACGGCACCTTTGTCGACCAGGGACTCATCTCCGGCGCGGCGCTGAACGCGAACGGCAACCCCGAGGGCAGCATGGGCATCGCCTCGGGCGACTTCGATCTCGACGGCGACGAAGATCTGTTCGTCACCAACATCGTCGGCGAGACGTCGGTGTTGTACGTGAACGACGGCCGCGGGAATTTCGAGGATGCGCGGGCGAAATCGCGGCTGGCCGCGCTCACTGCTGCCTTCACCGGCTTCGGCACCGACTGGATCGACTACGACAACGATGGCTGGCCGGATCTCTTCGTCGCCAACGGCGCCGTCAACATTGTCGAGGCGCTGCGCGGACAGCCGTCGCCATACCGCATGCGCAATCAACTGCTGCGCAACACCGGCGCCGGCCGGTTCGAGGAGACGAGCGCGGGCGCCGGCCCGGCGTTCGCACGCGCCGAGATCGGCCGCGGGGCCGCATTCGGCGACATCGACAACGACGGCGACGTCGACATCGTCGTCACCAACAACAACGGTCCGGTGCGGCTGCTGCTCAATCAGGTCGGCGCCGCGAATCACTGGCTGCAGGTTGGCCTCGAACAGCGGCCCTCGAACCGCTTCGGTATCGGCAGCTGGGTCGGCGTCGAGCGGACCGGCCAAAAGACGCTGTGGCGCCGTGTCCGCACCGACGGCAGCTATCTGTCGGCGAGCGATGTGCGGGCGCACTTCGGCCTCGGGGCGTCGTCCGACGTGTCGGCGGTTGCGGTGCAGTGGCCCGATGGCGAGCGCGAGCGCTGGACGTCCATCAAAGGCGACCGTCTCGTCGTCCTTCGCCGCGGAACCGGACAGCGGTAGAGTGGTCGCGTGTGAGAATCACGATCATGGACGAGGACTCAAACGTGGACAGCACCGAAGCTCGTGGCCGACGACCGAGCCGGCGCACGGCGCTGAAAGCGCTCGGAACCGTTGCCGCATTGCCGTGGCTTTCCGACGCGGGGCTGCTCGCCTTCGCGCGCATCCAGCAGACCCGTGCCGCGCCGCAACCGAAGGCGCTGACGGTTGCGCAGTTCCAGTCGCTCGAGACGCTGGTCGAGATGATTATTCCCGCCGACGAGCGTTCTCCCGGCGCCCGCGACGCCCGCGTCGCCGACTACATCGATCTGCTGGTGAGCGAGCTGGAGCCGCACGACGCGCTGCACTGGATTGGCGGTCTCGCGGCGCTCGACGCCGAGTCGACCGCACGATTTCGCGCGCCGTTCGTCCGTCTCACGTCGGCGCAGGCTGACGAGATCCTGCGCGACATCAGCCGCAACGAGCGGTCGCCACGGACGCCGCTGGAAGAATTTTTCGTGATCGCCAAGCAGGCGACGGTCAACGGGTATTACACCTCCGAGATCGGCATCCACCAGGAGCTGCGCTACCAGGGCAACAAGTTCCTCCGCGAGTTCGTCGGCTGCGAGACCGAGAACGGCAAAGATTGCCCGCATTGCGGGCAGAAACATACCGGTTGAATCATCTCGTAGCCCAGGCCTTCAGGCCTGCCACCCGCGACGTCGTGGCATATCACCGGGAATCGAACGATGCAGGACCGAACCATCACGCTCGACCTTACCGATGCGCTCGAGGAGTCGCGGCAGCTCGCTGCGTCGATCAAACCCGGCCGCGAGCGCTGGGACGTGATCGTCGTCGGCAGCGGCGCCGCCGGCGGCATGGCGGCGTATCAGCTGGCGATGGCCGGCATCAAGGTGCTGCTGCTCGAAGCCGGCCGCATGATCGACGTCCGGACCGAGTACCGGACGATGGAGTGGCCGTATGCGTCGATGCGGAGGAACCGCCTTCCGGCAGGCGAGCGGCCGATTGCGGTGGCCGAATACAACTTCTTCGATCGTCCCTACGGCAAGAACCCCGCGTACGACACGTCGAAGACCGTCGTGTCGTACGCCGCCAACACCTTCACGCGGAACTGGCTGGTGGACGAACGGCAGAATCCGTTTACCGGCACGCCGTACGCCTGGGTGCGTTCGCGGGTTCTCGGTGGCAAGACGAATTTCTGGGGCCGCGGCGCGCTGCGATACGGACCGCTGCAGTTCAACGCCGCGAGCCGCGACGGCTTCGACGTCGACTGGCCGATCTCGTACGACGACGTGAAGCCGTACTACGACAAGGTCGACGTGCTGCTGGGATGCTCGGGCACGACGGAAGGTCTCGATCAGGTACCTGACGGTGTGTTCCAGCGTCCTTACAAGCTCAATTGCGTCGAGATCGCCTTCAAGCGGGCGATCGCGAAGATGGGGCGCCACTACATCCCCGGGCGTGCCGGCGTCACCACCGACGGCGTGCTGAACAAGTACCGGGCCAGGTGCGCGGGCCGCGGCCGCTGCGGTCGCGGCTGCAACATCAACGCGGCGTTTCACTCGCCGACGGCGCTGATCTATCCGGCGCGCGATACCGGCAACGTGACGGTTCGACCCTACTCGATCGTGTCGGAGGTGCTCGTCGATCGCGCCACCAATGCCGCGACCGGCGTGCGGGTGATCGATGCCAACACGCGCGAGGTGCTCGATTTCACGGCGCGCGTCGTCGTGCTCGGCGCCGGCACGCTCGACTCGACGAGAATCCTGTTGAACTCTCGATCGCAGGCGCATCCAGACGGGCTCGGCAACTCATCGGGGTTGCTCGGTTGCTACTTGAGCGAGCACATCATGGGCATCCGCGGCAGCGGCTTCATCCCGGCGCGAATCGGCACCGAGACGACGCTCGACGACGGCCGGCCGGTAGCGCCGTACATTCCGCGCTTCAGGAACATCACCGATCGCCATCCCGACTTCATCCGCGGCTACCACTTCCAGGGCGGCGGCGGGTGCGCCGAGTTCCCGGCCATGGCGCACGAGATCGCCGGCTACGGCAAGGCGTTCAAGTCGAACGTGCGCAAGTACTATCCGGCGATCATCAGCTTCGGCGGTTTCGGCGAAGTGCTGCCGCGCCGCGAAAACCGCGTGATGCTGGACGCCGACGTGAAGGACGCGTGGGGCATCCCGGTGCTGCGGTTCGACTACCGGTTCCGCGACAACGAGTTGAAGATGGCCAGGGACATGGCCGACTCGATCGAGGAGATGCTCCACGTCGCGCACGCCGAAGACATCAAAATCGAGCGCGAGCCGCTGCCGCCAGGCTGGTCGATTCACGAAATCGGCACGGCGCGGATGGGCCGCGATCCGAAGACGTCGGTCACCGATCCGTCGTGCCGGCTGCACGATGTCAAGAACGTTTACCTCGCCGACGCCGCGCCGTTCGTCTGCGGCGGTACGCAGAACACGACGTGGTCGATTCTCGCGATGGCGTGGCGGACGATCGACCTGCTGAAGGAGCGGATGCGCACCGGCGAGGTGTGATGGACCGCCGCGCCTTTCTCGAATCGGTCGTCGCCGCGGCGGCGTGGATGCCGTTCGGCGCCCCGGCCGCGCCGGCGCGCTCCGGCCGCAAGGCCCTGCTCGTCTCGATGTTGCCCGCAGACCTGTCCTACGCGGAACGGTTTGCGCTGGCGGGCGCGTCCGGATTCGACGCGGTCGAAATGCAGACGGTGGCGGATCGCGACACGGCCCGCGAAATTGCCGGAGCGGCGACGCAGGCGGGATTGCGGATTCACTCGGTGATGAACGCCGACCACTGGCGCTATCCGCTCTCGAGCGGCGATCGCACCGTCGTCGATCGCAGCGTCGCCGGCATGGTGACGTCGCTGCACAATGCCGCGTTGTGGGGCGCCGACGCCGTGCTGCTGGTGCCGGCGGTCGTCGACGCGGCCACGTCGTACGGCGACGCCTGGCGGCGCTCGCAGCAGGTGATTCGTGAGCGGCTGCTGCCGGTGGCGGCGGAGCTTCACGTGATCGTCGCGATCGAGGAAGTGTGGAACAAGTTCCTGCTCAGCCCACTCGAGTTCGCGCGCTACGTCGACGAGCTCGACTCGCCATGGGTGAAGGCATACTTCGACGTCGGTAACGTCGTGTTCTACGGGTACCCGCAGGACTGGATTCGAGTGCTCGGGCCGCGCATCGCAAAGGTGCACCTCAAGGATTTCCAGCTCGATCGTCCCAACGGTCGCTTTGCCTGGAAGAACCTCGGCGACGGAGACATCGACTGGCCGGCGGTCCGGCGTGCCTTCGAGGATATCGGCTATCGCGGTGCGTTCACCACCGAACTCCCGGCCGGCGATGCCGCCTACCTGAAAGACGTGTCGACCCGCGTCGATCGGTTGCTTGCCGGACCGACGCCCTGACGCTCTTCGCGCGAATGGACGCGCGGCTCGCGTAGCGCAGGCCTTCAGGCCTGCAATCAGCGTGACGGACAGCTCTCCACCCCAACGCGGCTGCCGCGTTGGGGACCCCGGGTCCTGAAGGGGCTGCGCTACGACAGATCTCGGATCTTGATGTTGCGGAACGCAATCCGGTCGTCGTGATCCTGCAAGCCGATGTGTCCGCGCCGGGCGCGGGCGTATTGCGGGTACGGCGCGAACTTGCTGACGCGGACGCGGCGCTCCCAGTCGCGGGTCCACAGCTCGTAGTCGACGACTTTCACGCCGTTCAACCAGTGTTCGACGTGCGCGCCGCGCGCGATCACCCGCGCTTCGTTCCACGAGCCAACTGGCCTGGTGACATCGCGCGACGGCGGATCGAGATCGTAGTTGGCGCCGGCGAGCTGCACCGGCTTCAGCGGTTCTTTGTTGTAGGCGTTGTCGATCAGCTGAAACTCCGGCGCAACATGCCACATCACATCATCGTCTTCGGTGACCCGGTAGAAGATGCCGCTGTTGCCGTTGGCCGGCAGCTTCCATTCGAGGATCAGCTCGAAGTCGCCGAACTCGTCGACGGTGACAATGTCGGTGGCTTTATCGATGCGGGTGAGCGCGCCGTCGACCACCTGCCAGCCGGCAGGCATCTGCGGCTGACGAAAACCGCGCCAGCCGGCAGTAGTCCGCCCATCGAACAGCGGGCGCCAGGACGTCGTCTGTTGCGACCTCGCCGCGCCGGCTGCGAGCATCGCCGCCGCCACGAGCCCGACTGCTGCGCGCATGATGACACCTCCGTAAAACCGCCCTTTTAGGGCGGCCACGTTGTCCGGCCTGAAAGGCCGGACCTGCAATTCAGTCGACCACGGTCAATCGGCGATCAGCGGAAGCGTTATCGGCTGTCCACCGCATTCCGCCGAGCGATCCGCCGCCAGGCAGATTTCCATCGTCTTCTGCGCGTCGAACACGCTGATCGAGGTCTCGCGATCCTCGAGGACGCACGCTACCAGCTCGTCGATCTCGGCCTGAAACGGATGGTGGGTGACGTCCGCGGAATCGGGCATGACGCAGCGTACGCGCACGGCGGTCTGCGGAGACCGATCGGTGATCGGCTCGAGCGACACGTCGGCGAATGGATTTGCAGCAATGAGTCCCGCGACATCGACCGCGTCGTCGAGCCACAGCACGTCCTGTCGCAGGGTCGCGCGATCGCTCATGAGCTCGACGAGAAACGTGTACGGCAGGATGAAATCGGTGGAGCTGGTGACGTGCCCCAGCGCCGAGCCCTCGAACCTCAGATTGGTGACGATCGACGTCGGATACTCATAGCCCTCGGTGAACCGGGTGTGGAACGCGCTGACGACTGTCGGCTCGAGACCGGTGCACCAGCGCAGCGCGTCGACCGCGTGGCAGCCGGCGGCGAGCAGATGGCTGCGGCCGCTCTCGCGTGTCCGGGCCCAGTTCCAACCGCTGTACCAGTCGGTGACCCGCGACAGATACTGTGTGCGCGCGAAGCGGATCTCGCCGAGCCATCCCGACGTGCGCAGCCACCGCGCAAACCGCAGCAGCGGGTTGTATCGCAGCTCGAACGACACGATCGTGCGGACACCGGCCTCGCGGACCGCGTCGCGGATGCGAACCAGCTCGTCGACGTCGAGCCCGGTCGGTTTCTCGAGCAGCAGGTGCTTGCCAGCGCGAGCGGCGGCGGCCGCCTGGTCGGCGTGCAGGTGATTCGGCGTCGCGATGGCGACGATGTCGACGCCTGGAGTGTCGAGCATCTCGGCGTAGCTGGTCGTGATGCGGGCGTCCGGCGCCGCGATGCCGTACTTGGCGAGGTTCGCTTTCGCGCGTGCGGCATCACGCGCGCACAGGCAGACGACGCGCGCCCGCGGGTGCTGCGCGAACGCGCGAATGTGCTGGGAGGCGCACCAACCGATCCCGCACACGCCTACGCCGACCTGCCGCTTGTTGCCGCGCATGGCGAGGCGTGTAGCCTAAACTACCGCGATGACGAAGGCAAAACGCGCGCTTCAGTGTTCGCCGCGATCGCGTGTGCTGTGCTGGATCCGGAGAGGTCCGATGACTACAACCGCATCGTAACGTCGACGGCGACCCGGCGCTGAGGTCCGGGACGGCCGCCATACGCCACAGGCGCCGACCCGAACGTGGCAGTGATGTAGTCCGTGTCGGTGAGGTTTCTGGCGTACGCGCCGAGCGTCCACCGCCGATGGCCGGGTCCGTATTCGATGCGCGCGCCGAGCAGGCCATACGGCGCCTGAAACTGGATGCTGTCGTTGAAGGGCGTGAAGAACACCGTTGACTGCGCGCTCGCATCGCCGGCGATCGACAAGCGTCGCGAGCCGACCGTGCCGCTCCATGCGGCCCAGACGCGCCCGGACCATTCCGGCGCGTTGTTCAGCCGGTTGCCGGCGACGTTTCCCGTGACGTTGAGGTTGTTCACCGCGATGTACTGATCGTATCTGGCGTCTAGCCACGTGACGTGGCCGCCGGCTTCGAGACCGTGTCCGAGGCGCGTCGTGTTCTCCGCTTCGACGCCGCGAATCGTCGCGGCTGCCGCATTCCGGATGTCGAAGATCCCTTGTCCGAGGGACGTTTGCACCTGCAGGTTGGTGTAGTCGGTGAGGAACGCCGCCAGTTCGAGCCGCGAGCGGCCGCCCATCACCGTGCCCTTCCAACCCGCTTCGTAGCTCCACGCGAACTCGGGCGCGAAGCCACGCCCGGGGATCGTGGACGAGAGGTTGAAGCCGCCGCTCTTGAACCCGCGCGTCGCCGACAGGTACGCGAGCGCGCCGTCGAACATTTTCATCTCGACGCCGACCCTGGGTGTCCAGGCGCTGTTCGACATGGAATCGGCGAAGCCGTACACCGTGCCGGGAACGGCCGCATACGGCGGGTCGAGCACGTAGCGCCCGCCGCCATTGTCGATGTCCTTGCCCTCGCTCGTGTAGCGAACGCCGGCAGTCGCCGACAGGCGCGACGTCAATGCCACTGTGGCCTGGCCAAATGCGGCGCGGCTGCTCGCGTCGACGTGCGGATCGAGCACGGTCTCGATTCGCGCCTGCGGCTGATCGACCCAGAACGTCTGGTGATCGGCTTCTTTGAAGAGAAAGAGGCCGCCGACCCACGCCAGCCTCGGCTGCTGGTGCGAAAGGGTGATCTCCTCGGACAGTTGGTGCTGCCGCTCGTGATTGTGCGTCGTCAGCAGGTTGAGCTCGGTGATGTCGGCGTCGACGAAGAACTCGTAGTTCAGGTTGCGATAGGCAGTGAGGCTCACCAGCGTCGTGGACGGCGTCAAGGCCGACGTCAGCCGGGCGCTCGCGCCGGATTGCAGCGTGCGATTCGATGCGAGCGCCGACGCGCGGACGTCGTGGAGGTCGGGCGGGTTGTCGATCTGAAATCCCGGCTTCACCGCCAGGACCTTGTTGAAGGTGAGCGGGATGCCGCCCTGGAAATCGACGTCGCTGGACATCACGAGGTCCGTAGTCCGGCCGAAGACGAAGCGCAATTGTCCGCGCGCCGCTGTGATGTCGTCGCCGCCGAGCGGATGGTCGGGATGCTCGAGATCGCGGACGTAGCCATCGCGGACGCTCCGCGCGAAGGCGATCGACCCCATCACCGTGTCGCGAACGAGCGGACCGCCGGCCTGGAGATCGGCGCGAAGTTCGTGGAAGTTCCCGGCGGTGACCGCCGCGGACACGCGCGCCTCGTTGGTCGGCGCTCTCGATATGAGGTTGACGGCTCCGCCGACGGCGTTGCGTCCATACAAGGTGCCCTGCGGGCCACGAAGCACTTCGATGCGATCGAGATCCAGCAGCTGCAGGAATTCCATCGCCGGTCGGGCGAGGTAGACGCCGTCAAGGTACATCGCCGAGCTCGGATCGGAGCCCGCATACAGTGCGCTCGGGCCAATCCCGCGGATCGTGAGCTGGCCGAAACCGGCATTCTGGGAGAACGTGACGGAGGGCGCGAGCGCAGCGGCGTCGCTGAACGTCCGGCTGCCGAGGCGCAGGAGCTCGGCGTTGCCGACGGCGCTGATCGCCATCGGGACCGTCTGCGCGTCGCGCTCGCCGATTTTCGCCGCGGTCACGATCGTTTCTTCCAGCGCGGCGACGCGCAAGGTGAGGGCGATCGTCGTCGGTTCGCCGGCGGGCACGGGCACCGGCCGACGTACTCGCTCGAAGCCGCTCAGTGCCGCCGTGATCTCGTAGTCGCCGGGCGGCAGGCCGGCAAACGCGAACTCGCCGGTGCCGCTGGTTTCCGTGACGCGGTCTGCCGCGCCGCGCAGCGTCACGCGAGCGCCCGGCAGGGCAGCGCCGGTTTGATCGGAGATTGAACCGGACAGCTCGCCCGTGGACTGTGCGTGTGCGGGGAGGATCGCGCACAGCGACGCCATGACAGCGGCGAGCAACGACTTCATGCTTTGACTGGGAAGTTGTATATCATCCGGTATCCTGGCGTGACGTCTTTCTCGTTTCGATCGCGTCGGAAGTGTGAACGCGCGTGTGTAAACGACAGGTAACGGCTGCGCTTGCGGGCCTGGCGCTGTTGGCGGCCGCGCCGGGAGAAGCTGCGCCGGCGGTCCCGCACGTCCTGATTCTTCAATCGTTCGACCGCGGCAGCCTGGCGATTGACCACTTCACGGGCAACTTCCGCATCGAGCTCGATCGGCTCGCCGGCGAACCGGTGAACGCCGTCCAGGTTGTCGTCGGCCCGACCGGGTTCGTCGGCGCCACGGAACCAGCCATCGTCGACTACATCCAGGCGATCTTTTCCGAAGCGATCAAGCCGGACCTGATCGTGGCCGTCGCCGGTCCGGCGACGCTCTTCGCGCGCAAGTACCGGCAGCGGCTCTTCCCCGACGTGCCGCTCCTGTTCGCCGCGGTCGATCGGCGTTTCCTGCGCGATGCGCCGCTTGGCGCCAACGAGACCGCCGTCGAAACCGTCAACGATTTTCCGGGACTGGTCGACAACATCCTCGGCTTGCTGCCCGAGACCACGCAGGTATTCGTGATCACGGGGGCAGGGCCGAACGGGATCGTGTGGAGGCGGGCGCTGGACAGTGAGTTCGCCCGATTTCGCGACCGGCTGACATTCATCTGGTCAGACCAGCTCGCGCTCTCGGACATCCTGCGCCGCTGTGCGGAGCTGCCGCCCCGCTCGGCGATTCTCTACGTCACGTTCGGCACCGACCGGCAGGGCGGAGCTTACGCCGACGATCGCGTGCTTGCCGCCCTCCATGACGCGGCGACCGCTCCGCTGTTTGCGGCGCAAAGCGTGATGCTCGGCGCCGGCATTGTCGGCGGGCCGCTGATGTCGATCGACACCCTGAGCCGAAACGCCGCCGACGCGGCACTTCGACTGTTGCGCGGCGCGCCGCCGGGAACGGTCACGGTGCCGCCGCAATCGCCGGGTGAACTGGTTTTCGATTGGCGCGAGCTGCAACGCTGGCGGATCCCCCAGAGCCGATTGCCGGCAGGCAGCACCGTACGCTATCGAGCGCCGAACCTGTGGAGCGAATACCGGCGCACGATTCTCGGCGCGGCCGGTGTGCTGATCGTGCAATCGCTGCTCATCGTCGGCCTCCTCTACCAGCGGCGCGCACGGCGCACCGCCGAGATCGAGAGCCGGCGGAACCTCTCGCTGGCAGCCGATGCCAGCCGGCGCGAGACGATGTCGGCGCTGGCTGGCTCGATGGCGCACGAACTCGGCCAGCCGCTGAATTCGATGGTGTTGAACGCCGAGGCGCTTCGCACCCTGATAGCTGCCGACCGGGCGACGCCGGACATCATCGGCGAGATCGTGTCCGACATTCAGGCCCAGGGTTTCCGCGCCGGGCAGATCGTCGATCGCCATCGGGCGATGCTGCGCAATCACTCGCTCGACAAGAAACGCCTCGACGTTCACCGCGTCATCGACGAGAGCCTCGCGCTCGTCGCCCACGACATGCAAGCGCGGCAGGTCAAAGCGACCGTCCATCTGTGCTCCGCTCCGTGCGTCGTCGATGGCGATCAGGTGCTGTTGCAGCAGGTCCTCGTCAACCTCCTGATGAACGCGATGGACGCGATGGCCGGCACGCCGTCAGCCCGACGCCGTCTCACGATCAGCTGCGACGTCGTGGCTGCCGACATCGAAGTCTCCGTCCGCGACAACGGGGAGGGGCTGCGGCCGGAGGTGATCGACCGGCTGTTTACGCCGTTCGTGACGACCAAGTCGCTCGGCCTCGGAATCGGTCTGACGATGGCTCGCACGATCCTCTCCGCTCACGGCGGAACGATCACTGGCCGTAACAACCCCGACGGCGGCGCGACGTTCACTGCCACGGTGCCTCGCAGCGACGCCCCGGGATCGCGCGAGGACGGCATCCTGCAGCGCGATGGCCGCGAGGCCGAGTGTTGACGAGGTCGCGCTACGGGACGCGTCGCGCGATCAGAACCGGAACTTCACCGCGAGCTGGACGACGCGCGGATCGAGCGCGGTCGTGATCGTGCCGAAGTTCGCGGCGCCGGCGACGACGGCCGGGGCGCCGAGATTCACCGTGTTGAACAGGTTGAAGATCTCCGCGCGCAGCTCGAGCGCGCGATCGCGGCTCGCGATCGGAATCCGCCGCATCACCGCGAGATCGACATCACGGTAGGACGGCCCGCGCACCGGGTTGCGCGAGGCCGACCCGATGGTGAACTGCGGCGCGACAGCAAACGCTGCCGTGTTGAACCACTTCGTCTCGTTGCGCTGATCGGCCGGGAGCGTCGGG
>Ga0068854_100001197_pt1 | contig 15553 bp, 12 predicted proteins | sample KBSCornC42_FD_66590 | JGI IMG/M metagenome (GOLD analysis project Ga0068854, IMG submission 66590) | Corn rhizosphere microbial communities from Kellogg Biological Station, Michigan, USA - KBS Corn C4-2 | ecosystem: Host-associated > Plants > Roots > Rhizosphere > Soil ... | reverse complement strand
CGCACGCGCTCCTTGGTCGCCTGCGCGATCAGTGGGCTGTCGTTGAGGACCATGCTGGCCGTGGCGCGTGACACGCCGGCGTCCTTCGCGACGTCGGTCAGTGTTACGCGCGCCACATTCGCTCCTCGCCGTTCGCTCCATCACACGATTTGAACCGATTAAACCCTGGCAGTTGACGTGCTGTCAAGGCCTCGAAACACACGCACGCCGACACGGCTGGCGACAGAGAATGAAGTTACGCCCGTCTCTTGACAAACACGAAAGTGAGCTGTACCACTTATTAGATCGATTCAATGGCGAGCGGCCTGATGGTCCTTTCGGCCGATCGATACGCCGGGCGTAGGACGCCCCGGTTGTCGCATGGCATGGCAGACCATGCCGGAAAAGGTGGAGGAAGCAATGGCGCGATCACGAACAGTTTTTTCGCTGTCCCTCGTTTTGGCCATCGCCCTCGTCGCCCTGGTTGTCGGGGTCTTCGGAGGACGAGCCACATCGTCGGGCAGCTCCAGTGGCGGAGGCGGAAGTGGCGGTGCGGCGTCGGGTCAGAAGATCGACGTGATCATCCGCGCGAACGACTCGGCGTTCTGGCAGACGATGCTGGCCGGTGGCCAAAAAGCCGGCCAGGACTTCGGCATCAATATCGGAAAGTTCGGTCCGACCTCGGAAACGAACATCGATGAGCAGGTGCAGCTCGTGGAGAACTCGGTCTCACGCGGAGTGAAGGGAATCGTCATCTCGCCGGGTTCGAACACCGCGCTGAATTCGTCGATTGATGCCGCCCGCAAAGCCGGGATCAAGGTGATCGTTGCCGACAACAAGGTCACCACCGCGGTGGACGGTTTCATCGGAACCAACAACGTCACCGCCGGTGAAATGGCCGGTCGACGTATGTGCGATCTGCTCACCGAGAAGGGCAAGACCTCAGGCAAGGTTTTCATCGAATCCTCGGTGGCCGGAATTCAAGTCCTGCTGGATCGCGACACCGGTTTCCGATCGGGCTTGGCGGAGAAGTGCCCCAATGTCAACGCGACCCTGGAGAGTTACAACAACAACGACATCGGCACCGCGGCCTCGCAGGTCAACGACGCGATCTCGGCAAATCCCGATCTGGTGGGCGTGTTCGCCGACAACAACAGCTCCGGCGTCGGCGCCGCGACCGCCATCCAGGACAACAAAGCCGCCGACCGTATTCCCGTCGTGGCGTTCGACTCCGATCCGAAGGAGAACGCCGCCCTGGCGGCCGGCACGATCGACGCCTTGATCGTGCAGAACCCCTTCTTCTTCGGATACCAGGGTGTCATCGAGGCGGCGATGGCCACACAAGGCGGGATCCCGCCGGCCAGCATCGACCCGGGCGCCGTCATTGCCGATAAGGACAACATGAACGATCCCGACGTCAAGGCGCTGCTCGAGCCGCCGACTGCGCAGGCCGGCGGATGAGCATCCTCGCGCCGGACGGGCAAGCCGTCGTGGAACTGACGGATGTCTCCAAGGCATTCGGACCCGTTCAGGCGCTCAGCAACGTGTCCCTCAAGCTGGTTCCCGGTCAGGTGCACTGCCTGGCCGGGGAGAACGGGGCCGGGAAGTCCACCCTCATCAGGGTTCTCACCGGAGCTCTGGCCCGCGACACCGGTAACTACGACGTCGAGGGTGCACCAGTCAGCACCGTCTCCCCCGCCGCGCTACGTGCTGCCGGTGTGCAGGCTGTCTACCAGGAGCTGAGCCTACTTCCGCACCTGTCGGTCGGCGAGAACATGTTTATGGGCCGGTTTCCGTCCCGATCCGGGATCGTCCGCAGCGCAGACCTGCGCAGCCGGTGCCGCACCGTGCTCGACCGCCTGGGCATGGACGACGTCAGCCCGGACACCATCGTCGAGCGGCTGCCCGCAGCGACCAAACAGCTCGTGGAGATCGCCAAGGTGCTGACCGCCGATTCGGTCAAGGTCATCGTGTTCGACGAGCCGACCACCGCCCTGACCGAGTCCGAATCGGACCGGCTGCTCGCCCAGATTCGCAGCTTCCGTGAAGAGGGCGTCGCCATGCTCTACGTCACGCACCGCCTGGAGGAGATGTTCCAAATCGGTGACTGGGTGACCGTGCTGCGCGATGGCGCACTGTCCCAAAGCGGCCCGATGTCGGACTACACCGAGGACAAGCTGATCACCGCGATGGTCGGCCGGGAAGTGTCGTCCCTGTACCCCGACGAGGCGCGCGAGACCGGCACCACGCGACTCAGTGTTCGAGGTCTGCGGCGAACCAAGGACAGTCCCGCTGTGGATTTCGACGCGCGTGCCGGCGAAATCCTCGGTATCGGTGGCCTTCTCGGCTCCGGACGCAGCGAACTGCTACTTGCCATCTTCGGATCCGAACCCATTGTCGAGGGTGAGATCCAGATTGATGGCAAGACGGTGAAACCCGACGGCCCACGCAGCATGATGAGCGCCGGGGTGGCGCTGCTCACCGAGGATCGCAAAGTCCTCGGGCTGCTGCCGGAGCTGTCGATCCGAGAAAACGTCACCGTGGCCAGTCTGCGCAACGGCTCCCGCAAAGGGTTGCTGCCGGGAAAGCAGCAGGCCGCCGAAGCCGACAAACTCTTGGACAGTCTGCGACTGCGCGCCGGCTCCTACGACCAACCGGTGTCAACCTTGTCCGGTGGCAACCAGCAGAAGGTGCTGCTGGCCCGCTGGCTACTCACCAAGCCCAAGGTCATCATGTTCGACGAGCCCACCAAGGGCATCGACGTCGGCGCCAAAGGCGAACTCTACGACGTGATCAACGAGCTGGCGCGCCAGGGACTAGCGGTCATCGTGGTCTCGTCTTACCTGCCCGAGCTGCTCGGACTCTCCGATCGGGTGCTGGTGCTCCACGACGAAGAAATCGCCGGGGAGCTTCCCGGCGGCGCAGCCGAGGACGAGGTGCTGAAGCTGGCCAGCGGAGGTGTGCTGGAACCAGCCGAGCAGGATCACCTCCACGGAATCCCACCTCTCGTAAACGATCCCCACCTCAACCCCGTCATCCGACAGAACATCGAAAAGAAGGCGATCACCGATGCCTAAGCTCATCTGGCGCGAGCCAATCGAAACCACCATCATCACCAGCCGACGAGACGACGACACAACCGCGTCGGACGCGGCCGCGCCCATCGCCGATGGGTCAGCCCCCAAGGCTGGGACGCCTGCTCAGCCGCGAAGCCGCGTCCGTACCCTGGGCGACATCGCGGGCCGCGAAAGCGGTGCACTCGTCGTGTTACTCGTCGCCATCGGCGGCCTGACACTGGTCAGCAACGACTTCCTGACCGGCAACAACCTCGCCAACCTCGCCCGCCAGGTTTCGATTTTCGGCATCCTGGCAATCGGCCAGCTCTTCGTGATCCTGACCGGCGGTATCGACCTGTCAGTAGGTTCGATCCTGGCCCTGTCCGGAGCCATCACCGCCCAGTTGCTCGTCGGCGGCTTCCCCATCCCGCTCGCCATGCTCATCGGTATCGCAGTAGGCGCCGTCCTGGGCATCATCAATGGTCAGCTGGTGACCCGGTTCAAACTGCCACCCTTCATCGCCACGTTGGGAATGCTGGGTATCGCCCGAGGCGTGGTGCTAGTGATCACCGACGCCAACACCATCCAAGGTCTGCCTGACAGCTTCCAGAAAATCGCCAACGGCACCGTGGTCGGCATTCCCAACCTGCTCATCATCTTCCTCGCGATCACCGCGGTCGCCTGGTTCGTGCTCAGCCGCACCGTATTTGGGCGCTACGTGTACTCGGTGGGCTCCAATCCGGAAGCAGCCCGGCTGGCCGGCGTGCCGGTCGCGTTGGTGACTGCCTCGGTGTACGCAATCTCGGGGCTGCTCGCCGGCGTCGGCGGCGTGCTGCTGACGTCCCGGCTGGGCGCCGGGATACCCACCGCAGGCACCGGTTTCGAACTGCAGGCCATCGCGGCCTGTGTGATCGGCGGCGCCAGCCTGTCCGGAGCCCGTGGCAGCGCCATCGGCGCCGCGTGCGGCGCGGTGATCATCGGCGTCCTGAACAACGGCGGAAACCTGTTGGCGATCAACTCGTTCTATCTGCAGATCGCTATCGGCGTCCTGATCCTGGTGGCCGTCGGATTCGACCAGATGAACACCCGCCGCTCCGCACAGACCTGACCCAACAGCCAGATCGCTGACCATGCGGCACAGGCAACCACCGGTGCCGGGCGACCGACGTCGCCCGGCACCCCCGCCGAGCCGCCCTCGCGCGCACAGCAAGGAGAGCTATGCACAACCCACCCATCCTCACAGCACGCGACGCCGCCGACCTGATCGACGACGGCGACGTCATCACCGTGAATTCGTCCTCAGGGCTCGGCTGCCCCGATGCGGTGTTGGCCGGCATCGGGCAACGCTTCAGCGAGACACAGTCGCCCACCAGCCTGACCAGCGTGCACCCCATCGCCGCCGGCGACATGTGGGGAATCAAAGGCATCGACCACCTCGCGCATCCTGGGCTACTGACGCGGGTGATCGCCGGTTCCTATCCCTCGGGCCCGTCCAGCGCGGAGCCGCCACTGATCTGGCAGATGATCGAGAACAACGAGGTCGAGGCATACAACTTCCCCTCCGGCGTGCTCTATCAACTGCACCGCGCCGCCGCCGCCAAACAGCCCGGCGTGCTCTCGGCCGTCGGCGTGGACACCTTCGTCGATCCCCGAATCAGCGGCGGGCGGATGAACGAGACCACCCCCAAGGACCTCGTCCGGGTCCATTCGCTCGACGGCCAGGAGTGGCTGTTTTACGACGCTGTCGTTCCCGACGTCGCCATCATCCGGGCGACCACTGCCGACGACAACGGCAATCTGATGTTCGAGGAGGAGGCCTCCCCACTGGGCGCGCTGGATCTGGCCTACGCCGCGCACAACAACGGCGGCATCGTCATCGCGCAGGTCAAGCGCCTGGCCGAAGGCGGATCCCTGGCACCGCAAAGTGTGCGGGTACCCGGCATCCTCGTCGATGCCCTCGTGCTGGCGCCCGAACAGCTGCAAACCACCCACACGTTCTACGACCCGGCGATCAGCGGGCAACTGCGGCGGCCGCTGAAAACCCTTGAGCCGGTGCCGTTCACCCTGGAGAAGGTCATGGCTCGCCGGGCCGCCGCGGAGCTGCAGGCCGGTGAGATCGCCAACCTCGGGTTCGGTGTCTCAGCCCTGGTGCCGCACGTCTTGGTCGAGGAAGGTCTGGCCAGTGCGGTGTCGTGGGTGATCGAGCAGGGTGCTGTCGGCGGAGTGCCTTTGCGGGACTTCGTGTTCGGAGTCTCGCAGAACCCCGACGCGATCATGCAGAGCGTTGACCAGTTCACTTTGCTGCAGGGCGGAGGGTTCGCCCATGCCCTGTTGTCATTCCTGGAAATCGACCAGCACGGCGACGTGAATGTACACAGTCTGCCCAAGCGCCGACACGTCACCGCCGGTATCGGTGGATTCGTCGACATCATCTCCGCGGCGCCGGCGATCGTGTTCGTCGGGTCCTTCACCGCCGGACGCCGCGATATCGCCATCGACGACGGTGCATTGGACATCCGCGCCGACGGACCCCACACCAAATTCGTCAAAGAGGTTGACTCACCAACTTTCTCGGGGCAACGGGCCCTGGCCAACGGCCAGAAGGTGCTGTATGTGACCGAACGCGCGGTGATCGAACTGCGCCCCGAGGGGCTCACGGTGGTGGAGATCGCCCCGGGGGTGGATCTGCAGCGCGACGTCCTCGACAGATGCGAGTTCACACTGCGGGTCTCCCCCGACCTGACCACCATGTCGCCGCAGCTGTTCGATCCTCAACCCGGCGGACTCACGCTGACAGCCATGCCGGCGCATCCGCGGATCTCCGCACTGTCCCCATGACAGCGCTCAATCCCCAACAAGAAGGCCCCATGACGATCTCTGACTCCACCCTCACCGACACCGGACGAGTCACCTTGGGCTGGAACCCAACGCACACCGTGGCCACAGTGCTCCTCGACCGGCCCACGAAACTCAACGCACTGACACCGGAAATGCTCCACGAGTTGTTCGACTGTCTGCGCACGGTCCACGACTCGGAAGCGCGTGTGATGGTGTTGCGCGGAGCCGGTGACAAGGCTTTCTGTGTGGGTGCCGACATCCACCGCTTCGCGCCGTTGACCGCGGTGCAGATGTGGCGCGACTGGACAGCCACCGGCCACCGAGTCTTCGACGCGCTGGCCGGGCTGCGACAACCGACCGTCGCCGTCCTACACGGCGCCGCCTACGGCGGCGGTTTCGAGCTCGCGCTGGCATGTGACTTCCGGGTGACGACAGCCGATGCCCGACTCGGCCTGCCCGAAGTGGGGCTGGGCACCGTCCCGGGATGGGGCGGCACCGAGCGGCTCACCGAGCTCGTCGGCCGTTCGCGCGCAAAGGAAGTCGTGCTCAGCCGGCGGACCCTCGACGGCGAACTAGCCCACAGCTGGGGCGTGGCAAGCAGATCCGCGCCCAAGGCTGAGCTCGACGTCGCGGTCGACGAACTCGTCACCCAGCTTCTCGGCGGCGCCCCGGTCGCCGTCCAGCTCGCCAAACAGATCATCGACGCAGCCGCCGACGGCGCGCCGAGCCGGGTCCTCGAGGCCCTAGCCAGCGGGCTGACCTCAGCCACCGACGACCTCAAGGAAGGAATCGCGGCGTTCCAGCAGCGCCGTGACCCGACCTTCACCGGGCGCTGAGCGCCCTCACACCCACCCAGAAGAGGAAGCAGTGACTACCACCGAGATCACCAACGACACCACCTACCGCATCCTTGCGGCGCCCATGCCGCTGGTCCTGCCGCACGGCTACACCGTCTCCGGGGCGTTTCACGTTGCGGCCGAACGAATCTGGGCGACGGCCGAGACCAAGGTCCGCGACCTGGTCACCCGTCACCCCGGAAGGTTCCCGCTCTACACCCAGAAAGGGCGGTGGGCCATCGACGCCGAAGCCTGGACGAACTGGTGCGAGGGATTCCTCGGCGGGCAACTATGGCTACTTGCCCAACACACCGGTGATTCCTGGTTCCGGCGACAGGCCGAGGAGTACAGCACCCATCTCGAGGACCGCAAAGACGACCGCAACGTCCACGACCTCAACTTCTTGTTCTGGCCGACCTGGCGGCGCTGGTACGAGGCGACGGGCGACACGTCGAAGAACGACGTCGTCGTCCACGCCGGGCGCACCCTGGCGACGCGGTTCAACGAGCGAGGCCGCTATCTGCGCAGCTTCCTGGCCCCGGACAGCCTGTTCATCGACATCATGATGAACGTCGGCATCATCTTCCACAGTGCGCAGGAAACCGGCGATCCCGACCTGGCTCGGATCGCGATCGAGCACTGCCTGACCACTCGCCGCACCCTCATCCGCGGCGATGGCAGCGCATCGCATGAGGGCATCTTCGACCTCGACACCGGCCAGTTCCTGCGTCAAACCACTCAGCAGGGGTGGCGCGATGATGCCTCCTGGGCGCGCGGACAAGGGTGGGCGATGTACGGGTTCGGCACCGCCTACCGCTACACCGGAGACCGGCGGTTCCTCGACACGGCCATCGCCTGTGCCGATTTCTATCGAGAACGCACCGGCGACCGGCTGGTCCCGCCCAATGATTGGGAGGAGCCATCGCCAGATGCCCCCTACGAGAGCTCCGCCGCCGCGATCGCCGCCGATGCGTTCTGGCAGCTGGCCGGGCTTGTTCAGGATGAGGTGAAGGCTCGCGCATATGCGGACTACGCCGTGCAGATTCTGGTGCGACTCGCCTCGGACGACTTCCTGGCCTTCGAAGACTCGAGCTGGGAGGGCGTCCTCAAACACGGGACCTATCACGAAACCAAGAACCTCGGCGTCGACGAGTCCGTCATGTGGGGCGACTACTGGTTACTCGACGCGGTCGACACGATCACGCAAACTGCGCCTCCGAGCGGCCCGGCGGCCGGCGGTGATCGGTGATGACGCCCGCACCGGTCATCGCCGAGACAGTTTACGAGCGCATGCACCGGGTGAGACTCATCCCGGTGATCCGCGTGCAAGACGGCAGAACCGCCCTGGAGTTGGTCCACCGATTGCTCGCCGCCAAGCTGGACGTTATCGAGGTGACCACTACGATCGACGGCTGGGACACCATCATCGAGACCATCCGGGACAAGGACCCCGAAGTCTGCGTCGGAGCAGGAACGGTGACAACACCGAGCTTCGCGGCGCGTGCAGTCGAGGTGGGGGCCCAGTTCTGTGTCAGCCCCTGCCTGGTGCCGGACGTGCGAAAAACCTTGGCAGCAAGCGATATTCCCCTGATGGAAGGCGGTCTCACCCCGGCCGAGGTGCTTGGCGCGGCCACGCACGGCGTGGCCAAGCTGTTCCCCGCGCACGTGGGCGGTGTCTCCTACCTGCGCTCGCTACTCGCGGTCGCACCTCATGCACGGATCATGCCGACGGGTGGCATCCCGCTGGCCAGCGCAGCTGAGTGGCTGGCCGCGGGCGCCTTCGCGGTCGGGATCGGCAGCGACCTCACCGCACCCGGTGATATCGCGGCCAGGGTCGCCGAAGCATTGGACCGATGATGCGAGCCCTGTGCGTCGGCGAGTGCATGGTCGAGCTCAGGGCCATCGACGACTCGACCATGCGCGTCGGATATGCCGGAGATACCTACAACACCGCCGTCTATCTCCGGCGAGCGGCGGATCATCTCAACGTCGACATCGATGTCGGCTACCTCACCGGATTGGGCACTGACGAGTTCAGCACGGAGATGCGCGCCGCCTGGGCACGTGAAGGAGTCGCGGATCGATCAATCGCCCTCGCCGACAAGCTGCCTGGGCTGTATACCGTCCGCATCGACGAACACGGCGAGCGGCGCTTCTCCTACTGGCGTTCGGCATCGGCGGCGCGGCACCTCTTCGCCGGCACCGGCTGGGTCGCACACCTGCGCGACGCCGACGTCCTTCACCTGTCGGGAGTCACCCTGCAGCTGGCTTCTGATGCTGCACGTGAACATCTCGTGGACCGGTTGGCTGCCCTGCGATCTCAGGGAGTGTTCATCAGCTTCGACACCAACTACCGTCCCTCTGGTTGGGAAAACCCTGATGAAGCGGCACGGGTAATGGACCAGGTAGCGAAGGTGGCGACCGTTGTGCTTGCCACCTATGAAGACGAAGTCGCGATGCATCACTGCCAGTCGGTGCATGACGCTGCGACACGGCTCGCCGACCTTGGTGTTCCCGAAGTCATCGTCAAATGCGGCGCCGAGGGGGCCCACACGCTCGTCGGTGGCGACTCTGTGCACATCCCCGCGTCGCGCGTGGAGCGCGTGGTCGACACCACCTCTGCCGGTGACGCTTTCGCCGGCGGATATTTAGCGGCCAGGTTGGGGGGCCAGCCTCCCACCGAGGCTGCCCGGGTCGCGGCCGACGTCGCGGCCACCGTCGTCTCCCACCCCGGAGCGATCGTCCCTGCATCGGTCCCGCTGATCTCGTCACGGCAGCTTCGAGCATGAGACGGATCCGAGTACTGCGCCCCTCGGATCTAGAGGAGGAAATTCTTGAGACTCAGCAAAACAATCAGCCCCGAGTTCCTGTCCGCCCGCGACGCTGTTGACCGCATCCCCGACCGCGCCCGTCTGCTGGTGGAAGCTTCCGGCGGCGGTGTCCTCGAACCGTCGGCTCTGATCACCGCACTGGCCGAGCGTTACACACACACGGGCGCGCCATCGGCGCTGTCGGTGTACTTCTGCAGCGGAGTAGGCGACCGCAACGGCGCCGGCATGGACATCCTCGCGATCCCCGGCCTTATCCGCTCCGCGGTCGCCGGACACTGGGCGATGACCCCGACGCTGTCGAAAATGGCCCACGACGGCGACATTGAGGCCTACAACCTGCCTCAGGGTGTGCTCGCGCAACTGCTCCGAGAGAGCGCGGCCCGGCGCCCCGGGCTACTGACCAAGGTTGGGCTCGGCACGTTCTGCGATCCGCGCCAAGGCGGCGGACGCCTCAACGACACCAGCACCGCCGAACTCGTTGACGTTCTTGAACTGCGAGGCGAGGAGTACTTGTTCTACCCCAGCCCCGCGTTCGACGTTGCATTCATCCGCGGTACTACCGCCGATGAGAACGGCAATCTGACTCTGGAACACGAGACCGCCAAGCTTGGGGTGTTGCCCGCGGCCACCGCCGCCCGCAACAGTGGCGGATTGGTAATCGCGCAAGTAAAACGGGTAGCCGCCACCCACACCCTAAATCCCCAAAGTGTTGTCGTTCCAGGTCACCTCATCGACATGGTGGTGGTCGATGAAGACCAGCGCCAAACCGCCATCAATGACTACAACCCGGCGTTCTCCGGTGAGGTTTATGTGCCCTTCGGCCGCTCCGCTGCCATGCCACTGACGGAACGCAAAGTTGTGGCGCGACGCGCTCTCGACGAGATCCGACCCGCTTCGGTCGTGAACCTAGGCGTGGGGATGGCCGACGGTGTAGCGACCGCCGCGCTCGAGGAAGGCCGGCTCACCGAGATGACGCTAACGGTGGAGCAGGGCATGGTCGGCGGTGTTCCCGAGCGCGGCGTCATCTTCGGTGTCGCCTGGAACCCCGAAGCCGTAATCGAGCATGCCTCCGTGTTCGACTTTTACGACGGCGGCGGACTCGACGTGGCCTGCCTGGGGTTCGCCGAGGTCGACAAAGTCGGCAACGTCAACGCCTCACTCGTCGATGGCCGCATCTTCGGTGCCGGCGGGTTCATCAACATTTCCCAGGCCGCCAGAAAGGTGGTGTTCTGCGGAACGCTGACCGCGGGCGGCCTGCGCACCGATTTATCCGAAGGGCAATTGCGGGTCGTCACCGAGGGCAAGCATCACAAGTTCATCGAAAAGGTCCACCAAGTCACGTTCAACGCCGAGCTGGCCCGTGACCGCGGCCAGGAGATCCTCTATGTGACCGAACGGGCGGTGTTCGTGCTCGGGGACGACGGTCCGCTCCTCGTTGAGGTCGCTCCCGGCTGGACGGCAGAACAAATCACCGCTCTGATGGACTTTCGGCCCAAGTTCGCGGAGCACATACGGCCGATGTCGGCCCTGTTGTTCGCCGAATCCCGCACGGCGGCAACCGCAGATCCCACTCCACATCACGACGCCCAAGGTTTGATCGATTAAAAAGCAGTAATGCGCACGCGCGCAGCCGAGTGCGCGCATCTCGGGCGCGACAGTCAGCTTTGGAGGTGGCGCGTCAGCGGCGGTGACGCTCAAGACGGCGGCCGCTCGTCGGATCTAGAAAGAGAAGGGAAACCATGCCGCTTTCGACGCCACCGCCGCCAAACCAATTCGCGCGCAGCGCCTTCGTGCCGTGGCCTCCGCCCCGATAAGCGAGGTCCAGCACCCCGTCAACGAGGTGCAGTTCGACGACCGTGACCACCTCTCCGTCGTAGGCAAACCTTGTTCCCGTGCCGACCCGTACTCCAGCACGCTTCATCGCGGTACCTCCAAAACCGTTGAACGGCGAAGTGGTTCGTGCAAATCCACTCTGAATTCGTGACACCACAGCAGGTGCATCAGAGCTGGTCGAACCAACGCCCGCGCGAATTCCACGAGGATCCGTTCCGCATCAGCAATGGACATACCAGCGAACTGCTCACTACAGGAACGCATCTCACGTAAATCGGCGCGTCCTTAATCAATCTCAAACTTGCTTTCCGTACGCGATGCGCTGAACTGCACTGAGACCGGTCGTCTCACGGGATGTCCAGCGCGAGTTGTCTCACCGTCGTGTCCAATTTTCCCGCCGCCACATTTGACCGTTGTCGGATTCTGCGCGGTGCTCGACCGTACGCGGTGGCATGTGTCGCAATTTCGTCACGGTGACGACCAGATTCCGTCGGGTGGTTCGTTCCGCGCAGTCCCGCAGCAGCACAGTATCTTTGACCTGCGGGTCGCGCGCGGCGTGCGATACCGGAAGGGGCCGGTCCGTTGCGTCTCTTAGGTATGCTGATGCCAACCTGATGTACGGGTCTGTGCACACAGTTCGGCAACACGACGGTTGAAGTGGGAAGCGGACCGGACACGTTGTCGGAGTATCGGATACGGGCTCCAAGTTCGCTTCATTGCACTCATTCCGAAACGTATGTCGCATGAGCGCTGTGTCGCAATATTGCGATGGGTTCTTCTGAGACGAACTTTTGAGACGCAACGACCTGGCAGAACCTATGAATCGCCCCGGTGAGTCCGGGGCGATTCAATGCCTTGAGCTCCAGTGATGCAAGTTGTCTCACTCGGTGTCCACACCGATTCGTCTCACGTTCGTGTCCACTTTTTTCGCGACGCCGGCCGAGGCGAAATCCTGCTGACGGTCGCAGCCCGCGGCGTGGCGGACCTCATGATCGATTTCAATGAGCGCGATCTTGTGCGATTCGCCGAAGCCGCCGGCTTCGATGAAGTCCACCTGCAACTGAACGTCGCCGTCCGCTCCCCCGACCCAATGCGTGGCAGGCCTTCATCAACATCGCCCCCAACCCCCGCCTGCCCTCACTAGCCGAGGCGATGCAACAAGTCCTCAACGCTGATGAGACTGAACGCTTCACTACCCACCTCCAACCACTCGTCGAGCACGGCGCAGGCCACCGCCGACTAACAACCAGCCAACTCTGGGCCGCCCGTGGGTATCGGGCGCGGATGGCCGGATTGCGGACCAACGCCCCGGTCGCAGTCGGCGCCACCTTGTTCGTGTTGTTGTGGGCGTACGGGTTCCGCGGCGCCACCGCCGATCCGACCCGGGTGGCCGCGCGATAACCATCTGATTTACCGCCGCCGCGACAGAGAACGCACCCATCGTCAACATTGCCCCCGGGAAGGAATTTGGGCCGGTGTCGGTTGCGCTCGACTTCCATCGTCAAGCCGCCGATGGCAACACGTCGTCGCGGGCCGGGCTGCAGACACCTCGGGTGTGGCTAACGTATTGCTGTTCATGCTGATTCCTGTCGGTCTGGTGATCATGCGGTTGCGACTGTTCCAGGCTCAGCACACCCCACCGGCGGGCGGGTGTTCGCCGGAACACTGTTGCTCCGACGGGATGGTTGTGCGCAACAACGACACCCACGGGCTTGGTCGGGAGCATTGAATAGACCTACAACCGTGGCGGGCGAAACGACGTGAGCAATCGGCCAAGTCGCAGGCCCCGATGCGTGACAAAGACGGATGCGGCGCTGTCAGGGGGCAATCAGCACTGAAAGGAGAGCGCAAGCAATGAGTAGCGCCGTGCCGGTTCAGTATTTCCAGTCGATAATCGCGATTCAGCTCGCCGTCGCCGGAGCCCTGCTGTTTCAGGTCCGGTTCTTTGACAACTCGAACACCAAGAGCGGCCCGCAAGTTGATCCCCGGTTGCGGCTGGTCGTCGTAGTGGTGATCGCCGCGACACTGTTCGCTTCGCTCGAGGCGATGCGACAAGGCTGGGGTTCTCCAGCGGCCGCACTCGTCACGGCCGGACTGGCGCTGTCGGTGCTTCCCATCCTGCTTCGGGTCCTGCCACCGCTGACGCGCGATATTGAAACACAGCAGCGCGACCCACACCTGTGGGTAACCGTTCTCGCTCTGCTCGTCTATTGCGCTGCCGTAACGATCGTCGTATTGATCAGGTAGCCGACCCACCTCGTTGCACCGCAGAACCCGGAGCCGCCGAAATCCGCACTATCGCGTCGCCGACCGTCGTAGCCGCGCGTCGACCCGGGCGCCTCCGATTTTTTTCGCCGACAACCGTTCGATCTGCTTCGGTTCGACAAATCGTCGCTCTGACTGATCCGCAGCCACTCCCCGTACCCCGTGCTACGAATACGACGGATTCGAATACGGCGGGTTACCGGTATGTGGGTCTGCCCGCTAGCGCCCATCGCGATAGCCACTGTCAAGCAGTTCATCGAACTTGGGCGAGATCTAGTGGCGACGTGGCACAAGCTGGCGCGGCGCATCCGGGGTCGAAGTCGGTAATAGCAGTCATCGCGCTCTTTCTGCTCTGGGATGATTCTGGACAACTTCATCGTCGTGCGAGTCATCGGGCTGGTCGATGGTGCTGAGCACAACGCGGCGTTCTTGTCTGTGTCTGTTCTGACTACGGCGCCATTCGCAAGACAGCTCGATCGCGCTGCATCGGTCGCCGGGAACATTGCCCACGCGGTGCACGCTCACCACACCGTGGCAAAAGCTGGCCGAGTCAGCCAGTGTGCCAACCAATCCGGCTGCATGATGCCCGGCACGGGGGACCGCTCTGCACCTTCGTGGTGTGCCCCCGGCGGTCATCACGAAGTGGCTGGATCACGCCGACGCCTCGGTTACAGCGCACATCTACGCCCACTCGCAGGTTGACGCTTCGCGCTCTGCTGCGCAGATCTTGGACGCAGCTCTGACAATGTCGTGACACTGAGGACCTTGCACGACGGCAACCCGGGTGAGGCGATTCATGAGCGTGCAGGGCAGATGAGGATTCGGGGTTTGCGCCCCGGCAGGATTCGAACGTGCGGCCTTCTGTTCTGTTGTTGAATACACCGCCGCCGACGCGACGTTGTGTCCGACGACAACGCCTGTTATCGCGGCAAGAGCCACAATGAGGTGTGGTGCCGTAAAAGTCGATCGTGTGACCACTCCTTCAAATACGAAGCGAATCCTAAGCAATATCTATGAAATTCACTCGGGCGATGAAAAGTCTTCTGTCTTCCCGCTCAGGCACTGTAGAGATCATGAAGTTGGCGTTAGCGATTGGTGCGTTCGGTGTCGCAGTGGTGGTGAATCAGGGCGCCATCGTCGCATGCCGTCACGCACAGGCCGCCACCGATGCGGCCGAGCGCGCCAGCAGCGGCTGTGAGGCGCATCTGCACAGAGCGTGATTTGCGATCGGTGTTGGTGGTGACACGTGACGGTGTGTGGTGTTGTCCGCGTGGAAATCGGCACCGGTGCCGATGGGGTCAACGATCGAAGAGTCGGCGAAACGACGCCGACATCAAATCGGTGCGTCAACCATTGGCGTTTGCCAAACCCATTGGGGTGCGACTGATTAATCGGCAGATCGGAGATGGCCGTGACCGCGAGTTCTCAAGACGCCGAGCGTGTAACCGGACAGGCGCAGCAGTGAGCGTGCCTGTCGTTCTGATCTTCTTGGGTACAGCGATGTCCGCGGCGACGGCATGTTCTGCAGCGACTTCAACGGCGTACATGATCACCGATTCCAACAACCTGCCAATGCCTTGTCGATAGAACCCGCGACAACGATTTTCGCGTACGAGTGTCACGGTGAAACAAACCGGCTGCCGTGACCCCATGGCCGGCCTGTTTTCGTGGACCTCGCCGGCGTGGCCTCACCGGACATGGAGTGACGACTTCATCGCTGGTTGCTGTAGCACCGCCGCGGAGCGCTACCGAAGGCTCAGCGTCGCGACGATGTCGAATATGACACCAAACATGACGTCACGCTGTCAGCGACGACATAGACGCCGGTACTCGCCGCGATCCATCATCGAATAGTCGGCGCAAAAGCCCATGTTCGCAACGGAATCCGTTCACTCCCAGATGGTGGCGGTTGCCA
>Ga0068854_100001193_pt1 | contig 15575 bp, 18 predicted proteins | sample KBSCornC42_FD_66590 | JGI IMG/M metagenome (GOLD analysis project Ga0068854, IMG submission 66590) | Corn rhizosphere microbial communities from Kellogg Biological Station, Michigan, USA - KBS Corn C4-2 | ecosystem: Host-associated > Plants > Roots > Rhizosphere > Soil ... | reverse complement strand
CGATCGACTCGACGATGTCGCCGAAGCGCCCTCCGCAGGGTTTGTTGAGTAGCTCGTCTCGCATTGCGCCGCCCTTACTTCAGAAAGTGTAGCGGGGGTTGGACAAGCCGCTCGACGGATTCGGAAGCGCCTGCACTGGGCATGGAAAGGCGCAGCTTGTATGTTCGGCACGTCCGGCAAATCTTTGATCGGAGGAAAGTGGAATGAGAAAGACCCGGTTGACTGCGTTCTTCGCGGTCCTCCTGCTTGCGGTCGTCTCGGTCGTAGTGATCGGCTGCGGCGGCGGTAGCGACAGCACCACCGGTGGTGGCGGTAGCGAAACCAGCGCAGGCGGGGGCGGCGAACCGCTCACCGTCGGCTCCGACATTCCCTATCCGCCGTTCGAGCAGGGGAAACCCGGCAGCTACACCGGCTTCGACGTCGAACTGATGGAAGCGATCGCCGAAAAGATCGGCCGCACGGCGGAATTCCAGGACACCTCGTTCGAAACGATCTTCCGCGACCTCGCCCAGGGCAAGTTCGAAGCGGTGATCTCGGCCGCGACGATCACCCAGGAACGCGAGCAGGCCGTCGACTTCTCCAACCCCTATTACCTCTCCGAACAGGCGGTCCTCGTCAAAGAAGGCAGCGACGTCAAATCGCTGGAAGACCTGGAAGGCAAGACGGTCGCCGTCCAGCAGGGCACGACCGGCCAGGAACTCGCCAAGGAAGAACTCGGCGGCAGCGAAATTCGCCCCTATCCGGAAGGCCCCGACGCGATCAACGCGCTCAAAGCCGGCACCGTCGAAGGCGTGATCATCGACGCGCCGGTGGCGCAGAACGCGGTCGAAAAATCAGGCGGGGTCGAAATCGCCGAAAAAGTCTCGACCAACGAAGACTATGGAATCGCCGTCGCCCAAGGCGAAACGGAATTGCTGAAAGAAATCAACGACGCGCTGCAGGAAGTAAAGGATGACGGGACCTACACGAAGATCTACAAGAAGTGGTTCCATGCCGAACCACCGAAAGAAATCTTCACGGCAAATCACGAACCGGAATAACGACTGCCGTCAGAGGTTGAGTCGAGACGGAAGGGGCGCCATGATGGCGCCTCTTCTTTTTTTTAGGAGCTAGCAGGAGAGGGCGATGAGCGAATTCTTCCACCAGTACTTCGACTTCAACTACATGGGCGAACACTTCTGGGAAGTCCTCGAAGCCTTCCTGCAGAACCTGCTGATCTTCGCCGTCGTCGCCGTCCTCGCCCTCACCTGGGGGCTGATCCTGGCACTGCTGCGACAGCTGCCGGGGAAGAAATTCATGCCGGTCCGCTTCTTCACGATCGCCTACATCGACCTCTTCCGAGCGATCCCGATCCTGATCGTAATCCTGCTGATCTCCGGCGGCATCCCGTTCCTCGAATTCATCCCCAAAGAAATCCGCATCCCGCACTGGTTCGGCAAGCCCGATCCGTTCTGGTACGGGACTGCAGCGCTGATGCTGGTCTACGGCGCCTTCACCGCCGAGGTCTACCGGGCGGGGATCGAAGCCGTTCCGGGCGGGCAGATGGAGGCCGCCCGTTCGCTCGGGATGAGCCACTGGCAGGCGATGCGCCACGTCGTCGTCCCCCAGGCGGTGACCCTGATCCCGGCGCCGATGCTGAACGAAATGATCTCGCTGCTGAAGGACTCGACCCTGGTCAGCGTCATCGCCTTCGCCGAGTCGGTCCTGATCAGCCGCGAACTGCTCGCCGAATCCTTCAACAGCTCAGCCCTGCTGCTGACCGGCTTTTTCTTCATCGTCATCATCCTTCCCCTGGCTCGCATCGTCGACAAACTGATCGCCCGCAACCAGGGCAAGATCACCCGCGGCTCCCACATCGAGGTGGCGTGATGACCGAGCAGATGGTCAGCCTGAAGGGGATCTGCAAGCGCTTCGGCGAGCTCGAAGTGCTGAAAGGCGTCGACATCGACGTCGGCCGCGGGGAAGTCGTCTGCATCCTCGGTCCCAGCGGGTCCGGCAAGAGCACGCTGTTGCGCTGCGTCAACCTGCTCGAGCCGCCCGAGGAGGGCGAGATATTCGTCGAAGGCAACGACATCTGCAAGGGGCCCGGCTCAGGCACTGGCGAGCAGAGCTGGGAGCTCAACTACGTTCGCCAGCGAGTCGGGATCGTCTTCCAGCAGTTCAACCTCTTCCCTCACAAGACGGCGCTGGAGAACGTGACGCTGGCGCAGGAGAAGGTGCTCGGCCGCTCGAAGCAGGAGGCGCGGGCGAAGGCGACCGAGCTGCTGGAACGGGTCGGCCTCGGCGACCAACTGGGGCAGTACCCCGAAACCCTCTCCGGCGGTCAGCAGCAGCGGGTGGCGATCGCGCGGGCGCTGGCGATGGAACCGCACGTGATGCTCTTCGACGAGGTGACCAGCGCGCTGGACCCCGAGCTGGTCAAAGAAGTGCTCGACACGATGCGCGAGCTGGCCGAAGAAGGGATGACGATGATGGTCGTCACCCACGAGATCGGCTTCGCCCGCGAGGTCGCCGACCGGGTGATCTTCATGGATGGCGGCGTGATCGTCGAGGAAGGCCCGCCGGCCGAGGTGCTCGAGAACCCCAAGGAAGAGCGCACCAAACAATTCCTCGGCTTGGTCCTGGACCGCTGAGAAGCTACGCGGCGCCGCCGGCCATGGCGGGGAGGATCACAACGGTGTCGCCGTCTTTTACCGCAGTGTCGAGACCATCGAGCACCCGCACGTCCTCGTCGTTGAGGTAGACGTTGACGTAGCGGTTGAGCTCGCCGCCCTCGCCGAAGAGCTGGGCCTCGGTGTCGGGGAACTCGCCGGTCAGCGAGCGCAGGACCTCTCCGACGTTGCCGCCGCTGGCCTCGACCTCGGGCTGGCCGCCCGTTTTCGGGCGCAGGACTGGGGGGATGCGGACGGTCGCCATCGGAGCGGTGATCCTAGTCGAGCGGAGGCTTAGCGGTCGCCGCCGGCGCCGGCGCAGAATGCGTCGTAGTCGGGGAACTTGCCCATCTCCGACTCCGGGATCTCCTCGGCGTTCTCGCCGCAGATCGGGCAGTCGGGGTCGCGGCGGACCTTCAGCTCGGTGAAGCGGGTACCGAGGGCCTCGTAGAGGAGCAGGCGGCCGACCAGCGGCTCGCCTTTGCCGAGCACCAGCTTGATCACCTCGTTGGCCTGCAGCGTGCCCATCGTCCCGGCCATTACCCCAAGCACCCCGTTGGCGGAGCAGCTCGGCGCCAGCTCGGCCGGCGGCGGGGTCGGGTAGAGGCAGCGATAGCAAGGCCCCTCGTAGGGGACGAAGGTCGAAATCTGCCCGTCGAAGCCGAGGATCGAAGCGGAGACGACCGGCTTGCGCAGCCGCACCGAAGCGTCGTTCAGGAGGTAGCGGGTGGGGAAGTTGTCGGCGCCGTCGACGACGATGTCGTAGTTCTTGATCACGTCGAGAATGTTCGAGGAGTCGAGGCGGCCGTTGTGCTCGACCACGTTGACGTCGGGGTTGAGCCCTTCGATGAAGATCCGCGCCGAGGCGGTCTTCGGCATCCCGATCCGTTCGGTGTTGTGGATCACTTGGCGCTGCAGATTGGAGGCGTCGACGACGTCGTCATCGACGAGGCCGATCGTGCCGACCCCGGCCGCGGCGAGGTAGAGCGCGGTCGGGGCGCCGAGGCCGCCGGCGCCGAGCAGCAGCACCTTCGCGTTCAGCAGCTTTAGCTGGCCGTCGACTCCGACCTCCGGCAGCAGCGTGTGGCGCGAGTAGCGCTCGCGCTGCTCTGCCGTCATCCCCGAGGGAGACACGACCGGCAATCCCTGCTCCTGCCACTGGACGATGCCGCCGCTCATCGAGGCGACGTTCTCGTAGCCCAGCTGCTGCAACTGCGCGGCAGCGATTGCCGATCGGTTGCCGGAGCGGCAGTAGAGGATCGTCCGGGCCGATTTGTCGGGGGCGGCCTCGGCGATCTCATCGGCGATCAGGCCAGGCGGCACCAGCTTGCCGTTCTCGAGGTGAGCCTCCTGGTACTCGTGGGGCTCGCGGGTGTCGATCAGGACGACGTTGCCGCCGTTGATCTCCTCCGCCGCCTCGAAGGGTTCGATCTCCTCAATCGTCTGCACTCGCTCGGTGTCGATGGCCATTTTGAAGTAAATCCCCTGAAATCGGATCAGCTTTAACTTCAAAAAGTATAGCGCCATGAAAACGTGGGCGGGATTACTTTAAAAAGCAGGCCTATAAAGCGCCCTTCTGGACCAGAGGAATAGACAAGTGCCTTTGACTACTCGTCTTGACTTCCATCGCGATCTGTCGATAAGGTCACCAGCGATGGCAGTTGAGATTGGCGCAACTGGCGGTTTCGGCGAAAGCGTATCCCTCTCTGGGGAGGATGCTGCGCGCTTCGTAAACGAGGTTTCCCACCCCTCGACCGACGAGCGACGCCTGTCGCATCTGGAGCGTTCTGATAGAGCCTTCGAGCGCTTCTTCTCGCCCGAGCCCATCAGCGAACTCCCCACCTCCAAGTAGTCATTGACGGCTCAGCTTCGGCGCCTCGCGCTTCCCGTTGACGAGCAACTTTCCCGAGTAATCGCGGAGTTCGATTGTCTAGGCGAGCATCACTATGACGATTTGGTGGCTAAGAACGTAAACGGATTCCTCTCGGATGGTCGCTGTGAGCAGGGGCTGAAACATGGGATCAGTTCCACCTATCTACTGCTTGATCCCGAGAAGGAGCCAGCGCTGATCGGATACGCAACGCTGACGTTTGATTCGGTGCGGCTCACCAACTCGGAGAAGAAAAAGATGGAGGAGTCGATCGGAATCGCCCAGTTCGGCGCGATTCGCATTCAAATGATCGGGATAGATCACCGACACCAGCGCACTCGCTGTGGCTCGGTTCTCCTCGAGGCGATTACCGGTCTTGCGCGGAAGCTCTCGCAGGACATCGCAGTGCGGTTTCTACTGGCTGACGCAAACGTGAAGCGCATTGGCTTCTACGAAGCCGCCGGCTTTGTCAGGAATCAAGCTCAACGCGAGGCTGAAAGGACGGATAGCGAGCGCAGCGTTTCGATGCGCCTCGACCTGATTGATCCCCCAAACGGCCCCGATATCGCCAATCCGAGCACCGGAGTGGCTTCGATAACCGCCTAGTTGAGCAGGCGCCAGGCTCAAACTGGCCACTGTTGAAAGCGGCCCCGGGGTGAAGGGACCCGGGGCCGCTTATTCGTCTGACTGTTCGCTGACTGGGTGGAGGAAGTCGGTCCTTAGAGAGTGGGACGCATCTGGCGCAGGCGGCGGACCCGCTCCTCGATCGGGGGGTGGGTCGAGAAGAGACCGGCGATGCCGCCGCTCTTGAACGGCTTGACGATGTAGAGGGGCTCAGCCGCCTGGTTGACCTGCATCGGGATCGCTTCCGCGCCCTGCTCGAGCCGCAGCAGCGCGCTCGCCAGCGACTCCGGGTTGCCGCAGATTTCAGCCCCGCCGGCGTCGGCCGCGAACTCGCGCTGGCGCGAGATCGCCAGCTGGATGATGCTCGCCGCGATCGGGGCGAGGATGACCATGCTCAGCGCGGCAACGATGCCGAGCGGGCCGTTGTCCTCGTCACCGCCGAAGAACATCAGCATGTAGGCGACGTAGGTGATCGCGGCGCCGATCGCCGAGGCGACCGACTGGATCAGGATGTCGCGGTTGCGGACGTGGGTGAGCTCGTGGGCGAGGACGCCGCGCAGCTCGTCCTCGGAGAGGAGTTTGGTGATGCCGCGGGTGACCGCCACGGCCGAGTGCTTCGGGTTGCGGCCCGTCGCAAAGGCGTTGGGCTGGTCCTGGGGGATCATGTAGAGGCGCGGCATCGGCAGCCCGGCGCGCGTCGTCAGTTCCCGCATGATCTGGTAGAGCCGCGGCGCTTCGGCCTCGTCGATCGGCTTGGCGCGGCTCATCGCCAGCGCCATTTTGTCGCTGAAGAAGTAGCTGAAGAAGTTGATTGCCAGGGCGATGAAGAGGAAGAGGAGGGCGGTCTGGGCTCCTCCGATCAGGGCGCCGATCACGACGAGAAGGCCGCCGAGGGAGGCCATCAAGATGGTGGTTCGCAGCGTTGCGCCCCAGGTGGATTGCTTCGTGGTGGTCATCGCGTGTGTCGCTCCTGAGTTCGGTTGGTCGTTGCAGTATGCGACGGAACTGTCAATTCGCCTATAGGGGCAATCCCCTGTTAGGGCCGGGGCGAGCCCCTAGTCTGGGCGCATGACGCTGACGGTGGTCGGGCTCGCGCTCGTGGTCTTGGCGCTCGTGATGGCGCTCGTGCGGGAGCGGCGGCGGCTGGCGCCGCTCGAGGACCTGGTCGAGGCGATGGAGAAGGTCGACCTCTCGAGCCCAAGGCCCCTCCTCCCCGCCTCGATCGACGGCGTCGGCGAGACCGAGGAGGTGGCGCGGATCGAGCTCGCCTTCCTGCGGATGATGCGGCGCCTGGAAGCCGAGCGGCGGCGGGCTGGGTCGGCCGCGCTCCACGCCCAGGAGGAGGAGCGAGCCCGGGTCGCCCGCGACCTCCACGACGAGGTCAACCAGTCGCTGACCGGGCTGCTGCTGCGGCTGGAGGCCGCGCGCGAGGCAGCGCCGCCGGAGCTGGAGGGCGAACTGGCCGAGACGAAAGCGCTGGCCAACCAGGCGATGACCGAGCTGCTCTCGCTGGCCCGGCAGCTGCGGCCGACCGCCCTCGACGACCTGGGCCTGGTCGCGGCGATCGAAGGCCAGGTCGACCGCCTCGGCGGCGAGATTGAGACGAGCCTGGAAGTCGAGGGCGCCTTCACCGATCTCGGCGCCGACGCCCAACTGGTCGTCTACCGCGTCGCCCAGGAGGCGCTCACCAACGCCGTCCGCCACAGCGGCGCCGGCCGGGTCGAGGTGCGGCTACGGCGCACCGACAGCGGGGGCGTGGTCCTCGAGGTCGGCGACGACGGCCGCGGCTTCGCCTTCGACGAGTCCCAGCGCGGCCTCGGCATCGGCGGCATGCGCGAGCGCGCCCTCCTGATCGGCGCCGAGCTGGCGATCGAGTCCCGCCCCGGCCACGGCACCACCGTCCGCCTCACCGTGCCTGAAGAATCGTCCTCGTGAGGGTCCTGATCGCCGACGACCATGGGATCGTTCGCTCCGGGCTGCGGCTGCTACTGGAGCGCCAGCCCGACATCGAGGTGGTGGCGGAGGCGGCGGACGGGGCCGAGGCGCGGGACCTGGCGGTGCGGGAGCGGCCGGACCTGGCGATCCTCGACGTGAAAATGCCGAAGCTGACCGGGTTGCAGGCGACGCGGGAGATCAAGAAGCAGGCGCCGGAGGTCTCGGTGCTGATCCTCTCGATGCACGACGACGAGCGCTACTTGTTCGAGGCGCTGAAGGCGGGCGCCTCCGGTTACGTGCTGAAGGCGCAGGCCGACACCGACCTGCTGGCGGCGATCCGGGCGGTCGAGCGGGGCGAGCCGTTCCTGACGCCGGAGGCACAGCGGACGCTGATCAAGGACGTGCTCGAGCGCGGCTCCAGCGGCGAGGAGGAGCTGACGCCGCGCGAGGAGGAGATCGTCAAGCTCGTCGCTGAGGCGAACACGACGAAGGAGATCGCCGAGGTCCTCCACCTCTCCGAGAAGACGGTCGAGAACCACCGCGCGAACGCGATGCGCAAGCTCGGCATGCGCGACCGGGTCGAGCTCGTCCGCTACGCGATCCGCCGCGGCTTGATCGAGCCGTAACGGCATAACCGACCGCTTCGGTAGGATTTAGGTCAGATGCTGTTCTCGACCAAAGCTGAGTACGGAGTGCGACTGATGGTCGAGCTGGGCCGCCAGCCCGGCTCGCAGCCTGTGTCGCTGGGGTCGGTCGCCGAAGCCGAGCGGCTGCCTCTCTCCTACTTGGAGCACCTGGTGGCGAAACTGCGCAAGGCGGGGCTCGTCACCTCCACCCGCGGCGCCCACGGCGGCTACCGCCTGGCTAAACCGGCCGCGGAGATCACGATGGACCAGGTGGTGGAGGCACTGGAAGGGCAGATCGCGCCAATGGAGTGCTTCCACGACACCCCCGAGGGCAAAGTCCTCTGCTCGCACGAGTCCGATGGCGACCAGGCCTGCTCGACGAAGCTGCTGTGGATGCGCGTCCAGGGCGGGGTCAACAAGGCGCTCGCCGGCACCACCCTCGCCGAGCTGGTCGAGTTCTCCGCGCACAGCGCCCCCACCCGGGCCGCGGCAATCGGCAGCGCCGCGTAGCCGTCAGCAACAGGAATCACCCGAACTTCAAAAACCCCAGAAACGGAGCGAAATTGGCTGAGCTGGAGATCCGCAACCTGCACGTGAAGGTCGAGGACAAGGAGATCCTCAAAGGCTTCGACCTCGACGTCGAGAAGGGCAAGGTCCACGCCCTGATGGGCCCGAACGGCTCCGGCAAGTCGACCCTCGCCAACGCGATCATGGGCCACCCGGCGCTCGAGGTGACCGAGGGCACGATCACCTTCAAGGGCGAGGACATCACCGAGGCCGCCCCCGAGGACCGCTCGCAGGCGGGGCTCTTCATGGCCTTCCAGTACCCGGTGGCGATCCCCGGCGTCTCGGTCAGCAAGTACCTGCGGATGATCATCAACGCCCACCGCGAGGCCCGCGGCGAAGACCAGATCAAGATCAAAGACTTCGCCAAAACCGCCCAGGAGGCGATGGCGCTGGCGAACATCCCCAAAGACTTCTCCAGCCGCTACCTCAACGACGGCTTCTCCGGCGGCGAGAAGAAGCGGATGGAGCTGCTGCAGCTGGCGCTGCTGCGGCCGGAGATCGCGATCCTCGACGAGACCGACTCCGGCCTCGACATCGACGCGCTGCGCACCGTCGCCGAAGGCGTCAACAAGTTCGCCGGCCCCGACATGGGCGTCCTGATCATCACCCACTACCAGCGCATCCTCCACATGGTCAAACCCGACGCCGTTCACGTCATGTACCAGGGGCGGATCGTCAAAGAAGGCGGCCCGGAGCTGGTCAGCGTGCTGGAGGACAAAGGCTACGGCTGGATCAAAGAGGAGGTCGAGGCAGGCGCTGCCGCCTGACCTCGGATGAGATGGAGCCGGTGAGCGCGAAGAGCCCTGCGGCTCCCCCCTTCTCGATCGAGAAGGTCCGCGCCGCCTTCCCGGCGCTGGAGCGCGAGGTCCACGGCCAGCCGGTCGCTTACCTCGATAGCGGCGCCAGCGCCCAGCGGGTACTGGCCTCGATCCAGTCGGTCGACCGCTACGAGCGCCGCCACCACTCCAACGTCCACCGCGGCTCCCACACCCTCTCGGCCGAGGCGACCGAAGCGTATGAGGGGGCGCGGGCGACGGTGGCCGACCACATCGGCGCCGCCGACCGCCGCGAGGTGGTCTTCGTCCGCAACGCAACCGAGGCGATCAACCTCGTCGCGCGGGCCTGGGGCGACGCCAACGTCGGCGCCGGCGACCGCATCGTCCTCACCGAGATGGAGCACCACTCGAACATCGTCCCCTGGCAGCAACTGGCCGAGCGGGTTGGGGCGGAGATCGACTGGGCGCCGATCGACGAGGAGGGACTGCTGGACCTGGACGCCTTCGCGGCGCTCTTGGAGGGCGGGCCGAAGCTGGTCGCGGTGACGCACGTCTCCAACGTGCTCGGGACCGAGAACCCGATTACTGAGCTGGCGCGGCTCACCCATGCCGCGGGTGCAAAGCTCCTTGTCGACGGCGCCCAGGCGGCGCCGAAGCTGCCGCTCGACATGGCCGAGCTTGGCGTCGACTTCTACGCGATCACCGGCCACAAGCTCTACGCGCCGACCGGGATCGGCGCGCTCTGGACCAGGCTCGACCTGCTGCGCGAGATGCCGCCCTTCCTCGGCGGCGGCTCGATGATCCGCAAGGTGACCAAGGAGGGCACGACCTACGCCGACCCGCCCGCCCGCTTCGAGGCGGGGACGCCGGCGATTGCCCAGGCGATCGGGATGGCCTCGGCGATGCGCTGGCTCGACATGGTCGGGATGGAGTCGGTGCGCGAGCACGAGGAGCAGATCGCCGACTACGCGCTGGAGCGCCTGGCCGAGGTGCCGGACCTGCGCGTCTTCGGCCCGCCCCGCGGCGATGGCCGCCTCGGCCCCGTCTCCTTCGAGATCGAGGGCATCCACGCCCACGACGTCAGCGAGATCCTCGACCGCCACGGCGTCGCCGTCCGCGCCGGCCACCACTGCGCCCAGCCCCTGATGGATCGCCTCCAGATCGCCGCCACCGCCCGCGCCAGCTTCGGCGTCTACACGACGACCGAGGAGATCGACCGCCTGGTCGAGGGGCTGGAAGACGCGCGTCGCGTGTTCGGGCTTTAGGCGGAGCCCAAGCTCGGGTCGGTCTCAGTCTTCCGTCAAGCGTCCGATCTCGTCAAGCGTCCTCTTGTAGAGAACGGCATTGCCACCGGCGCCCTCCACGGCAAGGCAGATAGCGCTCAGCCGGTGGCAGGCTTCCAGGACCAAGGGCATGACATCCGCGTCGGGTTCGACCTCTTTGATGACACCAAGGCTCTTGCTTATCCCCTGGACCATCCAGGCGTCTTGAGGCGATGGCTGCCGATTCTTGAATTCCTCGAATACGTAGAAGTCATGGAGCTTGTCGACGCTCTGCACGTACAACGCGAGCGCCTTGGTCCATTCCCTGCTCCCATATGCGGCTTCGGCGGCCTGGGCGGCTTTTTCCGGACCGGCAGGGTCGAAGGAGAAAGGCGCATCGGTGGACGTCTTTCCCGGCATCTGTCGACTTCGAAGCTCGACAGCGACCTCCGCGATCTCCTGAGCTGCCGTCTGAGCGTTGGAGGCTGCGATTTCACGCTCGACCTCTGCCTCGGGAGAAGAAAGGTTGAACCCAATCTGGAACTCACGCACCTGGGCCCCTGATTCCAGAATCACTATGTCAACCACATAACCACCAGGCGCGACTCCTCTCTGGGGAGCAACTTCCACCAGATCCTCATGCCTCACCGTCCACCTGGTCTTCACACTGAACGTTCCGCGGTGCACGAGGTAGGTGGCCAGGGAGGTGACAACCAGCAGTTCTCGATCGCGACCGGGGGATCCTCCGAAGATGTTCACGAAGGACTCCTCCTCGACGGGTGCGATCGCCCGAACAATGGCATCCTCTCGGCTCAAGAACAGCCCGTTTCGCCGTGCGCCATTTTCCATATCTTCTTGAAACGTTGCAGAGCCCATTCGGGGACCTCCCGTTGCTTTGATCGAGAGAGTTCTATCGCTCTGGACACCCGACAGCGTTCCTGGCCCTAGACGAGAGGACGGCAGAAGCCTGCGCTAGCCTCGAAGAATGGACGAGCTCTACCGCGACCAGATCCTCGAGCACTACAAGCGGCCGCACAACTTCGGCCACGTCGAGGATCCCGACCTCGAGTTCGAGGACACGAACCCGTTCTGCGGCGACGAGCAGCATGTGACCATCAAGCTCGACGAGGACGACAAGGTCGCCGAGATCGCCTTCGAGGGCAAAGGCTGCGCGATCTCCACCGCTGCCACCTCGCTGCTGACCGATGAGCTGGTCGGCAAGAGCCGCGAGGAGCTGCTGAAGCTGCCGAAAGACTTTGTCCTCGAGCTGCTCGGGATCGACATCTCCGCGACCCGCATGAAGTGCGCGATGCTCGGCCTCAAGATCGTCAAGAGCGCCTCCCTCGGCGAGGCGGCCGAATGGGAGGACGAGGGCGAGGCCGGCGATCCCTCAGAAGCGGTCGCCGACCTCGGACAGGTCTAGCGAGTCCGGTTTCCTACGGCGCTTCCGCCAGCGTCTCCTCGTTAAGCCTGACCACGGCGAAGGTCGCGCCCCAAGGGTCGCGGCCAACAGCGCTGCGGCCGACCGGGATGTCGATCGGGCCGAAGCTGACGCTGCCGCCCCCCGCGTTCACCTTCGCGATCGCGCCCTCGGCGTCGTCGACGCTGAAGTAGGTCATCCAGTGCGCCGGGACCTCGTCGGGCATGCGGCCGGTGATGTCGACCATCCCGGCAATACGGGCGCCTTCGACCTTGGCCACGTGGTAGGCCATCCCGCCGGGTCCCTCTTGCTGCTCCCACTCCCAGCCGAAGACGCGCCCATAGAACTCCTTGGCGGCGGCCGGGTCGCGGGTCTCGAGCTCGTTCCAGGAGAAGCTGCCCGGCTCGTTGACCAGCTCGGCGCCGGCGAAGTCGGCCGGCTCCCAGATCCCGAAAAAGGCGCCAGTCGGATCGGTGAAGATCGCCAGCCGCCCGTAGGAGGCGACATCCATCGGCTCGGCGACCATCGTGCCGCCGTTTTCCTGGATCGCGCGGCCGATCGCGTCGGCGTCGTCGACCGAGACGTAGGTGCTCCAGGCGGGCGGCTGCCCCTCCTGCATCAACGGCATCGCGCCGGCGACGTCCTTGCCGTTCTTTTTCGCCCGCCGGTAACCGCCCATTTCGGCCGAGTTCGGCAACTCCGGGATCTCCCAGCCCAACAGCGGGCCGTAGAACTTCTCCGCCGCCTCCCGATCCGGCGTCGCCAGGTCGACCCAGCAGGGGGTGCCGGGCGCATAACTGGTCCTCTCGCTCATCCTCAGAATCCTTTCGTCGCAGGGGTCGTGTAGATAAGACCAGACTCGGGACCCGAACTCATCGCTCTGATGTGAATTGCCCGGCAGGGCGTCCCGCTAAAATCCGACCTTGGAAGTAGGATTAAGTTTCAAGCCGCACTAGGCCGCGAGAGCGGCGACTGGAGCACCCCACCCTCTTGACCGACACCGCAGGAACCAAGATCTCAGTCTGCCCGGCAGCGGAGCTGCCGCCGGGCGGCATGCGCCTGGTCGAGCACGATGGGATCAAGATCGGCGTCTTCAACTGCGACGGCACCTATTACGCGATCGAGGACCGCTGCTCGCACGACAACGGGCCGCTCGCCGAGGGCGAGTTCGACGCCGCCTCCTGCACGGTCGAGTGCCCGCGCCACGGCTCCCTCTTCGACCTCAGCACCGGCAGGCCGAAGACGCTCCCCGCTTTCCAGCCGGTCCAGACGTTCCCGGTAGCGGTCGAGGACGACACCATCACTTTGGAGGTCAACTGACATGGCAACGCCCGAGGTGCTCGCCGAGAAACGCGAGCTGGCCGGCATCAACGCCGACTACAAAGAGAAGTTCGGCTTCAACGATCCCGAGACCGGCTACGCCTACAAAGCCCCGAAGGGGTTGACGCGCGAGGTCGTCGAAACGATCTCCGACTTCAAGGAAGAGCCCCAGTGGATGCGGGACTTCCGCCTCAAGGCGCTGGAACATTTCGAACAGCGCCCGACCCCGAAATGGGGCGGCGACCTCGACCAGATTGACTTCGACGACATCCACTACTTCGTCCGCGCCTCGGACAAGAACAGCCGCGACTGGAGCGAGGTCCCGGAGGACATCAAAAACACCTTCGACCGGCTGGGGATCCCGGAGGCCGAGCGCAAATTCCTCTCCGGCGTCGGCGCCCAGTACGAGAGCGAGGTCGTCTACCACCAGGTGAACGAGAAGCTCGAGGCCCAGGGCGTGATCTTCACCGACATGGACACCGCCCTGCGCGAGCACGAGGACCTGGTGCGCGAGTACTGGGCGACGGTGATCCCGCCCAACGACAACAAACTGGCGGCGCTGAACAGCGCGGTCTGGTCGGGCGGGTCGTTCGTCTACGTGCCGGCCGGGGTCAAGGTCGAGATGCCGCTGCAGGCCTACTTCCGGATCAACACCGAGAACATGGGCCAGTTCGAGCGGACGCTGATCATCTGCGAGGAGGGCGCCGACGTCCACTACATCGAGGGCTGCACGGCGCCGGTCTACTCGAGCGACTCGCTGCACTCAGCAGTGGTCGAGATCGTCGCCAAACCGAGCTCGCGGGTCCGCTACACGACCGTCCAGAACTGGTCGCAGAACGTCTTCAACCTCGTCACCAAGCGCGCGGTTGCGCACGAAAAGGCGACGATGGAGTGGGTCGACTGCAACCTCGGCTCGAAACTGACGATGAAGTACCCGTCGATCTATCTGCTGGGCCCCGAAGCCCACGGCGAGATCCTCTCGATCGCCTTCGCCGGCGACGGCCAGCACCAAGACGCCGGTGGCAAGATCATCCACGGGGCGCCGCGCACCTCATCCTCGATCTTCTCCAAGTCGATCTCCAAGGATGGCGGCCGGGCGACCTACCGCGGCCTGCTGGAAATCGCCGACGGGGCGAGCGAGTCCCGCTCGAAGGTCGTCTGCGATGCGCTGCTCCTCGACGAGGACTCGCGCTCGGACACCTATCCGACGATCCGCATTGACGAGAACGACGCCGACGTCGGCCACGAGGCGACCGTCTCGAAGATCGGCGACGAGCAACTCTTCTACCTGCAGAGCCGCGGGCTCGACGAGGAGGAGGCCTCGAAGATGATCGTCAACGGCTTCATCGAGCCGGTCACCAAAGAGCTGCCGATGGAGTATGCGGTCGAGCTCAACCGCCTCATCGAGCTGCAGATGGAGGGCTCCATTGGCTGAGGTCGCGACTGCACCGGCCTGGCTGGACGAGAGGCGCCGGCGCGGCGCCTCTCTGGCGCAGGAGCTGCCCCTCCCCGACCAGAAGGCGAAGGGCTGGGAATTCACCGACCTCTCCGGGCTCGACCTGACCGCGTATGAGGAGGCGAGCGCCGAACCGGTCGTCTCCGGTGCCGAGGGCGCAGTCGTCGTCTCGTTGGCAGAGGCGCTCGGCAGCCACGGCGACCTGCTGCAGGAGCGGCTGGGGTCGCTGGTGCCGATGGAGGACTTCTTCGTCGCCCGCAACGAGGCGGGCTGGCGCGACGGGGTGCTGATCTTCGTGCCGAGCGGGGTGCGGCTGAGCGAGCCGATCCAGGTCGAGGTGCCGATCGATGCGAGCGGCGCCGCGGTCAACTGGCGGACGCTGGTCGTGCTCGAGGACGGCGCCGAAGCCGAGGTCTGGGAGCACTGGTCCTCACCCGACGACGAGGTCGACGCGATCCTCAACTCGGTGGTCGAGCTGAGCGTCGGCCAGGGAGCGATCCTGCGCTACGTCAACACCCAGGACATCTCCGAGCAGGCGTGGATTTTCGCCACCCAGCGGGCGCAGGTCGAGCGCGACGGCCGCCTCGACTGGACCGCGCTGGGCTTCGGTTCCACCAACGGCAAGGTGCGGATGGAGACCAAGCTCGCCGGCCCGGGCTCCGAGGCGCAGGTCACCGGCGGCTACGCCGGCGGCCCCGGGCAGCACCTCGACTACGACACCACCCAGGAGCACGCGGCGCCGAACACCAATTCCGACCTCGCCTTCCGCGGCGTCCTCGCCGCCGGCTCGACGGCCGTCTGGCGCGGGATGATCAAGGTCGACCCCGGCGCCCAGCAGACCGACGCCTTCCAGGAGAGCCGCAACCTGCTGCTCTCCCCCGAGGCCCACGCCGACGCGATCCCGGGCCTGGAGATCCTCGCCGACGACGTCCGCTGCACCCACGCCGCGGCGATCGCCCAGATCGACAAGGACCAGCTCTTCTACCTGACCTCGCGCGGGCTCACCGCGGCGGCGGCGAAGACCCTGACGATCGAAGGGTTCCTCGAGGCCCTGGTCGAACGGCTCGC
>Ga0068854_100001187_pt1 | contig 15634 bp, 13 predicted proteins | sample KBSCornC42_FD_66590 | JGI IMG/M metagenome (GOLD analysis project Ga0068854, IMG submission 66590) | Corn rhizosphere microbial communities from Kellogg Biological Station, Michigan, USA - KBS Corn C4-2 | ecosystem: Host-associated > Plants > Roots > Rhizosphere > Soil ... | reverse complement strand
GCTTCCCAGCCGGCTTTCAGGGCGGCTGCTTGCAGGGCGGTTTTCAGCGGCTGGCCTTTGTCATCGGTGAGTTTTACGTCGACTGGGCGATGGAGATAGCCGAGCAGGGGGGCGCTGTCGTATTGCTTCAGCTGCCAATCAGTCCATCGTACCGGGATGTAAGGTGTTGGCTTGAAGTCACCCGGGCCTTGGTTGTTGATGTTTTTCCAAAGCTCAGGGAGCTGGGCTTGCCACCAAGTTGAGGACATCATGACGCCCGGAGATGGTGTACCTACTCCTGCCGCTTTTTCCTGCTTGTCGTAGAGGGTGTTGAAACTATCCGGGCTGCGGTCATCATTTTTCTTCCAAAAGAAATTCCACAGTTTGACGATGTCGTATTCGGTGTCGTTCTTGTTGATGTTTGATCGCTGCTGCACGGCGAATGGCCTGATCAATTTATCGACCCTATCAGACCGGGTCACAAGGAAGGCGGCGACACTGTCTGGCATGGCGGGAATAACGTGGCCTACTTGGGGTGTTTCTACGTTGCCGGGCGTCTCCATTAGCGAGCGAATCATCGACCCATCGCTGCTCAATATCAGGACTGCAGGTACATCCTGATACGTATCGAAAAAGGCGAACAGCTTTTCTATCATCGCTACGCCATCGTCGGTATTAGCATCTTCCTGCCACAACAGCAGGGTAACCCCCAGTCCTGCCATCTGACGAAGACCTGCCAAATCGCCTGCTGGCCGAGATCTATATTTCGCTTTTGGGGGGTACCAGATAATCACGGGCAGTGGCCACTGATCCACTGCACGGCCTGCTGCTCGCTTAAAAGACAATCCTGTTACCGCGCCTAAATCTGATAATCGCTGGTCGGCGCTATTTGTATAGTCTTCCGGATTCTGCGAAAGGTAAGTAGCATGATTGTCTGCCTTCTTTTCAATGGCTCGCCATATCTCTTCGTCAGTGTTTTCGCCGACGACGACGCCCATGCCTCGCACTTCCAGCACAAATTTCTTCCCCATTTGAGCAAGCATTGCCTGGCTCTCGGAAAGATTATTTTCGACCGCTGCTGGAGCGACCTGTGCCTTCGTGGCTGCATCTGTGCTTCCATTCGAAGTGCGATGTATCCAAGCCCAGCTTCCGGCGTAAGCTAACACTGTGATGCCAAGTACAGCTAATACACCGTTCCGAATACTGCTTCCCATATCCACCATCTCCTGTCCTGTTGTCTGCCAATAATGGTAGCTCTCGTTCATGATGTTGCCGGTCCAGAGAAACACGCCAACTAAAAATGCGACCGCATAAGGCCAGATACGCGGTTTCATCGTAAATTCCCCAAGTTGGCCATGCCTTGGGGCACTTGATTCTGATAGAAACGCATTTCTGCCTCTCTCTCAAGAGCATCAGCGCGTTGCTGCTCTTGAGTCGCCTCTCGCGTTAATTCACTGGTCACCAACTTTGGCATCGCCATCGACACAAATTGCTCTCCGGGAAATATGCCTTTTTGATAGTAATTGCTGCAGGCTTTTATAAAGTCCTTTTCGTCCTGGGAAAGTTTTTCTTTGTATGCCCTATTTTGGCTAATCGTAGAAAAGGCCTGTTTATCCATCTTCCAATCCGCAATACGTATCAGTAAATCACGCCAGACTGGATCATCGAGTGTAATCGCCTGACCGATAGCCACATCCATCGCCGTGACCCAGCGATGATTTTCTGTAGCATGCAACATGCCCGAGTGGTAGTTATTGGCTTCGTATTCGTCCGCCGTAGTGGCCATACGATTTTTTGCTTCTTGGGGTGTTTCTTCGCGTTCTACTACGCCATAGGCCCCTACCAGTCCGGCGACGGCAAGTGGGTGAGTGATGCGCCAGTTGTGAGACTGCTCGTCCAGTGGCTTGCCGGCATTAAAAGCCTCTTTTGCTTTGTTCAGGTCATAAAACGGGTTCACGGTGCGTTCTACCGTCTTCCATTGCAACGTAACGTACTGATTCGCCACGATAACATCCTTGGTGACGTCATCTGGTGCCATCATTCCCGCTTGGTCAACATGCCCGGGCCTGGGGCCACCTGTCCTTCCCTTGACTTCACCGCCATAAAGATTCGGTTCGCAGGGGGGCTTCAACTCTTCGCCGTTGATGAAGCGAATATCGTTTCTTTTGAAATTTGTCTGTAGAGCAGCGTTGACCAGCATATTTTTAGGTCCGGCATCAGGTCCAGGAGACAAACGTTCGAATTGATCGCGCACCGGTACGCGTTCGGGCTTGGTGCCGACCAGCACCTTCTTGTACTTCCCGTCGAAGTTTTTATCACGTTCCATACGTGTCCACATGCGTTGGAAAAACCGCTTGTGTTCCAACACACTCATGGCACCCATGGTCTTGTTTTTAGCAGTTTTTGCTTCCTCGTCTGCGGGTATCGCATCTGCGGGCACCTCATCTGGTACCCCAAAGGTTCCTATGCCGCGCACAGTACTGAGCCCCACGACCGTATCTTCCGGACAAAAATACAAATAGACCTTGCCACGATTATCTCGCTCATCAAAGGTCACCCAGTTTTTGCCGCTCTTGTCCAGTCGCTTGCCCTGTGTCGCGCTCCAGTTCACTCCTGCTCGTCCACCATGCTTGTCATGGTCGATCAGCATCTGAGCAAGATCTGGAATCTTGTACGGCTGTTCCGTCACGGCATTGACGATGTTGATCAGGGTCTGAAGCTTGGCGGAACCGGTCTGGTTGCAGCCGCTGGTCTCGTAGAGGCTGTAGGGGCTATCCACCATAATGATGCAATCAACACAGCGCTGATTATTCTTTTTTAAAATCGCTTGCGCGAGCAGGGTCAGGATGGTTCCCTGGCTATGCCCCATGATGGTGATGGTTTCATGTTCCGGCTGCATGCCATGTGCATTGGCCACGGCAGAGGGCTTGATTGATCGCGTCAGGTTGATCAGATGCGCCAGGCGAGTCGCTGCGAGTACGAAGTATCGGCGATCAGGCCCATCTGCCGCGTACATCGAATTGCCTCCCAGTGTGTTTTTAGTCACCCTGCGAGTCTTCCAGTCCGCCCTGAATCCGGCACCATACATGTCCGGAATATTATTTGTCGCATTGGCAAAGAAACCACCTGCTTTACCGAAATGTTTATCAAGGCGATTTCCGTGAATGTCCTGATACTGGCCGCGGATCGTCTGGAAGCCTTGTCCGTCATCGACCCCGCCCTTTACTTCAGCGGTATTGCTCTTTCCCTTGGAGTCGAAGCGCGCAATTTCATCGTTTTGTGCCCGGTAGCCCCAATAAAAAGGAATGAAGACGCTTTTCGTCGACCCGGCGATCTCGTTGCGCTGGTAAAGATAGGTGTCAGGATCAGACAACTTGTCTTGATCTAGCGTGCCGGGATTTTTCTTTACCTTTATCTCTTTGTACTGCGCGCCATAGCTTCCTGGCTTCAAGTCCTTACGATCCAATCGTTCATTGAGCCCTTGACAAAGCCCCCCCTCAACAAAGGAATAAACAGCCCCAGGATCATTGACCCCGTGAATGAAAATCACAATGCCGGGCAAGTCCCGAGGCAGTTCTGCTGGCCTGTCGTTTCCTCGGTTGGCAAAGGTGACAGCCGCCCCTTCGCCGATCACATGATATTCGTCGTTGGCATGTGCCATGATGATTCTTGTTCCTTTTTATAACGCAGGTTTCAAAATATCGATCTTGAGTATGCGCATGGCATCATCCTTGACCAATTCAGTCAGTCCGTTCGCATCGCTCTTGCCCTCGATCACCCGGCCATCGTCCAGCGTGATGCGGTAAGACTGATTGGCCGCAGCAGGCGCGGTCTCGGCGGACTCGCCCGGATAATGCAAACGGAAACGCTGATCCGTCGGCGCATTGCTGAAACTGGTCTTGGCCGCTTGCTGCGTCGACGGACCGCCCCACTGATGGGACGCCGACAGCAGCTTGATGTCGCCCTGGGTCCCCATGGTCACGCCGCCACCGATCTTGATGTAGCTGCCGTCTTCTGCCACCAGGCGGATGGTCGGCGCAGTGATCAGGACTTCGTTTTCGTTGGTGCTGATCTTCACGCCTTTCTGCGCATTGGCAGTCAGCGCTGCGTTCTGCGCCTGCAGCAGCACCGGCCCTTCGCCCGCAATCGCCTGGATCCCGGTGCCACGAGAAAACAGCTGCATCCCCTGGCCCGCCGTGGCGTTGAAGCGCTGGCCGCTCATCAGTTGCAGATGCTGTTGCGCGACCTGGTCGATGTTCTCGCCGGCATAGTTCAATTGCGTCTTGGGCGTCACCGCCACCGAACCCGTGGCCGCGCCGAAGGCCATGATGGCGTGCGCGGCAGAAGGGGCAGAGGCGGCGCTGTCCTGTCCACCATTGGTACTGCCCGCATCCCAGTTCCGGAATGCTCCGGCCAGCGCACTCTGGCCGCCACTGTCGGCCGCCTGGCCGCCGTGCTGGCCGGCATAGTCACCCAGGGACTTGAAGAGTTCGGTGCATTGGCCGAGCAGCTCGTTGAGTTCGTCGCGATCCAGCATCTGCCCCGCTGCCTTGTTGCGCGCATAGGTGGTCAGCAGGATGCCCTGCGCGGCACGCAGCGAGGCGGCAGCGTCGGTGCGCAGCTCGGCCCCTTCGCCGCGCGCCCGGCCGTTGCCGTCCGTGCGCGGCTGGGTCAGGTAGCCCAGGTTCAGTTCGCTGGCCGCATGTTCGCTGGCCAGCTGGCTGCTGATCTGGCCGGGCGTATCGTCAAAGCGCAACTGGTTGTAGCGGTTGGCCTGGATCTCCTTGGTCTTCATCCCCGACAAAAACCGATTGCCCGGCAAGCCGCCCGCATGGCTGAAGGTGGCCGGCTTGTTCGGTCCGTTGTGCAGCACGCCGGTGACGAACATCTTGTCCGGATCGCCGTTGAGAAAATCCAGCGCAACCTCCATGCCCACACGCGGCAAGGTGTCGTGGCCATAGCCATTGCCGGCCCAGCTGCTGCTCACGCGCACATAGGCACTGTCCGCATCGGTGCCGCTGGTGCCCGCGCCCTGGGCGTGCGCGTGATCCTCAGGATTGAGGCCCAGCAACTGGACCTTGATGCGGCCGAGTTCGTCGCAATGCACCTCTTCGTTTTTCGGACCGACCACCCGTGCCGTCATCGGATGAATGCGCGGCAGGTCGATGCGCGGATCATAGGTCGGCGTGAGGGCAACGCCGCGCCGCACGCAGCTGAAGCTGTTTTGATAACGGGTCTCTTCCGTGGCGGAGGTGGCCGACTGCGTGATGAGATCGGGCAGGCCGCTGCTCCAGCGGCTGCTGTCGAAGAGGAGCTGCGCCCGTTCGTTGAGCGCCTTGGGCAGGTTGTTCTGGCCGCGATGATGCAGGCGCGTGACCATGAACTGGCGTTGTTCCGGCGGCAGCTGACTGACGTCCGGGTGGCCCGTCAGCTCGAACCAGCGGCCCACGGCCAGGTCACGCACGCCGCTGCTGCCCTCGACGCTGGCCGCGCGCAGTTCGTGCGACAGCATCCGGGCGGTGGCCAGCCGCTGGTAGTCGTCGCTGGAGTCGGCCGCGTGCGGCACGTCGATGAAGCTGTCAGACAGCAGCTGGGCCAGGTCATTGCCGGCCTCTCCCTGGTCGAGGATGCTGACCTGCGAGGACTGATCCATCGCGCCGTGCTTGTAGTCGGCACTGGCGCGGTGGACGCTGCCGGAGACAATGTGCTGCGAGGCCGACCACAGCGTGATGCCGTCGCGCTCTTCCGTTGCGGCCTCGCGGTGATAGCGCACGATGCCGGCGCTGGCCTGGGGCAGTTTCATCGGATCGTCGCAGAAGACCAGCGTGTGGATGGGCAATCCGGCATCGCCGGATGAGGCCGCCTCCTGAGCGCGCTTGCCGGCGGCCGTGAACCAGGCAATGCCTTCGCGGCGGCACAGGCGGCGAATGAAGTCGGCATCGGATTCGTTGAACTGCAGCGTCATCTCGCGCTGCGGATAGCGGCTGCGATCCGTGGCGGCCAGGTCGAAATCGAACGCGCGCGCCAGCGCAGGGCTTCTGGTCTGCCATTCCTTGAGCAGGGTGTCGATGATGTCCGGCACGCTCTTGCTGCGGAAGATGCGGGTGTTGACCCGCCTCTCCAGGACGGACAAGGCATCGCGGATCGTCAGCTGATAGGTCGCCAGCGAACCGTCGGATTGCCCGGCCCGGGCATCGGTGATGAGGCCGCAGATTTCGTGCAGGGCACCGCGATCCGTGACCAGCCGCACCGCCACCGGCAGGCCGAGGAAGGTTTTAAGGGGGAGGTCGGAGCGGGTGGACAGGCAGGTCAGGTGTCCTTCGATGCCCGTATAGAGGCCTTCCCGGATGTCGATCCGCTGTACGACCAGCACCTGTTCCAGCGTGCTTTGCGCCTTGCCCCAGTGCAGCCGGATGGCCCGGTTGCTCTGGTTCAGGGCGGAGGAGGCAAATGCCTGCAATGCGTCGGCCAGATTCATGGCGCGGCTCCGGTCGACGCGGGAATGAATGATGTCGCCATGGTGGCGCTCCCAATTGCAATAGTTTTAATTTTTTGACACGAGGGACGAACGATGTTGCACAAAGCTCATCAAAGGTCGCTTATCAGACTATGGGAATGTGAAGAAGGTTTCACTTCGGATGTGTGCTGACTGAAATTTTTACTTGGGTCGCGCACAGAATGTCCTTCCGGCGTGCCTGCGAACAAAGTTTCCTGGATCCCGAGCGGGTGGTGCAGGCTTGTCTGCCCGGCGATATCCATGGGCTTGGGCTGGAGATCATCCGTGGCCGCAAGGGGTTCGATATCGTCTCGGCCGAGGTGGTCGAGGTGTCGCCATCCTAAGACCAGGCCGGGACCACCGCACTGGTGGCCGCCAATCTGGCCTATGAAATGTTGTGCATCCTGCCGGGCGTGAAATACCGCGCCTGAGTCAGCAGGGTGGATGGGATGTGAAGTTTCAGGCCAAAAAGCAAAATGCCCGCATCGGTTGATTTGGGCATTTTTTTTGAGGCAATCAGGCGGGCAGTGTTCAGGCCAGCGGCTTGTGCATGAACATGGCCTTGCCGGTTTCGGCTTTGAGTTCGTAACCCTCGAAGCCACAGGCGCGATACAGCGAACGCGCCACGGCATTGCCTTCCAGGACTTCCAGCGTGAGCTTGCAGCAGCCCAGCTGGCGGGCTTGGTCCTCGACCGCCGCCAGCAGCAGCTTGGCCACGCCCTGGCCGCGATAGGCAGGCATCACGGCCAGGTCATGCAGGTTCAGCAGCGGCTTGCAGGCGAAGGTCGAGAAACCTTCGATGCAGGTCGCCAGGCCTGCTGGCGTTTCACCATCGAAGGCCAGGAAGACATGGGCAGTGGGACGTTTCTTCAGCTCGGCGGCCAGGTTCTCGCGCACGTAGCCGGAGAGCTGCTTGCCGCCGCCCATGGCGTCGGAAGCGTAGGCATTGAGGGTCTCGAACAGCGCTGCCGCGTGGACAGCGTTGCCGAGGTCGGCCTTGATGACGGTCACACTCATGTCTTTCCTTTTCTTGTGATGGACGATGAACGATGCTGCCCGCAAAGCGGCTTGAAGCCTGCTTACTTGCCGGCTGCGCGCTGGCCGCCATGGGTCAGGGCCGACTGACGCGGACCACCCTGGCGTTGCGGCTGACCGGCACTGCGCGGCTGGCCGTTGGCATTGGCTGGCTTGGGTGCGCGGTTGGCATTGTTGCCGCCGTTGCCGGCATTGCCACCATTGCCGCCGCCATTGCCACGTCCACCCTGGCCTTGGGCGGCATTGCCGTTGCCGTTGCCATTGGCTGCCGCGCGCGGCTTGGCTGCCTGGCCATGGCCGGCGTTGCCGCCAGCCGGCTTCGGTGCCGCCGCATTGCCGTTGCCGGCGGGTTTGCGCGGGGCACTGCGCTGGCCACCGCGTCCGCCACCGTTCTGGTGACGGCCCTGGCCGCTGCGCAGCTGGATCGGCTGCGGCTTGGCGGTCGGGTCCGGTTCGAAACCGGCGATCACTTCGACCGGGATCTCGCGCTTGATGAAGCGCTCGATGTCGTGCAGCAGGTCGCGTTCATCCACGCAGACCAGCGACACGGCTTCACCGGTGGCGCCAGCGCGGCCAGTACGGCCGATGCGGTGGACGTAGTCTTCCGGCACGTTGGGCAGGTCATAGTTGACCACGTGCGGCAGTTGGTCGATGTCGATGCCACGGGCAGCGATGTCGGTGGCGATCAGGGCGGTCAGCTTGCCGTCCTTGAATTCGGCCAGGGCCTTGGTGCGGGCCGACTGGCTCTTGTTGCCGTGGATTGCCATGGCGGTGATGCCGTCGCGGGCCAGTTGCTCGACCAGCTTGTTGGCGCCGTGCTTGGTGCGGGTGAAGACCAGCACCTGCTTCCACTGGTGGGTCTTGATCAGGTGCGCCAGCATCGGGTGCTTCTTGTCGCGGTCGACCGGGTGGAGCTTTTGGGCGATCACTTCCACGGTGGAGTTGCGGCGTGCCACTTCGATCAGGGCCGGGTTGTTCAGCAGGCTGTCGGCCAGCTTCTTGATCTCGTCGGCGAAGGTGGCCGAGAACAGCAGGTTCTGGCGCTTGGGCGGCAGGGCGGCCAGCACCTTGCGGATGTCACGGATGAAGCCCATGTCCAGCATGCGGTCGGCTTCGTCCAGCACCAGGATCTGGATGTGCTGCAGGTTCACGGTGCCTTGCTGCATGTGGTCCAGCAGGCGGCCAGGGGTGGCCACCAGGATGTCGACGCCGCGCTTCAACAGGGTGATCTGCGGATTGATGCCGACGCCGCCGAAGATGCAGGCGGAGGTCAGCGGCAAATACTTGCCGTACTGGCGCACGCTTTCTTCGACCTGGGCGGCCAGTTCGCGGGTGGGCGCCAGGATCAGCGCGCGGATCGGCAGGTGACCGTTGATTTTCTGGCGCGGCATGGCCGACAGGCGTTGCAGCAGCGGCAGGGTGAAGCCGGCGGTCTTGCCGGTGCCGGTCTGGGCGCCGGCCAGCAGGTCACCACCGGAAAGTACGGCGGGAACGGCTTGAGCCTGAATCGGGGTAGGGGAGGTATAGCCTTGTTCGGAAACGGCACGAACGATTTCGTCGGACAAGCCGAGCGCGGAAAATGACATGAGACTCTGAAATTGGGTTTGGCCTGTGGCCCCGTGAGGGCGCCAGTCGCAGGCAAACGGGTTGGAACTTGAGGAGGGCGCGGACTTGACTGGCTATACGCCGCGCAGGCCGCAGTATAACAGCGCAGCCCGCGCACCAAGGGAATTATTTTGAGGATGCGTGAGGCTCAGCTCATCCTTGTTGCTGCGCCAAAAAGCGCAGCACGTGCGGCAAAACCAGCGCGCTTTGCATCAGCCCGCCGAAGTGCGTCACCCCCGGCAAGCTGACGAATTCACCCTGCGGCAACAGCGCCGCCGTGCGCTGGACGGCCGCATGGCGCGCATCGGCATCGCCACAGAAGAGCAGGCAGGGCAGGTCCATGCGGGGCAGCAGGTCTTCCTGCGAGGGGCGCGGCTGCTGGGCGGCAGCGGCCAGTGCCACCAGGTCGTTGGCGCGGATGAGCATCTTCACCTGCGGCGAGATCTGCTCGTCGAGCAGGCCTTCGAAGGTGGTGATGAAGGCTTCCGGATCGCGTCCGTCGATACCGTGGAAGCCGTCCCAGCTGCGATCTTCATAGGGATGGGCTGCGCCCAGGATGAGACTGCGCAGGCGCTGCGGTGCATGGCGCACCAGGCCGTAGCCGACCCAGCCGCCCAGCGAATAACCGAAGAAATGGGCGCGCTCGATACCGGCTGCATCCAGCACCGCGAGGGCATCGCGGCAGCGCTGCACCTGGGTATAGGCGGCGGGATCATGCGGCTTGTCGCTCTGGCCGTGGCCCAGTGCGTCGAAGTGGATGACCTGGAAATGCTCGCGCAGCACCGCCGTGAAGCCGAAGAAGCGCCAGGCTTCCAGGCTGCTGGTAAAGCCGTGATGCAGCAGCAGGGGCGGGCCGTTGCCCTCGATCTGGTAGTGGATCTTGCGGTGGTCGCTGAGGGCAAAGGGCATGGGTTGGCGTGCGGGTTGGTCAGGTCGGGTCAGTTTTTTTCGTCGGCCAGCTTCTTGCAGCGGCGCGCCAGCATCTCGCGCGAGCGCGCGCAGATTTCTTCATTGCTGAGGTCTTCGATATGCGTGGCGATCGACCATACATGGCCAAAAGGATCGCGCAGCGTGCCGGAGCGATCACCGTAGAACTGGTTCTGAACGGGGCGCAGCTGTACTGCACCTGCGGCCAGCGCCTGGGTGAAGACGGCATCGACATCGGCCACGTAGACCAGCAGGCTCACGCCTGCGCCGCCCAGGGTCTGGGGGCTGAGGAAACCGAGTTCGGGATGTTCGTCGGCCAGCATCACGCGGGCATTGCCGATCTGGATCTCTGCGTGCCAGACCTTGCCGTGCGGACCGTCGAGCCGCATGATCTCGGCCGCGTCGAACGCGCGCCGGTAGAAGGCGATGGCCTCGGCGGATGTCTTGACGATCAGGTAGGGGGTGACGCTGTGGTAGCCGGGTGGCAACGCGCAAGTGGCCTGGTCGTTGCTGGCTTGCTGGGAAGGAAGGTTCATGTCGTCTCCTCGGTCTGCGCCGGTAGCCGCACTATAGCAGCAATGCCGGACGCAATGAGGAGACGGTTTGTTGCAGGAGAAACGATCCGGCTGAATCAGGCGAATTCAGACAGCAGGTTCACTTGCTGCGCGAAGATCTTCGGGCTGCCGGCGATGACGTCGCCCTTGTAGAGGTAGTCGGAGTCGCCCTTGAAGGTGCCCACGATACCGCCCGCTTCGGTCACCAGCAGGGAGCCGGCGGCGATGTCCCAGGGCTTCAGGCCCTTCTCGAAGAAGCCGTCCAGGCGGCCGGCGGCCACATAGGCCAGGTCCAGGGCAGCGGCACCCGGACGGCGCAGGCCGGCGCTGTGCTCGGTCATGACCTTGAACATCTTGACGTATTCGTTCAGGCCATCCAGATCGCGGAAGGGGAAGCCGGTACCGATCAGGGCATCGGCGATCTTGTCGCGCTTGCCCACGCGGATGCGCTTTTCGTTCAGGTAGGCACCTGCGCCCTTGGAGGCAGTGAAGAGGTCGTTGCGGGTCGGGTCATAGACCACCGCCTGGGTGATGATGCCGCGCTGCTGCAGGGCGATCGAGACGCAGTACTGCGGGAAGCCGTGGATGAAGTTGGTGGTGCCGTCCAGGGGATCGATGATCCAGACGTTTTCGTTTTCATCGTGCAGGTTGTCGGAGGCACCCGATTCCTCGGCCAGGATGGCGTGGTCGGGGTAGGCGTTCTTGAGCACGTCGATGATCGCATCCTCGGCTGCCTTGTCCACCTCGGTGACGAAGTCGTTGTGCGACTTCTTCGACACTTTCAGCAGCGACACGTCGAAGGACGCGCGGTTGATGATGGTAGCGGCGCGGCGGGCTGCCTTGATCGCCGTATTGAGCATGGGTGGGATGATCATTCCGATGGTTCCGTTAAAATTGCGGCCACCGAAGACGATGGCTGCGTTGCTCATCGTCGCCATGGCCGACCAGCCAGCCTTCCGCGACAAGCATGCGGAACAGCTGGCCAGGCGAAACCCGGCAGTCAAACCAGTGCGACGATGAAATTAATGAGCGTTGCGCCGCCCGCGGCTGTTATGCTTGCGGGTTTGCCAGGCAGTCCAGGGGCAGTGGCGTCGGTCAACAAAGTCGACCTGGGTTGACAGCCTTGCTGCAATATTGGCGTTTTGCCAACATCTGATCCTGGGGCGCGAATCCCGCTATTTTAAATGAACAAGCAAGTGTCAGGACAATCTCTTTTCAGCCGTTTGCGTTTCGTGCTGGTCAATACCAGCAGTCCGGGCAACATCGGCTCGGCCGCACGGGCCATCAAGACCATGGGCTTTTCGGAGCTGGTGCTGGTCAATCCGCGCTTTCCGGACGCGGTGAAGGAAGATGAAGCCATTGCCTTCGCCAGTGGTGCGCTGGATGTGTTGCAAAATGCACGCATCGTCGGCAGCGTGGAAGAAGCGTTGCAGGGATGCAACTTCGCCGCTGCGGTCAGTGCCCGTTTGCGCGAATTCTCGCCGCCGGTGGTCTCGCCGCGCGAGCTGGCGGGGCAGCTGTCGCGTGATACCGGCTTGAATGCCGCCCTGTTGTTCGGCAATGAACGTTTTGGCCTGCCCAATGAGGTGGTGCAGAAGTGCAATGCCTTGCTCAATATCCCTGCCAATCCGGACTATTCCTCGCTGAACCTGTCGCAGGCGGTGCAGGTGCTGGCTTATGAATGCCGCATGACCGAGCTGGAAGTGCAGGGTGGCCCCATGCAGACCAGTGGCGATGCACGCGCGCCGGGCGAGGTGGGTTTCCATGGGCAGAGCGCCAGCGTGGCCGAGATCGAGGGCATGTTCGCGCATCTGGAACAGGCGCTGGTGGCCATCGATTTCCTCAATCCCGACAATCCCAAGAAGCTGATGCCACGCCTGAAGCGCATGTTCTCGCGCGCCCAGCTGGAGACCGAAGAGGTCAACATCCTGCGCGGCATCGCCCGCCAGATCCTGGAACCGAAGCAGGCCAAAGCCGGCCGGCAAGAACAAAACGAACAAGGAGAAGGCTGACATGGCCAAGCTGACCCTGGACCGCATCCTGCAATCGCAGGGTTTCGGTTCGCGCAAATATTGCCGCGAGCTGATCGAGGATGGTGAAGTGTCGATCAATGGCGAGGTCGTGGACGATTACCGCGCTACACCCGATACCAATGGCTTGGTGCTGACCATCTTCGAGGAAGAGTGGGATTACCGCGAGCACGTCTACATCGCCATCAACAAGCCGCAGAACATCGAATGCTCGCGCAAGCCCAGCCACCATCCGGGCGTGTTGACGCTGCTGCCGGAACAGTTCACCTGGCGCGACGTGCAGCCGGTGGGCCGGCTGGATCACGATACGACCGGTTTGCTGCTGATGTCGGATGATGGTGCTTTCATTCACGCGCAGTCCTCGCCCAAGCGCCACGTGCCCAAGGTGTATGCCGCCACCACCGCCGAGCCGGTGACCGAGGCCTTGATCGCGCAACTGAAGGCCGGTGTGCAACTGCATGATGAGCCGGCACCGCTGGCCGCGACCCGTTGCCGCCAACTGGGTGAGAACCTGCTGGAAATCGTGCTGGAGCAGGGCAAGTATCACCAGGTCAAGCGCATGCTCGCCGCCGCCGGCAATCATTGCAGTGCCTTGCGGCGTACCGCCATCGGCGGCTTGCAGCTGGAGGCGTTGGAACTGGAAGAAGGGGAGTGGACTTATCTGGATGCGGAGCAGATGGCGCTGTTGGTGCCGGATGCGGAGTGAACGACAGTTCAGTGGCGCAGCGCTTCTGCTGACATGGTGCGCCGCTCGTGCAGCACCCGCAGAAGACTGAAAACTTCATCCTGCACGCGATAAAACAGAAGATAAGGGAAGTGATCCAGCTGCCACATCCGCAGCGAACGATCCGGCAGCAGGTGGGCATAGCGTCGTGAGCCCATGCCGGGTTGCCGGGTCAGGTTGTGCAGAGTGTGGGTGAGCTCTTCGTTGAAACGTTCTGCCAGGTGCGGCGAGAAGTCAGCGTAATAATCGGAGACGAAGAGGATGTCGCGCTGGGCGACCGCAGACAGGCGGATGCGCATGCGCATCCGTCAAGCTTTGGTGCGAATCCGCTCGCGCAGGTGACTGGCGAGGTCGTCGATGGCGATGTCGATGGAAGGGCCCGCGTGCAGGCCTTCCTCGATCAGTGCCAGAAGGCTGTGCTCTTCTTGAGTCTGCGGGCCGAGGGCAGACGGGCCGGCTTCACGGGCCTGGGAATACTTGTCGGCGAGGGGGCGGGTATGGGAAGTCATCTGGCGATTATAGGCGTGGCGATTGCCGGATCGTCGCCCAGGATTGCCGCGACGGTGATCTTTCCGTTTTTACCGAATTTCTTCTGCCCATCCCCTCGCATCAATTCAATGCCGCGCGTCGCTCGCCTCGCTCGCGCCACCCACATCGGCCACGAACAGCTGCGCGCAGTCCACCGCATCGAACTCGTAATGCTGGCCGCAGAAATCGCAGTCGATGGCCAGTTTTTCCATCTGTGACAAGGCTTCAGCCACTTCTTCCTGGCCCAGCATCTTGAGCATGTTGCCAACCTTCTCGCGCGAGCAGGAGCAGTGGAATTGCGGATGCACCGGATCGAAGACGCGGATGGTCTGTTCCCAGAACAGCCGATGCATCAGCGTGGCGATATCGGTGGAAAGCAGTTCTTCGCGCTTGAGGGTGTCGCCCAGCATGACCATGTGGTTCCAGTCTTCCAGCTCGCCTTCCGGCTTGACGGTCGGGGCCGCATTGCCGCCGATGGACGGCAGCTTCTGCAGCAGCAGGCCGCGCGAGACCTTTTCATCGGCTGCCAGCCACAGCTTGGTATCGAGCTGTTCGGAGCGCAGCATGTAATTCTCGATGACGGTGGCTACGCTCTCGCCATCCAGCGGGACCACGCCCTGGTAGGCTTGCTGGCCGGGCAGCTTGTCCTTGGGGTCGAGGGTGATGACGAAGCGGCCGTTGCCATTGGCATTGACCAGATCGGTCAGCGTTGCATCGTCAGCGATCTCGGCATCATCGGCCAGCTTGGCGGTAGCGCGAAGTTGCAGTTCGGAGTCGCACTCGACCACCAGCAGCTTGACCGGGCCGTCGCCATGGATCTGCATGACGATCATGCCGTTGAACTTCAGGTTGGCCGACAGCAGGGCGGACGCCGCCAGCATCTCGCCCAGCAGCGTGCGCACCGCGACCGGATAGTCACGGCGGGCTTGCACCTGGCGCCAGGTGTCCGAAATCTCGACCAGCTCGCCGCGAACGGGCGCGTTGTCGACCAGGAATTTTTGCAGCGTGTCTTTCATCGTTTCCTTTGCTTGACCGCTCAGGCAATGCGCTTGAGCTGGGTCTTGAACTGTTGCGCGCGCTGCACGTAGCTGTCGGTGCCAGCCCGCATGCGCGCGATATCTTCTTCACTCAACTGGCGAACCGCCTTGGCGGGCGCACCGATGATCAGGGAGTTGTCCGGGAACTCCTTGCCCTCGGTCACCAGGGCACCGGCCCCGACCAGGCAGTTCTTGCCGATCCTGGCGCCATTGAGCACCACCGCCTGGATGCCGATCAGCGCGCCCTCGCCGATGGTGCAGCCATGCAGCATGGCCTGGTGTCCCACGGTGACGTTCTTGCCGATCACCATCGGATAGCCATGATCGGTATGCAATACCGCACCTTCCTGCACATTGCTGTTCTCACCAATGGTGATGAGTTCATTGTCGCCACGAATGGCGACGTTGAACCAGACACTGGAATGGGCTTCCATCCTGACCTTGCCCACCACCGTGGACGACTCGGCCACGAAGGCGGTCTCGTGGATCTCGGGAATGTCCTGCGCCAATTGGTAGATCGCCATAATAAAATTGTCTCCTCGTTACCTGCTGGTCGGTGGATGGTGCCGGGCTTGTTTGCCTTGTCCTTGTCTTGCAAGATTGGACATTTATCTTCATATGGTGGCAAAGCCGGCGTCCTCAACCGCGTATTTTACCTTCCCTGAAAGTCAGTTCCTTGGATCACGTCTCGTCCCCAGATGAAGTCTTTTCATTCACCC
>Ga0068854_100001172_pt1 | contig 15711 bp, 16 predicted proteins | sample KBSCornC42_FD_66590 | JGI IMG/M metagenome (GOLD analysis project Ga0068854, IMG submission 66590) | Corn rhizosphere microbial communities from Kellogg Biological Station, Michigan, USA - KBS Corn C4-2 | ecosystem: Host-associated > Plants > Roots > Rhizosphere > Soil ... | reverse complement strand
GCTCCACCAGCTCTTCTTCGGATAGGCAGCCTCGGCCGGCAGCCGCGCCGGTAGGCTTGCGCCGATGGCGCTATCGGAGGCCTTCCAGGAGATCGTCGACTCGCTGCCGCGCGACTGGACCGACATGGAGCTCGATCTCCGAATCAGCGACGAGAGCCGCTACGTCGATGCGTCGATCCCGATGACGCAGATCAACGCCCAGCCCCATTCCAAGGCCGATTGGCACTGGCGGATCAACGTCGCCCACGGGTTCGGGCACGCGGCCGCCCCCGAGACGGTGGCCTGGGTCCTCGAGATGCTCGACCGTCAGGGGATCGACGGCGAGCTGATCGTCCGCGACCTCAACGAGGGCCGCGCCGAGGTCCAGCAGATGTGGGGTCGTCCCGAGAGCGTCCGCGCGGAGTTCCGTCGCCGCCGCTCGATCTGATGATCGTCTGCTGACGCTGTGGCCCGGGTCCTCGCCCTCGTCACCGACCTGATGCTCGCGAGCCGCGTCGAGGCGCCGCTGACCGCCGCCGGGCACGACGTGACGCTGCGCGGCGATCCCGGCGCCGACGCCGGCGACTTCGATGCGATCGTCGCCGACCTCGAGCTCGTCGATCCGCAGGCGGTTGCGTCGGCCGGGCCACCCTCGCTCGGCTTCTACTCCCACGTCGACGTCGCCACCCGTCGGCGCGCCGAGGCCGCCGGCATCGACGTCGTCGTGCCGCGTTCGCGGATGGCACGCGAGCTGCCGGACCTCGTCGCCGGCCTGCTCGAACGGACCCGCTGACTGCAACGAGGCGACGAAGCGGCGGTTTCGGGCGGCTCGGGTACTAGACTGGCGCCGCCCATCTGCGCCCCCGGTGCGGAAACGCCCTCAACAGGAGGTTTTTCAGAGTGCAGGATCGAGGATTGGCCGCGTACATCGCGGAGCTGATCGGGACGTTCTTCCTCGTCTTCGTCATCTGTACGGTCGTCAGCCTGTACGTCGCCGGCGGCGGCTCGGCGCAGTTCGGCTCTGACTTCGCGGTAGTCGGCTTCACGCAGGGCCTCGTCCTGTTCGCGCTGATCATGGCGTTCGGCGCCGTAAGCGGCGGGCACTTCAACCCGGCGGTGACGACGGCGGCCGCGTTCCTGCGGCGGATCGACCCGATCGATGCCGTCGTCTATGTGCTCGCGCAGCTCTCCGGCGCCGTGCTCGGCGCGCTCGCCGTCAAGGGCCTGCTGCTCGACGAGGGTCGCGCCGTCGACTGGGGCGCCGGCACGATCAGCCCGCTCCTCGGCTCCGACTTCGCGGGAATGGTCTGCGAGGGGATCGGGACGCTGCTGATCGTCCTCGGCGTCGTCGCCGTGGCGATGAACAAGCGCGCCCGCAACGAGTGGGGCCCGCTGACGATCGGCCTCACCTTCGCGTTCTGCGTGTTCATCTTCGGCCCGCTGACCGGCGGCTGCTTCAACCCCGCCCGCTGGTTCGGCCCGGCGCTGGTCAGCAACGAGTGGGGCGGCGTCTGGCCCTACATCGTCGGCCCGCTGCTCGGCGCTCTGATCGCGGCTTTGATCTACAAGTTCGTGATTACCGCAGGCGAGCCCGAGGCGGAGCTCGAGCTGGCCGAAGGGCCCTCGAAGGGGCCCGGACCGCGTCCGCAGAAGTAGGGCGGCCGGGACAGATCCTCAGCGGGGTGTCCTGCCGCCGGCCGGGCACCCCGCTTCGTTAGCGTGAGGTCGATGCGGCGCGTCACCTTCTCTCGCAACCTGACGCTCTCGCTCTCGCGGACCTGCCGCTGCTACTGCAAGTACTGCGCGTTCGCCACCCACCAGGCTCACGTCCATCCTCCCGAGGCCGTGATCGAACGGCTCGACGCGGCCGCCGTCCGCAACGTCAAGGAGCTGCTCGTCCTCACCGGCGAGCGTCCGGAAGTCAACCCGCTCGTCGCCGAGCGGCTCCGCGGCTGGGGCCACGACGACTTCACCTCCTACGTCCGCTGGGCCTGCGAGGAAGCGCTGGTGCGGGGGATCCTCCCGCACACGAACATCGGCGTCGCGAGCCGCGAGGACTACGAGCGGCTCCGCGAGGTGACCGCCTCGCAGGGGCTGATGCTGGAGTCGATCAGCGAGCGGCTGATGGAGACGGTCCACGCCGGCTCGCCGACCAAGCACCCGCGGGTCCGGCTCGACGCGATCGCGGCGGCCGGCGAGCTGCGCATCCCGTTCACGAGCGGCATCCTCGTCGGGATCGGCGAGAGCGAGGAGGAGCGGGTCGCCTCGCTCGAGGCGCTCGCTGAGCTGCAGCGACGTCACGGCCACATCCAGGAGGTGATCCTCCAGAACTTCGTCGCACATCCGCGGTACTACGGGGCGGAGGTAGCCGACATCGCCGCCGAGGCGAGCGAGCGGCAGTGGGCTGGAGACGCTGGCAGCAGGCAGCAGGCAACAGACACCGCGCTGCCCGATTGGGCCTCGCCGGTGACGCTGGAGGAGATGACGCGGCTCGTCGCCGAGTGCCGGCGGCTGATGCCGGAGGTCGGCGTCCAGGTGCCGCCGAACCTCTCCGGCTGGTGGCTCGACCTCGTCGAGGCGGGGGCCACCGACCTCGGCGGCCTCTCGGCCAACGGCGACCACATCTCGCCCGAGCATCCCTTCCCGAGCCCGCTTCAGGTCCGCAAGCGGCTGCGTCCCCGCGGCTACGCGCTGACCGAGCGGCTCTGCGTCTACCCGCAGTACATGAACGGGGAGTGGCTCGATCCTGGCGTCCTCGACGTGCTTGCCGAGCGGTTCCCGACTTTCCTGCCCCGGCGGGTCGCGTTTCCGGCGGCGACGAACGGCAACGGCGCGCCGGCGATCGGCCCCGGCGACCCGGTCCGCCGCGCCGTCGAGCGCGGGCTCGAGGGACGCGAGCTGACCCCCGCGGAGCTGACGGCGCTGTTCGCCGAGACGCGGCCGGAGGCGGTCGAGGAGATCCGTGCCGCCGCCGACGAGCTTCGCGCCCGCCTCGCCGGCGACGTCGCGACCTTCGTCGTCAACCGCAACATCAACTTCACGAACGTCTGCACGGTCGGCTGCGCGTTCTGCGGCTTCGGGCAGACGAGCCGGAGCCCCGACGCCTACGAGATCGACCCCGACGAGTTCGCCGAGCGGATCCGCGAGGCGGTCGCCTTCGGGGCGACCGAGATCTGCATGCAGGGCGGCATCCACCCCGACTACACGCTCGACCACTACGGCCGCTGGCTGCGGCGGGCGAAGGAGGTGGCGCCGGAGATCCACCTCCACGCCTACTCGCCGATGGAGGTCCACTTCATGTGCGAGCGCTCCGGGCGCGATCCCGACTACGTGTTCGCCTACCTGCGCGACCAGGGCCTCGGCTCGACGCCGGGCACCGCGGCCGAGGTCCTCGAGGACGGGGTCCGCAACCGGATCTCGCCGAACAAGCTCCCTGCCGGCCGCTGGGTCGAGATCATCGAGGCCTCGCACCGGGCGGGACTGCGATCGACGTCGACGGTGATGTTCGGCCACATCGAGAGGCCGGAGGAGCTCGCCGAGCACATGCGGGTCATCCGCGCCGTCCAGGAACGGACCGGCGGGATCACCGAGTTCGTGCCGCTCAGCTTCATCCCCTTCAACACGATGCTGGGCCGCACCCACGGGATCGAGGAGATCACCGCCGCCGAGAACCTCAAGCACACAGCCGCCTTTCGCCTCGCGCTCGGCAAGACGATCCCCAACCTGCAGGCGAGCTGGGTGAAGATGGGGCTCGGAGCGGCCACTGAGGCGCTGCGCTGGGGGGTCAACGACCTCGGCGGCACCCTGATGGAGGAGAACATCTCGCGCATGGCCGGCTCCCAGCACGGTGTCCGGCTCGAGCCCGAGCAGTTGATCGACGCCGCCCGAGCCGGCGGCCGTGAGCCCGCCCAGCGCACCACGCTCTACGAGATAGTTGAGACTTATTGACCGAGGGCCTATGGTGGACCCATCGGCACTCGGGTCTCACTAGGGGGGAGGTTCCCGGTCCTGGCGGTGTTTGCGCTGCTCGGACTGGCGGTGATCGTCTGCACGGTCACCATGCTCGGCTTGAAGCCCTGGGAGCCCGACGAGTCGGTACCGAGCCTCGCGCAACCCGCGTTCGAGGTGCAGGTGGGCGATGCGGTCGCCGTGCCCACCGTGGGACACGCCGTCGCGGTGGTGCAAGCTGCGGTCGCGCCCGGCAAGGCCGAGCTCGTCAGCGAGCCGGGAGCACGTCCGGGCACGGGCACGGGCAGGGGCGAGGGCGAGGAGCACGAAGGTGCGTCCACCGTAGGCCCGGCTTTGGCGGTAGCAGTCCCCGCGAGCCACAAGACGGAAGGCGCGTCGGAATCCGCACCACCCGCCGAAAGCCCGCCGCCGATCGAAGTCCCACCCGCCGCCGCGCCGGCGCCCGAACTGGCTTCGCTCCCGCCGACGCCACCGAGCGCCTCACCCCCGACCAAAACGCCAGGTGGTCCCGTGGTTGTCGGCACCCCCGGGTCTCCGGCCGAAGGGGAAGAAAAGCCGGGTGAAGCGGAAGAAGAGCCCGGTGCGGAAGAACCAGGTGGGGCTGAAGAAGCCTGTAGCGGTGACGAATACACGTTCACGATCACACCGCTGGAAGCCGAAGGCGAAGCAGTGACGATCGTGCTCGAACACGTCGTCGCCGACGGCAGCGCCGAGACGCTCGAACTCGCAGGTAGCCTCGAGGACGCGCGGGGTCTCGTCCTCAAGCTCAGCTCAGAAGGCGGCTGCGTCGAGGTCGAAGTCGTGTCGCCTGGCCCCATCACCCCCTGAGCCCATGCGGGCGATGGTCCTGGAGCGCCAGCGGGAGCCACTGCGGCCCGCCGAGCTGCCGGACCCACGCCCGGATGCCGGCCAGGTCCTGATCTCGGTTCGCGCCTGCGGCGTCTGCCGCACCGACCTGCACATCGTCGACGGCGACCTCGAGCGGCCAAAGCTGCCGCTTGTGCTCGGGCACCAGATCGTCGGCACGGTGCTCGAGGGCGGCGAGGGGGTGGAGCGCTTCGCGGTCGGGCAGCGGATTGGCGTCCCCTGGCTCGGCTGGACCTGTGGCGAGTGCCGCTACTGCCGTTCCGGCCGGGAGAACCTCTGCGACCGAGCCCGCTTTACCGGCTACGACCTTGACGGTGGCTACGCCGAGTTGGCGGTCGCCGACGAGCGTTTCTGCTTGCCGATCCCGGAGAGCTATCCCGACGAGCAGGCTGCGCCGCTGCTCTGCGCCGGCTTGATCGGCTACCGGGCGCTGCGCCTGGTCGGTAACGCGGAGCGGATCGGCTTCTACGGCTTCGGCGCCTCGGCCCACATCCTCTGCCAGGTCGCCGCCCATCAGGGCCGGCGCGTCTTCGCCTTCACCCGCGAGGGCGACGCGGAGGGCCAGGCTTTTGCGCGCGAGCTGGGCGCTGAGTGGGCGGGCTCCTCGGAGGAGACCCCGCCGGAGGAGCTCGACGGCGCGATTGTCTTCGCCCCTGTGGGAGCGCTGCTGACCACGGCGCTGCGCGCCAGCGCCAAGGGCGCCCGCATCGTCAGCGCCGGCATCCACATGAGCGGCATCCCCAGCTTCCCCTACGAGCAGCTCTGGGGCGAGCGCAGCCTTGGCTCGGTCGCCAACCTCACTCGCGAGGATGGCGAGGAGTTCCTCGCGCTCGCGCCCCAGGTGCCGGTCCGCACCGAGGCCGCGCCTTATCCGCTTGAGGAGGCCAACCAGGCCCTCGACTCGATCCGCGATGGCAGCCTCCACGGCGCCGCGGTCCTGACTATCTGAAGAGATCGTCGCCGCGGGGGCGGCGCAGGGCCTGTGCGCCCGGCCCATCCTCGGCGGTTATGAAGCGCTCGAGGCCGCGGAGGATGACGGCGGGGACGCGGCTGTCCTTGCTGCGGACGAGGTCGGCGGCCGCGGCGGCCTCGTCTGCCACGGCGATCTCAGTCGCCACAAGCTCCCGGCCGTGAGCGTCTGACCGGCCACGCCAATCATCGAGTGGCTGCAAACCCGCGCAGCCGATCGCGACCTCACTCTGGCCGAGCCGCCAAGCTCTCCCGAAGCTGTCCGCGATTACGACGCCGACGGGAGCTGCTGGCAGTTCGGCGCGGATGCGTCGGGCAGAGGCGTCGGGGTCCTCGGGGAGCAGACAGACCGTGTCGTCCTCGAGCAGGTTGGAGCTGTCGATGCCGGCGTTGGCGCAGACGAACCCTTGGTGGGTCTCGACGATCAGCACGCCGGCCTCGGCGCGCAGCACCTCGCTGCTCTCCTCCAGGACCAGCTCGACCATGGCCGGCTCCTTGCCGAGCACCGCGGCGAGCTTGCGCGCTTCGGCGCCTGGGATGACCGAAGAGAGCCGGCGTAGGCGGCCCTCGGCCTTGGAGGCGATCTTTTGGGAGATGACGAGGACGTCACCGGGTTCGAGCTCGGCCCGCGCCGCGATCATCTCGCCGAGCGAAGCACCCTGCTCGACCTCGGGCAGCTCGTCGACCCCAATCGCCCTCAGTTCGCTCATATGCCCAGCGCCTTCGCGGTGCGTCGCGCGCGCTTGCGGTCGCGCTCCAGCGCCATGGTCAGAGCGACGACGTCGGCGGGCGTGTCGAGGTCCAGTGCCAACGAGGGCAGCTCCTCGACGCCGTACGGAACCCCGGCCGCGCGCGCGGCGGCGACGTGGCGGGCGCAGCTGCCCTCGCCGAAGGCGGGCTCGATCGCGTCGGGCGGTGCCAAGGCCAGGGCGTTGGTGCCGGTGCCGTGGCGGTCGGGAACGACGCCGACGTAGCGCTCCGGCATCCCGGTCAGCAGGCGCTCGAGCTCACGCGGTGCCAGCAGCGGGCAGTCGATCGGGAGCAGCACGACGCGCTCGGCCCCGAGCTCACGAGCGCGGGTGATACCGGCGAGGGCGGCGCCGGAGTGGCCACCCTCGTCCGGGTCGGCAACCAGCTCGGCGCCCGCCGCGCTCGCCAGCTCGGCGGCGCGCGGCTCGCTGGTGACGACGATCGTGCGCTCGACTGAACGCGCCGCGGCGATCGCGTCCAGCACGTCCTCCAGCATCGCCCCCGCCAGTTCAGCGCGGTGGGAGGCGCCCATGCCCGGCGCCAGCCGCTGCTTAGCCGCGGCAAAGCGCTTGACCGGCAGGACGGCGGTCGCCTTCAAAGCCTGGGGGAGGGAGGTTCAGCCACCTTCGACGAGGCTAGCGGCGTAGTCGAGGACGATGCGGGCCAGGCGCACCCGGCCGGCGGCGCCGTCCATCAGGGTGGCGGTGGCGAGGGTGGGGACCTCGCTCGGTGGCGGGTCGGGATCGCCCTCGTCGACGATCATCGCGTCGATCATGTCGGCGTAAAGGGAGGCAACGCCAGCGGCGGTCGAGGGGCGCCCCAGCGCCTGCATGAAGCGCTCGGTCGGGCCCTTGACGACCTGGCCGGCGACGAAGGGACTGACCGCGACCACCGGCACCCCGAACTGGCGGATCGCCTCGCGCATCCCCGGCACGGCGAGGATCGGGCCGATGCTGATCACCGGGTTGGAGGGGCCGACGACGATCGCCTCGGCCGAGCGCAGCGCCTCCAGCACCTCTTTGCTCGGCTCGGCCTCGGCGATGCCGTTGAGCTCGACCCCATGCACCTCGGGCTGGCCGCCGTCGACGATCAGGTATTCCTGCAGGCCCCGCACGCCCGCCGCCGTCTGGACCTTGGTCCGAACCGGCGTCTCGCACATCGGCAGCACCCGCGCCTCGACCCCGAGCGAGCGGGCGATCTGGGCTTGGGCGGCGCTGAAGCTGCCGCCTTCCTCGACGAACTGGCGGCGGTAGAGGCAGGCGGCCAGGTCGCGGTCGGAGAGGCCGAACCAGCTCGGCGCACCGAGCTTGGTCAGGCGCTCGAAGACGGTGAAGCTGTCGTCGCGCAGCCCCCAGCCGCGCTCCTCGTCGATTTCGCCGCTGAGCCAGTAGGTGACGAGGTCGGGGTCGGGGGAGACGTGGACGCCGAGCGTCTCGATGTCATCGCCGGTGTTGACGATCACCGCGAGGTCGGAACCGAGCTCCTCCTGCATCCCGGCCGCGAGCTTGGCGCCGCCGGTGCCGCCGGCGAGGAGGGCGACCCTCATCGCGCTAAGCCCAGTGGTCGGCGTCGGGCAGGTTGGTCAGCTTGATCCCGGCATGGGCCTTGTAGCGGGTGTTGACCGAGATCAGCAGGGGTGTGAGCTGCTCGACGATGCGGGCCATCTCCAGCGCCCCGGCGTTGACCGGGCGCAGGCCGGGGATCAATTCGATCAGGCGGGCGACGCGCGCCTTGTCGGCCTTGCGGTCAGCGCAGACCAGCACGTCCTCGTCGAGCTTCGCCGCCGGGTCGGCGAGCGTGGGGGCGCCGACGGTGTGCAGGGCGGCAACCACAGTGACCCCATCGGGGACCATCTCCTGTGCCTGCTGGGCCGCCGAGCCCTGCCAGACGCCGAGCGAGCGGGTCGCCTTGCCGCTGACCGCTGCGGCGAGGGGCACCGTGCAGTCGACCAGGATCTGTCCCGGCTGAAGGGCATCGCGCAGGTTGTTGAGGTTCTCCGACTGGGCGCGGAAGGGGACGGTGAGGAAGACGATCTCCGCTTGGCGCGCCGCCTCGCCGTTCTCGAGGCCGCGCACATCGGCGCCGGGCACCTTCTCGCGCAATTTCGCCGCCGCCTCCTCGGCCCGCTGGGCCGAGCGGGAGCCGAGCACGATCGGCGCCCCGGCTTGAGCCCAGCGAGTGGCGAGGCCGGCGCCGAGGGCACCGGTGCCGCCGATGATCGGAATGGTGGGGAGCTCGGTCACGGGTCGGCCAGTCTATGCTCCCCGGCGCATGAGGCTGGAGGGACGCAAGGCACTCGTAACCGGCGGCGCCAGCGGCATCGGCGCCGCGATCGCCGCCCGCCTCGCCGCCGAGGGCGCCGAGGTCTGGGTCGGCGACATCGACACCGAGGGCGCCGAGCGCGTCGCGGGCGAGGTCAACGGCCACGCGATCGAACTCGACGTGACCGAGCTCGAGTCGGCCCGCGCCGCGGTCGAGGCGGTGGGCGGCACACTCGACATCCTCGTCAACAACGCCGGCACCGACGAGTTCGGCTTCTTCACCTACACCACGCCCGAGCAGTGGCAGCGGGTGCTTGCGATCAACCTCGGCGGGGTGCTCAACTGCACTCACGCGGCGCTGCCGGCGATGCAGCAGGCCAAATACGGCCGCATCCTCAACATCTCTTCCGAGGCCGGCCGGGTCGGCTCTAAGGGTTCGGCCGTCTACTCGGCGGCCAAGGCCGGCATCGTCGGCTTCACCAAGGCGATCGCCCGCGAGAACGCCCGCTACGGGATCATCGCCAACGCGATCGCCCCCGGCCCGATCGAGACGCCGCTGCTGATGGGCGCCAAGGAGTTCGGCGAGATCGGCGAGAAAGTGATCGAGACGATGAAGTCCTCGACCCAGATGGGGCGGCTCGGCCAGCCCGAGGAGGTCGCCGCGGCCGCCGCCTTCCTCGTCTCCGACGACGCCACCTACGTCACCGGCGAGACGCTCGGCGTCAGCGGCGGCCTGGGGATGGTCTGATGGCGGAGTCCGCCGACGGCCTCGTCCCCGGGATCGAGCGCAGCGATGAGTTCACCGTCGCGCCGCCGCTGGTCACCGACGTCGGCGGCACGATCGGCACCGGCGTGCTCTCCACCCCGGGCATGATCGGAATGATGGAGGCCAGCTCGCAGGTGCTCGCCTACGAACACCTGCCCGAGGGCAAGGCGACGGTCGGCTTCGAGGTCTGCATCAAGCACGTCGCGGCGGCCGCCGAGGGAGCGACCTGCCGCACGCGCGCCGTCCTGCGCGAAGTCGTCGAAGACCGCAAGCTGCGCTTCGACGTCGAAGTGAGCGAAGGCGAGCGCACGATCGGCGTCGGCACTCACGAGCGCCGCGTGGTCGGCCAAGCCGGCCCACCGACCGCCTAAGCCAGCGTTCACCCACAGGCACAGGGACTACCGGGAGAGAGTCCAAGGTTCTGATGCCTTTATGACCCTATGGGGTCATCAACCGATCAGAAGTTGGCTGACACGGCTTGGGCACTCGCCGCGAAGCAGCATGGAGTGATCGCACGGCGGCAGTTGTTCGAGCTCGGCCTGAGCGCGCAGTCCATCCAGCACCGCCTGTCGAAGGGGCGATTGCACCGGGTCCACCGCGGTGTCTACGCAGTGGGGCGACCTGCGCTCGACCGTCAAGGGTGTTGGATGGCGGCCGTTCTCGCCTGCGGACCCGGAGCCGCCCTGAGCTACGAGAGCGCAGCAGCGCTCTGGGGGATCGGGCCATTGCCCTCGACCCTGGAGGTAACCATCCCCATGGCATCTCCGCGCAGGTGCGACGACGTCCACGTCCATCGGCGTCCCAACTTGCTGGAGACTCACGTAACCGTGCGCGAGGCAATCCCGGTGACAAAGCCGGTGCGCACCACGATCGATCTCGCCGCACGGCTCAATCCAGCGCGGTTGGAGAGAATGATCAACGAGGCTGATCGACTCGGCTTGTTCAGTCCCGAGGGGCTGATTGCCGCGTTGGACGAATACCCGGGAGTGCGTGGGGTGGGTCCGCTGCGGTCCATGCTGGGAGCGCGAATCTTTCGGTTCACCGATTCGGAGCTGGAGCGACGCTTCCTGCGCATCGTCGAGAAAGCAAGGCTTCCGCATCCGCTGACGCAGCAGAACGTCGCCGGCTTTCGCGTCGACTTCTTCTGGCCCGATCTCGGCCTGGTCGTCGAGACCGATGGGTTGACGTATCACCGCACCCCTGCTCAGCAGGCGCGCGATCGTGTTCGGGATCAGGCCCATCTTGCCGCCGGCCTGACCCCGCTGCGCTTCACTCACGCGCAAGTGCGTTACGAGCCCGATCGCGTGGTCGAGACGTTGGTCATGCTGATGTCACGACTGGGGCGAGCGCGGGCCGCCTAAGCTTGCCGGCCATGAGCGATCTGCCGAAGGCGGTCCGCATCCGCGAGGTCGGGCCCCGCGACGGCTTTCAGAACGAGCCGGAGACGATCCCAACCGCGGAGAAGATCCGCCTCGTCGACCTGCTCTCGTCGACCGGCCTCAAACGACTCGAGGTGACCTCGTTCGTGCGGCCCGAGGTGATTCCGCAGCTCTCCGACGCGGAGGAGGTGCTGGCCGGCGTGCAGCGGCGCGAGGGCGTCTCTTTCTCAGTGCTGATCCCCAACGAGCGGGGTCTGGAGCGGGCGCTGGGGCTGCGCGATCGCTTCGATGAGATCAACGTCTTCGTCTCCGCCTCGGAGACCCACAACCGCAAGAACGTCAACCGCTCGATCGAGGAGTCGCTTGATGGGCTGGAGCGGACGCTGGCGAGCGCGCGCGGGGCCGGGCTGCGCTGCGAGGGCGTGATCTCGACCTCCTTCGGCTGCCCGTACGAGGGCGAGGTCCCGCCCGAGCGAGTCTTTGCCATCGCCGAGCGGCTCGCTGCCGCCGGCTGCGCGGAGATCGGCTTCGGCGACACGACCGGGATGGGGAATCCGCGCCAGGTCGGTGAGTTCTTCGCCACGGCACTTGCGCGCCTCAGCGGCGTAGAGCTCACCGCCCACTTCCACAACACGCGCGGCCAGGGGCTCGCCAACGTGCTGGCAGCGCTGGAGCAAGGGGTCGAATCCTTCGAGTCGAGCTTCGGCGAGCTCGGCGGCTGCCCCGTTCCGCCAGGGGCCACCGGCAACATCGCCAGCGAGGACGTGGTCTCGATGCTGCACGAGATGGGGGTCGAGACCGGGGTGGACCTGCTGGCTCTGATCGCCGCCTCACGCGAGGCGCAAAAGACCCTCGGCCGCCCCCTCGGCTCCCACGTTCTCACCGCCGGCCCGGTGGACTGGCCCCGCCCCACCCGCTGACTTCGCTTTTACTGTCGGATTTCGGGGAGAAAAGGCGAAGTCAGCGGGTCGGCTGGAGGGCTGCCGGGACGAATAGGCTCTTGGGCGTGACGGATTTCGCTCAGGCGCTCGAGGCGGCCCTCGCCGGGGGGCCGCAGCGTCATCACGAAAAGACCGAGGAACAGGGCAAGCTGCCGGTGCGCGAGCGGGTCGAGAGGCTGGTCGACGCCGGCTCCTTCGCCGAGGAAGCGGCGCTGGCCAACTGGAACGTCGAGGGCCTCGGTGCCGACGGCGTCGTCACCGGCCTGGCCACGATTGACGGGCGCCGCGTCGCCCTGATGGCCAACGACCCCACGGTCAAGGCCGGCTCCTGGGGGCCGAAGACGGTGGAGAAGATCCTCCGCATCCAGGAGCGGGCGCTCTCGATGCAGGTGCCGATGGTCTACCTGGTCGACTCGGCCGGGGCGCGGATCACCGACCAGGTGCAGATGTTCCCGGGCCGGCGCGGCGCCGGACGGATCTTCCACAACGAGGTGCGGCTTTCCGGCCAGGTGCCGCAGATCTGCCTGCTCTTTGGCCCCAGTGCCGCCGGCGGCGCCTACATCCCCGCCTTCTGCGACGTCGTGATCATGCGCGACGGCAACGCCTCGATGTACCTCGGCTCGCCGCGGATGGCGGAGATGGTGATCGGCGAAACGGTCAGCCTGGAGGAGATGGGCGGGGCAAAGATGCACACCGGCGTCTCCGGCTGTGGCCACTTCCTGGTCAAGTCAGACGAGGAGGCGATCGACCTCGCCAAGCGCTACCTCTCCCTCATGCCGGGCAACTGGCGCGAGCAGCCGCCGCTGGCGCCGCCGGCCGCTCCCGCTTCGGAGACGCCGATCGCCGAGCTGATCCCGGCCGACGAGAACCGCCCCTTCGACATGAACCTGCTGCTCGACTCACTGCTCGACGCGGAGAGCTTCCTGCCCGTGCACAAACGCTGGGCGAAGGAGCTGATCGTGGGCTACGGGCGGCTTGACGGCCAGGTCGTCGGCGTCGTCGCCAACCAGCCCAAGTACACCGGCGGCGTCCTCTTCGTCGACTCCGCCGACAAGGCGGCCCGCTTCATCCAGACCTGCAACGCCTTCAACGTGCCGCTGCTCTTCCTCGCCGACGTACCCGGCTTCATGATCGGCACCGCGGTCGAGCGCCAGGGGATCATCCGCCACGGGGCAAAGATGATCAGCGCCGTCTCCGAAGCGACCGTGCCGAAGATCTCGGTGGTGGTGCGCAAGGCCTACGGCGCCGGCCTCTACGCGATGGCCGGTCCCGCCTTCGAGCCGGATTGCTGCATCGCCCTGCCCAGCGCCTCGATCGCCGTGATGGGGCCTCAGGCCGCCGTCAACGCCGTCTTCTACAACCAGATCCGGGCGATCTCCGACGAGGCCGAGCGCGAGGCCTTCGTCGCCCGCAAGCGCGAGGAATACGCCGAGGATATCGACATCCTCCACCTCGCCTCGGAGCTGGTGGTCGACGCGGTGGTCGATCCCGCTGAGCTGCGCGAGGACCTGATCCGCCGCTTCGCGATGGCGGCCGACAAGGACCGCGCCTTCGCCACCCGGCGCAATCCGGTCACCCCCGCCTAAATTCGGACAGATCGGGTCTCTCCACCCGGCTGAGGGCGGGGACCCCGCTACCGTCTTTTCCAGTGCCGCGACGCGCCATAGCTCCTTTTGCCGCCTGCCTTGCCTGCGTCGGCGCCTTCCTAGTCCTGGCCATCGCGGTGCATCGCGTCGATGCGGTCCAGCATCTTGATGCGGAGCTGCTTCTCCGCTTTCTCGAACCGGGCTCGCGCAGCGGCTCCGTCTCGGCCGGGATCGTCGTGCTCGGTGACCTGGGCGTGCTGTTGCCGCTGCTTGCCGTCGCTTGTGGGATCGCCCTGTTGCGCGGTCGGCCGCGCCAGGCCATGGCCGCCTTCGCGGTCGTCGCCGGCGCCAACCTCACCACCCAGCTATTCAAGGTGGCGCTGGCGCACCCTCGCGTACAGACGATGCTCGGCATGGAGCAAATCGCTGACAACAGTTTCCCCAGCGGTCACACCACGGCCGTCGCCTCGGCCGCCGTCGCCTATCTCTTCGTCGTCCCCCGGAAGTGGCGCGCCGCGGTCCTGGTCTGCGGAGCGCTCGCGGTCGTCGCCGTCGGCTGTTCGGTGATGGCCCTCTCATGGCACTTTCCGAGCGACGTGCTCGGCGGCATCCTGGTGGTCGCCGCCTGGGGCTTCGGCACGCTTGCCGGGCTGCGCGCCGCCGAGGTGCTGCCTGCTCGCCGCGCTCAGCCGTCGAGCCGGCCGGCCATCTCGGTGAAGTAGTCGAGCGCCGCCGGATTGGCGAGCGAGTCGCGACTGGCAGCCTGCTCTGCCGGTGTCCCCATCAGGATCCGCTTGACCGGTACCTCGAGCACCTTGCCGCTCAGCGTGCGCGGCACCTCTTTGATCACGAAGACCTCGTCCGGCACGTGCCGTGGTGAGCAGTGCTCGCGCACGCGGCGGGCGATCTCCTTGCGCAGCTCGTCATTCACCTCGGCCCCCTCGCGGAGGACGACGAAGAGCGGCATCCAGCCCTCAGTGCCGGGCCGGGGCACATCGACGACGAGCGCGTCGACGATCTCATCGAGACTGAGAACGGCGCGGTAGATCTCGCTGGTGCCCATGCGGATGCCGGAGCGGTTGATCGTCGAATCGGAGCGGCCGTAGATGACCGCGGTGCCCCGCGAGGTGATTTCGATCCAGTCGCCGTGCCGCCAGACGCCGGGGTACATCTCGAAGTAGCTGGCGCGGTAGCGGCTACCGTCCTCATCGCCCCAGAAGTAAACGGGCATCGAGGGCATCGGCTCAGTGACGACGAGCTCGCCGACCGCGTCGGTCACCGCCTTGCCGTCTTCGTCCCAAGCCTCGACCGCGGCGCCCAGCGCCCGCGCCTGCAGCTCGCCGCGGTAGACGGGGAGCAAGGCGCAGCCGCCGACGAAGGCGGTGCAGAGGTCGGTGCCGCCGCTGGTCGAGAAGAGCCAGGTGTCGGCGCCGAGCTGCTCGTAGATCCAGTCGAAGCCCTCGGGTGAGAGCGGCGAGCCGGTCGAGCCGACCGCCTTGAGGCGACCAAGGTCGCGCCCGCTGGCCGGCTCGACCCCGGCCTTCATGCAGGCGGCGATGTAGGAGGCGCTGGTGCCGAACATCGTGATCTGAGCCCGCTCGGCCAGGTCCCAGAGCACGCCCATATCGGGGTAGCCCGGGTTGCCGTCGTAGAGAACGATCGCGGCGCGGGTCAGCAGCCCCGAGACGATGAAGTTCCACATCATCCAGCCGGTCGTGGTGAACCAGAAGAGGCGATCGCCGGGGTGGGCGTCGACGTGGAGGTGGAGCTTCTTCAGGTGCTCGAGCAGGATGCCGCCTTGGGATTGCACGATCGCCTTCGGCAGGCCGGTGGTCCCCGAGGAGTAGAGGACCCAGAGCGGGTGGTCGAAGGGGACGCGGTCGAAGCTCAGCTCAGCGCCCTCGCAGCTGGCGAGCAGCTCGTCCCAGCGCATCGCGTCGCGCAGGGGGGAGAGGTCGGGCTCGGGGTCGAGGTAGGGGAGGACGACTGTGCGCTCGAGGCTCGGCATCTCGTCCTGCAGCCGGGCCAGCGTCTCGCGCCGGTCGAAGTCCTTGCCGCCGTAGCGATAGCCGTCGACGGCGAAGAGGACCTTGGGCTCGATCTGGGCGAAGCGGTCGACGACGCTGGCGGGACCGAAGTCCGGTGAGCAGCTCGACCAGACCGCGCCGATGCTGGCGCTGGCCAGGAAGGCGATCGTCGCCTCGGGGATGTTCGGCATGTAGGCGACGACGCGGTCCCCGCGCT
>Ga0068854_100001169_pt1 | contig 15739 bp, 15 predicted proteins | sample KBSCornC42_FD_66590 | JGI IMG/M metagenome (GOLD analysis project Ga0068854, IMG submission 66590) | Corn rhizosphere microbial communities from Kellogg Biological Station, Michigan, USA - KBS Corn C4-2 | ecosystem: Host-associated > Plants > Roots > Rhizosphere > Soil ... | reverse complement strand
ACCGCCAGCAGCACGCCGGTCATGCCGCCGATCACGAAGGTGACCATAAACCCCAGCGCCCACAGTAAAGGCGGCTCGAAGCGGACGCGCCCGCCATACATCGTGAAGAGCCAATTGTAGATCTTCACGCCGGTGCCGACCGCGATGATCGAGGTCGAGATACCGAAGAAGGCGTTGACGTCGCCGCCCGCACCCATCGTGAAGAAATGGTGCAGCCACACAAGCAGCGAGACGACGCAGATGAACATCGTCGCCATCACCATCGATCGGTAGCCGAACAACGGCTTGCCCGAGAAGGTCGAGAAGACCTCCGAAAAGATGCCGAAGCAGGGCAGGACCAGGATGTAGACCTCGGGGTGGCCCCATGCCCAGATCAGGTTCACGAACATCATCGGGTTGCCACCCGCGGTGTTGGTGAAGAAGTGGAAATCCAGATAGCGATCGAGCGCGAGCATCGCGAGCGTGGCGGTCAGGATCGGGAAGACCGCGACGATCAGCAGATTGGCGGCAAGGCTGGTCCAGCAGAAGACCGGCATGCGCAGATAGGACATGCCCGGCGCGCGCATCTTCAGTATCGTCGTGACCAGATTGATGCCGGTGGACAGCGTGCCGATGCCCGATATCTGCAGCGCCCAGATATAATAATCGACGCCGACGCCGGGCGAATAAGCCAATTCCGACAGAGGCGGGTAGGGGAGCCAGCCGGTGCGTGCGAACTCACCGATGCCGAGGCTGAGATTGACCAGCAGCGCACCGGTCGCGGTCAGCCAGAAGCCGACATTGTTCCACGTGGGAAAAGCCACGTCGCGCACGCCCAATTGCAGCGGCACCGCGAAATTCATCAGCCCGATCACGAGCGGCATGCCGCCGAAGAAGATCATGATCGTCCCGTGGGCGGTAAAGACCTGGTCATAATGTTCGGGCGGCAAATAGCCCTGCGCGCCATGGAGCGCCAAAGCCTGCTGCGAACGCATCATCACTGCGTCGGAGAAGCCGCGCAGCAGCATCAGCGCCGCCAGAATGATGTACATCACGCCGATCCGTTTGTGATCGACGCTCGTGATCCACTCGTTCCACAGATAGGGCCACCAGCCCTTGGCCCATGCATAGATCAGCACGCCGACGACCAGGCCGCCCGCGACCGCGCTCGCGATCAGCGGAATGGGCTGATCGAGCGGGATCGCCGACCAATCGAGCTTGCCCAGCAATTTCATTTGGAGCTCCGAGGGGAAACGTTGACGTCGCCATGGCCGACTTGCGGGCCGGGTCCGGCGGCGATTTTCTGCATGGCGATCTGATCGAACAGGCCAGGCTGAACCGCGCCGTAATCATAGGGCTGTTTGACCGTGCCTTGTGTCGCCAGCCCGGCATAAGCGGCGGCATCGAGCGACGGGCCCTGTCCTTTGGTCTTACCAACCCAGGCCGCGAAATCGGCGGGCGCCACCGCATGTGTCTGGAAGTTCATATCGGAAAAACCGTCGCCTGAATATTGCGCGGACTGGCCCCAATAGATGCCCGGCTTGTCCGCCTGCAGGTTCACCTGCGTGACCATGCCGTTCATCGTATAGATCATGCTGCCCAGGCGGTGGACGAAGAAGGCGTTCATCACGCTTGCCGAAGTCAACGAGAAGTGGACCGGAACGCCTGCCGGAATGACCAGCTGGTTGACGCTGGCGATGCCTTGTTCGGGGTAGATGAAGAGCCACTTCCAATCGAGCGAGACGACCTGCACCTCAAGCGGCTTGACGTTCTTCTCGGCGGGCAGCGGCCTGGACGGATCCAGGTCATGGCTGCCGACCCAGATCACGCCGGCAAGGAACAGGATCACCAGGATCGGGATCGCCCAGACCACAAGCTCGACCCGGCCCGAATAGGCCCAGTCGGGCAGATAGCGACCGCGCGGCCTGTCGGCACGATACCAGAAAGCGAACCCCAGCGTGGCGGCGATCGTCGGGATCACGATCGCGAGCATGATCACCAGGCTGTTGAGAAGAATGGTGCGCTCACCTGCCGCGATCGGGCCGGCCGTGTCCAGCAGGCCCTGGTGCGAACAACTTGCGAGCGCGAGTAGCAGCATCGATGCTGCCCCCCGCTTGATAGCCTTCATCGAGACGCTCTTCATGCCGCCTGCCGCCATTTGGAATCAGCGCTGCGAAACGAACCTATAGGGCCGAAAGTCAAGCGCGTCGCCGGCTCACTCGATTGCAGAAAGTGCAATCGAGCTGCCACCTCCTGCATTTGCGCGCTGGCTGCGCGGTGGTCCGTGCCGAGCGCCCGGCAGGAAGAAACGGATTAGCGCCGAAACGATTGAAACAATCCCGGTGGTTAACCCGTTTTACCTTGGCACGCGTACCAGTAGCTTTGCGTAACAGAGGGTAAGTACAGATGACATCCCCACAGCGGATGGCCGCGGTGGGACTGTTGGCAGGACAGGGCCTTTCGGTTCTCCGCCAGGGGTTTCGGCGTTTCTACCGGATCGATGAAAGGCAGCATTTCAGCGAATTGCTGGCGCGGATCGACGCGGCCGAACAACATTGTCGATGGAAAGCGAAATGACGAGCGCCGGTCCGGCCGGCGCTATTCTCATTCGGCTGCCTGAGCCTCCGGCCGCCAGACCTTGGCGGTGGTCTCAGACTTTTTCCGTTCCGGAAAGCTTTTCTCGCACTTAGCACACCAGCGCCGCGCTATGTGCGAAGGCGCATAGCTGCGCGTGAGGCAATCGGGACACACGAAGCTTTTGGCTGGACCACCGCCGCGATATTTACCGTAATGGTCCAGCTCGGCGCGGTCCTGATGCTTCATCAGCACGAGCATCAGCAGGGGAGTGAGTAGGCAAGCCCCCAGCGCGAGGCCAATGATCAGATAGATCAGGATATTATCCAAGCCGGTCATCCCACGCTGCACCAGGTCGGGCCCCCGATGGACGACCTTTGTCCCGCCCCAACGCACGATTTCACCAACGGCTCCCGGTTTGGAAGGTTGGGAAAATGTAACGTAGCACAGACTCGACCCACATGTCATTCTCCTCCGCTAACGTTCCCGCATGTGGAGCGAGGGGGGGTGCACAATGCCCGGGAAGGAAATTCTCGAGCGCGTTTTCGAACCGGTGCGCAGGCGGCATGCGCAGTCAAAGGAGCGGGGAAGGGCGGTCGCCGTCCGAAGCTGGCACATGGGCCCGCCGATGCAGAGGACGAGCGATTCGTGCGGCGCTGAGGCCGCTGGACTTATGGCTCCGTTCCACCGTTCGCGGAACGCGTTCGTTACGTGCGCGTTCGGACGACGTTCGGTATCAAGCAGCGAAATCCGCTTCGCTTTCGCGCTCGTCGCGATGCGGAACGGTGTTCGTGCCGGCGTCCTCGTTGCGTAAGCTCATGCGTCAAGCGCCGGTCGCGGCACTGGGGGTCCTGCCCCCGCTGTACGGCTTGCCCGCAGACAATGGCGACCGGCCGGGTGTGAACAAGATTATGCAGATTCTTCTTGTCGAGGACGATCGACAGATTGCCGAGCGCGTCACTTCCGATCTGGAACGTAACGGCTACAAGGTGATCGACGTCGCCACGGCGGAGGCCGCGCATGATGCACTTGCCGCCAACTCGATCGAAGCGGTGGTTCTCGATCGACTGCTGGGTGACAGCGATGCCATCACCATGGTCGCCGAGTGGCGGCGCGCCGGCCTGAAGACGCCGATCCTGGTGGTAAGCTCGCTTTCGGGCGTGGCCGATCGTATCGCCGGCCTGGCCGCGGGTGCGGACGATTATCTCACCAAACCCTTCCACACCGAAGAGCTCGATGCCCGGCTGCGTGCGCTGCTGCGCGCGCGCGACCGGCATGCGCAACGCGAGGCGGACATATTGGAATGCGGCTCGATCCGCATCGACCGCCGCCTCCGCACCGCCTCACGCGGGGGCACGCCGTTGATGCTGCAGCCGCGTGAATATCGGCTGCTCGAGGCGCTGGCATTGAGCCCGGGGCAGGTCGTGCCGCGGTCCGTGCTGCTGGAGAAGGTGTGGAATCTGAGCTTCGACCCCCGCACCAAGATTATCGAAACGCATATCAGCCGGCTGCGCGACAAGCTGGATTTTGCCGGCCCGGGAGAAGCGATCGAGACGGTTCGCGGTATCGGGTACCGCCTGCGGGACGATGCCTGAGCCCAACCGGCGCACGGTGCTGCGCACCGTTATCCTCTACATTGCCATCTTCGGCGTGACGAGCCTGGCGCTTGGCGAAGGCGCCTTTCTCTATGCGCGGCACGAACTGGCGCGGCGGCTCGACCTGCGCATGGCCGAGCGGATGGATACGCTGGGCCTGGCCTATGGCGCTGGCGGGCGGGCCGGCCTGCTGACGGCGATCGACCGATACACCCAACGCGGCGTGCGCACCTTCGGCTATGTGCTCAGCGATGCGCGCGGGCAGCGATTGCGCGGTGTCGGCAATGTCCCGCGCCTCGCGCCCGGCTGGGGCTTGATGGGCTTCGAAGATGAGGACGAAGGCGTTACCGATCCGGCGCGTACCTACACCCGCCGGCTTCCCGATAGTTCCACCCTGACCATCGTCGCCGACCGCGACTATATCGAACAATATGATGCGGTGACGACCGGCTTCCTGTTCGCCGCGCTCGCGCTGCTGTTCCTGGTGGCTGCGGCGGGCGCATTATCGCTCGAACGCAAGGTGCGCAGCCGCATCGATGGGCTGAACAAAACCGCGCGAGCGATTTTCGAAGGAGATTTGGGCCAGCGCGTACCGGTCAGCGCCGCGCGCGACGAATTCGATGCGATCGCTGCCACCGTCAATGCGATGCTCGACCGCCTCAACGCGATGCTCAAGGAGGTCCGTAGCGTCTCCAGCTATATTGCGCATGACTTGCGCGCCCCGATCGTGCGGCTGCGCGACCATCTTCAGCGCGGCTCAGGCGCGCCTCGCCGGCTGGTCGATATGGAAGCGGTCGAGCGCTGCGAGGACATCATTCGATTGTTCGGCGTGATCCTGCGCATCGGCGAGATCGATGGCGCGATGATTGCGAACAAAGCGACGCAATTCGACCTCTCGGAACTGGTCGCCGAACTGAGCGATGCGCATATCGCGGTTGGCGAAGATCTTGGCCGCACGCTTTCGCACGCAATCGCGCCCGGTATCGCGATGTTCGGGGATCGCGACTTGATCGCCCAATTGCTGATAAACCTGATCGACAATGCGCTCCGGCATACATCCCCAGGCGCGCATATCGCGGTGGAGCTGACCGGCGACGATCATCGCGCCTGCCTGACGATCGCCGACGACGGCCCCGGCCTGCCCGAACGCGAAAGGCAGCTGCTGGTTACTCCAAAGGCGCGCGTTGCCGACTCCGCCACGCGCGAGGGCGTGGGGCTGAGGCTCGTACAGGCGATCGCGGCAGGCCATCATGGCAGCGTTATCCTGCACGATAATCGGCCTGGTCTGCGGGTCGAGGTAAGCCTGCCACTTCAGCCGACCCCGCACGGGGAATGAATGAAAAAGGCGCCCCCGGCAAAGCCGGAGGCGCCTTTCCCGAAGCTGCTCGATTCTAACGCGCCACCGCGACCGCGAGATTGAGGGGGCGGCGGCGCATGGCCGTTCCGAGTGCGCCGAACCCCAGGAGCATCATGCTCCATGAGCCGGGCTCCGGCACGGAGCCGGCCGCCTGCGCATTTCCGCTCGTCGCCGGTTTCGTGAAGATAAGCTGGGTCTTATCGTATATGCTGTAAATCCCATCCAGGTTAGCGACATCGCTGGCGCTCGGCGCGGTGTTGGCGAGCGTGCCGTTCGTGCCCTTCGTGCCGCTGGGATCATTGGTATAATCCATGCAGCTGCCAGTATTGAGATTGGTATAGCCGTGGTCGGAATCGTTCAGGCCGAGTGAGTTGCCCAGCTCCTGGCAGATGACCTGCTGAAAATACGCGGCGTTATTGTATTTCGCCTGGTTGAAATAATAGTCGTTCAGCTTGATCGTGGCTTGATAAATACTGGTGCCCGAGGTGTAGACCGTGGTCCACCCTGACCAGCCAGTCGCGCCGTAATTCCCGCTGCAAACCTGGATCGTGCCATAAACCCCTGCGCAGCTGCTGGCGCTGGTCATGCCCGCGGTCGGCAGGAAGTCGATATATTTGTCGCTGGACCAGACGGATTCCGCGGTCGCCAGATAAGACGCCCATTTCGCGCTGGTGTTGTTGCCGACCATGATCGCCAGATTGCCGGTATGGGCCCAATGATAACCGTTCCAAGACTGGGTCGGAAGCGTTGCTCCCGCCTGAGCGCCTGCGGCGAGCACGGCAAGGACCAGGCCGCAACGCGCGGCTGCTTTCTTCAGCAGTGTCATCGGGTATCCCCGCATATCAAGGCAAGTCGCCCGGCACCGCGCCGGCTATGCTCCCCCCGGAGACGATCTTGGCAAGCCAAGTGATATGCGGATCGTAGTTAACGAATAGTTCAACTGCGTTAAGTCGTGCTGGTCCTGCGTTAACAGGCCTAAACGTTCGGGAACCACTCAGAGAAGACCACTCGTATCACCTGCGTTATGAAAAGTCGTGAGCCGGTAATAACGCATCCGTTACAAGTGCGCGAAAGACGGATATTACGCCTCCGTTCCGTGTCTCCTTTGCAACGGCAATATTTTCAAAGGTCAACTTTTCGCAACCTTGCATGCACAAGTTGGAACTGCGGGATTAATCTCCCGTTAACCGCGCCGCTTGTGCCCCGGATCGCATTCTCAAAGCGCCCGGACAGACAGGCTTCAGGGACCTCGACGTCCAAGTACGAGTGGAGATGCGCATTATGAGTAAGTTAGCCGTATTCGGCGTCGGAGCAGCCTTGCTACTCGCCGCCGCTCCCGCCTCCGCAGTCACCACCTTCGCGGACTTCTCGCCCGCGAGCAACGCGCCCAACATTACCTATTTGGGTGTAGAAGATGGCTCGGGCACTCTCAGCAGCGTCGACCAGCTGGTGCATTTCGCCTTCCTTAATCCGGATGGCTCAGTCAGCGGCACCACCTTCGATGCGATGATGAACCTGACCGCCACGACGGGCGCTGCCACGCTTGTCGGCGGTGGTAGCCTGGCGTTGCTCCCCATCTCGAACGGGACGCTGACCTTTACGTCGGTCGCCCCCGTCACATGGGGCGGCCATACCGGGACAAATCTGCTGAGTGTCGACTTCAGCGGAGGGTTCCTATCGGCCATCCTCGGTGGATCGACGGCCAGCTACGGGACCTCGACCCCGCCCTTCTCGGTTCATTTCACGTCTGATTTCCTCGACTTCTCGAGCAGCACCGCTCGCGATCTGGCGCTGGCGATCGACGCGATCAATCCGAGCGTGGGCTTCGCCTTCGGTGGCACCCGAGCGAACTTCGGCACGATGTCGGGCAATTTCGGCTCAGATGCCACTGCCGGCAACCCGCAAGGCGTAGTGCCCGAGCCGGGAAGCTGGGCGCTAATGTTCGCAGGCTTCGGTCTGGTCGGCAGCGTTCTGCGGTCGCAGCGCCGCCGGGCCGAGGTGACGTTCGGCTAAGCTGTATGGGGGCTGGCCTCGGCCGGCCCCCATCTTCCGGAACGTCAATCTCGCCCTTTGGGCCTGGATTCCGGCCGCAATCCGTCGCGCCACCGCGAAGTTGCGAGAACCGAGAAGGATAGAATGTGACCAATCTTACTGCAGCCGCGGACATCGCGATCAACACCGACCAGTTCAATGTCAGCGGGTTGTTGTCCGGCACGACCAGCAACCGCACGGCCACGGGTTTCGATGTCGATTTGGGAAACGGCTATGGCGAGCATTATACCGGCACCAACCTGGCTTTTGACGGTGGCGGTAACCTGATATCGGGCACGCTTACGGGGCTCAGCGAATCCTATCTTACCGCGCCCGTATTCACGATGGATCAGCTCAGCATCGACGCCGCGACCTTCGTGCAATGGTCCAATAATAGTGACAGCGCGGCGGCCAGCGCGGCGGCCATCGCAGCGATCTTCGGCGGCAACGATTCGATCGTCGGCAGCGATAAGAATGACGTGCTCGACGGTCGGGAAGGTCATGATGTGATCATGGGCGGCGCCGGGGCCGACATAATCATCGGCGGCGAAGGCAATAATCATCTTTACGGCCAATCGTCCCATGGCGGGCCGGACGGCGCGGATTCGATCACTGCCGGAGCCGGCATGGATTATATCCAGGGTAATGCCGGCAACGACACGCTGAGTGGCGGTGGTGGGCCCGATCGCATCAACGGCGGCGCCAATGACGACCTGATCTCGGGCGGATCAGGCAATGACGCAATCAACGGCAATCTCGGTAACGATACGATCGATGCCGGCGACGGCAACGATACTGCCCGCGGCGGCAAGGACAATGACCAGATTTCGGGCGGTACTGGTAATGACTCCCTGTCGGGCGACCTTGGCAACGACACGTTGATCGGCGGCGCGGGGTACGACACGTTAACCGGGGGGGACGGCACGGACGTCTTCAAGTTTGCGGCGAGTGACGCGCATTATGCCGGCGCGGTGAGCGACGTGATTACCGACTATACCGACGGCACCGACAAGATTGCCCTCGGCTTCACGGTCAACGCCGTGCTGACGGGCACTAACCCCGCCAGCCTGGCGGACGCGGCCACCTATGCGCAGCAATTGTTTGACGGGCATGGCGGCAATGGGGAAGTGGCGGCTCTGCACGTTGGCAGCGACACCTATCTTTTCTTCGCGGGCGACGGTGGCGCGACGGTGGATTCGGTGATCAATCTCAAGGCCGCGGCTGCTGCCTCCTTCGACACGACCGATTTCGTCTGAGGCCGGCGGCGGAGGCTTTATGCGCCTCCGCCGTTGGCGTGTTGCGTCTGGCGTTCAGCCTGCCGGGGCGGGCTCCGGAAGGCGGCAAATGTCGATCCATGTGGCGCCGACCAAGCCCGCGAGTCGGGCGGGCTCGAGCCGAACCGAGCTGTTGAGGGACCCCGCCGCGGGATAGACCAGATCGAATGCAGTGAGGCTGGCGTCGCAATAAATCGGCAGATCTGTCGCAAGCCCGAAAGGGCAAACGCCGCCCACGGGGTGGCCGGTGACGGCTAACGTCGCCTCCGCGTCCAACATGCGCGGGCGGGCGCCGAACGCCGCCTTGGTCTTCTGATTGTCGAGGCGCGTGTCCCCGCGCGTTACCAACAGCACGATCCGGTCATCGATGCGCAAAGCGAGCGTCTTGGCGATCTGGCCGGGCGCGACCCCGAGCGCGTCGGCCGCCTCCATCACGGTGGCGGTGCTTGTCGCGGTTTCGATGATCGGCAGATCGGGCGCGTGTTCGCGCAGCCACGCTCGGACTGAATCCAGGCTCATGCGACTCCACCATAGCCCCGGCCCTCGGCGAGCCAGGTGCCGGCGGGATGGCCTCCGCGCATCAGGTGGTAGACGCCGTGCAGATTCACGGTCGGGTCGCAATGCGACGGCATCAGAACCACGCGCGTTCCCAGGGCGAGGCTGGGCGCAGCGGCGGGTAGATCCAGCCGGCCGAATTCGTCGCCTTTGAAGCGATAGACCGTGTCCGCAAAAGTGTCCCCCAGTGCCCGCGGTTCCCCGGCGTCGGTCGCGATCGCCTTGGTGCCCGCATCCAGCGTGACGAACCCCGGATGATTGGCGCTGACCACGGTTGCATGGAGCGTGAGCGCCTGCTCGAACGGCGCGGCACCTCCCAGCTCGCAAGCCCCATAATCCTGGTCCATGAAGACGTAGGAACCGCATTGCAGTTCGGTCAGCAGGCCGGCTTCGGCATCGATGGCGTGCGTGCCCGTACCTCCTCCCGTGACAACGGGCGGTGCCAGACCGGCGGCGGTAAGCGCCGCAATCGTTTCGGCCAATTTGGCATTGCATATGGCGATCGCGTCGCGGCGCGCGGCAAGCGCGGCGATATGTTGCTCGCTCCCGCAATAAAATTGGATGCCGCCATAGATTAGCCGCGCGTCGGCGGCGACCGCGCGGGCTAACGCGACCGCATCGGCGGGCGTGGCGACGCCGGTCCGCCCCGCGCCCGGGTCAATGTCGATCAGGACGCGCAGCTGCCGCCCCGGAGGCAATGCCTCCGCCAATCCCGGCAGGGCCGATGGATGATCCGCTACAACAGCCATGTCGATTTCGCGGGCGACGAGGGCGCCGATGCGCCCGAATTTGTCAGAGCTTGCGGTCGGTGAGGTCAGCAATATCGATGGCGCCGCCTCCGCAAGCTGCTCCGCTTCGTGCAACGTCGCGCAACAGATGCCGACCGCGCCGGCACCCGCTTGCAGATTCGCGATGGCGCGGCTTTTGTGCGTTTTGCCATGGGGGCGGAGCGCAAGTCCGTGCGCGCGTGCGAAATCCGCCATGCGTGCGATATTACGCTCCAGCGCATCGAGATCGAGCACGAGGCAGGGCGTAGGCGGCAACATCGTTCCGCGATTAAGCGGGCCTAGTGCGCGCGCGCAATCCCGGAGCCATGTCCAGCGCTGTGCTGACGCCGTTCGAGCCAGGCCTTGAGGCTCGGCATACGCGCGCTCTGGATGTCCGCTATCTTCCACCCTGCAAGCGAGGAGCGAGTCAGCATCAGGGTCAAGCGTTGCGGCGGCGCGATCCGATCAGCGTCGAATCGCAGCAGCAGCCGCGCGACGGCCTGTTTGTCGTTGCCGCTGACCGAGAGGATTTGCGCGCTCAGCCCGTCATTATCCCGGCATTGGCAAAGCGGGTCATAGTCCAGCGCGGCGCCGGCTTGCTGCGTGAGGCTATATAAGTCCGCCGCCAGGATGCGCGGCGAGGAATAGTTGAAAGATTTGCTGGTGGTCTTCTTGACGTAGAGGCTGGCCACGAACCCACGCGCGCCGACCAGATCCTGTGCCGCCACCGGTGGCACCATGCTCGCTGCCAACAGGGCAGCCACGATCACTCTTCCCACGAAACCTCCCCCCGGTTGGTTCCCTAGTTAACTATATCCGGTGCGCCTGCGCCGCCCAAGGCAAATATCCAAATCGGACGCAAGTTTCATTTTTTCCGGGGCATCTAGCCACGAAAACAGCCGGATTTGCAGCCGATCAGGGCAGTGGCAGGCCGATCCGCTCCGCCGCGCGGATATAATTGGCCATCGCATCCGCGGCCCCGTCGGACAGGTCGATGAACACGCGCCGCCCGTCGCGCGGGTCCGCAGTGCGTACGAAAATGCCCTCGTCGGTCAGTCTCTTGATCCAGCGAAGCGCGGTCGTGGGCGGCACGGCGGCGGCGATGCACAGGCTCGACACCGCGACCGTGCGCTGCTCGAGCCGCGCCAGCAGCAGATCGAGCAGCATGTCCCATGCGGGATCCGCGAACAGCTCGCCGCTGAAATATTGATCTCGCAGCCGCCGCGCGCGGATCATGGCCCGAATCGCCGAGATGCCGGGCATCTCTGTGTCGCCGGTGCGGCTGCGCCGGTCGGCCTGCTCGCGCCGCTCGCCCTCCCGGCGGTCCGTCACGCCCTCGCGACGTTCGGGCCCACTATGCGCCTCGCTTTCGGACAAAGCGGCGAGGGCGCGGGCGATCCGGCTGACCTCCTCGCTCAGCCGGCGCAATTGCGGCGAGTGATCCTCTTCGAGATCGCTCAAGCCGGGTCGGCCGAAAACGGAGCCGCGCGCGCTGCACGCGCGGGTCGTGATTGTGTGCGGAGGGCCCCTTCCAACATCAGCTCAGCCTAGCGTGAGTCGGCCCGACGCGCCCTTCTTTTTGTTTCGTTTTGGATGAACCGGACGCATGAGGCAGCTTTCGGGCGCAGGGTGCCTCCATTTTGGATAAACCCTTCGGTCCTCGGGTGCCCGGTTCACCTCCGGCTCATCCTCCGGATCACTCGAACACCTCGTTCAACCGCCGCTCGCCGCCCCCACCGGACAATTGCGCCGCGGCGACGGCGATGCCCCCAGCATAGAGGGCATGCGCGAAGCCGAAAACTACCGACGAAATCGCCGTGATCACGATGTTCTTGAGCGACAAGGTAAAGCCCTCGATCTGCGCGGAAGCGACGCGAAGCGCTGCAGCCTGATCGGTAGGATGCAGCAGGTCGGTCATGACGGGCCCCATCCGGATCATCAGGACCACGGCATAAATTACGAATACTAACAGCAGGACCACGATATAGGCGCCGAGCAGCGACCAGAAATGGCCACGCGACAAACGCCAGGCGGGCCCGATCACGACCTTGCGCTGGAGGATGGTCAAGGGCGCTGCGAGCGCGAAGCGCACCATCAGCCAAGTGCTGAACGCGATCATCGGCAGCCCGACCAGCAGCGCGCCGGTGACCGCGCTTCCGCCGAGTGCCGCCGCGACTACCGCCACCACCAGACCCGCGGCGATCCCTGTGACGATCATGGCGATGTAGAAGCCGATTATCAGCACGAGCGCGGTTCCCAGCAATCGCAGTTCATCCATGCCGAGCCGGAGATAGGCGAAGCGACTCTGCTCGGGGAACAGGACCGCGCGAAACGCCGCTGCGGCCAGCATGACAAAGGCCACCAGGCCTACCGGCACGAAAAGGAGGAAGGGGCCAATCGGCGGCGGAACGGGTGTCGTGCCGGCCTGCTGCAGCGTCGCGATCTGCGCTTCGTAAATGGGACGCATCATCGCCATCATGACGAGCGTCAGCAGGAACAGGATCGCGCTCCAGACAAGGATCGCGCGCACATTATTGCCGATGAAGCGGAACGTGCCGCTCAGGATCGAGCCTACAGTGACCATGACATCCCTCCCTATCTGGGGCCGCCCCCGGCCCTGTCGTCATTTCAATGGCCGAGCGACTTCACGATCTCCTCGACCATCTTCTTTGCGTCCGCGAGCAGCATCATCGTATTGTCGCGGTAGAAGACTTCGTTATCCACGCCAGCATAGCCGACGCCGCCCATGCTGCGCTTCACGAAAAGAACCGTTTTGGCTTTCTCCACGTCGAGTACGGGCATGCCGTAGATCGGCGAGCTCTTATCGGTCTTGGCCGCCGGATTGGTGACGTCGTTGGCGCCGATCACGAAAGCGACATCGGTCTGCGCGAATTCACTGTTGATGTCCTCGAGCTCGAACACCTCGTCATAAGGCACGTTCGCCTCGGCGAGCAGCACATTCATATGGCCGGGCATGCGGCCGGCGACGGGGTGGATCGCATATTTGACGGTGACGCCTTCGGCCTTGAGCAGGTCCGCCATCTCGCGCAGCGCATGCTGCGCCTGGGCGACAGCCATGCCGTAGCCGGGAACGATGATGACCTGTTCGGCCTGGCTCATCAGGAAGGCGGCATCCTCGGCCGAACCGCGCTTCCACGGCCGATCGATCGCCGCGCCGCCGCCTGCCGCCGCACCCGAATCCCCGCCGAAGCCCCCCGCGATCACGCTCACGAAACTGCGGTTCATCGCGCGGCACATGATGTAGGACAGGATCGCGCCCGAACTGCCGACCAAAGCGCCGGTGATGATCATCGCGGTGTTGTGCAACGTGAAGCCCATCGCCGCCGCCGCCCAGCCCGAATAGCTGTTCAGCATCGACACCACGACCGGCATGTCCGCACCCCCGATCGGGATGATCAGGAGGAAGCCTATCAGGAAGGACAGGCCCGTGATCGTGAAGAAAACCCACGGGGCCTCGTCTGTCAGAAAGTAGGCGATCAGGCCCAGGATCAGCGCGAGCGTGCCGAGATTGATGACGTGGCGGCCGGGCAGCATGATCGGCTTGCCCGACATGTTGCCGTTCAGCTTGAGGAAGGCGATCACGGATCCCGAAAAGGTGATCGCGCCGATCGCGATACCGAGCCCCATCTCGATCCGGCTGACTTGATGGATAGCCCCGCCCGGCTCGGCGATGCCGAACGCGGCCGGATTGAGATAGGCCGCTACCGCGACCAGCACCGCTGCCAGGCCGACCAGCGAGTGGAAGGCCGCGACAAGCTGCGGCATCGCCGTCATGGCGATGCGCCGCGCGGTGACGAGACCGATCGCAGCTCCAATCGCAATGGCGGCCAATATTTCCGCCATTGTCGTGATGTCGGGCATCGCCGTATCGTATCGCGCGGCGCCCGGGATGATGTCACCGATCATCGGCACGTGCGTGATGAGCGTGGTGCCGACCGCAAGCGCCATGCCGAACATGCCGAAGCGATTGCCTCGCCGGCTGCTGGTCGGGCTCGAAAGGCCGCGCAATGCGAGGATGAAGCACACGCCCGCGACCAGGTAGGCCAGCATCGCCCACGGGTTCGCTACCACCTGCTCCATTTATTCCTCGTCCCCCTGTGTCCGCCGCCGGCTCATTTGCCCGCCGCCGGCCGGTCTTTCTTCTTGTACATGGCCAGCATGCGCGCGGTGACCGCGAACCCGCCGAAGATATTGACGCTCGCCAGCGCGACCGCGGCGAGGCCGAGCCATTTCGAGCTAGCCGAACCCGCCGCCGCGCTTGCGATCAGCGCACCGACGATGATCACCGAGGAGATCGCGTTGGTCACCGCCATCAGTGGCGTGTGCAGCGCCGGCGTCACCGACCACACCACGAAATAGCCGACGAAGCAGGCCAGCACGAAGATCGACAGGATCGAAATGAAGTCCATCAGGCGGCTCCGCTAAAATCCTCCCCATGCGCAGCATGGGGAGGGGGACCGCCTGCAGGGCGGTGGAGGGGTAAAGCGGCTGCGGTGATGGCTCCGGCTCCCGCATCGACATCGGCCAGAACATCGGCGGCGGGAACGCGCAGCACGGTAAATCCCAAATCGACTAGCGCTGCATCGCGCATCAGATCGCGATCCGGCCGGTCGCCCCGATTATGCGCCTCACCATCAATCTCGATTATTAGCTTGGCGTCAGGGCAGTAGAAGTCAGCGACATAGCCCGCGATCGGATGCTGGCGGCGAAACTTAACGCCGCCCGCGCGTCTGCGAAGACGCTGCCACAGCAGCACCTCGGGCAGGCTCATTTCTCTCCTCAGCCGCCGCGCGCGACGAATGGCGGGAATTACCCCTCCACCAGCCTGCGGCTGGCCCCCCTCCCCATGCTGCGCATAGGGAGGATTGGGGTTCCCGATCATCCGAGCAGCCTTTCGTTCACGATCTTGCCGTTCTGGGTCAGCCGGATTGCGCCCCCGATCTCGTCGTCGAGCTGCGGGAGGCCGCCTTCCTTGTCCCAGAAGGCCGAGAGGAAGTTGAACAGGTTGCGCGAGAAGAGCGCGGAGCTATCCGCGGCGAGGCGCGACGGCATGTTGCGGTGGCCGACGATCTTGACGCCATGTTTCTCGACAATCTCGCCGGCTTTCGCGCCTTCGACATTGCCGCCTTGCTCAACAGCCAGGTCAATGATCACACTGCCCGGCCGCATCGAGGCGATCTGCACATCGCTGATCAGCCGCGGGGCGGGGCGTCCCGGGATCAACGCGGTGGTGATGACGATGTCCTGCTTGGCAATGTGCGCCGAGACGAGTTCGGCCTGCGCTTTTTGATATTCGGGCGACATCTCGGTCGCATAGCCGCCCGAACCTTCGCCCTCGATGCCTGCCACATTCTCGACGAAGATCGGCTTGGCGCCGAGCGACTGGATCTGCTCCTTCGTCGCGGAGCGGACGTCGGTCGCGGAGACCTGCGCGCCGAGGCGCCGCGCAGTCGCGATCGCCTGGAGGCCCGCCACGCCTACGCCCATGATGAACACGCGCGCGGCCGAGACGGTACCCGCCGCCGTCATCATCATCGGGAAGGCGCGGCCATATTCGGACGCCGCATCGAGCACCGCCTTGTAGCC
>Ga0068854_100001160_pt1 | contig 15833 bp, 14 predicted proteins | sample KBSCornC42_FD_66590 | JGI IMG/M metagenome (GOLD analysis project Ga0068854, IMG submission 66590) | Corn rhizosphere microbial communities from Kellogg Biological Station, Michigan, USA - KBS Corn C4-2 | ecosystem: Host-associated > Plants > Roots > Rhizosphere > Soil ... | reverse complement strand
ATTCAGTCCTTATCGCCGTCACCTCCCTCGCTGCCGGCTGCGCGCTGTATTCGGACGTGTCGATTTCGCCGCTGCTGCTCTCGCCGGGATCGATCGAGCGCGGAAGCGACCTGCCGTCGATGTTGCGCAAGTCTGATTACGTGCGCGCCGTCGAGCAAGCGTCGACCGTCGATGCGAAAAACAAACGCAGCGCGAACGAGTTGCTCTCCCTCGGCACGGCGGAGATGGCGGCAGGCCGATTCGATGAGGCCCGCCGTCATCTGCGCGCCGCGCTCGACCTCGAGCCGTTCCGCACCACATACGCGGAGGCCGCGTGGACGCTCTCGCAGCTCGAGTACATGCGCAACAACTTCGAGGCGAGTTTGGACTGGGCGCATGCCGCCGCCGATCACGGCTTGGTCGTGCGCAAGTGGCACATGGACTTTCTCGAGCTGCTCAAGAACGTCGACACGTACCGCTTCCGCGGGCCGGCCGCCGAGCGGGTGCCGCTGCGGATCGGCCGGCCGGACGTGCCGCGCATCGAAGTGACGGTCAACAAAACGAAGAACGTCATCGCCATCGTCGACTCCGGCGCGGTGATGTCGATCGTTTCGCGCAAATTCGCCGACTCCGTTCCCATCCGCAAGCTCGGCAACGTCGAGGGCACATTCGCCGGTCTCCTCGGCGAGCCGATTCAGGTCGAGTTCGGAATGATCGAGTCGTTGCAGATCGGGAAGATGATCATCGAGAACGTTCCGGTGGCGATCATGCCGGACGACAAGATGAAGTTCATCGTCACCGGCAAGAATGAGTTTTCGATCGAGTTTCTCCTCGGCGCGCACCTGCTGAAGGAGACGCGCATCGAGCTCGATTTCCGCCGCAACCAAGCCACGTTCACGCACCTGACCGCCGCCGATCGCGTAGCCGCGCCCGATCAGAATCTTTTCTGGGATCACTTCCGCCCCACCGTGCGCGGCGTGATCAATCGCAAGGGTTGGTTCGTCTTCGTCCTCGATACAGGTTCCGAGGTGACGTTTCTGAACTCGGCGCAAACGAGCTCGCTGCCGGTGCAACTCTTTACTAAAGTCCACAACGCCACGTTGCAGGGACTGGGCGGCGCGAAAAAGCACGGCGACAAAGTCGACGACGTGGAAATCGGCATCGACCGCTGGGCCGGCACGTTCCGCACGATTCCGATGTACGACGCCGGCAGCCCGGAGCACGAGCACACCTCGGGCATCATCGGCGAGAACTATCTGAAGAACTTCATCGTCACCATCGACTTCGGCCGGATGCGAATGGACCTCGTGCCGGTGTTGCGCATCCCGATGGGCGAGGTCGAAGGGCAGGACACGGCCACGGGGAATCAGATGCCGCGGTAACAGTGCGATACGATCCCGGTCGATGGACGAATCAACCACTATTCGAGCAACGACGGTCCTTTGCGTTCGCCGCGACGGCGCGGTGGCGATGGCGGGCGACGGGCAGGTGACGGTGGGAACGACCGTCATGAAACATGGCGCGGCCAAGGTGCGGCGTCTGTATCACGACAAAATCCTGGCCGGTTTCGCCGGCTCCGCGGCCGATGCGTTCGCACTCTTTTCGCGCTTCGAAGCGAAGCTCGAGGAGTACCGCGGCAACATGGAGCGGTCGGTCGTCGAGCTGGCGAAGGACTGGCGCATGGACAAATACCTGCGGCAGTTGCAGGCGTTTCTCATCGTCGCGAACGCCGAGCGCGCGTACCTGATCTCCGGCACGGGCGATCTGATCCAGCCGGATGACGGCATTCTGGCCATTGGGTCCGGCGGTCCGTACGCGCTGGCGGCGGCGCGCGCGCTGATGCAACACACGCAGTTGAACGCGGCCGGCATCGCCGAAGAAGCGCTGCGCATCGCGGCAAGCATTTGTATTTATACGAACGATCAGATCACTGTGGAAAGTCTCTGAAGCATGGTCATCAACCTCCCGGGCAGCATCGACGAAGCAACGCATTCCGAACGTCTCACGCCGAAAGAAATCGTGCGCGAGCTCGACACGTACATCGTCGGGCAGAACGCGGCCAAACGCGCCGTGGCGATCGCGCTCCGCAATCGCTGGCGGCGGCAGCAGCTCCCGCCGGAGCTGCGCGACGAGATCGCGCCGAAGAACATCATCATGATCGGCCCGACCGGCGTCGGAAAGACGGAGATCGCGCGGCGGCTGGCGCGTTTGACGCGATCGCCGTTCCTGAAAATCGAAGCGTCGAAGTTCACGGAGGTCGGCTACGTCGGCCGCGACGTCGAATCGATCGTGCGCGATCTGACCGAGATCGCAGTCAAGCTGGTGAAGGACGAGAAAACGCGGCTGAACCGCGAGACCGCCGAGCGCAATGCGCGCGAGCGAATCCTCGATCTGGTTCTCCCTGATTCGCGCCGCCCCGCAGCGCGGCCGGCATTCGTCGGCGTGCCGTCCGAGGAACCGCCGCCCACTGAGACGCGCGAGAAGCTCGGCGCCTGGCTCGATGAAGGGCGGCTCGACGAACGCGAAGTCGAGATCGACGTGAAGGAGCAGAGTTACCCGTCGTTCGAAATCTTCTCCGCGCAGGGCGTCGAGGAAATGGGCGTGAACGTGAAGGACATGCTGCCGGGCCTCTTCGGCGGCAAGTCGAAGCGCAAGAAGATGCGCATCGGCGACGCGCGGCCGATCATCGTGCAGGAGGAAGCGGAGAAGCTGGTCGACCAGCAGAACGTGGCCCGCGAGGCTATCGAACGCGTCGAGCAGAGCGGCATCGTTTTCCTCGACGAGATCGACAAGATCGCCGGCCGCCAGAACGCGTCGCATGGTCCGGACGTTTCGCGCGAAGGCGTGCAGCGCGACCTGCTTCCGATCGTCGAGGGGACGACGGTGAACACGAAGTACGGCATGGTGAAAACGGATCACATCCTCTTCATCGCAGCCGGTGCGTTTCACGTTTCGAAGCCGTCGGACCTGATCCCCGAACTGCAGGGCCGCTTCCCCATTCGCGTCGAGCTGGAGTCGCTGACCGAGGATGATTTCGTGCGCATCCTGCACGAGCCGAAGAATGCGCTGACGATGCAGTACTCCGCGCTGCTGGCCACCGAAGGCGTGACGCTGACCTTCGCCGACGAAGCGATCGCCGAGGTAGCGCGCTACGCGGCGCTGGTGAACGAGAAGACCGAGAACATCGGCGCCCGGCGGCTGCACACGATCCTGGAGCGGCTGCTCGACGAGCTCTCCTTCGACGCCAGCGAAATGGGCGGGCAGACCGTGACCATCGACGCGGCGTACGTACAACGCGTGCTCGCAGAAACGGTGAAGGACGAGGATTTGAGTCGGTACGTGCTCTGAGGATTTTTTTTCTGCAAAACTGCACAACTATTAAGGCAGTTCATTTGCGAGAGCGTGAATACCGAGGTACGTTCGTTCGGTGAAGCTTCGCGACTTCGAAAACCATCTCAAGCGACATGGCTGTTACGTACGTCGCCAGGGTGGCGGCCACACGATCTACACGAATCCCGCGAACGGCAAGTCAGCGGCTGTGCCACGCCACACCGAAATCAAAACGCCCACGCTGCGCCGGATTTGTCACGATCTCGACATTCCGGCGCCGTGACGCGGTGAATGGATCAGCGGCTGACGGCAATCGGCTCGCGGACGATGCGGCTCTCATCGACGCCGTCCAGAACCTTCTCGCGATTCACTTCGAGCATTAACTCGAGCGCTTCTTTCAGATTCTCGCGCGCCTCTTCGAGCGTTTCGCCCTGCGAGATCGCGCCAGGAACCTCTTCGACGAAGGCGGTGTAGCCGCCTTCCTCCGCTGGCTCATAAACTGCGGTGAAGGTTTGCGTCACGAGCGGAAGCTTAACGCATACTTTCCGACCATGCGACGCCTAGCCGCTCTTGCCTTGCTCCTCTTTTCGCTCACCGCCAGCGCGGATGTCGTCACCGACATGCGCGTTGCTGTCTCGCAGCTTCGTGCGACGAGGCCCATTCATGTTTCCATCGACGTCCAGCAATCGCGGAAGAATGAAGGGCGTTTTGCGAATCAGCAGTTCACCGGAAACGCATCGCTCGATGTGATCGAGGACGACGCCGGATTGCACATCACCTTTCCGCGCGCGGTGCTGGAGCGCGCCGATCGGGAGTCGCGCGAGCACACGGCCGATCCGCGCAAGCAGACGCCGACGCGGGCCGCGGTGAATGACACCGAGGCCACGGAAATCGCGGACGCCGTCGATTTCGCGGGACCATTTCTGCGCCTCATCGACACGGCCAGAAAAGTCAGCGAGACGCGAACGATGCGCGACGGGCATCCGGTGCGCCTTGTCGTTCTGAAGCTGACGCCGAAACTGCCACCCGAGGCCACCAGCATCTTCAGCGTGAAATTCACCGAGGATCAGATGACGGTCTGGCTCGGCGACGACAACCTTCCCATCGCCGCCGAGCGGATTCAGCGCGGCACCGCGGGATTCATGTTCATCAAAGGATCGATGACCAATCGTTCGTCATGGACGTTCGCGCATGTCGGCGATCGCCTGGTCGTTCTGCGCGACGATTCCGCGTACGCGGGATCGGGATTCGGACAGAAGGGCGAAGGCCGCAATGTGCAAGTGGTAACGGTCAGATAGCCATTCAGAACTTGCCGCGTACCGAGAACGAGTAGATCGGTCCGATCCGCCGTTCGCGGTCTTCGACGAACGCCACCGGACCGGTGCGGCGGCCGGTGTAAACCGTGCGGTTCCACCGGCTGTCGGCGGAGAAAAGGTTGTACAGGCCGGCGCGAATCGTGAGGCCGCGCACGTTCTTGTGCTCCACGTACAGATCGCCCCAGACCGGTCCTTCCCACTGGCGGCCCTGTTCGCTCAGGCGGTAGTAGTCGGCATCGAGCTCGTACGACGCGTCCGCGCCCGCCGCCCAATTCGATTTCGGCCGGTCGTACCGAAGACCGACGCTTCCGGCGCCGAGCAGGCTGTTGCTGATGTGGCGCTCCTGTCCGGTGAGTGGGTCGCGCACCTTGCTGTTCTGCAACTGCAGGTCGGTGTCGAGGCGCGCGCCGTGCCATCCGAACTGATCGAGGTTCAGCGTGCTTCGCGATTCGATGCCGTAGACCGTGGCGTGATCGAGGTTGCCGGGCGACTGGCCATCCGCGCCGATCGGAACGTAGTCGATGATGTCGTCGATCAGCCGGCTGTAGAGGCGCAGTGTCGTCGATCCGACCTTGCCGAGGTTGTGGACGCCTTCGACCTGGAAATCCCAGCTCTGCTCCGGCACGAGATCGGGATTCGCGGATTTTTCGATGTTCGAGGCCAGGTCGACAGACGCGAGGAAGTCGAAAAAGTTCAACTGGCCGACCTTGCGTGCGAGCTTCACGTTGATGTCGGTGCGCGGCGAGAACTTCCACGCCGCCGATAGCTCGCCTTTCGGCCGGTAAAACGTGCGCGTGGTGCCGCCGGCGCCGACCTGCGCCAATTGCGAGTACTCCTCGCCCGCCGACAGCTTCATGGTCAGGTTCGTGGCGAGCTTGCGGCCGTAGCTGCCGATCACTTCGTACCGATCCTCCTGCACGCGTGCGGTGCCGCCCGGGAGCGGAATCTCGTCGAAGCCGCCGCTCGGATTGAGCTCGAACAATCCCGACGTGCTATCCAGGCTGTTGAACGCCCCCTCGGCCGAGATCTGCCACTCCGCGCCGCGGCTGTTCCAGCGATACTCGCCGCGGCCGATGCTCTCGCGCTCTTTGCCGTTCTGTGTGAAACGATCGCCGACGATCGGGATCGTGGGGTTGCCGAAGCGCGTCTCGACGGTAGTCGTATCGGGATAGGCGTCGCCGCGCGAGAGGCCGATCAACTTCAGCTTTCCAATGCCGAGGCCGAGCTCGTAATCGCCGCCGATCTCGTAGCTGTCGCCGTGCTGGTCCTCCGTCACCTTGCGATTGCCCGGCAAGCTGCCGAGTTGTGTGCGCAGGCCGGTCTCGAGATAGTCAAAGTAGAGGCGGTGGTAGAGGACGTTGAGATTGCCCTTCGAGCCGCCCGGACCGTCCAGGACGAAGCGGCCGGTGACCTGCGGTTGATCCGAGTTGCCGCGCCACTCCTCACGCCGCTCTTCCATCAGAGAGCCGGTGGGACTGTAGATCCAGGTCGGGCCGCCGGCGCCGCTGCGGTTGCCGCGGTTCTCGAGGCCGACCGTGTACTGCACCGGTCCTTTCGTGCCGCTGACCGAGACATCGAAACGGGTGAGGAGCGGATCGGTGTAGTACGAGCGGAACTCCGGCCGGTACGACCACTGGCCGCTGATTCCGCCGGAGCGGACGATGACGTTCGCGACCTGGCCGGAGAGCCCGGGGATCTTGAGCGTGGCGCCGTCGACGATCTCGATCCGCTCGACGTTGCGTGCCGGGATGCGGCTGAGCTCCGTGACGACGTCGTTCGATTTGCCGGAGAGCCGCTGGCCGTTGATGACGACGTTGCCGGTGGCTTGGCCGAGCCCGCGCGCGTCTTCCTCCTGCTTGATGGCGAAGCCGGGAACGCGGTTAAGCATGTCCAGCGCCGTCTGCGGCGCGAACTGCGCAAAGTCGGCCGGCACATACGTGCGCGAACCCTCGACAGGCACTGCCGGCGGCGTCTGCGCGAACAGCGGAAGAGCGAGCAACATCAACGAGACGAAGAGTGAGCGATAGGTCATCAGGAGTCCTTCTCCGCGACGTAAGACGCCAGCGGGAACGAAGTAGTTAGCAACATACGACGTCATTCGTAGAAATCAACGAAATGTTTCGTAGGCGGCGAGATTTTTTCACGCGGAGGCGCGGAGGGGCGCGAAGTGTTACTTAATTCGCTCTAGAATCGCCACTCAATGAAGCGTCGCGATCTCGTCCGTCACCTGAGGGAACATGGATGCGTTTTCGATCACGAGGGCGGCAATCACACGGTGTTCGCCGGGCCGTCGAATACATTGTCATCGGTGCCGAGGCACAACGAGATCAAGAACGGATTAGTGCGAAAGATCTGCAGCGATCTCGATATCCCGCATCCGTTCCGCAGCAACTGAGTTCATTTGGATGAGACGACCATCGGCTCGCGGATCAGACGCGACGTGTCGAGGTTTCTCAACGACCGCCGGCGATTCGCTTGAAGAATCAGTTCAACTGCTTCGCGCAGATTCTCACGTGCTTCGTCAAGAGTCTCTCCCTGGGTATTCGCACCCGGTAACTCCTCGACAAATGCGATGTAGCCACCTTCTTCAGCTTCTTGAAAAACGGCCGTGAAAGTATTCATCCGCTCGAAGGTAGTCGAAAGTGTAGACACGTTTGGGCTCCTTTAGACGCGTATAAGTTACTACTTTCGCTTCGAGTCACAAATTTCGCGAACTCTCGCTCGCCTGCCCTCCTCTCCTCCTGATCCGTTCCCTTACGCGCTCGCGATCTCCGACAGCTTCGTATCCTCGGCTACGTCCGTGGGGCTTTCGAAGAAGAGTTTGAAGCCGTCGGGATCGACGACCTTCGTCACCCAAAGTCCGTTGCCGACCTCGGGTTCGGAGGCGCCGAGGGAGCGGTATTGGCGGTAGAGCGCGATGGCGTCCTCGCACATGAAGGTGAGGTTGATACCGCCGGGAATCGGTGGAGGTCCGTTCGTGAACTCCTGCAGCATCAGCGATGCGCCGCCGAGCGTCAGCCAGCACCAACGGAGTTTGCCGTCGGGCTCCCACTTGTTGCACATCTCGAAGCCGAGGCCGTCGATGTAGAAACGGATCGACCGTTCCATCGAAGAAACGCTCAGGAAGGGGACGACTTCTTTGACGTTCATCAGAAGATCCATGACTGCGCTGCGCGTTCGGCGAACAGCAGGTGGTCGATCGTCCATTCGCCGCCGTTTGTGGCAAATGTCAGCAGGCAGATGAGGAAGAAGATCAGGTCGTAGTGCCACCCTTGCGAGTTCTTGCCCCAGAAGCCGGAGTGCCAGACGAAGGCTTTGCGATGCATGGCGCCGAGCATCGTGATCATCAATCCGACGCACGATAGCCGCGTCAGCAGGCCGCCTGCGATGCCGAGTCCGGCCAGCAGTTCGACGATGCCGACCAGCAACACGATCGGTTTCGGGAGCCCGAGGTCTTTGGAACTCCCTTCGGGATCGCGCGCGTGCGCGAAGCCGCTCCAGACGAAGACGAGTCCTGTGAGCGCGCGCAGCGCGAGGAGGGCGACTTGTGTGAGGTGGAACATGGTCCGCAATTTACGTCACCGTCTTCTGAAATGCTCGCGCGCTCGCGGCGATCAGCAGCGCAGAGATCACCAGGAGCGCGACGACCGGCTCCCACAGGTCGAAGAATGTTGCGCCCCGAATCACGATCCCTCTCGCGATCTTGATGAAGTGCGTCGCGGGAAGCACGTACGACACGACGCGCAGTGGCAGCGGCAGCGACGCGATCGGGAAGATGTAGCCGGATAGCAGCACCGAGGGGAGCATGATCCCCATCGCGCGCTGCATTGCTTCCATCTGCGAGTTTGCGCGCGAGGAGACCAGCAGGCCGACCGACAGCAGCGCCAGGAGATAGACCGGCGACAGCAGGAGCAGCAGCGTCAGGCTGCCGTGAATCGGGACGCTGAAAAGGAATCGCATCAGGAAAAGGATCAGCAGCAGTTGCAGGTAGGCCAGGCCGAGGTATGGCAAGAGCTTGCCGGTGACGACGGCGAGCGGCGAGACCGGCGTGACCATGAGCTGTTCCAGCGTGCCGCGCTCGCGCTCTTTGACGATGGCGAAGGCGGAGAGGATCGTGCCGGAGAACGTGAGCAGAATCGAGATCAGGCCGGGGATGAGCAGGTTGGCGCTGCGCATGTCGGGGTTGAACATCATCACCGGATGCGCTTCGACGAGCGGCTGCGCGGTCTTCTCCATCAATGCGTTGATGGAGTTCGAGAGCACGACGCCGTTTGCCGCGGAGAGCGCCTGCGTGGCCACGCTGGAGTCGGAGCCGTCGATCATGATCAGCACGTCCGCCGTCCGTTTCGCGGCGATGTTGCGCGCGTAGTCGGGCGGGATTTCGATCGCCACCTGCGCGTGGCCGGCCACGATCTGATGCTGCAACTCGGCGCGCGAGCCGACGAGCGTTTTCACGCTCAGGTACGACGTGTTGCCGAACTGCTCGATCAGGCGCCGGCTTTCCTGCGTGCGGCTCATGTCGAAAATCGCCGTGGGGATGTTTTTCGCGTTCATGTCGATGACGCCGAAGAGGATCAGCTCGAACACCGGCACGGCGATGGCGAAGAAGAGCGTGCCGCGGTCGCGCAGCATCTGCGTCAGCTCTTTGCGGAGCATGGCCGCGAAGCCGTTCATCGCGCGGCCTCGATTTCCTTGCCGCGCGTTTCGGTGAGGCGTACGAAGACGTCTTCGAGCGATGCCTCGATCGGATTGACCTGCACGTCGCCGAGGCGAAACGCTTCCAGATCGCTTTTGACCTTCTCGTTCGAAACGTTCGCATCGATCAGGAGGTGGAGCGCGATGCCGAAGATCGTGGCGGCGCGAACGTATGGCAGCGTGCGCGCGCTGGTCATCAGCTTCGCCACACCTTCGCTCGCCTCCGCCTGGATGCGCCGCGTGCCTTCGGGCGTGACTTCGGGAAGTTCTTTGAGCGCGTCGGGACGGCCGGCCACGATCAGCCGCGCCATGTAGAGATACGCCACCGAGGCGCAGCGCTCCGCTTCGTCCATGTAGTGCGTGGTCACGAACATCGTCACGCCGCTGCCGGCTAGTTCGAATAGGAGATCCCACAGTTCTCGCCGCGCGACCGGATCGATGCCGGCGGTCGGCTCGTCGAGGAAGATGACGCGCGGCTGGTGCATGAGCGCGGCGGCGAGCGCGAGGCGCTGCTTCCAACCGCCGGAAAGTTTTCCGGCCAGGCGATCCCGATACGGACCGATGTGCGTGAGATCGATGGCCCAGTCGATGCGCTCCTTGCGCTCGGCGCCCTTCAATCGATAGATCGAGCTGAAGAAATCGAGGTTCTCCTGCACGCTCAGATCGCGATACAACGAGAAGGCCTGCGAGACGTAGCCGATGTGCTGGCGGACGAGCTCTCCCTCTTTTTCCACGTCGTACCCATCAACCGTCGCGTGTCCTTCGGTCGGCACGAGCAGGCCGCAGAGGATGCGGATGAGCGTCGATTTGCCGGAACCGTTCGGGCCGAGGAGGCCGAAGATTTCGCCGCGCGGAACCTGCAGGGTGATTTTGTCGAGCGCGCGAAACGTCCCGAAGTCTTTCGACACGCCCTGGACGTCGATGCCGAGGTCGTCGCTCAATCGGCGCGGCCCTTCACGCCGAGGTCGACGGAAGCGGCCATGCCGGCTTTGAGTTTCGCATTCGGATCGACGAGCACTTTGACGCCGAAAACCTGCTCGGCGCGTTGCGCGCGCGTCTGCACGTTGCGCGGCGTGTACTCGCCCTGGCTGCTGACGGAGGCGATGTGCCCGGCGAAGGTTTCGTTCGGATAGGTGTCGATGTGGACGCGCACCGGCTGGCCGACGGCGATCAATCCCAGCTCCGTTTCGGGAACGTAGACGCGCACCCAGAGCTGGCTCGACTCGAGGATTTCGGCGACGGTCTGATTCGGCGCGACGATGTCGCCAACACGCAATCCGAACGACTGGACGACGCCGTTGACCGTCGAGACGACGTTGGTCTCCTCGCGCTGCTTCATCAGCGTTTCGAGTTTCCGCTGCTGCGCTTCGACGTCGGCGCGCGCGGCGTCGATGTCTTCCTTGCGCGTTCCTTTCTGCAGGATGCGCAGATCCTCCGCCGAGGTTTTCGCCTTCGTCGCGGCCTCCTCGGCCAACTCTTTGGCGACGATGCCGTATTTGAAGAGGTACTGCTGCCGCCGGCGCTCGATTTCGTCATTGGTAGCGATTGCGATTGCTTTCGCGATTTCCTCCTGCCGCGGGCCAGCGATCGCCTTCGCGAGCGCAGCCTGCGCGGAGGCGATCGCGGCGCGCTGTTCGCTGATCTGGCGGTCGATGGTCTCGGTCTCGAGCGTCACCAGCAGTTGGCCGATGACGACGTGCATCCCTTCATCGATCAGCGTCTTGGTCACGCGCCCGCCAACGAGCGATCCGACGTTGACGGTCCGCGCCTCGAGCGTTCCGCTGAGGATGACTTCCTGCGGCCGGCGCGTGCTGCGGTAGTAGAGGAACGCCGCGATTGCGGCGATGGCGATGACGATCGGGATGACGACGATTCGTACGCGCGGCGATGCCATGAGAACGCTCTACGCGCGGAGAGCGCGGAGAAAACATCCTCCGCGTCTCCGCGTGACAACCTTTAGAACGTTACTTTAGCCGCGAATTGCAGAATGCGCGGGCCGAAGGAGCTGGTCGGGAGGCCGAACGGCGTCGCGGCATCCTGGAGCGTGAGCTTCGACGGCACGCCGGCGGTGCTCGTGACGGCGTAGTACGTGTTGCGGACGCCGTTCACGTTGCTGCGGTTCAGCAGGTTGAACGCTTCGGCGATGAGCTGGACGCGCGCGCCGGCGAAGAGGCCGATTTCCTTCGTCACGCGCGGATCGACCGAGAACTGGCTCGGCAGGCGGAACGAATTGCGCGCGAAGCCGGGCGCGCGGTCGTTGCGCGCGTTGCCGTCGTTGTTGAGGTCCGTGCTGGCGACGGCGGAGTACGGCTGGCCGGTCTGCCAGCTTGCGATGCCGCTGATCGTCCAGCCGCCGAAGATCGCGCGGCTGAATCCGCCCATGTGCTGCGAATACGAGTCGAGGCTCCAGACGCCGCTGAGGACGACGCGGTTCGGAACATCGTTGTCGCCGGGCGCCCAGTCGCCGTGCAGGTTGAGCGGGTCCTGCGCGAATTTCGCGTCATCGGTGCCCGGCACGACGGCGGTGGCGTCGGGCTTGTCGTCGCGCACCTTCGAGTACGTGTAGGCGAGGCGCATCTGCCAGTTGTTGGAGAAGCGCTTCTGCAGGTCGACCGTCAGCCCGTTGTATTGCGAGCTCGCGCTCGACTGGAACTGCAGGATGCGCGCGAAGTTCGTGAACGGACGGCCGGTGTAGCGCGTGAAGCTGGCATTGCCGAGCGACGCGCCGGTCGCGGCGCTGACGATCGGCACGGTGACGGTGGTCGGACTCGAAACGTTGATGTCGATCGTGCGCGGAAGATCGGAACCCTTCACGTACTGGTAGGTCACGGAGACGGCGAGGTCGTTCGTCAGACCGCGCTCGATGCCGAGGCTACCCTGCTGCACTTTCGGATTCTGGAAGTTCGGATCGAAGGCGAAGATGGTCGGCTTCGGCAGCGTGACGCCGGTCGGAATCGATGTGTAGATGGCCGGATACGTCGGAATGAGCGCGCCGCTGAAGCTCAGCGTCTGCACGTTGATGCCGTTGTTCGAGTGCGCGGTGCCGATCATGATGGCCGGCGTGCGGCCGTAGAAGATTCCGTAGCCGCCGCGGACGACGGTGCGGCTGGCGGTGTTCGGCGTCCACGCAAACCCTAGCCTCGGCGCGATGTTGTTGTGATCCTCCGGCACCTCGGCAGTGTTGATGCCGGCCGCGGCGAGCTGCGCGTCGGGATTGCGCACGGACGGCTGCGCGATCTTCTGGAAGTCGTAGCGAAGACCAGCGTTAATCGTGAGCTGCGGATTGAACTGCCATTCGTCGTGCACGAACGCGGCGTATTCGGTCATGTTCGGATGGGTGATCGGTCCGCTCGTATTCGGGCCGGCGAACGCCTGCAGATAGCTCGAGGCCTTGCCGTTCTGAAAATCGGCCAGGCTGGCGAAGCTGTACGAGCCGAAAAAGTTGCCGGGGAAGTAGTTGAGGATCTTGTCCTGATTGACGTCGAATCCGACTTTGACGGCGTGGCGGCCGATGACGTCGGTCAGCGTGTCGGCGATCTGGTGGCGCTTGATCGTCGTCTCGCGCGGGCTGAACGTGTTGCGGCCGATGTTGATGACGCGGATCGTGTTCTGGTTGATCTGCGCTTCCGGATCGGAGCTGTTCGCTTTTCCGGGCTCGCTGTCTTTCGCGTACTGGCCGCGAATTTCGTTGAAGAGCGAGTTGCTGATGATCGTCGAATTCGAAAGAGAGAACGTGTCGGTCTGCACGAGCGAGTCGCCGGTGTGTCCGAGCGCGTTCTGGTTGTTGCCGTTTTCGAAATTGCCGCCGGTGAATTTCTGGCGGTTGTAGCGCAGCGAAAGATGATCGTTCGCGAGCAGCTCGTGATCGGTCTTGAGCAGGAAGACGTCCTGGTTCTGCGTCTTCTGATACGTGCCTGCCTGCGCCAGGACTTTCTGATAGCCGGCCTGCGATGCCGCATCGGCCGGCACCTGCGACGCCGCGACGCCGAGCAGGATGGGGTTGTCGATGGAGTTGCGCTGCGCGTCGTAGTTGGCGAAGAAGAAGTGCTTCTCCTGGACGATCGGCCCGCCGAGGGAGAAGCCGTACTGGTCGAAGTGATACGGCCCCTTCACGCGCGGCGGCGTCTGGATCGTGTTGATGTAATCGTTGGCGTTGTAGCGGCGGTCGCGCAGGAAGTCGAACGCGGTGCCGTGAAATTCGTTCGTGCCCGACTTGGTGACGACGTTGATCACGGCACCGCCGGCGCGGCCGTACTCGGCCGAGTAGGCGTTCGTGTTGACCTGGAACTCCTTCACCGCGTCCTGCGAAAACTGGTACGGCGCGCGGCCGGAGCCGGTGCGGCCGAGAGCCTGGCCGAAGAAGGTGTTGTCGTTGTTCGCGCCGTCGATGACGAGCGAGTTGAGCGTGCCGCGCTGGCCGGCGAAGCTGATGTCGCCGAGCCGGACGTCGCGGACGACGCCGGGCGTGGTCAGCACGAAGTCGATGAAGTTACGGCCGTTCGTCGGCAGATTCTCGATCGCTTTCTCACCGACCACCGAGCTGACTTCGGACTTGGTCGTATCGACCAGCGGCGCGGCCGCGGTGACGGTGACGCTTTCCGAGACGCCCTGCTTCAGTTTGAAGTTGACCGTCGAGTCGCTGCCGACGTTGACGACGATGCGGTCGTATTTCGTCGGCTGGAATCCCGACAGTTCGCTCGACACCGAGTAGGTGCCGGGCGGCAGCAGCGGGATCTCGAAATGTCCGGCGGAGTTCGTCACGCTCGTGCGCGACAGGCCGGTGGCGGTGTTGACCGCGGTGATGGTGACGCCCGGCAGAAACGCGCCGCTGTCGTCGGTCGCGGCCCCGGAGATGGAACCGTTACTGCTCTGCGCAAATGCGGAAAACGAGACGATTGCGATGAGCAGAGCTATCGCAAACAGGAAGCGAATATGCTTCGACTGGCTCATGGGCACTCCTTGCATGAGGGTTAATTTGAACTGCATTAAGGACGAATTCGGCCGAGGATAACAGAGGTTTCCAGCGATGGCGATTGCATCCGTAAATCCGGCCACTGGCGAGACGATCCGGACGTTTGAAGCGCTCGACGATGCCGCGATCGACGCGGCGTTAGCGCGCTCCGTGAGTGCTTTCCGCGTCAATCGTTCGCGCAGTTTCGGCGAACGCGCATCGCGCATGCGGCGCGCGGCGGAGATCCTCGCAGAACGTCAGAAGGAGCTGGGACGGCTCATGACCTCGGAGATGGGGAAGCCGGTCAAAGCCGCTATCGCCGAGGCCGTGAAGTGCGCGACGAACTGCCGCTATTACGCCGAACACGCGGAGTCGTTTCTCGCCGACGAGCCGGTCAAGACCGACGCGAAGGAGACGTTCATCCGCTACGAGCCGATGGGAACGATCCTGGCGGTGATGCCGTGGAACTTCCCGTTCTGGCAGGTCTTCCGTTTCGCCGCGCCGGCGCTGATGGCGGGAAATGTGGCGGTGCTCAAACACGCCTCGAACGTGCCGCAGTGCGCGCTGGCGATCGAGGAAATCTTCCGCGATGCCGGTTTCACAGACTACGAGTTTCAGACGCTGTTGATCGGATCCGATCAGGTCGAGCGCGTGATCGCCGACGAGCGCATCAAAGCCGTGACGCTGACCGGAAGCGAGCCGGCGGGCGCGAGCGTGGCCTCGATCGCGGCGAAGCACATCAAGAAGGCGGTGCTGGAGCTCGGCGGCAGCGATCCATTCATCGTGATGCCGTCCGCGAATCTAGCCGAGGCCGTTTCCACGGCGGTGAAAGCGCGCATCGTCAATAACGGCCAGTCCTGCATCGCCGCGAAACGCTTCATCGTGCACGAGTCGATCGCGGACGATTTCGAAAAGCGTTTCGTGGCGGCGATGGAGGCGTTGAAAGTCGGCGATCCACTCGACGAATCGAACGACGTCGGTCCGCTGGCTACGCCGCAGATCGCCGACGACATCGAGAAGCAGGTTCACGATTCCGTCGCCGCCGGCGCGACGCTTCTTACGGGTGGAAAACGCAACGGCAACTACTACGCGCCGACGGTTCTGGCGCGCATCCCATCTTCTGCGCCTGCCGCTCATGAGGAGACATTCGGTCCTGTCGCGTCGATCTTCCGCGTTTCCGACATTTCCTCGGCCATCACGATAGCCAACGATTCCCCCTTCGGCCTCGGCGCCTCCGTCTGGACGAACGACCGCGCGGAAATGGACCGCTTCATCGACGGCATCGAAACCGGCCAGGTCTTCATCAACGCCATGGTGGCCTCGGATCCGCGCGTCCCCTTCGGCGGCACCAAACACTCAGGCTTCGGGAGAGAGCTCGGCGTCTACGGAATCCGCGAGTTCGTGAACGTGAAAACGGTGTGGATTGCAAAGTCGCCGCAGGCGACGGCGACGGAGTGACGAGAAGCTAGCGCCCGCTTTGAGTGCGTCTCATTTGCGGCGTGTGAAAGAGGGTAATGCAACGCAGCGTTGCTGCCACACTTGCAGCTTCGCATTATAGAATC
>Ga0068854_100001159_pt1 | contig 15838 bp, 14 predicted proteins | sample KBSCornC42_FD_66590 | JGI IMG/M metagenome (GOLD analysis project Ga0068854, IMG submission 66590) | Corn rhizosphere microbial communities from Kellogg Biological Station, Michigan, USA - KBS Corn C4-2 | ecosystem: Host-associated > Plants > Roots > Rhizosphere > Soil ... | reverse complement strand
AACCGTCACCCCACCGGCGCGGGCGCTCGACTTGCCAGTCGTAATCGGCCGCCGCAGCGTTTGTGGATCCCCATCGGAACGCTGGGCATTCTTTCGCGTCCCGATTCGCTGGGCCGAGCGCCAGGCGCGGCTAGTCACCGGTAATTCCGAAGCCGTGCTCGAGGAGGCGGTTCGCCGCGGGGTCCCGCGTGAGCGGCTCCGCCTCGTCCGCAACGGCCACCCGCCGGTCGAGCCACTTCCAGCTCCGAACGGGGAGGTCGTGGCACTTGGTTACGTCGCGAACTACCGACCCGAAAAGGGACATATGAGGCTGCTGGCAGCACTCGAGATGGTGGAAGCAAGGACTCCCTGGCGGATCGATCTCGCGGGCTCAGGTCCATTGCACGAGCAGGTTCTGGCCGAAATTGCCGCGCGCGGCTTGGGCGAGCGCGTGAGCGCCGGGGGGCCGATCGCCGACGTGCGCGCGTTCTGGGTCGAGCATGACGTCGCCCTGCTCCTCTCCGACAACGAGGGCAGCCCCAACGCACTGATCGAGGCCGCTCTTGCGGGGCGGCCTCTGGTCGGCACCGACGGCGGCGGCACCCGGGAGATCGTCCCCCCCGCGGGCGGCTTCCTCGTCTCCCGCGAGCCGCGAGAGATCGCCACCGCGCTAGAGCAGTTGATCGACGACGAGAAGCTGCGGCTGCGCCTCGGGGAGGGCGCACGGCGTCACGCGCTCGCCCACCACGACCTCGAGCGATCGGTCGACGATCATCTCGCGGTCGTCGCCGAGGCGCTCGGAGCGTCGCTCAGGAGCGATTGAGATCGAGACTTTGAAGAAAGAGGTCCTGGCGCTGCGAGGCCGCAGCGCCAGCCCGCCTCGCAGCCGGCGAGACCTGGTCGATACTGGTTGGCAGCACCCCGTTCTGGGCGAGTTCGACGCGGTTCTCGGCGAACTGATTCAGCTCGGCGTCGAGCCGAGAGTCGAAGACGATCTGCCAGTTCCCCCCAATTTTCTCCCAGGTCACCGCGGCACGTTCCAGCGTGCCGTCGCTGAGTCGCAGGGTGTACTTGACCGTCGTCAGGCCTCCCTTGTCAACAACTTCGGCGATCTCGGGCTTGAGGGCCGGATAACTGGGCGCGTTGACCTTCTTCGCACCCACAATGGCGGCGGTTCCAACCGCGTCCCGAAAGGAGGGGGCGTAATAGGAAGCCGCTTCAGCCCATGCCTGGTACTGGAGGGAGGACCAGTATTCGAGGAAGGCCTTTTCGGCGCTCCCGTCGGGGTACCCGTTGACTTCGGACCGCTTGACGATGTTGCTGGGTGGGGTCGACGCCGAGGGCCCTTCGGCACTGTTGCCGCAGGCGGAAATACTGACGGCGCCCAGCAGCACAGCCGCCAGCACGGCGGCAAACCGCAACGCGGCGAGGCGCGAACTGCCCCTGAACGCCCTGCCGATTCGCACACCGCGAGTATATGTTCATAGGCTTGCTGAGGGTGCGAACCTGGTGAGAAAGCTTGCGAGCAAATGGCGCTCGACGAAGGCCGCGGCCTTCGTTCGGGAGTTCAACGGCACCCCAGCGCTCGAGGGGGACTGGCGAGAGCGCTTTCCCCCGCGGCTTCGGTCGACGCTAATACTCACCCTGGCGGCCGTAACGCTTGTCGCGATCGCTGTACGAGTGCCGCTCCTCGGCACCTCCTTCAGAGCACCCGACAGCGGCTATTACCTCGCCATCGGAGAACAGATCTTCCACGGGGGCGGGTACGCGAGCGACCTTCGGCCCCCCGGCTACTCGACCCTGCTCGCCATCTTCGGACTCTTCGGAGCCAATTCCGCCAACGCCGCGGTCGTGCTCCAGAACTTGATCGGCATGATGCTGCCCGCCGGCGTCCTGCTCGTCGGCTGGCGGTTCTTCAACCCCTTCGTCGGTGTTACCGCCGGCTTCCTCGCCGCCGCTTCACCGCTGATGATCGCGATCGAGCAGTTCGTGCTGACCGATTACCTGTTTAGTGTCGCCCTCTTCATCGCCGTCGCAATACTCGCCGAGGCGGTGCTGAGGATCCACGCCGGTTGGAACGCTTGGGCTCTGCTGGTCGCCGCCGGAGCGATGTTCGGCCTCGCCACCCTGTTTCGGGCCAACGGAATATATGGGCTGATCGCGATCCCCATTGCACTGCTGGTCGCCGGGCCGCGCTGGAGGCCCGTCCTCCGCGCCTCTGCCATCGCGGTTGCCGCGTTGGTCGTCGTGATCGCTCCCTGGTGTATCCACAACATGGTTCGCTTCGACGATCCCAACGTCGCCAGCGAGGGGGGACTCTCCCTCTACAGCCGGGCAATCAGCTATGACCAGGTCCCCCCTTCGGCCGATACCGCTAGCGGCAGGCTCGCGCTTGGTATCTACAACACGGCGGACGCGAACAAGGAAGAAGCGGTCGTCGGTACGACGGCTTACGTCTACAACGCGCTCGTGGAAGAGTCCGGACAAGACCCGATCGAAGCCGCCAACACGATGGGATCTCTGGCGACGGGCGCGATCCTCGACCGGCCTGGAACCTACCTTCGTGACTCTCTCCAGATTCTCGGTCGCTACCAAGGGGCCTACTACCCCCGCACCCTGACCGGGAGAGACGGCAAAGATCAGATCTCTCTCGCGACCGACTACCTCCAGGCGCTCGATCCGACCAGGGAGGAACTGCCCGACTCAGCATTCATCCAAGGGCCCTGGCGAGTCGCCCAGGCGATCACGCAACTTCTGTTCGTCTTCAGCCTCGGCGGGGTGCTGTTGCTCGTTTTGCCCTTTCTCGGGAACCGGCGCAGCCGGCTGGCCGCCAGCACATTCCTCACGGTTGGCCTCCTGGGGGTCGTCGGCGTGGCCCTGACCGCTCGTTTCGAGCTCCGCCACGGGATCGTTTTCGCCCCGCTGATTTGGATCCTGGCGCCCGCCGCGGTCTCGGTGGTGGCGCAGTTCCTGCTTGCGATCCCACGCCGCCTGCCGCGGCCTCGGATGAGGCATGCAACGACCTGAGCGTCCTTCGGTGCCGTGGTGAAAAAACGCACGGAGTTCGCGCGAACCCGCGTCGGCTTGACCGCCGCGGCCTTCTTCGCGCCCTTCTCGGCGACCCACTTGGTCTCGTCGCTAACGGTTGGCCGGTTGATGGTGCTCCTCTTCGCGGCGCTGCTCGGGGCCGACCTGCTTCGCGAGAGGCCGCGCGATTTCCGGCCGGACTTGCCAACGTCGATGCTGGTCGTCGGCTATGTGGGCCTTTGCGGCTGGGCCCTGGTGAGCACCCAGACCACGGGCTGCAACTGCGAAGGAAAAGCCGGAGGACTTTTCGAGCTCAGCGCAATCGGCCTGCTGGCCGTTGTCGCGATCGGGTTCGAGCCGCGGTTGCGCGACAGAGCACTGCTTGCCTCCCTCACCGGTCTGACCCTGGCCGCCGGGCTGGCGCTGGCGGGAGTCGGCTCGATCAACTCGGCCACGGTCGACCTGACGGACACCGGCGGACGCCTCTCCGGTACCTACGGCAACGCGAACGAACTGGGATTGGCAGCCGCGCTTGGAATCCCCGTCGCGCTCGCCTATCTCTCCGTCGCCGGGCCGCGGATGCGATTGCCGCTGGCCGCCTCCACCGCGGTCTTGATCGGCGCGCTCGCGTTTACCTACTCGCGGGGGGGGATCATCGCCGCCGGCGTCGGCGTCCTCGCCCTGGCGCTGTGGAACGCGAGGGGATCACGAAGGCACATCGTCCTCATCCTGGGCATTGCCGCGCTTGTCACCGCGGCCGGCGCCGGCCTCTATTCGGTCTTCAAGTCGGAGCGAGAAAGCGCGAGCTTCGCCTCCGTCGCGCCCGGCCTCGAACCTCTGAGCCAGCGCGATGTCAGCGGCTGGGACGCGCGCGCGCTGGGCCCAATCCCGGCGGGACCCTCAATGCTCGCCAATGGCGCGGGTGGAATCGTGGTGCGGAGCAGTGGTGGCGAGGGCGTGAGCTTCCGCTGGGGCGAAGCGGAGGCCGGAGACACATACCTTCTTCAATTCGAGGCCAGGGCGCGGCGGCCGGGAACACGGCTGGAGTACGCGCTCGGCGACCGGGTGGCGGGCGGCGGGGTGCGCCGCAGCGCCCTGCTGGATCGCCACTGGCAAAAGCTGTCGTTGCGCTGGCGCCCACGCGTAGACGCGCCCCACGCCTCTTTTTTCCTCTGGCTGCCGAACAGCGCCGGAAGCTTTGCCCTCACCGCCGCGCGTGTGATCGAAAGCGAAGGCGATGCGGTGCTGGGAGCCGTGGTCGCTTCGGCGAGGCTGCGGGGCTCGGTCTACGCCCACCTCAGCTCAGACGGACCTCAGCTCGAACAGCGATATGTCGAATCGCGGCTCGACGCGGCACGGCTGGCGCTGCGCGCATTCGGCTCGGCGCCGATCCTGGGAATCGGCTGGAGCACCTTCCCGGAATATTCCTCCGAACGCGCCGACTACGGTCGGCTGGCTGCCCACGATCAATATCTGCTGGTGGCGGCGGAGCTCGGACTGTTCGGCTTGGCGTTCCTGGGCCTGCTGGTGGCAGCTCCGATAGTTGCGGCCCGTAGCGCTCGCCCAGACCATCGCACCGCCGCGGCGGTGGGGTTGCTCGCGACCGCGGCGGCGGGCATGTTCTTCGTCGAACCGCTCTCCAGTCCCCAGGTCTCGATTCCCATCGCTCTGGCGGCGGCTGTGCTCTGCGCGAACCTCCGCCCACCGGCCTTAGAGCGCGAGGACCAGGTCAGCCACCTCTGAGCCCCCGTTGAGCAGCGCCTCTGAGGCGAAATGGTCGCCCCGGCGGCGGAAGATCGTCGCTTTATTGACACCGCTCTCGGTTGTGCGGCAGATGGCCAGAAGGCCGCCATCGCGGAGCCGGTCCCGCAGGTTCCTCAAGATCTCCATCAGCGTGCGCTGATCAAAATAAGCGGGCTGGACGAGGTTTGCGACCCGAATCGCGTCGAAGCGATTCGGGAAGCCGCCGGCCGCCGTAACGTCGTCCTGAACCAGATCGATCTCGGGGCGACGCTCGAGCGCCGGGCTGACCAAGGGGACCGGCCTCCCGACCAGCCCCCAACGCGGTGTCTTCTCCCCGGCGTCGATCCGACGGGCCCTGGCGGCGACCGTGCGCAAGATCGGCACGAGAATTGGCATGGCACGTCCAATCAGACGCCCGCCGGGGTCCATTGGTAGCGACAACGGGCCGATCTCGAGTAGAAGCGGGTCGCGGTTGTCCTCGTCAAAGAGCACGGCGAACCAGCTACCCCAGCTGGTCAGCCAAGCCCGCGGAACGAGATCGCCCGCGACCATCCTGTAGCGAACGCCGTTGGCCTGCAGCTGATCGCTCCACTCGAGCGTCGAGACGCCAGAGGAGATGGCCACGTCCATCAGCGCGAGCTCACGATCTCGCGGCAGGAACCCGAGCAGGCGATCGTTAAGATCGTCGAGCCGGTCGGGGTAGGTCGTCTTCCAGGTGCCGTTGGGAAGGCGGACCTTGCCGAAGAAACGCCGTTCGACCTCCGGGTTCGGAGCGGCGCCCTCCGCGCAGACGGCGAGAGCGAGTGGCATCCGCGTCAGGAGACGACCGAGCGCGGCGCGGGGTCCGCCTCGGCTCGGAGTGACTCAACCGTGCGCATCAGGCCTTCGTTGAAGTCGACAAGGGGCTCGTAGCCGAGCTGCTCTCGGGCGCGGGAGATATCGGCGAGCGAGTGCTTGACATCGCCCTGGCGGGGCTCTTGGTAAGAGGCCTCGACGTCAGTGCCGACGATCGCGCGGATCTCGTCCAGCAACCTGTTGAGGCTGATCCGCTCGCCGCAGGCGATGTTGAAGGTCTGCCCTGCGACCCCTTCCGCCTCGGCCGCCCGCAGGTTCGCATCGACGACGTTGTCGATGTAGGTGAAGTCGCGCGACTGCTCGCCGTCGCCGAAGACCACGGGTGGCTTCCCATCGAAGAGGGCGGTGATGAAACGTGGGATCACCGCGGCGTACTGCGAAAGCGGGTCCTGGCGTGGGCCGAAGACGTTGAAGTAGCGAAGCGCCACCGTCTCCAGCCCATAGACCTCGGAGAAGCTGCGGCAGTAGCCCTCGCTGGCGAGCTTCGCCACCGCATAAGGGGAGATCGGCATCGGCGCGCGGTCCTCCTGCTTGGGCAGGGTCAGGTCGGCACCGTAGATCGAAGAGGAGGAGGCAAAGACGACCCGCCGCACGCCGCTGTCGCGCGAGGCAAGCAGGATGTTGAGCGTGCCGACAACGTTGGCGGCGTTGCTCGTCAGCGGATCTTGGATCGAGCGCGGCACCGAAGGCAGCGCCGCCTGGTGGAAGACGACCTCACATCCCTGGACCGCGTTGTGGGCGCGCTCGTAGCTCTGCATGTCGCCCTCGATCAGGTCGAAGTCACCCTCGTAGGCAGCGAGGTTCGAGCGGTTGCCGGTGGAGAAGTTGTCGAGGACGCGAACCTCGTGACCTTCGCCGATCAGGCGCGAGGCAATGTGGGAGCCAATGAACCCGGCACCGCCGGTGATGAGAGCCTTCATCGCTCGATCACGGCCCGCAGCCTAACCATTCTTGAACGCGTAGTAGGCCGGCTTCTTCGCGCCTTTATAGGTCAGCAGGCCACGATTGACCTCGGTCCCCGAGCCGTCGGGGGCTTCGTCTTCGAGCTCGAACCAGCCGAAGGTGTAGATGCGCTTCCAGCTGCGGGTGATCTTGAGCGCGGCGGTTACCCAGTTCGCCGCGGTCTTCTTCGAGACCCAGTAATTGAACTCCCAGTTTTTGTGGTCGGTGGGGACGAAGTACTCGGAGATGAAGATCGGCAGCTTGCCCTTGTTGCGGCCGGCGCGGGAGAGGTAGCGATCGACGTATTCGACGATCACGTCGAGGTCGCAGAAGTCGGCGACGCCGTTGCCGGGCTGCAACAGGTCTTTGCTCAGATCTGGGCGGCGGAAGCCAAAGGGGTTCTGCCCGTACATATCCATTCGCGGCGGCTTTCCGTTGGGCAGTCGCAGCGCCTTGATGTAGGCGAGGGGACGGATGTCGCCGCCGCTGTAGGTGTTGCCGCCGATCACGATGTTTTCGGGATTCACCTGCTTGAGCGAGACGTAGGAGTCGTCGAGGATCTGCGCGTACAGTTCCGGTCCGCGCTGCTGCGCCCGGGTGAGTTTTTCGCCGAAGACGTGCTTGGGCAACGGCATGAAGTTCGGGCGCCGGGACGGCTCGCCCCAGATCTGCCAGTAATGGACCGCGGGCCAGCGCTTGGAGGCAGCGGCGACGAAGTCCGCGTAGTCCTGCGGGTTGGTGGGCGCGAACGGCCAGGGATGGCCCCCGTTGGCCCAGCCCGGCGCCCCGGAGACCTCCAGCACCACCTGCATGCCGTGCGCTTGTGCGTTGGTGATCGCTTCGTCGACCGCGGGCGTCCACTGGTAAGCAGGATCGGAGGGATTGGTCGGTTCGGCGGGCTTTGTCGGCGCAATCAGCGACCAGTTGATCGTGAACTCGTAGAGCCCGGCCCCCAGATCAGCGTAGGTGTTGAAGGCGGCGGCGTCGGTCGGTCCCCAGATCAGCTTGTGAGTCGAAACCGCGGCGTTCGCACGGGGCGGCAGCGCTCCCAAGCCGAGCAAGGCAAGCAGCGCGAACGCGCTCAGTAGTACCGCCAGACGCCCCCGCGGCGCCCTCCCCTGCTCTAAAGTCATGCTGCTCAAACCCCTTTCCATGGCTTTCGACTCGCACAGCCCCTTTCGCTCCAGGCGCCCGACGAGCTTGGCGATGCTACTGGCCGGTGCCGTCGCCCTTGTTCTCCTCGCGACCGCGCCGCATGCCCTTGCCAAGGTGCACTTCGACCCCGAAAGCCCGGCCGGCAAAGAGTACGCGCTGCCGCTTGACCAGGCGCGCGACGAAGCGGCCGGCGCGGGCAAGTCAGACGGGCCCGCGGGTAAAAAGGCCCAGCTCTTTGGCGAAGGGATATCGAAGCAAGGGTCCAACGCAGCCCCCGGCTCAAGCGCTGGCAACGGCGGCACGCAAGACAGCAATGTGGGGGGTGCTGGCGACGGGGGAGACAAGCACGGCCCACAGGGCCAAGAACAGCGGCAGCTCAGCGCCTCCGTGGTCGCGGTCTCCTCCAATGATCACAACAGCTACGCGCTTTCGGGCGCGATCTTTTGGGTCGTCGCCATCCTCGCCTCAGGCGCCCTCGTCGGGTTTGCCATCCGCGCCACGCGGCGCACGCGCACCTAATTCCCCCATCTGTCGCCTATTCGGTGGTTTCGATCGAGGCGACGAGCGGGCCGACCAGGCTGCGGGCGGCGGCGATGTCGTAGGCACTGCCGAGAACTGCATAGCCGTCGTCGCCGAGGTTGAAGAAGAAGTCGACCCGCTCGGACGGGTCCGTGCTGGCCGAGAAAGCGATCTCGCTGCCAACCACGCCGCCGAGCACCACGCCGTCGCGGACCGAGTAGACCGTCTCGCCGGCGGAGCGCAACCCAGCGGCGATTTCGCCGGCGCTTTCGCTCGGGTCGGCAGAACTGCCCTGGGACACGTCGACCTTGAGTTCTTCGTCGCCGGCCGGGCTGCTCCAGGTGTTGCCGACGTAGCTGCCGTCGCTGGCCAGGGATTCGTCTTCTTCGTGCACCCAGCCGGCCGGGATCGTGGCGCTGAAGAGATTGCCGTTGAAGCTGTTCGAGGAGCTGCCGACAACGGCGGTTTCTTCAGCTTCGGCTTCGCGTTCTAGTTCTTCTTCCGCCAGCCTTTCTTCTTCCGCGCGTTCTTCCCGTTCTTCTTCCAGGCCGGTTGTCGTCGCTTCCGGCTCCGAGTTGGCGGCGAGCGGCTGCGTGCGCCTCACCACCGTCCTGGAACCATGTTTTCCCCCGGTGAGCAGCAGCGCCGCGGCGACGAGCCCGCCCGCCAGGAGGATCGCCACCAGCACGATGGCGATCGCGGCGAGGGGCGAGCGACGCTGCTTCCCCCGCCCGCCGGCAGGAGGTGGAACCTGGGCGCGAGCGGCGGGGCGTGCCGCCGGGCGCGGGCGCGGGGCCTGCCGGCGCGGCGGCGCGTCAGCTTCGCGCAGGCCGGCGGCGGCGGCACCGGTGGCGACACTGCGCTCAGTCGGCGCCTCGGTGCCGGTGCCCGCCGCCGCCAGCGCGGCGCGGCCGAGGTCGCCGGCGGACCGGAAGCGGCGCTCGGCCGGACGGGAGATTGCCCGGGCGATGACCGGGTCGAGCGGGTGCGAGCCGGCGCCGCGCCACGGCAGCGGCTTGGGGTCCTCGTTCGCCTTGGCCCAGAGCTTGCGCATCTCGTCGCCGGTGAAGGGGACGGAGCCGGAGAGCATCTCGTAGAGGACGCAGCCCAGCGAGTAGATGTCGGTGCGGGCGTCGATCCAGCCGGCGGCCATCTGCTCGGGTGCTACATAGTCAAGCGTGCCGATCCACTGGCCCGTCTTGGTCAGCTGCGTCTGCGCCGCGCCGACTCCCCTGGTCAGCCCGAAGTCGGTGAGGAAGGCCGTGTGCCTGCCGGGGGTGCCGGAGAGGAGGATGTTGGCGGGCTTGACGTCACGGTGGACGAAGCCGGCCGCATGGGCGGCGTCGAGCGCGGCGCCGACTTCGGCGACGATGGCAGCGGCGATCGCTGGGGAGAGCGGCGCGGACTCGATCAGGTGCTCGCGCAGATCGGTGCCCTCGACGTAGCGCATCGCGATGTAGAGGTTTCCGTCGGAGGAGCCGGCCGAGTAAATCGGCACCGCGTTGGGATGCTCGATCGCCGCGGCGCTCCGCGCCTCCGTCTCGAAGCGTTCCTGGAACTCCCGATCATGGTTGAGGTCGGGCGCGATCACCTTCAGCGCGACCTGCCGGCCGAGCCGCTCGTCGCGGGCCAGGTAGACAACGCCCATCCCACCCTGACCGAGGAGGCGAATGATCTCGAAATCCCCGAGGCGCTCGCCGGGGCGAAGTGTCATGACTGGCTCCACGGTAGGCGTGCGACGCCGGCTCATCGCCAGCGAGCGCGCTTATGGTAACGGTGTATAAGCTCGCCACACACTGGTGAACGATCGATGGACCTGAAGCTGCAGAGACTCGAGAACGGGGAACGAATCTACGCCGGGTCAGCGGCGGCGCTCTTCGTGTGCATGTTTTTCGGTTGGTTCAACTTCGGCTTCGACACTGACAACGCCTGGGAATCCCTCCACTTCATCAGTCCGCTCTTGGCGATCGCGATTGCCGCGGCCCTTGGAGCCGCCTTCATGAAGGCGAGCGACAGGAGCGTCGGCGACATCCCCAGCGCCTCGGTCGTCTTCGTCCTCGGCTGCCTTTCCACCCTGCTGATCCTCTTTCGCTTGATCGATCCGGTCTCGCTCTCCGGCGCTGAGGGGTTCCAGGCCAACGGCAGCGTCGAGGCCGGCCTCTTCCTCGGTCTCCTGGCCGCGGCCGGGATCGCCGTCGGCGGCTACCTGGCCACCGGAGGAACCGCTTTGGACCAGCTCAAAGAGCTGCTGCCAAAGCAGCAGCCGGCGCCACCTCCCCCCGTCGGCGCCCCGCCTCTCGGCGCGAGGCCTCCCGCCGCGTCTCAATCTCCGCCGCCGCCTCCTCCTCCTCCGGCTCCGGCTCCGGTCTCGCAGGCCCCCGCCGCCACGGCGTTTTGCGAAGAGTGCGGCGCAAAGCTCGCCGACGGCGACCGGTTTTGCAGCGAGTGCGGTCGCCCGCGGGATTCCTAGCCCGGGCCGAGGGTCCCCAGGATCAGGATGTCGGTGCCGGAGGGCTGCAGCGTCAGCATCAGCTGGCCGTTACCGGGACGCATCAGAACTTCGCCGCGGCCCAGACAGGGACTCGCCTGAGAGTAGGAAAGGACCGTGCTGCCGGTTTCCTCGAGGGAGAGCCGATCTTGGCAGTTCTCCGCTTCGACTTCGAGCACTCCGCCGCGGCCGTCGGATTCCATCTCGAGCGAGACGGTCAGCGGACCGTTGAGGTCCGGTTCTTCGCCGCTGCTGCGGCTGAGTTCGCCGCTCCAGCTCCCCGCCGCTTCGGAGGAGCCGCTCAGCTCGCTCGCCGGGCTCACCTCCCTGGCAAACGCCGAGGGAACGCCGTTCCGGTGCAGTGCCTTGACGATCTCTGCCTCTTCGGATCCGCTCTGCAGCGGACCGGCGAGCAGGACTTGGAAGCCGGGGTAGAGCTCCTCGGCCCCGTCGGAGGAGATGACCTGCACGTCGATTCCCTGGCCGGCAAGCCGCCGCCGCTCAGCTTCCGCGTGGGGAACGGTCTTGAAGGAGCCGGCTTGGACATAGCGGCCGGCTTCCGGCGCGCCGGCGCTCGCCTGCGCTTCGGCGCCTTCCGTGCTCACGTCGGTGGCGCCTTCCGCTTCGCTCGAGCCGGTCTTGGCGGAGTCGACCAGCACCGTGGTGCTGGAGCCGCTGCCGCTGCTGGCGAGCAGGATCGCCACTGCCGCGCCGGCGCCGATCAAGACGATCGCCGCCGCGACCCAGAGTGCGGCGCGGCCGTGCCCGCCGCCGGCGGGCGGAACAGAGCGAACTACCGTGGGCTCAGGGGCGGGGGCCGGCGGCTCCTCGTACCTGGTCCCGCAGGCGCGACAGAAGGCCGCGCCGGCGGCCAGCGGTTGCCCGCAATTGGCGCAGTGTCGCACCGCTCCCCGCGTCACTCTGTAACCGTTCCGCTGCTTCTCATCGAGGATGGGTGGCCACGGCGGGCCGCGACGCGAGCGAGGAGAACGTCGCCAAGCCGGCGCCGATCACCATCGCGCAGGCCCCCACCAGCGGCAGCGGTACGTAGCCGGTGCCGATGTGAGTTACGCCGAGGTCGGTGAAGAACACATAGGCGAAGTAGAACGGCTCGGGAAAGATCGTGACGTGAAAGGTCTGCGGGAACGACCAGACGACGGCGGCGATCAGAGTCGGCGTGCCGGCGGCGAGCAGCCATACTCCGCGCGCCATGCGGTTGCTGCCGGGGCGGGCGAGGACGAGCACGCCGATCGCGACCGCGACGAGGCCGGAGGCGACGGCCAGCGCGTCGCCGATTCGCACCGATTCGCCGTAGTTGACGCCGAAGTCATGGTGAAGCGGCAGGTAGATGGTCGCGTAGAGCGCGATGAAGCACATCCCCGCCCCGCCGACGATCGCCAGCACCGCCGCGATCACGTCGAGGGGTGGTGGGGAACCGGTGGCGGCGCGAGCGTAAGCGGGTGGTGGCGCATAAGCCGGCGAGGGCGGCGGCGGTTCGCGCGGTGGCGGCGAGACTTCCTGGGGGCTGCCACAGGCAGGACAGAACTTGGCCGTCTCGCGAAGGCCGGCGCCGCAGGCACCGCAATAGACGGCGGACATCGCTCAGGCCGTGGCCTGGGGCTCGCCACAGGCGGAGCAGAAACGAGCCGTTGCCGATATTCCATTGCCGCAGGAGCCGCAGAAGACCTGCTGCGGAGCGATTGTGGTGACGGCCTCCGAATCGACCTCCTCGTCGGCCTCTGACTCCTCGGCCTCCGACTCGTCGGCGTCCCGCGGCGCATCCGATGCGCCCGTGGGGGCCTCTTCGATCTGGGCGGCTGCGGGGGGCTCGGGGGCTGGGGTGGGGTCAGCCTGCGCCGTTTGCGCGGCGTACTGCGCCGTCCAGCCCATCCCGTCGTAGTAGCGAAGCCGCTCACCTCCCTCGGGATCGGGATACCACCCCGCCGCGGCACCCTGCGCCGCCCCCACCGCCTGGTGACTGGCCACTCCCTGCAGCCGCTTGTTGTGTGAGCTGGCGGCTATGCCCGCCCAGATTGCGCAGATTGGGCCGACGATGATCAGGCCCAGGCCGAGGGTGAAGATGGCGATGAGGAAGCTGACCCCGAGCATGATCAGCGCGCCCGGCACGGTTACGTAGAGCAGGCCCAGCGGCCCGAAGAAGAGACCCAGCACCACAGCGCCGATAACACTCTTCTCGGACCCCACCTGGATCACGGTCGTCTGCTGCACCGCAACCGGTCGCATCTCACCACCATTGAAACCGCCCTGCGGCGGCCCTGACATGTTCACCTTCTCGAACCTCCCGCTCGATGAACTGCTCGCTTGCTCACACTATTCGTTGTCAGGCGTGCTTTCCCACACTGAACGCATCACAGCTTCGAGCGCTTCCGGGGCGGTGGTGCTTCCGGGATCGTCGCGCGAAGGCTGCGCGTCGGTGTGGAACATCACCGCGAGGGAGAGGTGATCCCCGCCCCGGAGCGGCACGACGGCAATCTGGCCGGCGAGGAAGTTGCCGTTGAGGCTGCCGCCCCAGCCGGCCTTGTAAGCGGGGTCCGCGCCAGCGAAGACGGTACCGGCGCCCCAGTCGAGTGGCGCCGTGAGTTCGCCCGGCTTGCTCTCGCGGCTGGGCAGCTTCGGCGCCCGCATCAGCGTCAGCACCCGGGTCGAGATCGCCCGCCCGTAGCGGTCGACGGCGAGGGCGTGGGCGAGGCGCACGGCGTCGGTGACCCGCCACTGCGAGGTCCCGAGCAGCAGCGCTTCACCCAGCGGTTCGGGGATTTCGGTCTGTTCGCGCAGGAACGGTACGCAGAGCGGTTCGGGCGCTTCGACCTGGGTGCCGGGAGTTGCCCGCCCGCCCGCCAGGGCGAAGACTTCGGCGAAATCGGCGCGGGCCGGGGCGATGCCGCGGGCAGCACGCTGCAGTTCCAAAACGACGCGGCGCTGGCGGCAGTTCTCTGAGCGGGTCAGGGCGCCTTCGAGCGCGCTCGCCAACTCGGGCGAGGGTATTTCCCCGGGCTCCTTCCCCCAGCCGAGCAGGCGCAGCAGAGCGATCATCGTCGCCACCTTGCTCATGCTCCACATCCGCATCGGGCGCTCCGCGCCGTCGCTCTCGCTGGTGGCGACGAGCGGGCTGGAGGAGGAATCGAGCATCGCTGCCGCCTCGACCTGGCCCCCGAGCGCGGCGGCCCGACCGACACCGCGGCGGAGGGCCGCGGCCAACTTGCGTTCCTCCACCGTGGGGCCTTCCTCCCGCACATCGGCGGTGGGGCTACTTGGATTCGCCTCGCCCCTGGAAGGACTGGCCGAAGAGCCGGAGCCGACGTGAAAGCCGACGTAGGCGGCCAGGGCGAGAACCGCTGCGTAGGCGCTGAAGAGGGCTATGCGCCGAACGGTCACCGCTGCTCAGCAATCGGCGCCGAGTAGCTCGCTGCTGCGCGACTGCCACTCGCGACGACGGTCGGCGGTGGTCGAGTACCCGGGGTCATAGGTCCACAGGCCCCGTTCGTACTTGACCCAGGTGAGACCCGACCATTCACTGCAGCGCGATTGCGGCGCCGACCATCCCATGCCGGTCACCATCACCCTGACCACACCTTCGTTTTCCAGCGAATCGATCCGAGCCCGCAGCCCGCCCGGCGCGAGATAGCCGGAGAGGCTCGCCTGCGCCTGCTTCCACTTCGGATACCCGTATTCGCTCAGGTCCTGCCGGCGCTTGCGCGCCGAAAGCAGCGACCACGCCGGCTGGAATTCACCGTTGACCACGTCCTCGTGGTAAGCGAGTAGGAGGGATTTGATTTCTTCCTCCATTTCCAGCCTGCTCTCTTCAGGGAATTCGGATTCTTCTTCTGAGCCTTCTTCGGCGGCTTCCCCGTCGGTCGTCGCAGCGGAGCCGGGGTTGCGGCTGGCGGCCACCGTGGTCGACGAGGAACCGCCGCCGCCGGAGAGGACGATCGCCGCGGCTGCCCCTGCTCCCAGCAGCAGGATCGCAGCGGCGATCGAGGCCGGCAGCCGCCAGGAACGATGTGGCGCCTCCGGCTCAACCGGCGGCGGGGGCACGGGTGTTTGGGCGGCGGGCGCGGCGGGCCTGATCACGGTCGGCTTCGTCTCCCGCGGCGGCGCCGGCTCCGCCGCTGGGGCTCCGCAGGCGCGGCAGAAGGCGGCCCCGGGCACGAGAGGTGCCTCGCAGGCGTGGCAGGTGGGCTCCTTGTAGCGAGTCCCACAAGCGCGACAGAAGGAAGCTCCCGGCGCCAGGGCCTCCCCGCAGGCAGCGCAGGTCCGTTCGTCATTCGGAGTCATCTGGTCCCCCGCAAGGCGCCTAGCTAATCATTTTCCAAGCAAGGATGTGAAGCACTCAGACCTCTTATCGGTAGGGTGAGCGCGCTCCGATGCCCAGCCAGGTTTTTTGCATCAGCTGTGGATCGCCGATCCAGGCCGATTGGCGGTTTTGCGAGTCCTGCGGCGCAAGCCAGGAGGTGGCCGAGGCCCCGGCCCCCCGGGCCCCGGCCCCCCGGGCGGCGGCTCCCTTGCAGGCCCACGCGATCGAGGTCGAGGCGGGCGCCAAGACGCTCCTGCAGCCGACCACCCTGCGGCTCGAGCAGGGTGAGCTGGTCGCCATCATTGGACCCTCAGGATCCGGCAAGAGCACCCTACTGAAGGCGCTCGGAGGCATTCGCCCGACCAGCGCCGGCACCGTCCTGATGCGCGGTGACGACATTGGCCTGCGCCAGGCCGATGTCGGCTACGTACCCCAGGACAACACCCTGCACCACCGGCTGAGCATCCACGAGGCGCTCTCCTTTGCCGCCCAGCTGCGACTGCCGGAAGGGCACAGCAAGGAAGCGCGCGAGGCGGCGATCGCCAGCGTGCTCGAACAGGTTGAACTCGACGACATCGCCGAGCGGCGCATCGGCAACCTCTCGGGAGGACAGCGCAAGCGGGCGGCTGTCGCGCTGGAGCTGATCAGCGAGCCCGAGCTGCTGCTGCTTGACGAGCCCACCACCGGCCTCGACCCCGGCCTCGAGCGGCGCTTGATGGAGCTGAGCCGCGAGCTCGCCGACAAGGGTCACGCCGTCTTGCTCGTCACCCACGCGACCCAGAGCCTCGATCTCTGCGACCGGGTCGCGATCATGG
>Ga0068854_100001146_pt1 | contig 15933 bp, 13 predicted proteins | sample KBSCornC42_FD_66590 | JGI IMG/M metagenome (GOLD analysis project Ga0068854, IMG submission 66590) | Corn rhizosphere microbial communities from Kellogg Biological Station, Michigan, USA - KBS Corn C4-2 | ecosystem: Host-associated > Plants > Roots > Rhizosphere > Soil ... | reverse complement strand
TGCTCCAGAAGCTTCCGGATCTGCTCGCGCGCGACCGCGACATCTGGCATTTCCGAATCCGAGCCGCGCATCAGCGCCTCGCGATAATCGTCGAGCACGGCAACGCCCTTCCCTTCGAGATGACGGCGGCGCCGCTCCTCCGATCGGCGGCGGCCGAGCGCCTCGTTGACGACGATCCGGGTCAGCCAGGTCGACAGCGCCGAACGGCCTTCGAATGTGCCGATCGCCCCGAAGGCGGCGAGATAGGCCGCCTGGACGCATTCCTCGGACTCGGCGCGGTTCCTGAGAATGCTCCATGCGGCGCGGAACATCCGCTGGTTGTTCGCTCCGATCACATGGGCGATCGCGCCGCGGTTTCGCGCGGCGCAGAGCCGCGCGAGATCGAAATCGCCGAGCGAGGCAAAATCAACGGCAGTCGAAGTTTGTCGAGCCATGTGTCGTCACTTCACGTTGAGCACGCCGCGCATGTTGGGATGATAGCGGCAGATGAACGGAATCGAACCACTCTTCCTCAGCACAGTCTTGCCGGCCTTGCCGGGCATGAGGTCGACGTCGAAGCTGTGGTCGGTGGCGGTTGCGGTGTGCCGGAACATGTCCTTGTTTACCCAAAGGATCGTGTCGCCCTTGTGCAATCCGGTCGGGAGCGGCCCGAATTTCAGCTTGTCCATCACGACCGTGTAGGTGTGCGGGGCCGCTGCTGCCGGTGCTTCGGCGGCGCATAGCAGCAGGGCCCCGACGCTCGCGGTCAACAGGGGGCAATACCGCGAGCGGGAAATCATTTCAGCGCCTTCGCCACCTGTTCGGCGTGCGCCTGGTGCTGCTCGAAGAGCTTCAACCCGGTCTCGAGCAGCGATTTCAGCTCGGCGTTCTTCGCTGACGGAATGAGCGTCTTCTCTAGCGCGCCGTTCACCGTCTTGTGAAAGGCGACCTCGTTGTTGACATATTCGCGGTCGAACGCAGCGCCGCTCATCTTCGCGAGCTTGGCCCGCTCTGCATCGGCGGCCTTGGTCAGGGCCTGGCTGGTCGGATTGTCCTGAGGCGTCACCTTGAGTTTTTTCACCAGCGCCAGTGCCTTGTCGTTCACGGCGGTATGGTCGCGGACCATTTCCTGCGCGAAGTCGCGAACCGCCTTGTTGTGCGACTTGGCGAGCGCCTGCTTGCCCGCGGCGATGTCGAGGTTGCCGGCGGTATAGGCGATATGGGCGATCTGCGGATCGGTTGGCGCGTCGGCGGCGACGGCGGCCGTCGAAACTGTGAGCATTGCTGCCGTGGCGAAAATTGCGGACCTGAACATCATCGGACGTCCCCTCTGGTGGCCCCACGATTGGGGCTGCGTTCCATTGGATGGCGGCAACGCTCGAAGGTTCCCGCTTTTTTCGCGGCCGTTGTAATAACGGTCGCCGATGCCCCTCGCCTTCGCCTCGACCGAGCTCAGCCCGGGTGAGTTCCGCAACCGCCGAGCCGAGGCGCGGCGAAGCGGAACCCCGGCCTGGCTGTGGCCCGAAGTGCCGGTGGAAAGCTGGCATTCGGCCATGGCGCACATCGCCGATGCTGCGTCAGCCGTTCTTGCCGGGGAGCGCGCCGTCCTGCCGGCGTGCGAGCCGATGGCCTTGTCGCTCGCCTGCTACACCTCCGGAGCCGGTCCGCTGCTTGGCTATTGGCGGGAGCAGGGACAGGTCGATGCGCCGGAAGAGGCAAGCGCGCTGCTAGCGCTCCACCTTGAGCACGCACGTTCGCGCGCGAAACGTGTCGAAGCGCAATCGCGTCAGGTCGTCGCCGCGCTCGACGATTGCGGAGTTCCCGTCGTCGTCCTCAAGGGTGGTCACACGGCCTATAGCTATTTCCCCGACCCCGCGACGCGGCCCGCAGCGGACCTCGATCTCCTCGTGCCGGCCGATTCCTCCGCGCAGGCGGAAGTCGCGCTGGCGAAGATCGGCTTCGAATGCGCGGGGCGAAGCCGGCGCGAGTCCAGCTGGGTGGCGCGCGATGAGCCAGGAGAGCCGCGTTCGATGTGGCTTGCCCACGCCGAGGATCGCTGGTCGATCGACCTTCACCGATCGCTTGATTTTTCGGCCGGCGCAGGGGCTCCGCTGGTGCGGCTGGACGCCGCCGACCCGATCGAGACGTCGCAGCCGTGGCCGCTCGATGACGCGGCGGGCGTCCTCAGCCAGCCGTTGCTCCTCGTGCACCTTGCGGTCCACGCAAGCGGCGGGCTGCACAGCCTGACGCTGCTGCGCATGGTCGAAATCGTTCTCGTGGTGCGGCACGACGTCGAGAGCGGCAGCCTGTCGTGGGACGATTTCCTCCACGCCGGCGCGGCGGCGAATGCGCTGGGTGCGGTCTATCCTGCCCTCAGCATGGCCGAGAAGCTGGCGCCCGGTACCATTCCGCCGCGCGTTCGCGAAATCATCGCGGAAGTCGCGCCGCGCCGCGCGCGAGCGATGGTCGACAAGCTCGAGCCGGCCAGTGCACACCGGGTCGACCGAGCATCGATCGCTGAGCATTTCATGTGGGTCGACGGCCTCTCCGGATGGGCTCGGCAAATCGCATCCGATCTCGCGCCGGGCTCCGCCTTCTGGCCGATCTACCAGGCGCGCGCCTACCGGCTCCTGCGCGGGCGAGTCAGCCGCTAGCGGGGCGCAAATGCCCGTAGAGCTGGCGGTCGTCCGGCACCATCCGCGCAAGTTGGCGGATTTTCCGAAGCAGCCGCGGATCGTCATATTGGGCTGACGCCCAGCGGCGCTGCGCGGCGATGCGCCCGAGCGCCTTGCCCCATGGCCGGGTGCGCTTGTCGTGGACCGACGGGAAGCGGCTCTTCAGGACCAATTCGAAATCATCGACCCGGGACTTGAGCCGCGGCTCGAGCCAGGGCGTATGCGGGTTCTCGTGGGTCATCCAGTCGACCCATTCCGGCTCGATCCATTCCTCGAGCGTGTCCGGCGTGCTCGCCGTCGGGTCGACGCCGCCGTACGTGCCTTTGCGCTGAGGCGTCGGAGTGTAGAAATAGCTGATCAGCTCCATCGCCGGGTTGATCGCCTTCAGCCGCCGAATGAACGCGAGCGTGTTGTCGATCTCGCGCTCGGGCTCGTCCGGGTCGCCGAACACGAACGAGAATTCGGGGATGATCCCGTGCTCGCCGCATTTCGCGGCGGCGTGCGCGATCTGATCGGTCGTCGTCCCCTTGTTCATCTTGACGAGGATCTCGTCGGAACCGCTTTCGGCCCCGCAGAAGATCATGCTCAGTCCCGCCGCCTTCAGCGCGCGCCAGGTTTCGTCGGAGAAGCGCCCGAGCGCATCGACCCTCGCCTCGCACCACCAGCGAAGACCCAGCGGCCGGAACGCCGCCGCGACTTCGCGCGCGTGGGCTTCGTTCAGGAAGAAATTGTTGTCGTAGAAGTGGACCGAATCCATCCCGTGCTGGCGCGAGAGGAAGCCGAGATGCTCGGCCGTTCGTTCAGGCGCCTGGACCTTCTCGCGGCGGCCGAAGACGGAGATCACGCCACAGAAGTTGCAGCCGAACGGGCAGCCGATCGATGCCTGGTAGACTCCCGAACGGCGACCGAGGACTGTCGGTCGAAGATACTGGCCGACGTCGATCTTGTGGTACGGCGGCGCGGGCAGCTCGTCGGGACCGCGCCAGGGCCGCTCCGGCCCGATGTGATGCGCGCCGTCCGGCAGCCGGAAGGCGATTCCCGCGACGCTGGCCGGGTCGCGCTTGCCGGCGATGACCTCGAGCAGCTCGAGGAACGTCGCCTCGCCCTGCCCTCGCACGAGCCAGTCGACATAGGGCGCGTTGAGGACCGGCTCGGGATAGAGGCTTCCGAAATTGCCGCCCCAGACGATCGGGATCTCGGGGAAGCGGCTCTTGAGCGCCTTCGAGGTCGGCACCGCACTGACGAGCTGCGGCCCCGGCATCACGGTCAGCGCGATCGCGGTCACCGGATCGCCGAGCAGGCGCTGCGTCTCGACCAGATCGGAGACCGCCTGAACAACGTCCAGATCGGGGAGGTTGCCGTCCACGATCTCCCAGCTGATCTCCGCCGGCAATGCCGCGCCGACGGCCATGACGGACAGGGGGAAACGGCGGTTCTCGGGCCGGGTTGCGCGCGGGTTGACGAGGAGGATCACGGGGCGCTCGCGACCCACAGGTCAAAGCGCGACGGCCGGCGCCGGAAGCTCAGCGCTGCAACCAACGGCCGCAGCTCATAGGCGAGCGGATAGCGAACGCGGCGCCGCTTCCACGCCAGCTCGGGCGAGGCTCCCCGCAAGCGGTCCTTGGTCAGGAACTCGATGAACGGCAGCGCCATCAGGACGTCGGCGCGCTTGCCGAACCGCTCCCGCTTCTCCGCGACCATCGCAAGGCCGTCGGACTCGCGGGCGTAGAAAGGCGAATCCAGGATCGCGATCCGGCCGCCTGACCTGGTCACGCGGATCGCCTCCGCGAGAACGCACCGAAGGTCAGTCGCATAATGGAGCGAGGCATTGAACAGCGCGATATCGATACTCGCCGGCGCAAGCGGCACCGCGTCGAATGGCGCGACGATGCATTCCATCGCCAGCACCTGTCGTCGAAACGTGGTTGACGCTCCGAGGCCGTCGATGCTGTCGTTGCGGATATCGAGCGCCATTGCGCGATGTCCTTCGAGCGCAACGCGGTAGCTGAGCCAGCCGTTGCCCGCGCCGAGATCGAGGACATCCAGCGGGCGGCCCAATCGCTTCGCCTCCGGCCGGAGCACATGTTTCATGAACGCATCGAAGGTCCGCGCGCGAATCGCCCATTGCGGGGCATGCGGGCCCGTCCCGAGGTACGGCAGCTGGAGAAGTTGCTCGCTGGAGTAGCCGCGCCCTTCCTGGGCGCGATGCCGCGCATATTCGCTCGCGAACAGCTCGAGGGCGATGTCGTTCACGCGCCGGTGCGCTCGAATCTGTACAGCACGTGATCGCCGAAAATCGCCAGCGGGCGGTCGGTCAGGCGATCGAGCATTTCCAGCGCGTTCAGCAGCGAAGGATGGTTCGAAATCCAGGGCTCCGCGGCGCTCGGCGGAACGAAGATGCCTATCCCACGCCGCGACTTCAGCCGGAACGAGGGCGCGAGCATGCGCTGAAGATCGCGGCGGCGATGATAGCGCACCATGAACTCGCGGCCGCCGAGACGCGCGGGGACATCGGCGCGCCCGAAGCGGCGGAACGCATTCCGAGGCCTGCCGCGCAGCATTTCCGTCACGATCTCGCCGGGACAGAAGGTACCGAACAGCACCAGCATCAGCGGTGCCCCGGGGCGCAGCAGCCGTGCAATCCCTTCGCCAAACGCGCTTAGATCGCTGACACAGTTCAGCCCGGCGAAGACTGAGTAAGCGCCGTCGAAGCGCGGCTCTCCAGCCAGCTCGTCGGCGAAGGTGTCAAACGCCTCGGCGGTCGCGACTGCGGCCCGAACGCCCTTTCCCGCCGCGACCGCGACCATCGCCGGCGAGGCATCGGTCATCAGCACGTCGCGGCCGTGGCTCGCCAGCCACAATCCGTCCTCCCCGGTTCCACCGCCGACCTCGATCAGCCTCGAGCCAAATGGAAACGCGTCGATCAGCGCGGCACGGACCGCCCGCCGCTGGGCCTCGACGCTGCGCCAGGGCGTAAAGCGAGCGTCGAAGTCCTCGGCGATCGCGTCGAATGCCCGCACGGCCGGAGCGGGTCCGGAGAAGGCCATTTCAGGTCCCGACCGCCAGGCTGACGGGTTGCGGCGAGCGGTGCAGGTGAACGCGTTCCTCGAGATCGTCCCACGCACCGTCATCCGCAAGCGCGCCTTCGACCTCCTGGTGGAGGATGTCGCGGACGCGACGGTACAGCGCCGTGTCGAACGTGCCCTGGAACAGCATGGCGAGGTCGCCGGTGTCCTTCCAATTGCGCTGACGCCCGAGCTGCGCCCGGACACGCTCGTAAAAGACGGTGCCGGGCAGCGGGTAAGCAACCGAGACCCCAATCTCGTTCGGGCGTTCCTCGCGGATCAGGTCACGCGTCGCGATCAGGTCTTCCCAGCTCTCGGATGGATAGCCGAGCTGGATGAACCAGCACGCCTTGATTCCGTGCGCCTTGAGGAGCCGGGTCGCCGACCGGCCGGCGTCGACGGTCGTGCCCTTGTCCATCGCGTCGAGGATCTTCTGTGAGCCGGACTCGATGCCGAGCCATACGTCGCGCGCACCGGCCCGCGCGAGCGCCGAGACGCTTCTCTCGGTCATCAGGTTGACCCGCGATTGCATCGTGAATGGAATTCGGGCGCCGTTCCGCTCGACCTCGTCTGCGAACGCGCAGATCCAGTCGACGTCCAGGCCGAGGATGTCATCCGTGAACCACAAATGGTCGGGCCTGACCTCGCGCTTGAGGCGCAGCATTTCGAGCGCGACGTCTTCCGGGGATCGCACGGAGTACCGCCTGCCGAAGGTCGGCTTTGCGCACCAGTTGCAGGCGTAGGGGCAACCGCGCGACGTCACGATGTTCCAGGAGAATTCGCCGTGCGCTTCGATCCAGGCGCGGCGGTAAGCTTCGAGATCGAGCATGTCCCACGCGGGATGCGGGAGGTGATCGAGGTCCTGCTCCGGCCGCCGTGGCTTCGTCGGCTGCACCTGCTCGGGACCGGGCAGGATCAGGCCCCGGACGTCGGCAAGCTCCCCCGTGCGCGCTAGCCAGCAGTTGGCGACATCGAGCATCGCCATTTCGCCTTCGCCGAGCACGACCGTGTCGGCACCGGCGCACAGGTAGAATGCAGGGTTGTCGCTCGCATCGGGGCCGTTGACGGCGATTCGGCAGCCGCGGCTCGCGGCCAGTCCGATCATCTCGAGCGCCGTCTCGCGCCGCGCGGTCGTGCACATCTTCGTCAGGAAGTTGAAATTGTCTTCCATCAGCAGGACCACGTCCGGCCGGAGCTCTTCGAGCATTGCCTCGAACGCGCCGACGCCAGGCTCGAAGGTGGCGTCGAACAGCGCGACCTCGTGGCCCTCCCGCCGGAGCAGCGCCGCAGCGATCAAGCTCGACAGCGGCGAATAGGGTTTCATTTTCGCCTGCTGCTTCGAATCCCTCGCCAGGAAGTTCGAATGGGCGACGAGGATCACGCGGCCAGCTCCCGGCTCTCGCCTTCCGTTTGGCCGGACCGATTGTAGAATGTCGCCATGGACGGGAACGGTTCGAGCAGATTCCTGAACTTGCTGCCGTTCGGTATTCCGACGCAGATCATCGCCGAAGACCCCCAACTCCTCGCGGCCGCAGCGGCAGCCTATGCACACTGGTTGGCGGAAGCTCCGGTCGCCGAGCCCTCGATCGAGGTTCGTCTCGAAACCGGCAGCCCCTCCACTATCGGAGTAAGTCTCGACATCGTCGTGGATGGTTCACGCCTGCGGCTGAATGGCCGAGGAGCCGAGGGAACTGCGGACGCCGCAACCGGCAAGGCAAGCGCAATTCTATCCCCGGAGCTTGCCGAGGATGCGGCGGCGCTAACCGACATTCTCGACACGCTGCTGCTGTTCCTGCTCGCCCGGCGCGCACGGACTCCCGTGCACGCGTCGGCGTTCATGGTCGGCGACCTGGCGCTGGTCCTCGCGGGTCCGAGCGGCTCCGGAAAGAGCACGCTCGCGCTCGCCGCAGCCGAGCGCGGCTATAAGGTGCTGTCTGATGACATGATCTTCGTGCAGCTGGAGCCGGAATTCGCGATCTGGGGCCTCCCGCGGCCGATCCACGTCTATCCCGCCGATGCGCCGGCAGGCGACCATCCGAAGCGAATGAGGAGCGGCAAGCTCAAGGCTGCGGTGCCGCTTCGCGCCGCAGCGCTCAGAGCAGAACGGACGGCATTGGTGCTGCTGGAGGGCGGCAGCGAGTTGGCGCTGTCCGCCGCAGTCCCGGCAACAGCGATCGAAAAGCTGATGGATCTCGACGCGGGCTTCGCTCTGCTCAAACCGGAGTCCAAAAAAGCTATTCAGGCGCTCGCCTCAGGCGGCGCGTGGCGGCTGAAGCTGTCGGACGACGCTGCGGCTGCGGTCGATCTTCTCGCCAGCCGGTTCGCGGCACAGCCGTGAATATTGCTCGGCGACGCGCTCAATCTCTCGGAGCGTCTCCTCAATCGGCGGACCGCCGCCAGGCCGCCGCGATGCGCCCACGGGTGAGCGGGCAATTGCCTGAACGAGTGAACTGACCTCGACCGGCGAAGCCTTGCCGGCCGCGATCAGGTCAGGGAAGGTGTCGAACGCCTCGCCGTCGAGAAAGAAAGCCGGCACGCCGAACATGGCCGCCTCGGCAGCAGCACCTGAAGCGAGTGAAACCAGTGCGTCCATGTGGCCGAGCAGCGCGGGCAAAGGGATTTGTGCCGCCTCCCCCGCGATGACATTCGCTCTGCCGAATGATAGCAGGGGGGCGCAGTCCAGGTCCTGCGCCGACGTCGCGGCGGGATGGCGGCGGATCCACCAGCGCCACGTCGGCGGCGCCATTTCGATGGCCTTCGCCAGCGCGGCCCAGATGTCGCGCCTTCCCCCAATCGGCTGCAAGGCGACGAGAATCTCGCGATCGGAAGTCGAGCGATCCCCAACAATCGAAAGAGCGTTCTTCCAGAGGCGATCGCCCTCTCCGCGAAGCACGACGATTTGGGGGTGGCCTCCGGCGAGCGCGCCGTGCCACAGACCGTCGCTCCAACGGCGCACATTCGCGGCATCGTCTTCGGTCCAGGTCCAGAACAGGCCCGGCAAGATCGAATAACCGTTCGGCGGAATTTGCGACCAGCGATACGCTCGATGCACGCGATCGTGCGGGCAATGCTGCAGGTCGACACAGAGGATGCCGCGGCGGCGGCACGCGAGGGCGAAGGCGTGACCCAGTCCCGCATAATATGTGACGACGAAGGCCACCTTCGGACGAACGTGGCGCAGGATGCGGTCGAAGGCAGCTGCCTGCGCTGCGAGCACGCCTGCGCGGCGCTCGAGACGCCGGAGCGCCAGCGACGGTGCGTCGATTCCCGCCTGCGCGAGCAGCTTCAGAGCCCTCCGATGGTCAGGGAGTTCGAGATCGGGTCCTTTCGTCAGCGCCGCAGCGACGGCAGCGCGCGCTGCGACCTGGTTGGCGGCATAGGTGGGCCTTGCCCACGGCAGACGCGTGAGATTGCCACTCTGCATGACGAAGCAGCTCCGGCCTTGCCGTTCGAGCGCCGAGACAATGGGATCGCCGAAGCGGTCGCGCCAGTAACCGTCGACTTGGTCGAGCGACACTCCATCGCCAAGCAGGATCGCGTCCGAGCGATGCGGCCGCGGCATCCAGTGCGCGAGATCGCGGCGGCTCCTCCACAGGTTGATCGCGGGAGTTGCGAGCGAGATCGCCGCGCGCGTCACAAATGCTGGAGGCGACGGCGCCGTTTCGCCCCCGGCGCGGCGGAAGAGATCAAGGAAAAGGTCCTGGCTGGCGAGCGGCCACAGGTCGATGTCACCGGCGCGCCACTCCGCGACTCGGCACTCGCGCTCGATCGCGTCGACGAGCGAGCGATGGAGTCGATGCGGAGAACTCACGTCATCGCCGCCAATCGCGTGGCTGTGATCGCCTCGACCGGGTCGCCGCCCAGGTGGCGCGACACCTTGTCAATCACTTCGCGGACGGCGCCGGCATGCATGTCGGGGGAGCCTCCGGCGATGTGCGACGTGAGGAAGACGTTGGGCATGCGCCGCAGCGGATGCCGGCGCGGGAGCGGCTCTTGCTCGAACGTATCGAGGCAGGCGACGATGTCGCCGCGCCTGAGGCGCGCGATCAGGGCGTCGGGCTCGATCAGGGCACCCCGCGCGACGTTGATCAGCACAGCTCCGGGCCTCAGCCGGGAAAGCTCGGAGGCGCTGACGCAATGGCGCGTCGCCGGCGAGAGTCCGCGATGGAGCGAGACGATGTCGGCCGCGAGCACGCGTGCAAGTGGCGCCGGTTCGGCGCCCGCCGACCGAATCTCCCCCGGCGAGGCATGCCCCGAATGAACGATGACGCTCGCGCGGGCGGCGATCAGTCGGCGCGTGAACGCGCCTGCATTTGCGCCCCAGCCGATCAGCCCGACCAGCGCGCCCGCCAGCTCATGGCTCGGCACTGGCGAAGTGGAGGACAAGCGGGTCAGCGCCGGGCTCCTTCGCCAGAGCCGCAGCAACGCGGATTCGATCCGAAGCCTTGCCGCCACCGAGCGTGCGGATTTCGCGGCGCGGAGGATCGCTCCTCTTGCCCCATTCTCCGGGACTGCGGTGCCCCAGCTGCCCCGCCGCATCGCTTCGTTCGATGCGAAGGCACGCCGCCGACCGAGGATCGCGAGGCCGAGCGCGAACTCGGCGACGCTTTCGGCATAAGCGTGGCTGGCGTTCACCAGCGTGATCCCGCGGTCGATCATCTTGTCGGCGCCAAACCGCTTCAGCGAGAGACCGCAGCAGCCGACGACGCGCAGGTTCGGGAGTTTTTTTAGCGTCTCCCCGCTCAGCGCCGCCGATCCCGGGCCGAGGACCGCGGCGGTGATGTCGGAGCGGGATTCCGGCGATCTCTCGACCTCCTCGAGCGACACGAGCCGCCAATTCGACGGAATATCTCCAAGCGCCGGACGCAGCCGCTCGCTGCTCGCCACGAGCACCGTGTGAGCCAATGAGCGTTGCGTTCGGGTCTCGCGCGCGGCGGGCAGGCGAACCGGCCCGTGATGGCCCGCCTCAATCAGCTCGGCGAGGAACAGCGAAGGCGCGATCGCGGCAATGGCGTGGCGCGGCGGCACGCCGGTGGCGAGCGCGTCGAGAAACGCCTCATGCTCGGCAGCGAACCCATCGGCAAGCAGCGGTGGCTGAACGAGCTTCGCCACACCGCCGCGCTCGAGAGTCACTCCCGCGTGGTCAACGCGCCAGCTCTCCCCCGGCGCGTGAAATGCATATTCCTCGCGGCGAGCCCCCGCTTCGTTGTTGCACAGCAATACCGCCTGAGCGCCGTTCTTCCACCGCATCATCGCTGCGAAGGTCGACGGGCCTGCGCCGGCGCCTCCTACCTGCGCGCTCAGCCACTCGGGCAGGCCGCCCATCATGAACAGCAGCGCATCGAGCGCGTGGATGGCGTTGCCGCTCAGCCAGCTCGCCGCGCCGAACGGCGGCGGCAGGCCGAACGCGTCCTTGTCGAACACCGCCTCAGCCGACGTCCATCCCGCCGAGCCGGCCGCGGCGCGAATCCGATCGAACGCGGCAAGGAAGCGGCGATTGTGGCCGCCCACCGCGACGAGGCCCCGCGCCTCCGCCGCGTCGGCCAGCTCGACCGTGTCGGAATAGCTGGGCGCGATGGGTTTCTCGACGAACAGGTGATTGCCTGCATGGAGCGCAGCGAGTCCCAGCGCGTGGTGCATTCGCGCGCCGCCGAAGAGATAGACGACGTCAATATCGTCGCGTGCGACCGCATTGGCCGCATCGCCGCCGTCGCGCGCGAAGCCGAATTTCTGACGCACGGAACTCGCGTTCCCGAGCCGCAAGTCACAGATTTCGACGAGTTCGAGCCGTCCAGCGTCACGGAGCCCGGCGAGCACCGGCAGGTGCAGGAGCTCGGCGGTTTCGCTTGCGCCCACAACCAATGCGCGCGGTGCGCGGTCGAGGCTCATGCCCGTCTAGGCCGAAGTCGCGGCGCGTTGACCGCGTGGAAGCGCAAGCGTGCGCGCGCTGGACGTCTCCACATGAACCCAGTCGACGACTTCGGACGCGTCGCTGAACTCCGGCACGAACTCGTGGAGCGCTGCGATCTGCTCGACTGCGCTTGCCTTTAGCGCGTCGCTCAGGCGGTCGAGCTTCTGCGAAAGCTCCTCGAACGGGGTGAACCGTTCGTCAGCCTTGAGAATCCGCGGATGTTGAGTTGGCGCCGGATTGTCGCCGATCAACAGCTCCTCGTAGAGCTTTTCGCCCGGGCGAAGGCCGATCTCGGCAATTTCGACATCCCCGGCCGGATCGTCCTTCGTTCGGACTGTCAGTCCCGAGAGCTCGATCATGTTGCGCGCAAGGTCGCCGATGCGCACGGGCTCGCCCATGTCGAGAACGAACAGCTCCCCGCCGCTGGCCATGGCGCTGGCCTGAAGCACCAGTTCGGCCGCTTCCCGCACGGTCATGAAGTAGCGGGTGACGCGCCAGTCCGTGACCGTGAGTGGCCCGCCGGACCGGATCTGCTGGCGGAACAGCGGGACGACCGAACCGCTGCTTCCCAAGACGTTGCCGAAGCGCACCATCGAAAACCGGGTCTGCGGCGACACCTGGTTGAGCGCCTGCAGGACGAGCTCGGCGGCGCGCTTGGTCGCACCCATGACGCTCGTCGGACGGACCGCTTTGTCGGTGCTGACGAGCACGAAATTCGGCACGTCGAGGCGCGCTGCAACGCGCGCCACGGTGAACGTGCCGAAGACGTTCGTGCGGATTCCTTCGGCCGGGTTATGCTCGACGAGCGGGACATGCTTGTAGGCGGCGGCGTGATAAATGATGTCGGGCCGCCAGGCGCCGACGATCTCCTGCATCCGAGCTTCATCGCAGACCGAGCCAAGCAGAGGCACGATACGAACTGTCTCGCAGCGAGATTCGAGCTGGCGGTGAATCTCGTAGAGACCGAACTCGCTTATCTCGACGAGCAGCAAGGTCGCCGGCTCGAGCGCCGCCAGCTGACGGCACAGTTCGCTGCCGATCGACCCTCCAGCGCCGGTGACCATGATCGTTCGACCGACGATTGCGCGCCGCATCAGCTCCAGGTCGGGCTCGACCGAGCTTCGGCCGAGCAGGTCCTCGACCTCGAGTTCGCGGATGTGACCGATCTCCACGCGACCATGCGCAATGTCCATGAGACCGGGAAGCGTCCGGATTCGTGCGTTGGCGCGCCGCGCGGTAGCGATGATCTCGTTGCGGCGCATCCTTGGAGCTGACGGGAGAGCGAGCAGGATCTCGTCCGCCGCCTGGCTGTCGACGACCTTCGCCATGTCGCCCGGATCGTGGATGCGCCTGCCGTCAATGACGCTGCCGATCAGCGCCGGATCGTCGTCGAAATAGCCGACGACAATCATCTCGGAGCTTTGAGCAATCGCTCCGGCAAGCTGCCGGCCCGCCGACCCCGCGCCATAGATGAGCACCCGGCGCTTGGGAGTTCGGCGCGGGACATCGGTCCCGAACAGCCAGTAGCGCGCGAACAGCCTCGACCCGGCGATCGCCAGGAACAGCAGGATCGGATGGATCAGGCTGAGCGTCCGCGGGATTCCCCATACGCGCAGCACGGTGAAGATCGTCGCGAACGGAAGCGCATAGATAGTGCAGGCGCGCGCCACATTCGCGACCGCCCGCATCCCTGACTGGCTGAAAATTTCCCGGTAGAGGCCGACCGCCCAGAAGATCGGAAGCGCCAGGCCGACAGATACGGCGACGAGAACACCGTACGGCGTATCGTGCTCGGGGATGAAGCCGAGGCGGAGGAAGATCGCGGCGTAGCAGGTTAGAGCGCACAATCCGGCATCGACGACCATCGCGATCCAGCGCTTGGTCGGGCGCGTCCGCGAAATCGCGTAGCTGCGCACCGCCCCGAGGACGTCGACGGCCGTCACCGCGCGTCCGGCACTCGTGAGAATGTGGCCAGCATTTCGCTCCGCCCCTCCACGCTCGTGAGTGGCAGGCGCCAGGAGCGAAGTTCAACCTTGGCGAAGTGAACGTTCCCGCCCGGTCACGGCACCTATGTGACGACAGCGGCTCGAGGATTTGGGGGAATGGACCTAGCCGGCTCCACGCTCATGATCAGTGGCGGTACCGGATCGTTCGGAACGACGATCCTGCGCCATTTCCTTGCGCAGGACATTGCCGAAATCCGCATCGTCAGCCGCGACGAGAAAAAACAGGAAGACCAGCGCAAGCACTTCCGCGATCCGCGCCTCAAATATTATATCGCCGATGTCCGCGACGCGCGGACGATGGACATGGTCACGCGCGGCGTCGACTACATCTATCATGCCGCGGCGTTGAAGCAGGTGCCGAGCTGCGAATTCCACCCGATGGAAGCCGTCGCCACCAACGTGATCGGCACCGCCAACGTGGTCGATGCGGCGATCCGCAACAATGTTCGCCGGGTCGTCTGCCTGTCGACCGACAAGGCCGTCTATCCGGTGAATGCCATGGGCATGTCGAAGGCGCTGATGGAGAAGGTGGTCGCGAGCAAGGCGCGGGTGATCGACGGCAGCCGAACCGTCCTTTCGACGACGCGCTACGGTAATGTGCTGGGCTCACGCGGATCGGTCTTGCCGCTTTTCATGGAACAGGTTCGCAATCGCGAGCCGATCACGATCACCGACCCCGAGATGACGCGTTTCGTAATGACTCTCGGCGAAGCCGTGGACCTCTGCCTGTACGCGTTCAATTACGGGGGGAACGGCGACATGTACGTCCAGAAGGCGCCGGCCGTGACGATGGACAATTTCGCCAAGGCCCTGCTGCACGTGATGGATCGTCCGCGCCATCCAGTCCGCGTGATCGGCACCCGCCACGGCGAGAAGCAGCACGAGACGCTGCTGAGCCGCGAGGAACTCGCGACCGCCGAGGATCACCAGGCTTATTATCGCGTCGCGCCCGACCGGCGTGACCTCAATTACGACGCCTATTTCACCGACGGCGAGACGCGGGTCACGAAACTCGACGATTTCAACTCGCACAACACGCGGCAGCTCGACGTCGACGAAATGGCCGCGATCCTGAGCGGCCTGCCGTGCGTTCGCGAACATCTTGGCCAAGAGGTCGTCGGTGAATCCTGATCGGCGCCGGATCGCCGTCACGGGCGCCAAAGGCTTCCTCGGCAGCAATCTCGTGCTTCGACTGAGCGAGCAGGGCCACGATGTGCGGCCGATCACTCGCGAAACCGCTGCCCGCGAAGCCGAGCAAGAGATCGCGGCGGCGGAGATCATCTTTCATCTGGCCGGCGCGAACCGGTGCACAGACGAAAGCGAGTTCTTGCGCAGCAATCGCGACTATACCGCGTGGCTTGCGGATGTAGTCGCGAGGGCCGGCGCCAGGCCGCTGATCGTCTACAGCTCCTCGGCAAAGGCCGCGGAGGAAAGCGCTTACGGCACGAGCAAGCGCGCCGGCGAGGACATCCTGCTCGAGCTTTCCGGACAGGGGCTTACCACGGTGTCGATCTGGCGGCTTCCGAACCTGTGCGGGAAGTGGAGCCGCCCGAATTATAATTCGATCGTTGCCACTTTCTGTCACAATGCGGGGCGCGGCGAAGCGCTGCCGATCGACGATCCCTCGTCGCCTTTGTCGCTGCTCTATGTCGATGACCTGATCGATCAGTGGCTAAAGCTGATTGCAAGTCCCCCGCAAGAAAGCGGCTTCGCGGAACCGCAGAAGGTGCATCACACCAGCGTCGGAGAAGTGGCCGATCACATCCGCGCCTTCGCGGTCAAGCGCATGAGCGGAGACATCAGTGACGTCGGCGTCGGCTTGCCGAAAGCGCTTTATGTTTCGTTCATTGCCGCGCTTCCGGTCGACAAGGCGAGCTATGCTCTCGACCCGCGTTCAGATTCGCGTGGCTCATTCGTCGAACTCTTCAAGACGCGTGCAAGCGGCCAGTTTTCCTATTTCACGGCCCGTCCAGGCGTCACCCGCGGCGGGCATTACCACCATTCGAAAGTCGAGAAGTTCATCGTTGCGCACGGGACCGGGAGGTTTCGCTTCCGTCATGTGCTGAGCGGCGAATGCTTCGAGGTGACGAGTTCCGCGCGCGAGCCGCGGATGATCGAGACGATCCCCGGCTGGGCGCATGACGTCACCAATGTCGGCGAAGACGAACTGGTCGTCCTTGCCTGGGCCAACGAGCGGTTCGACGCCGAACGGCCCGACACCTATCCGCTGCCGCTTTGACCAACGCTCGCCTCAAGGTGATGACGATCGTCGGGACCCGGCCCGAGGTCATCCGCCT
>Ga0068854_100001131_pt1 | contig 16037 bp, 17 predicted proteins | sample KBSCornC42_FD_66590 | JGI IMG/M metagenome (GOLD analysis project Ga0068854, IMG submission 66590) | Corn rhizosphere microbial communities from Kellogg Biological Station, Michigan, USA - KBS Corn C4-2 | ecosystem: Host-associated > Plants > Roots > Rhizosphere > Soil ... | reverse complement strand
GACCGGGCCTCGTGCTCGCCAGTCCCCCGGACTGGCTGCGCGCGCGACCTCCTCCGGTCGACGAACGGCGGAGTGACGCCAACTAGTCCCGCTTGTTCCCGTTCTACCCGGTCCGCTTCGCGCTGCTGGAACAGCGCGACCGCCGCGTCCCACGCGCGCCGGAACTCCTCCGCCCTGTTGTCGCGATACACCTTCTGAACGCCGTGCCGGTTCTTGCGGAGGGCTTCGGCGGCAAGCTCGGGCGAGCCGGTCAGGGCCAGGTGGGCGATGAACTTGCGCTGGAGCGCCGGAGTCCAGCCGTTGCCGCGCTTCTGCCTCGGCGCCGGCTCGAAGTTCAGCAGTGCGGCGATCTCGGGATCGTCCTCGGGGCGCGGCTTTGTCTCATCTGGCGAATCATTCATCAACGATACTAACCACAGTGGTTAGTATGTAGGACAGCAAAATCGAGTGTCCGAGGGCGCCTCGCGTCACCCCCGGCCTTGAGCCGGGGGGTATAGCAGACACCGCAACGTGTACACGGCGGGTCCGTTGAACCGCTCTGGATATTGGTCATTGATGTTGCTTGACGGTGCTACGATTGATCGAACTTGCGGTGTCCAACACGACAAAATCAACGACGAGAACGACTTTTGAAGCTTCGGGTTTTCAACGATCCACTTGACGCTTTCCGGACCACGGCGTTTGACTGAAATCCGTTAATTCTCATTGTCGTGAACGCCAAGTCGTCAAATCCTTAAGTTACAAAATAATACGTTTTAGGGTTTCTTTAACTCTTCGGTGTCTAACGGGGCCCCGGAGGTTAAGCTCATGTCCAATCGTACAAAAACAGTTTCTATGCGGCTCGACGGTCGGATGGTAGACAAGCTCGACAGGATAGCGGTCGAATGCCGCATTACCCGCACAAGTTTGGTTGAGAAGGTGCTCTATGCATTCACGCTAGAGGACCGGCCAACGCAGAATGCGGTCATTGGCCGGAAAGGCCCGAGCCATGTTTAACCTCCCACTAATGTGGAATTCGATGGCCAAAGTTGCCATGTTGCTCATTGCAGCGATTGCCGGTCGAAAGCTCGAAATTCGAGATGATAGGATCATCTTTCCGGAACGCCGCAAGGGGTGAGCCTGCCAGGTAATTACCTATTTTTGAGAACGCTCGTACAGTGCTGGTGCTGCATAAACGCCCGTGCCAGTGAGCCAATCACGGTCCCGTCCGCATTTGGGGGCAGTTGAGCAATCTCAAGGCGGGCCTACTGGAGACGCAACGATGACATCCCCGAAAGTCTTTATTGAGCAACAGCTAGCGCTACGAGCGAATATGGTCAGCCGCATGGAGATGATGAAAAGGCATCTCGAGAATCCGGGCAGCAGAGGCTCGATTGGAGTCGGAAGAAACTACGAGGATGTGACCGAAGAGACCGTTGCCGACCTTGAGGCGAAGATTACCGACATTGACGACCGCCTTGATCGATTACGTCGTGGAAACGTCTAAAGCGCCAGCCGATCTCTGGTAGCCAACGACGTGTGTTAGGACGAAGTTAACAGCCTTCGGTGAGGATTTGCAGCATGAGCACTCGTGCGCCATCCATCCTTGCTGTTGCGCTGGGACAAGTTCGTTACCGACTCGCACTAGCTGTGATTGGCTTCGGCGTTTTCATGGGTTGGCTGCTAGCCTGTGCATTACCCTTATGCCTCTACGCGTCCTATTTCGACAACGGCGTTGGTATTGGTGAAACCACTCGTTGGGTGATCACCACTAGCTTTTTCGTGATTATCGCTGGTTTGACCTACCGTTGCCGAGGATGGATCATCCGAAAGGCGTTGGAGGAAGCGCCACCCCAACCCATCAGGTTTTGGACAGGCAAAGACGTCTTTAAAGCCGGATTTGCATCCATCCAATTAGCGTTAGTTGGCTTAGCGAGCTTGGTTGGCTTACTCATCGTCGTGATCGTTGCGGCTCTTTTAGTTTACGGTGGCTATCTTCTAATCACGATGCTTTCCGTGCCGATGGCTATCCTGATTGGCGCAATCATCATCGCGCTAGCCATATTGATTGCGGCATCCGCTTAGCCACCGAACCGTGATGCGGCGGTTTGCTGGATTCGTTTCGAGGTTGTCCAACGCGATTTGTCCGCTTCTGTATGCCCACCCCCCCGTGACTACCTGAGGATTAGTCCGCGTAGGCTCGATTGGCCGCGAGTTTCCTTGATCTCCTATTGTTCAAACGGGTCAAGATTATGATTTGCGAATTGGCCTCATTTGTCGAGTTCGCGTAGTGATCGGACGGAAGCCAGAAGTTCTGCGAGCCGAGCCTCTACCGTCTCAAGCTCCACTCCGATGATGGCTCGGTCATGTCCCGCCCACGCGAGCATCGCGACAAGCACTGGACGGCAGTATGTAGCAAGGAGCACCAAATGGCGTCCGCTTGGACTGCTCGCTCCTAGCAACCAAAGGCGTGCTGTCCGGCCACTTACTCCAGTCCAAGCCATCACGGTCTTCGCAGCCCGGCGACTTCCGCCAAGTTCAGCTTGCAAGGCCTGCCCGATCGTATGGCAAAAGTCGGCTTCCGAAAGGCGAGTTTGCAATTTGGGAATTCGAGTTCCACTTTTAGGAACCATAGTTCCCCTCCTCCTCGTCTAACGGTGCTTTTGCAGCGGCTTGCGCCGCGAGTGCCATTGAGGCGAGCGATGGTTATTGACTGGATGAAAAATGGCGGTGGAAACGCCATCCCAGAGGCGCCGAAAATACGCGCCGCCAAATATGTGCGTATGTCAACGGAACATCAGAGATACTCGACTGACAATCAGGCTGAAGCGATCCTGAAATACGCAGATCGGCGCGGATATGAGATCGTTCGAACCTATGCTGACGAAGGCAAGAGTGGGTTAAACCTAGACGGCCGAGCTGGCCTTCAGATGTTGCTGAAGGACGTGGAAAGCGGTCAGGCGGACTTCGACGCGCTACTGGTCTATGATGTCAGCCGTTGGGGACGTTTTCAGGACCCGGATGAGGCCGCATCTTATGAACTGCGCTGCCGAAAGGCAGGAGTTCAGGTTCACTATTGCGCCGAGCAATTTGAGAACGACGGCAGTATCGGATCATCGATCATAAAAACCGTGAAACGGGCGATGGCGGGAGAGTATAGTCGCGAACTGTCCGTCAAGGTCTTCGCCGGTCAGGCCAATCTTATTCGGCTTGGCTTCAGACAAGGCGGCATGGCGGGATTCGGTCTTCGCCGACTTCTGGTTGATCACGCGGGCGCGGCGAAGGGGACACTCGACCGTGGTGAACAAAAAAGCATCGCGACCGACCGGGTAATTCTGGTGCCAGGCCCCGACGCCGAGGTCGAGATCGTGCGAGAAGTCTATCGACTGTTCGTGGAGAGCGGCAAGTCTGAAGTCGAGATTGCTAGTAATCTCAATCGTCGAGGTCTGCTTTCCGATCTCGGGCGACCATGGACACGCGGAACCGTCCATCAGTTGCTTATCAACGAGAAATACATCGGCAACAATGTTTGGGGAAAGACGTCCTTTAAGCTGAAATCCGCGCACGTGCGAAATTCCCCCAGCGAATGGGTGCGGTCGGACGGCGCTTTCGTCGGAATCGTTGACCGCTCGATTTTCGCAAGAGCGCAAGATATCATAAATGCTCGTTCGGACCGACTAAGCGACGACCGAATGCTGGAGCTTCTCGCTCAAATACTCCAACGTCGCGGATATCTCTCCGGCCTGATCATTGACGAAGTTGAAGACTGTCCTTCGAGTGGCGCATTTCGGACCCGCTTTGGCAGTTTGCTGAGAGCATACGCCCTAGTGGGCTTTTGTCCGGACCATGATTACCGGTATCTCGAAACGAACCGAAAGCTCAGGGCACTACATCCGTCGGTAATCTCGTCCGTCGTCGAAAGTATCGAGGGGGTTGGAGGAAGCGTCGTTCAAGACCCGACTACCGAAATTTTGACGATCAATCGAGAGTTTCGGGCATCCATTGTCATCGTTCGATGCTTTCACACGGCGGCTGGCTCGACGCGTTGGAAATTGCGTCTTGATGCCGCCCTCAGGCCAGACGTGACTGTTGCCGTAAGGATGGACAGTGCCAATGAGCAAGCGCGGGACTATTATGTGTTGCCTCGGCTGGACATGCAGGATGCAGTTCTCCGGCTCGCCGAATATAATGGCCTGTCTCTCGATGCATACCGATTTGACAGCCTCGATCAATTCTATCGGATGGCGGCGCGCGCATCGTTGAGGATGGCAGCTTGAGTTCCGCTCTGCCCGCCCAAAGGGTCGAGATGATCCCAATCGACCGCATCACGATTGTGAATCCGCGAGTTCGGAACAAGCGAAGCTTCAAGGAGATCGTGGACAACATCGCCCAGCTTGGCCTCAAGAAGCCGATCACTGTCACGCGGCGCGCCGAAGCGGGTGGTCCCTTTTACGACTTGGTATGCGGGCAGGGACGTCTCGAAGCTTTTCTTGAGCTTGGCCAGCGCGAGGTCCCCGCGTTGGTCGTCTCGGCTGACCCTGAGGATTGTATGGTCGCCAGCCTTGTCGAGAATTGCGCCAGACGACAGCACAAGGCGCTCGATCTTTTGCAGGACATTCGTGGAATGCAGGAGCGCGGTTACAGCTCTCCCCAGATCGCCCGGAAGACGGGTCTTTCGACCGAATACGTTCACGGCGTTGCGCGCCTAATTGAAAAGGGTGAGCAGCGACTGCTCCGATCGGTTGAAAGTGGCATAATACCCGTCAGTGTGGCCGTCGAAATTGCTGAAGCGGAAGACCATGATGTTCAAGCGGCTTTGTCGAATGCTTACGAACGGGGCTTACTCAAGGGGCGCAAACTCCTCGCCGCGAAGAAGCTGATCGAAATCCGGCGTCGAAGGGGTAAAGGCCTTGCAAACAGCGACAGCAAGCACCGCAAAGGCTTGTCTGCGGAAGCGCTAGTTAAGGCCTATCAGGAAGATACCGATCGAAAGCGAGCGATGATCCGTCGAACTGATGCGACACGAAATCGCCTGTTGTTCATCACGGAAGCGCTGCGACGCTTGGCGCGCGATGAAAGCTTCCTCGCCTTGTTAGAGGATGAAGGTCTCGACACCATGCCCGAGAACATTGCATCGCGGCTGCGGTCAACCACCGAGCTTCGCGCGTAATGCGAGCGAAACCTTCCTCCACAGTCGCAATGGCTTTCGAAGAGTCAACTTTGCGGATTGCAATTGGAGATATCCTTCCGTTGCGCGAAGTGGCACCGAGCGTCCGAAAATCCGTTAAATATGGTCAGATTGCCGCTTCGATTCAGGAGGTGGGCGTGATCGAGCCGCCCGTCGTTGTTCGCGATGCTCAAGATCAATCGATTTTCCACCTTCTCGATGGCCATCTGCGGATCGACATCCTGAAAGAGCGTGGGGATACGGAGGCCGTTTGCCTTATCGCAACGGATGATGAAGCGTTCACCTATAACCGCCGCGTTAGTCGCATAGCGATCATCCAAGAACACAAAATGATTCTGAATGCGGTCAGGAATGGAGTGTCAGAGGAAAGGCTGGCCCGCGCCTTAAATGTCAACATTGCGAATATTCGCTCCAAGCGGAAGCTGCTCGCGGGCATTTGCGAAGAGGCCGCCGACCTGCTTCGCGACAAGCACCTTCCCATGAATGCATTCACTGAGCTTCGAAAGCTCAAACCGATGCGTCAGATCGTCGCTGCCGAAATGATGATCGCGATGAACCGCTATTCGATTAGTTATGCCAAATCGATTGTCATGGGAACGCCCGACGACCAGCTCGTTCATGGCAGACAGAAACCCAGTGCGGGTCTGACGGATGAGCAGATTTCGATCATGGAACGCGAGTCGGTCGAACTGGATCGCGAGTTCAGGTTGATTGAGCAGACCTACGGATCGGACCATCTCGACCTAGTGTTGGCGGTTGGATACATATCAAATTTGCTCGGGAACGCTCGCGTCGTCCGTCATTTGGCGCAGCACCATGCCAACCTCCTCAACGAATTTCAGAAGATTGCCGATGTTCAGAAGGCGGCTTGATGAGGCTCGGACCTGATAGGCCTCTTACCTCGGTAGCCCTAATTGTGCCGGAGAATTGAGCAGGTTCTGACACCAAGCGAGTGGCCAGTGTTCTTAATCCAAGCCGAATTACCCAAAGCGAAATTCCAGTGCGCACAGATTTACCCTCGCAAATTCGTCTGATCGACCCTCTCGCGAGACCGGTCGCATCGGCAACAGGCTTTTGGCCGTGGATGCGCGCCGCTTCCCGGATCGCATCGAACAGGCCTGAGTCCTCATTCGGGTTGCGCCCGAATTGGGTGGTCGGATCAAAGCCCGCCCCAACTAAGAAATCCTCTTGCCATCTGTCGGCTTCCTTCCCGATATAGTGGACTTCGCTGGCGAGGACGTGACGCGGCTCTGTAGGGCCTCGTTGGAACGGGCCGCCATTTTCGAACTTGGCTTCCTGCCGGATCGGATAGTTGAATAGCATCTCGGCATAGGTCAGTAGTTGATCTTTGCTCACGCTTTCGCCGGTAATGCGGTCGAATGCCTGGGCGATGGCAAATTCCCTATCTTGATGGAACGGCGCGACCGCGTGAATGTCTTTTGCCTTAGCCCCGCTTCGCGCATCCGGGCCGGTAAAGTCGGGCGCGCGTGCTTTCGCGTGAAGGCAGTAAAGCAGCCCGAACGGTTTCACCTGATCGGCATAGTCCAACCCGTCATTCTCATTGTCCATCCAGCGCAGCATGACCGGGCTGGTGGCGCTGAACCGCGACAAGCAAGGTTGTAGCAACGCCGGATGATAGTCGAACCTGACCCTCTCGGTATCGGCCTTGTCCGATAGCTCGTGCGACAGGATCGCATACCAAGCATCATACTGCCACCGCGCCAGTCGGTCAGTGCCCGTTTTGAGCCCTTCAAGCGGCGGCGGAAAATGTGGCGCGCCGTCATCGTCGCCGTATGGTTCGATCATATGGCCTAGACCATGCGCCGACGCCTTGCGAATAACGGGACGCCCCTGATCGTCTCGATTGAACAAAGCGTAGCGCTTGGAAGCGATGGCATAGCAATAAAGCGGCTCGTGGCGCTTGGTGAGCGGCGCGAAATTCACGTCCTCAAGCTTCAAGATGCTATCAGGCAAGCCATAGGGATTGAGCGGCGCGAACCATTCGGAAACGCGTCCAGCGCGGGCTAGAAATTCAGTGTCCGGCATATTGGAAGGCTTTGCGAGCGCGAGACTGTCGGTATCGCAAAATACCCAGCCCAACTCTTCTTCTCCGGCTCGCAATTGCGCCAGCGCCAGCATCAGCCGCGCGGCTCCAGTAATCAGCGTTCCAAGCAATGGATTGAAGCACGGCCCCGGCTGTTCGCTCTTTGCGACCAAGGTTTCGTATGGCTCCTGCCCGTGCACATGGATTGCACGGCGGACCTTCGGTTCTTCATCGGTAATATTGAGTTGAAGGAAACTACCGTAGCTGGTCGAATTGCCTAAAATCTTGAGGAACTGCCGAAACTCTTCGACCGCCGTCCGTTCCGTGCCCGCGAGGTTAGAAAGCCTCAGCTTCTCGCGTTCGCGCATCGCGATGAGCTCGCGAAAAGCATCGTCCTTGTAGGGATCGATCGTCAGCCGTCCCAAGAGGTGAATTGGTTTGAGGTTTGGCTGCGGCGGCCCCGGTTCGAATGCGATCCCTTCAACGACTTCCGGCGTCTTACCGGATTGGAACTTGGAGGAGAGGCAATCGGCTAGCGTGAACCAATGCGTCCGCTCGTTGTCGGTTAGCTTATTGAGACCAATCGAAGCATGTTGCTCGCCCTCATAATAGCTCCGCACCGGGAACATATCGCCCGCGCATTTGACCCGAACCAATACTGTCAAACGTCGCCATTGATCCTGCGATTGCCAATCCGCGGCCTTGGTCTCAGCGAGCAACTGCCGAATTTCGTCGGTCGCCTCGCGCTCAATGGTATTGGTCGAAATGACGAAACGCCAAAGACCCATGAGGCTGCAACCGGTCGGGTACATCGACGTGAAATCAGTCAATACGACGCGGGTCGGAACGCGCCTAATCCTGACTTCGGTTCGTCCACCAAAATAGCTATGCAGGCTTCGCGCAATTTTAGCTGGGTCCGTCTCGCGGACAATTTTGATGCCCATGTCCGACAGCATTGCTTTACCCAATCCGGCTTCCGACCGGATGGTGTGCATGGGCGCACTCATTCCGTAGCTTTGATAGCGAGCGCGAAGGGCACAAAAACAGTCCCACGTCGCCTGAACATCGTGGCGAGCGTAATCGAGATAATCAAAAGTGAGCGGCTTCCCGTGATCCTCAACACCGCGCTTCCGCGTCTTGGTTTTCAGCGTCTCGCACAAGCGCTCAAGGTTGTAGCTCCCGCTGAGAAAGGCGCTCGCCATCGTTCGAACGTCGTTGAACGTGCCGCGTTCGGCGGGAAGGTCGTCGCGCCGCTTGCGGGCTGAACGAGCTTTCCCCTGACTTGGAACCGTACAGGAAATTAGCGCTAGACGCGGGTTGATGTGTTTGATCTGGATTCGCGGGACGAAGCTACTGTCCCGAAACTTGAGGCTATGGCCGCCCTGCATTCGTTTGTTCCACGGCCTCGTTTTCGTCGGCGAACTGCCGGTCGCGATGCGCGATAGATCAAACGGGAGATTGAGCCCCACGAACTGACCGCCCGCGCGGATCACCTCCAGGAACAAGGTGCGGAAATCGTCGAGCGTGACGGGCTCACCGATCCGCCGCGCCTCTGCATAGGCTTTGATGGTTTTATTGTCTCCGCTAAAGGCTTCGCGGGGATCGTAGAACAAACGCTCGTCGATCAGCTCGCGCTCATAGTGCAACTGGTAGAAGCCAATCCGGCAACGCATTGCCGGATCGGTTGTCGTCTCGGTATCGAACACCAGATGGATATCGGCCGGCAAAAGCGGTGGAACCTTGCGCTGCACTCTTTTCACCTTCACGGGCTTGGCGACGGGGTTTCCCGGTATCTCGCTCGACCATGCCCGAATAACGAGCGGAAGCGGCTCGCCAACCTTAAGCGTCATTGCCGTCGCCATTGGCTTGCGGGATTTGCAGCCTGCCGGTCAGCAGCGCTTCCAGCTCTTCGTCCTTTTCCAGAAATAGCTTGGCGTTGATGATGCGCCCGCGCGTAATCGCAATCAGCTTGGCAACCACGGGATCCACGTTTGACGGGATCGGCGGATATTCTCTCTGCATCTCGGAAACCTTGTCGTGGCACGAATGGCAAAGCCTCATCACGCGGTCGTCGTGCTTGTGACCAAGAATGTGATTGAGTTCGTAGCGGACGGCCCAATGGTGCTCGCCGCAAGCGCAGCAAAAGGGATTGATCGTGCCTTGGGTGCGCAGCCGTTCGCGCTTTCGGCCCAGCCGTTTGAGGTCGATTTTATCCATCGCCCGGTCCGTCAATTGGTTAGCCGCTGGTAGATGCGCGACCAATCAATTTCGTTAGCGTTCAGCGCGCGATAGATTTGATTTGGATCGGTCTCGAAATTGTAATCCCGGCCCTTAAGGTCCGTGATCGTGACACCTTCCCAGCGCTTCTCGAACGCGGGGAATAGAATTGGATTTTCGACAGCTTTGCGAGCCTCGGCAAAATGCTCGCCCGCTAGCTTGGCGGCCTCCTCGCTGCCGACCCAGACTTTAACAAAATTGCGACGGCCTTTGGCGATGATCGGGATTTGAAACCGGTCGCGTTGCTGGAACGACCAACGCTTTTAGCCGTAGGTCGCGCCGCCTTTGGACTTCGCATAGGCCGACAACCGTTCACGGCTGACCTTATGGGCCTTGGCTGTTGCCGCGAGGCTCGACCCCGACTTCATGGCCGTGAGGGCCTTTTGGATTGCCGCGTCTGATTTCGTCCGCGCCTTGCCGCGAAGCTCGGAAGCGTAAGCCTCGCTTGCTAGGGGGTGTCCGCGCGCCTGCGATTTGGTCAGGCCCCGCGAGGCGGCGCTTGCGAGCCGCTTGGCATAGGCTGGGGACAATCGACTTTTCTTGCGAGGCACTCACCATCTCCGACTCAGGGGATGGCCACCAATTAAAACGAGCGCTTCCCTCGAATCGGCTATTCTGTGCGGGTTACTAACGATTCGGCGGGACGGCTTACGGTGTCGGAAGAGTGGATTTCCGCTGGTGAAATGAGCGCTGAAATCCAACGCGCGGACGTGACCATATCCGCCTCACGTATTGAGCGCTGGAGGAACCAAGAGCTATTGCCGCGACCCAAGCGGATCGGTCGAGGGCGCGGACGCGGCTTTGACTTTCGGGTACCTTCCGGCAGCGCCGCCCAAGCACTCGAAATCGATCGGCTCTTTAAGGTCTATGAAAAGCGGCCTTGGGTTGGATGGCAGTTATGGATGCAAGGCTATTCAGTTGGGGAGCGCTATTGGCGGCCTGTCATCGACCAGGCGTTCGCGACCCTCCGGCATTTCCAAAAGCTCGCAAAGCAGTTTGAGCGAAGGCCTGAAGATACCGACGTTCATGCGCTCAAGGCCGGAGTGCTGACGCTTTTGGCCCGGACACCGCTTGCAGCGCCACTCACCCGTGCCGACCCCGAAATGGTCGAGACAATTGTCGCCTTTGCCGCTGAAATTCTTTTGGCGAGATTCAATCGGTTTACCCCTGACAGTCGAGAGCGTTCGACAGTTTTGGATGTGCTCGGCGCGCTTGCCGGGGAAAATCATTCGATCGCTGGGTCAGCAATTGATTTTAGAGCGGCAATCGAGCCTGTCCTCAGAGACATGTCGAATGCGATCCGTCGGCTATTGCGCCGTAAATCAATAATTGAGCCGTCGCCTGAATTACGCCGAGAATTTGCCAAAGCCTTTGGAATTGGGACCATAATTTATGGGTTGGCTTCGCCGCTATTGGGCCGGTCGGCAATGGGATTGGGGACGCTCAATCAAATAGCTCAAAAGCCCGATATCGGGATTCAATCGACCATGCTGATAATTTGGCGCGAGTTACGGGCAATTCAGTCGGGACCCGATATTATCCTAATCCATGACGAGGCTACAAAAGCTTCGGAAACAGCCAAGCGATTTTGGGATGTTTGGCGGGGTGCCTCACCTAACCGTCAAGCTCGAATGCTCGCCGGATTGAGAGAGCAATTCCGATCCCGAAAAGGGTCAAAATCTATTAAAAAATTTAGCGGAATTGCCCCCTAAATTCGTGGTTCCGGATAGGCCAATATGATATTGAAATTCAATGTTTATCGATCATTCGAAATTAGGGCCGGAAAGTTCAAATGATTGGGCTGGTCGCTCCGAATTTTGGCTAAATGAGATTGCCGAATTTCAACAACCCCGTAAATTGAGGCAACGCAATCCTAACCCCCTAATTTTATGCGGGCACGGCGTTTCGATGCGTATCGAAAATAACGCTCTGGTGATCCGGGACGGGTTTACCCATTATCCGCAACAGCAAGCCAAATACCGATTCTTTCCCCGCGACTTGGACCTGCCCCGTCGCATCATGTTGCTCGACGGAAGTGGCACCCTTTCATTCGAAGTCCTTAGCTGGCTTTCCGACCAGGGCGTATCGCTCTTGAGGGTCGATTGGCGGGGAGAGGTTGCTTGCGTCGCCAGCGGTCCGGGCTTCGTGGCCGATCCAGACAAGATTAGCTGGCAGCACCAAACCAAGGCCAACGAAAAACTCCGCTTTCAATTCGCCGCCGACATTATCCGGGAGAAGCTGGTCGCCAGTATCGACACGCTAGAGGCATATGTCCCGCCGTCGCGATGTCGTGATATTGCGATTTCGAAAACAAAAGTCGGGATGGAGAAATTAGCCGTCGGTTCATTCACAGACATGAATCATATCTTCGCTATCGAGGGAGAATGCGCTTCCGCCTATTTCGCATCGTGGCGCGGGCTTGAAATTCGGTGGAAGTCGCTAGCGCGCCGCCCAGTACCTAAAGGCTGGCAAGTTTATTCCGGACGAAGCTCGCTGGCGACAGGCGTGAAAGCCGAAAACCGCAATGCTTCTCACCCGCTAAATGCCATGCTTAATTATGGCTACGCCGTGAAGCTGGCGGCACTGAAACTGCAGGCAATCGCGGACGGCTATGATCCAACATTCGGGATCATGCACAATGGCAAACGAGGCAATCCAGCGTTCGTCCTTGATTTGATTGAGCCGGAACGCCCGCGCGTGGACGCGGCTATTTTGAAACTTGTGCATAAACATCGGTTCGCCGCCTCGGACTTTATCGTTCGGTCGAACGGGTCGTGTCGGCTGTCACCGCAACTCGCGCGGGCTGTCGCTTCGCTGTTAGGTTAGCTAGACTTCCGCTTGCGCCCGCGTGGAAGGCCTTCGACGGGCGCACTCGCCTCTATAGCTTCAAAGAGCTCCGCAATCGACACGCCTAGCGTGGCGGCGAGCTTGTCCAGCACATCAACAGTCGGATTTTCCTCGCCGCGTTCAAGACCGCCTAGATAGGATCGGTCAACGCCGGAATCGAACGCGAGCCGTTCTTGCGAAATTCCTTTGGCAACGCGAACCCGCCGCACGTTCCTGCCGACTAGCTCGCGCCCTCGCATGAACGCGAGCAAGCTTATTCAATGGTCAGAAAACCACTGTCTATATCCATCTAATTAACTTCCTTCTGATATTACCCGGAGGTGTCCGAGTCGGAGATTAGCCAAATGAAAAAGTTCGTCGCAGGTGGACTGCTGCTGCTTGCAGGAACTGCAAGCGCTCACTCAGGAGCCGTCGCTAGCCAAAAGGGGGCCACCTCGACGTTTCTGCGGGGCCGATGCACCACATTGATTGCCGCTGGGAAAGATGTGACAGCCGCTTGCAGCCCGGTACTCGTGAATGTGGATTATCCGACGGGAGCTAGTTCGTTCTTTTTCACATTGAATAACGAGGCAATCGTGAGCTTCTTTGGTCGCGACAGCTCGGTGGTCGGCGATCATGGCATGCGATATTTGCAGCGCGTGTCGTTCAAGGATTCCACGCCAAATAATCCGTCTTCTGAAGTTTCCGGCGTCTGCACATTCAGCAGGCCTCCTGCGGGGCCAATCGTGGTCGACTGCGAGGCCGACAGCAAAGACGGTCCGTTCAAGGCCGTATTTGTGAGCGACGGAGGCCGCCCAACGGTCACCCGGGAATAGGCACTAAGGCGGCCCAAGGGGGAATTGGTCAATGTGGAAATGGATTAAAATACCAAACATTGGAGCGCTTGTTGCATTCTTTATGCCGTGGTTGACGGTCTCTTGCTCGGGAACGCCCATCGCGACCGCTACTGGGTGGCAGCTTGCGTTTGGTGGCTACAGCGCTTCGCACCAAGTAGGGGCCAATTCACCCGCTTCTGGACCACAAGGCAATGGCTGGCTGATGTTGGCACTGATCGCCATTCTGATCGCGATCGTTCTGGCTTTTCTCAAGCAATCGAAGAAAAGATCGATGAAGGCTGGTTGGTGTGCCGCCTGCGCAATCGCATTCGTACTCTTGGGAACAGCGAGGTACAGCAAAACCAATCTAATCGCCCAGGCATCAGGAGGCAGCAGCGGATTTGGCAGCGCAGTAGATCAAGCCTCACTCGCTATGGTCCAAATCACATGGGAAATTGGGTATTGGATCGCCATTTTAGCGCTGATCGCCAGTGGCATATTGTCTTGGCTGGCTTATTCCGAACTTGAGCTATCCACTCAGTCTGAGCCGATGCAAATCCGGACCAACAAACCCACCTGATTCAAGTCGCACCTCAAACTAATTTCGCGCTGGGCCGTTCGTGAATTGCTAACCCCAGCACGGTCGCGGAGATTGTGTCCGTGCGGATACCTCTCGCCGTGTACACGCCGTGGTGTCTGCTATACCCCCCGGCCTTGAGCCGGGTCTGCCTTTCTTCACAGATAAAGGCGGATCCCGGATTAAATCCGGGGACGTCCTACTTCGCAAAACCGCCCTTGTGCTCGGGCGCTCGGTTACCCAGCCAGGTCGTTGACCCCGATGTACACCGCTCCCGCAATGCTGCCCGCCAGAAGCATCAGCACGCCTGCCTTCATTATCCGCTCGCGAACGATGGTTCGCGCCCGGCGGCGGCGGCTCTTTTCGCGGAAAAATTCTATCGACGAAGTATCTATTGGCAATCATCCGAAATGGACGACTCGGCATCCGGATTGATAACGAATGTTTATGCCCTTGCCGAGTCTGCGGCTGTTGCGCCCGCGCGAGATCGGCGGACAAAAGGTGGCCCTTGTAAACTAAGCTAATCGACTCTTTGCCTTTTTCGGTGGATTATGGATGTTCGATGAGGGACCGAGGGTCTAAGACGCCGCGTCGCGAGGCGACGAAGGGCGAGTCCGGCGCGGGGGCGCAGCCGTTGCCCGAGCCGGGGGTCCGCGGGTTCAGGAAGCCTTCTCCCGCCGTCCGTGGCGCGGGCGAGCTCCAGCGCGATCTTCCCGAGGGCATTCCGCCGGAAATGTTCACCGGCGCGGGGATGCTGGCGCTGGCCGACCTGCTCCCCGTGATGGTCGCCTATCTCGATCGCGATCTCATCTACCGCTTCGTCAACAAGGCCTATGCCGACTGGTTCGAGCGGCCACGCACCAGCATCATCAGCAAGACGGTTCACGAGCATCTGGGCGATCACGCTTATGCCGAACGGGAGAACCTGCTCGCCGGTGCGCTTGCCGGGGAGCGGCAGTGGTTCGCCTCAAGCTTCGACCATCCCACCCGCGGGCCGGTGGCGCTGCACATCGATTACGTTCCCTGGCCGGGCGCGGACGGGACGGCGCAGGGCGTGCTCGTCCTCTTGAGCGACGTAACCGAGCAGCGGACGGCCGAGCGGGCGCTTCGGGAGAGCGAGGCGCGCTTCCGCCGGATCGCCGATAGCGCTCCGGTGATGATGTGGGTGACGAGGCGGGACGGCACGCGCGATTTCGTCAACGAGGCCTATGCCGATTTCGCCTGCGGCGAGGGGTGCGACCGGGAAAAGGCGCGGGCGCTCGACTGGACCGGGTTCCTTCACCCGGAGGATCGCGATGGGGTGCTGGGTTTGCGGCCCTTGTATGAGTCCGGGCAGCCGGTGGCATTTGAGGCTCGGATGCGGCGTTATGACGGCGAGTATCGCTGGCTGAGAAGCGTGTCGCAGCCGCGGTTCGGGGCGGACGGGGCTCTCGTCGGCTATATCGGGGTCGCGACCGACATCACGGTGCGCAAGGAGGCCGAGCTCGAACTGCGTCACCTCGTCGAGGAGAGGACCTCCGAACTGCGGGATTCCGAGGCGCGGTTCCGCGCTGTGTTCGAGACGGTGCTGGAGCTCCTCATCCTCATGAAACCCGACGGCACCGTAATAGAAATGAACAACCCCGAAGTGGGATGGCGGGCGGCGAACAGCCGCGAGGTGATCGGCAAGAAGATCTGGGATGGGCCGACGCTGAAGCTGTTCTCCGAATACCGCGAGCCGCTGAAGCAGGCGATCGCGGCGGCGGCCAGGGGCGAGCAGTTCGCGCAGCAGATCACGCTCGAACGGCCGGGCATGGCGACGACGCACCTGGATGTGACCGTGCAGCCGGTGAAGAACTCGGCCGGGAAGGTCACTTACCTGCTGTTCGAGGCGCGCGACATCACGGAACTCCGCTCCGCTCAGGAGCAGCTCCGGCAGAGCCAGAAGATGGAAGCGCTGGGCCAACTCACCGGCGGCATTGCCCACGACTTCAACAATCTGTTGACCGTCGTCGTCGGCGGTCTCGACCTGGTCGCCAAGCGGGTCGAGGACGCAAAGCTCAAGCGCTACGCGACCAACGCGCTTGCCGCCGCCGAGCGGGGCGCCAGGCTAACCGGGCAGCTGTTGGCGTTCAGCCGGGTCCAGCGGCTCGAAGTGCGGCCGGTGCACGTCGCGCCACTGATCGAGCAGATGCGGCCGCTTCTGCGCAACGTGCTTGGGCCGGGGATCACCAAGACCTTCGATCTCGACGAGGCGATGGTCCCCGTAATGGCCGACCCGACGCAGCTCGAGGTCGCCGTCCTCAACCTCGCGATCAACGCCCGCGACGC
>Ga0068854_100001125_pt1 | contig 16071 bp, 11 predicted proteins | sample KBSCornC42_FD_66590 | JGI IMG/M metagenome (GOLD analysis project Ga0068854, IMG submission 66590) | Corn rhizosphere microbial communities from Kellogg Biological Station, Michigan, USA - KBS Corn C4-2 | ecosystem: Host-associated > Plants > Roots > Rhizosphere > Soil ... | reverse complement strand
GCAGACCATCGTCGCGCCGTTCGGTGCCGCAGGTGTCTCGCTCTCGGGGCAGCGGATCGACGCGCGGGCGCTGATGGCCAGCCAGCAGTTCCTGACCACGCGAATCGAAGCCATCTCGGTGCGCGGGCTCAATCGGCTCAACAGCGCGCTGATGCAGAACGTGGCTGGCGTCGAATCGCTAGGTGACACGATCACCGCAGTGCAGCGCATCCTGGGCGGTGCCCCCCGCGCCGACGCCATGAGAGTTGTGTACACGGAGATCGGCCGCGTGCATTCCATCGCGCAGCACGAGCGCCTGCAGGAGGCAGGGCACATCGTTCCCGGCCTGCGCAAGCGCTGGCTCAAGAGCGGCAAGCGCCATCCGCGCATGGACCATGTCCGCGCGCACAATCAAATCGTGAGGTTCGACGAGCCATTCCTGGTTGCAGGTGAGCGGCTGATGTTTCCTCGCGACCCGAGTGGAAGCGCCGGCAACACGATCAACTGCGGCTGTCTCTCCGCGCCCGTGGTAGATGGGTCAAGTTTCGGGTTGGGCTCCGTTCGTATCGATGACGACGGCGCAGCCCGCATCGAGTCGCGAGCTGGCGGGATGATTCGCCAGCTACCGTGATAGGCTGACTCCAAGCCCGCCGCGATCCCTGTCCGGTGGGCTTTTTCGTTAATAGCCTGCGCTAAAAGAATCGCGAGCACCTACTCGCCACGATGTCACCGTCCGAGGCACAACCTCAAACACGGTGACGCTATGTCCAAGCGGAACAAGGGCGCCAGTGCGACTGGCGCCAAGATCGCTCTCAAGCCGGCCGACCAGGTCAAGGACCAGGTCGCCGCCGACATCTCCTCCAACGACACTGACGCGACTGCGGGCAATCCTCCGTCTGCTGGTACCGGCGGCACCAACCTGGGCGGCGAGCTGACCAACGTAGCGAGCGCTACGGCCTTCGCCGACAATGCTGACATCGCCGCAGGTGACCTGCCGTCTGCACGCGCCGATGACGGCGCGCGCCTCAGCGAGTTCTGGCCGGTCGATGGTCAGGTCGTGCTCGACCAGATTCCCGAAGAGTGGCGCGACGAGATCGCCGAGGCTATCGGCGTTCCCTTCGACCACATCATCTCGATGCGGATCTACCCGGACCGCCTGGTTGCGGTGATCCACACCGACACCGACGCCTTCAAGCGCGAGATCCTCCGGGGTGATGCGTGAGCCGCCCCAAGGTTCCGAGAGAAGGCATCACCGGTGATGCGCTGCGCGAGGCGGCCGCTACCGAGTTCGGCCAGGTCCGCGACCTCCTGCAGAGTGCGCTCCGCGGCAACTACGGCCTCGGCCAGAACGACTGGGTGTGCATGCTTGCCGTCTACCCGGACAAGGTCGTCGTTCAGCGCGACGGTAAGCAGTTCGAGTTCACCTACGCGATCGACGACAGCAACGTGGTGACGCTCGGTGCGGCCGTGGAGGTGAACATGACTCCCGTGCCGGTGGCGATGCGCGAAGCCGCTGCCACGGAGAACAGTGCCGTCTACAACCTCGTCTATGCGGCGATTCGTAAGGTCAACTCGAATATCTACGACATCGTGGCCATGTACCCCGACCGCGCGGTAGTGCGGGGTGAAGGCGGCCGCCAGTACGCGTACCCGTTCACGATCGACGACAACAACCAGGTGCAGCTCGGCTCGCCCTACGAAGTCGTCTCCACGCACGTTGCGGCCAACGCCGCGCCCATGCGTGAGGCTTCCGCACACAATGACCCCAGCGCCGCGGCGGCGGGCACCGGACAGAAGACCAACAACTCCGGTACGGGCGACGACATCGCCCATCTCCAGAACCAAGGCATGGTTTCGCATGCCGTCTTCCTGGAGGCCCTGAAGGGCGATGACGGCCAGCCCCAATCCCGCTACCTCGTGCGCATCATTCGCGCCGGCACCTCCCTGAACCAGGTGACCTATCCCGCGACGGTGCTGCGGGAGGCTACGCCGCTTTTCAACGGCGTGCGTGTCTTCGTCAAGAGCGACGAAGACCACCTCAAGGGCAAGGGGAAAGACTTCCGCCAGCTGGTGGGCAAGCTCAGCGGCGCGAAGTTCGTCGAGTCCGGTGGCGGCGAGATCCAGGCGACGCTGGATGTCCTCGATTCCAGTGATGTCGCCAGCAAGCTGCGCGAAGCCGTGCAGCGAGACATGACGGATCTGTTCGGGCTGTCGATCGATGCATCCGGCACGTCCAAGAAATCCGGCCAGCTCCGCGAAGCCACCCGCATCACCAAGGTGGATAGCGTGGATCTGATCATCGAGCCCGGCGCCGGTGGGCAGTTCATTCGATTCGCCGAAGCGGCGGCCAACCAAGAGGAAGACACGATGCTGCGCCAGCAGATGCTTGATGAAATTCGCCGCCGCGACGCGTCGCGGGCGGACAACCTGGTCAATGCGACCGATGAGGCGATCCTGACCGCGTACCGCGAAGCCGTGGCGGCGGCCAGCAACGGCGTTACGCCCGAGCAGCTGCAGGACGCGTTCCGCATGGTCGAGGCGCGCGCCGAGGCCCGTGTGTCGATCGCCGCCAGCCGCCTGCCGGCGCCTTTGCAGGAGCGCTTGACGCAGCGTTTCACGGAAGCGGCGAGCTTTACCGCCGAGGATGTGACGAACGCGATCGAGGCCGAACGCCAGCTGCTCGGCCGCCTGGTCGAAGGTGCCCAGGTGCGTGGCCTGGGCGACCTCACCATCGAAATGGGCGAAGGCCGCGCGGAAAAGGTCCAGAAGATGCTGGACGAGTTCTTCGATCGCTCCAGGGGCAGCCGCCTGAGCTTCCGAGAAGCCTATGTCGAGATCACCGGCGATCGCCACGTCACCGGCCTGATCCAGAACTGTGACGAGGGCCGCCTGCGCGAGGCCGCGGGTGAGCGCAACTTCCGCGAAGCCGTGAGTTCCGCGACCTTCGGCAACATCCTGGGCGATTCGATCACCCGCGCCATGATCCGTGAGTACGGCGCTGGAACTGCCTACCAGGACTGGCGCTGGATGTGCGACGTCGTTCCGCTGACGGACTTCCGCGAGCAGCAGCGCACTCGCATGGGTGGCTACGGGAATCTGCCGGCCGTGGCCGAGAACGGCCCGTACGCGGCGCTGCAGTCCCCGACGGATGAAGTGGCCAAGTACAAGGCCACGAAACGCGGCGGCATCGAAACGCTCTCGCTGGAGGCCATCGCCAACGACGACGTCGGGCTGATCCGCCGTATTCCGCTGGCGTTGTCGACCGCCGCGGGGCGCACGCTCTACGAGTTCGTCTACGGCTTCCTGGACACCAATCCGGTCATCTACGACGGCGTGGCGCTGTTCCATGCCACGCACAACAACCTGGGCACCACCGCTCTCACCGACGCCAGCTACAACGCCGGGCGCCTGGCGATCCGGCAGCAAACCGAGAAGGACAGCGGCAAGCGCCTGGGCCTGTCTCTGCGCCACCTGGTGATCCCGGCGGAGCTGGAGGAAGGTGCGTACGACATGTTCCGCCGCGATACCAACCTGGACGCAAGTTTCACCCAGACCAGCAAGCCGACCGTCCATGTGGTCGATCACTGGACCGATACCAACAACTGGTTCGGTGCCTGCGACAACTCGCAGTGCCCGCTGATCGAAGTCGGCTTCTACGGCGGCCGCGAAGATCCCGAGCTGTTCGTGCAGGATCTGCCCACCCAGGGCTCGCTCTTCAGCAACGACCAGATCAAGTACAAGATCCGGCACATCTACGGCGGTGTCGTCCGCGACTTCCGCGGCTGGTACGGCGCCATCGTCGCCTGATCTCCCGAGTGCGCGACCGGGCCAAGGATGGCCCACCTTCTCCCCATACCGAGCCGACATGAGCCTTGCCGACTACCAGCTGCTGGTGGATGACCTGGTGCGCGACCGCGACCAGGTGATCGCCCCCGCTTCACGCGACATCGCCATCGGTGCGGCCGTTCTGCAGTACTCCGCCGATCGTCCGCGGGATGTTGTGGTCGACCTGATATCGACCGGCGGCGCGCGCCTCGCGTTGCCGGCCGGCTGGGTCACCGACTTCTCAACCCTGCAGTCCATCGAGTACCCCGTGGGCCAGCTGCCCACCGCAGAGATTCCGCTGTCCGACGTTCGCCTGTACAGGGCACCGGACGGCACTGATCTGATTCTGCCTGTCGATCTCCGTGACGCTGAAGTGGTGCGCATGACGTACAGCGCACCTCACAACGTCGACAGCAACGTCGACACCATCCGTGTCTCACATCGTCAGGCGGTCGCCAGCTACGCCGGGATGATTCTGTGCGGGCAGCTCGCTGCCTACTACGCCAGCGAGAGCGAGCCGACGATTCAGGCCGACACCGTGGACCGTGCGAACAAGTCCGCGCTCTTTCGCGCTCGCGCGAAGGACCTGCAGATGGCCTACAACTCAGTCATCGGCCAAGCCCCCAGCGATCGCCAGCAGGCTGCAAGCGTGACCGTGGATGTGCGCCGGGACGACTCGCTCGGGCTCCGGCGCCTGTTCCACCCGCCGGGCACCTGGCCGCGATGAACATCGTCACCGACACCTCGCAGATCTCGCAGCTGGCCTCGCTGTGGCAGCAGGCGCCTGACATCACGCGCGAGGAAATGACCCGCTCTGTAACCGAGGCGGATCTGCTCGTCCAGGGTGAGCTGATGCAGGTTCTGCCGAAGGGCGCGGGTGGCCTGCACGGCGCCGGCCTGGTCGGCACGCTGTTCACCGAAGAGCGCGCGCTGGCCACCAACGTTATCGGCCTGACGGCCACGAAGGAACCTTACGCCGAGTACGTCGAAACCGGCACTCGCCCGCACATGCCGCCGCTGCAGCCGATTGAGGACTGGGTGCGCTCCGTGCTGCACCTGGGCGGCGAGGAGGCCAAGAGCGCCGCGTACGGCATTCGCTGGAAGCAGTACCACGAAGGCACCAAGGCCAACCGCGGCTGGGAGAAGACCTACCGCAAGACGCTGAAGGCGATCTACACGAAGTTCGATCAGGCCGCGCAGCGCATAACGCTGCGCCTGGCTGGAGGTGCCCGATGAACCCGAGCGAGGTGACCGCGGCCGATATCCGCGAGGCGATCGCCGCCACCCTTCGGGCGATCCCGAGCATCGGCATGGTCCAGGACTACGAGCGCTACGCGAAGGCGATGGATCAGCTTAAGGCTCTCTACGTCGCCGACGGCCAGCTGCGTGGTTGGTTCATCCGCAGGGAGAAGCTGACCGAGCAGGGGAAGATCCAGCCCAGCAGCGTGGAGTACACCCGCTGGCGCATCCAGGGACTCATGGCCATCGACGACGAAGCCAAGAGCGAGCTGACGTTCGACAGCCTCGTCGAGGCGGTGCGCACTGGCTTTCGCCGCAACGACACCCTCAACGGGACCGTCGCGCAGTGCTCGCTTCCGGACGGCAGCGCCTCCGGCATCCAGATCGATGATGCCGGCCCGGTGATGTTCGCCGGGGTGCTCTGCCACGGAGCGCGTCTATCGCTCAACACCGTTCGCTACCTGAGGAACTACCCATGACCACCGAGTACCGCGATCGCAAGGGAAAGCTGTTGCGTGTGGACCACGGCACGCGACTGCAGCCGGACCTGCCGAACGATCCCGCCATCCCCGAACCGCCGCCGGCCGTGCCGGCCGATGAAACCGCGCCGGACGCCGGCCACCAGGAGCCCTGACCATGTCCCTCAAGAGCAAAGCCCTTCTCGTTCTGGCGATCGCCGAACTGGTTTATGGAACCGACCCGACGCCCACCGGCGCCAACGCGATCCTAACCAGCAATGCCCAGCTCAGCCCGCTGGAAAGCAGCACGGTGGCGCGAAACATCGATCGCCCGACTTTCGGCGCCGACCAGCAGCTGCATGTCGGCGTGCATGCCATGCTGACCTTCGAAGTCGAACTCGTCGGCAGCGGCACGCTGGGAACGGCTCCCGCCTGGGGCAAGTTGCTCAAGGCGTGCGCTTGCAAGGAAACGATCGTCGCGGCGACGTCCGTCGTCTACACGCCGCAGACGGACAGCACGGAATCGCTGACGCTGTACTTCTTCCTCGACGGGCAGCTGCACAAGCTGCTGGGAGCCCGCGGCACGTTCACGCTGACCGGCGACAGCCAGACCATTCCCAAGCTCAAGTTCACCTTCACCGGCCTCTGGGTGGAACCGTTGAGCCAGGCTGCGCCGACCGCGCTCGCCGGCTGGGATGCCTTCCAGATCCCGGACCCGGTGACCTTCGACTACACCCCGACCGTGCAGCTGCACGGCCTCGCCAGCGTGTTCAAGAGCTTCAGCTTCGACCACGGCAACCAGGTCACGTACTTCGACAATCCCGGCGAGCGGAAGGTCGAGATCACGGATCGCGACAGCAAGGGTTCGGTCTCGATCATCGCGCCGAAGCTCAGCGACCGGAACTACTTCGCCATCGCCAAGGCGAACACGCTGGGTGCACTTTCGTTCGTCCACGGCATGGACGACAACAAGCGCGTCGCGCTGGTCTCCCCGCGCGTTCAGCTGCTGCAGCCGAAGTATGGCGACGACCAGGGCCGCGCCACCCTCGAAGCCAATCTCTCGTTCGTGCCGACCAATGTCGGCGACGACGAGTGGCAGCTTCGCCTCGAAGCCGCGTAACCCGCGGCTTCGCTCCCCCGCAACCTCGTTTCACCACACGCAAGGACCACACGCATGTCTCTCAAAGTCAAACCCGTCAACACCTACAAGGCCCGTATCGAGGTCACCCTCGCCGATGGCGAGCAGGGCGATTTCTCCGCGGAGTTCAACTACCTCACGCGCACGCAGCTGGACGAGCTGCTCGCCGAGAACCTGCGCGACGCAGAAGTGATCGATCGCGTCCTCGCCGGTGCCATTGGCATCTCTGACGAAGATGGCAATGCGCTGAGCCCGGAGGCCGCCAAACTCCTCGTGAAGGAAAACATCGCGCTCAGCCAGGCCGTCGTGCGGGGCTTCTTCGTGTCCATCGGGGGCGCGCCCGCAAAAAACTCCAAGACGTCGCCACAGCGCTGACGCTGCAGCGCGGGTCGGTTGAGGACTCAGCCAACCCGCTTGCCGATCAGCTCAGGGTGGCCGGCGCGCCGGCCGCCCTGGTCGAGAAGGCACAGCAGCGAATGGAAAGTGGTGACGAAGTAATCGAAGTTCTTCGGCGCAACCTCAGCACGCTTCGGACCTACGAGCGCTGCCACCTTATGTACATCGCCGGCATAAACGGCGCCATCTGCACCGGCGTCACCGCCCTGGAGATCCAAGCCGCTCTACAGCTGCAGGGCATTCCCCAAAAGCGGTGGCCGCGCATCAGCGAAGGCGTGCAGCTCATGGCTCGTACCGCCGCCGAGCTGATCAACCGCAAGAGCTAGAACTGCAGAGGTGGCAAGGTGACCGATTACGTTGTCGGCATACGGATTACGGGTGACGGACGCATCGCGGTCCAGGCGATGGATCAGACCGCTGCCGCTGGCCGCAACATGGGCGCCGCGCTCACCAGTGCGTCGTCACAGGCCTCGCGATCACTGGGAGATACCGAGGCTGCGGCCCTGCGCGTGGATGCCGCGCTCGGCCGCAGTGTCGGGACGATCGCCCGCTGGGGCGGTGCGCTCCTGGCCCTGCGCGAACTGCGCGACTTCTCCAACGATGTCGTGGAGTCCAGCAGCAAACTCGCGGGCTGGACGTTTGGTCTGCAGGCGGCGACCGGCTCAGCCGCCGGTGCCGCGGAAAGCCTGACGTTCATCCGCTCCGAAGCTAATCGCCTCGGCATCGAGCTCGACAACTCCGCCAGCGTCTTCACGCGTCTCACCGCGGCGACTAAGGGAACGGAGCTGCAGGGCGTCAAGACCCGCGAGATCTTCACCAGCGTCGCCGAGGCCGCGCGTGCGTTGCATTTGAGCGGTGCCGAGACTGGGCAGGCGCTTCTGGCGCTCGATCAGATGATGAGCAAAGGCACCGTCCAGGCGCAGGAGCTCAAACTGCAGCTTGGCAACGTGCTGCCTGGTGCCGTCCACGTGCTGGCCGAATCGCTGGGCGTATCCACGGCCGAGCTGGACAAGATGATGGACAGCGGCCAGGTGCTGGCTGCAGATGCACTGCCGAAGCTCGCCAAGAAACTGGACGAGATCTATGGCAAGGCAGCCAGCGAGGCAGCGAAAGCACCTGCAGCGGAGATCCAGCGCCTCAAGAACTCCGTGCTGGAACTGGAAGCTGCGATCGGTGATGCCGGCTTCATGGGGGCGTTGGCCGGTAAGGCACGCGCGCTCACGGAGGCGCTGACCGACCTGACGAAATCTGGCGGATTGGACTACCTGGTCACTGGTTTTCAGGCCGTGACCGCGCTGGCCACGGCCAACGTGCTGGGCGACTACCTGTCGAAGCTCGGCGCGCTCACGGCGGGGCTTACCGCGAAGGCGCAGGCGCAGCGGGAGTCGATCCTGACCGAGCAAGCGGCCGCCTCGTCGGAACTGGAGCTGGCCCGTGCCACGCAGCTGCAGACTGCTGCTGAAGTCGAGAACGCAGAGGCTCGCTTGGCCTCAATCCGCGTGCGGCTTCAAGAGAACGAGATCGTCAACGCGGCGGCGGCCGGAGAGATCGCAGCCGCGACTGAAGTTACCGCAGCCATGCGCAGCCAGGTCACCGCGGCAATGGCTATCGTCGAAGCCAACGCCGCGCGCAGCGCGAGCTGGGTGGAGGCCTCGACCACGATGGCAGCTGCGCTCGCCGCTGACACGCGATCGCTGGCTCAGGCAGAGGCGACGCTGAACTCGTTCACGGCAGCCGAGATCCGCGCGCTCGAAGCGATGCGCCTTCGTGAAGCTGCCCAAGAGGCCAATGTGGCATTGGCCAGGCAGGAAATCCTCGTCCAAGCCGAGCTGACCACGGCAAAGAATGCGTCGACCGCCGCCGCAGCTGCAACGGAGGTGGCCGAGGCGCGCCTGGCCAGCTCGCTGAAGCAGACCAGTTTCGCCATGCAGAGCTTGAGCAAGGTCGGCGAGACGCTGCTCGGCCTGCTTGGCGGGTTGCCTGGGGTGTTCCTGCTTGCCGCTGGTGGTTTGCTGTATCTCACCTCGCGGCAGACGGAAGCTGAGAAGGCGGCAGGTGATCTTGCCGACACCACCGAGCGCCTGGCCAACGCCCACGACATGGTGACGGAAGCTGCCATCAAGTCCGCCCGAGCCCAGCTCGAAGAGCAGAAGACCATCCTGGCCAACGCCAAGGCGACGCTGGATGCCAACCTCTCCTGGCAGCGAGCGGCAGGATCTGCCTCGGCGATGGACGCAGCAGACATGCAGGCCGCGCGTGCTGCTGATGGCCTGATCAGGCTGCAGGCTGCATACAAGAGCCTGGAAGACCAGGTCACACGAAGCGTGATCGCCAAGGCGTTCCAGGACAACCTGGATTTCCTCAACGCCGGCGCGCAGCAGGGAGCGGCCAGCTTCGACCAGCTGCGCGAGAGCCTGAAGAAGCAGAACGCCACACTCGCCGAGCAAGTGGCCACGTTCGGCAAGGGCAAGGCCGCCCAGGTGGAGTACGCCCGGGATACTGCCATCGCAGCGGAAGCTGCCAAGGGCGACACGAACGAGACGAAGGCCCGCATCGCGACCCTGCAGGCGATGTACACCCCTCTGGTGGAGAACGCTAAGAAGCTCGATGCGCTCACCGCGGCGCAGAAGGCCAACACGCAAGCGAAGAAAGACGCCAAGAAGGAAACTGCCGACGAGCTCAAGCGGACCAACGATATCGCTGCGGCCTACGCGAAGCTGGCCGATATCACCGATACGTTGAGCGGAAAGAACGCCGACCCTGTCAGCCGAGCCTGGGCCGACAGCGCCAAGTCGATCCGCGATATCGCCGAAGAAGGCGGCAAGCTGATCAAGAACGGCGTTGACGAGAGCATCGTGCAGCAGCAAGTGGCTCAGGCGGTCGACGTCGCCACTGCGGCACGCAACCGCGCGATCGTCGCCGCTCAGCGAGAGATCGATGTTGCGGGCCAGATGATCAAGCAGATGCAGGAAGAGGCCCAGATCTCTCTGCTCAGCGAACGCGGTCAGGCCATCGCTCGCGCCGGGATGGAGGCCGAGCAGAAGCTGCGTGAGAAGAACCTCGGCTTGTCTGAGGATCAGATCGCCATCGAGCGGCGACGTGTTGAGGCGGTGGCTGCCACGACCTACGACCTGCAGCACGCAGCTGAGCAGCAGCGCCAGATCATCCAGGAGACCAATGGCTACCTGGAGAATGGTCTCGGCTCCTTCAGCCGTGCCTGGGGCGACATGCTGTCGCGGCGAACCCACGACTGGAAGGATTTCACCGGCAATCTGAAATCCATTTTCCAGCAGACCATCAGCGACCTGATCGCGCAGACGCTTCGGCTGCAGGTGTTCGGCCCACTCCTTCAACAGCTGCTGGGAAGCATCGGCATCAATTCTGGCGGTGGGAGTGGATTGCTCAGCTTCCTGCCCAGCTACTACGGCAGCGGCGGCAACATCATTGGCGCCGCCGGATCGCTTGGTGGTGATGGTGGCGCGGCCGCTGGTGGCAACAGCTACGCCGGCTATCTGCAGAACGGCCTTCAGGCGTATCGCGCGTACAACTTCCTCACCAACGGGAGCCTGGCTTCGTTGTTCGGGGGCAGCGGCAGCGGTGTCACCGGATCGCTGGCCAGTGGCTACGGCACGGCGGCCAGCGCGGCGCAGGCGAATGTGGCCAGCTACGGTGCGTCCCCCAGCATCTACGGGAACATCGGCAATTTCGCTGGCGGCACGCCCGCCTACAGCCCCCTGGGCGGCACGTTCGGTATCGGCGGCTACGCTGCGCCCTGGGCGAGCGCTGGTGGCGGCCTGCTCGGCCTCTACTACGGCCTGCAACGCGGAAGCGGCGGCTTGTCGACAGTCGCCAGCGGCCTGAGCTATGGCGCACTGGGCGCTGGCCTGGCGGGCACCGCGTCGGGCCTCCTCGGCGGCGCCTCGCTGGGGTCCGCAGCGGGCGGTGCGTTCGGCGCCGCGGCAGGAATGAGCTGGATTCCCGTCGCCGGTTGGACGCTTGCCGCGCTCGGTGCGATCGACGCCGTTTCTGGCGGCAAGCTCTTTGGTACCAAGTACCAAGCACAGTCGTCGGACAGCTACCTCAACATCGGCCCGAACGGCGGCGACGCGACGCAGTTCGTCAATGAGAAGAGGCAAGGTGCGCTGTTCTCCGGTGCGAAGTACCGGACCAAGCAGGTCGCCGCGAGCGCCGAGCTGCAGCAGGCGGCGGATTCGCTGTACGACAGTGTCCGCAAGAGCATGGTCCAGGGCGCACGACAGCTGGGCGTCGACGTGCCGGCCGTCATCAACGCCAGCCTGCAGACCCATTACGACGTGAAGAAGAAGACCAGCACCTATCTGGTCGACTACCTGGGCGCGACCTGGCAGGAGGCAACCGCGGACGCGGCGGCCAAGCGCATCGGCGCCGAAGCGCTTGTCGCCACGGTCGCCGCCAGCGCCGGCAATGTTGTGCAGCAGATTGCCCAGCAGTTCCGTACCAGCGCGGACACCTTGGCCGACGCTGCGCAGACCATGCTCGCGGCGCAAACGGACATCGTGAAGGGCAACAGCCTGCTCGCGCTGGGCAGCTCGGCGAACCTGGCGGAGGTGATCGAGTTCACCCGCGAGCTGCAGAACGAAGGCGAGAGCCTGGCTGAGACGTACTCGCGCCTGCAGCAGGCTTCCCAGGCCTACGTGCAGTTCGTGGGCCAGTTCAAGCAAACCGGCACCGGCTTGGGTAGCGTCCTGCAGGGCATCGCCCAGCAGATGCAGGCCAATATCGATCAGGCCAATCAGCTCGCCCAGGCAGCCGGCCTGCAGGGCGCGCGCGAGGAGGACCTGACCAACATTCACCGCTACGCCGCTGAGCAAGCGGCGGACGCGCTCGCCAAGCTCAGCACCGCTGCGCAGGATCTCGCCACGAAGCTGTATAGCACCACGGGCACCACACTCGCTGCAGTCCAGGCGCAGATCGACAAGGTGCAGAGCAAGCTGCAGAGCGCCACGCAAACGGCGCTGAGTGACTTGTCTCCGCTCAGCGCCAAGGAAAAGCTCGATGTCGCGCTGAAAGGACTACGCAGTGGCGTCACGAACGCAAGCGACGTGCTGCAGCTCGGCCGTCAGCTCTATGCGAGCGGCGCCGACTACAACGCGCTCTATGCCAAGGTGATGGAGATCAGCGGCCAGCCGGCCACCGTCGGCGACCTGACGACGCAGCTCGGCAACTACAACGACCTGGTCGGCAAGCGCGACCAGCTGCAGGGCCAGGCTGATGCGATGGCGCGCTTCTCCGACGCCAAGACCCTCGCGCAGTACGTGGCCGACATCTCGACGGCGCACGGCATCAGCTACACCGAGGCCGCCAACGGCCTGGGCTTCAAACTCCAGGATCTGGCGAAGGATCTCGGGCTGACCAACATCAGTGGCTACCTGGATTCACTCAAGCAGCAGGACATCGCTGGCACGACGCTCACGGCCGGCAACGCGATCGTCGACGCTATTCGATCGCTCGGCCGGGATCTGATCCAAACGATCACGGGCGGGCCGCTGGTGACCCCAGGCCCGGCGCAGACGACGGTCGCTACCGTGGCTGATCCCGCGGAGCTGGCGAGGCTCAGGAGCATCGACGACAACCTGGCGGCGATAAACCAAGGCATCGCCAAGCTCGTCACGAGTTCGGACAAGACCGCTAAGAACACGACGCAGAACCTGCTGCGTGACACCGCCAACAGCAGCCGGAGCGCGTGATGAGCCGCCTTGTCCTCGTCGATATTGGCAGCGGCCTGGTGCTGACTGGCTTGTTGCCCAGCGTGGCGCTGTTCGCCACTTACTCGGCTCGCCTGGAGGCTCGCGGTGGTGTTGCCCCGTATACCTTCACCGTAATCGGAGGCGCGCTGCCGCAGGGAATGTTCCTCGATAGCGGCACCGGCGTTGTCTCCGGCGTCGCCAATGCGCCGGGTATCGCGGAAATCACTGTCCAGGTCGTCGACCTGACCGGTGCCATCGCGGTGCGCACCTTCCAACTCGCCGTCGTACCGGAGCCACTCACCATCTCGGGCGTCTACGCCGAGGCGTCGGTGGGAGCGGTCTACAGCTCGGACGTGACGATCTCGGGCGCGGTGCCGCCGTATGCCAACGCTCGCATCGTTGAGGGAGCTCTGCCAGCCGGCCTTACGCTGAGCTTGGTCGGGGCCAAACTGCGTCTGCAGGGCACGCCCGCTGGGCCGGATGGGATCGTGGGCTTCACCGTGGCAGTGGATTCCACGGACGGTCAGACAGCATCTCGCGCACAGCTGCTGAAGATCAACCCGCCTCCCGTCGCCGCCGGCATCTACGCAAAGCTGGTGCACTGGTGGACGTTCGACGACACCCTGGTCGATGCACATGGCAACAGGAACCTCAGCGGCACAACGGGCTACCAGGCGATCAGCGGTGGCCACGGCAAGACGGCGGTTCCCACGGGCTTGCTCAACGCTGCGCCCGTGCCGGTGCTCAATGGATCGTCGTGGGCGTTCGGCGGCCGGGTGAGGTTCCCCAGCGTCTCTCCGGTGACGTTCATGTGCCAGCGCCGCGGCACGAGCAACGACTATGAGAACGTGGCCATCTTCCGCGGCAGTGGCGGCGGCATTCAGTTCGTCATTGCGGATACCAGCCATTCCCAGCACTCGGCCAGCAGCGGCATCTCGCCTCCGAGCAACACGTTCGTCAACGTCCTGGGCCAGTGGGACGGCGCCACGATGGCTTTGTTCGTCGGGTCGCAGAAGTTCACGGCGATCAATACGACGGCGCCCTACGCCAACAGCACGCAGTTTCAGCTGGGCTATGCGTACACGAACGACTTCTCGACGCAGTTCGATGAAGCCTACGTTTTCAACGCCCCGCTGACGGATGCCGAGGCCACCTGGCTGGATAACGGCGGTGCTGGCCGCTCTTACGCTGAGCTGCGCGCGGCAGCGGGAGGCTCGACGCCCAACCCGATCGGTGACTGGTTCGCGGGCGGTGGCGCGGGCCTGTGGCTGGATGCGAGCTACGGCTGCTGGCGTGACGCAGCCGGCACGGTGCCGGCGACGGTGGGCAATCCGGTGCGCCTGGTTACGGCCCGTGGTGGCTCCCGACAGCTGGCCGCCGCCTCGGACGCTACCGCGCCCATCCTCCGCCTCGATGCCACGCTCAGTCGGTACTACCTCGAATTCACGGCGGCGAACCTGCAGCGGCTGATCGTCAACAGCGGCACCGCTGCAGACTGGAAGGGGCTGCACGATGGCTCCGAGTTCTTGATCGTCGCCCAGGTTGCATTCGCCAGCAGCTCTGACCCGAACGCCCTCTATACGCTGGTGGCTACGTCCAACATCGATTCCGACAAGGTCGGCATGAGCTTGTTCTATGACGATCGAGCCTCGAACTCGGTGAACGACGCTGCACGGTTCTTCATCGTCCGCGGCGGCTTGCCCGCGGTTTTCGATATGCGCGCGCTCGATCGCCTACCTGCGACGACGGTCCACGTCCTGTCGGCCGCGTACAAGCACGACCAGGCGAACCCGTCCGACGCGTATATCTTCGTCGACGGCGCTACGGTGGCCAGCGCACTGGACGCCGCCAGCCCGCCATCGAGCGGCGCGCCGCAGGGCATGCTCACGGTGGGCGCCGCTGTCGACACCCTCTACGCCTCGATGCGCCTGTACTCGCTGGCGATCTTCATGGGCCCAGGCGCCCAGGCGAAGCGGGCCAACTATGAGGCCACGATCTGATGAGCCTCTATGCGATCTGGAACCAGTCCGCTCTCGGTGCGCAGCTGGAGCTTGAACTCTCTGGAACGGTAGTGACCGTCAACGCCCCCGCGAACATCAATCGCACGGCGGTGGCGCTGTTTCCCGAGTCTGCGGGGCGCTGGTATGCGGAGTGCTTGATCTATGGCGCTGATGCCCTCGCGGCCAGCATCGGCGTGGTCTCACCATCGGCGGGCCTGGCCACATACGTCGGCGGCGATGCAGGTGGCTATGGCTACCGACCCGCGGATGGCCAGGTCCACAATGCCGGTGCCAGCGTGGCCACGGTGGCCACCGCAGTGAAAGGCGACGTGATTGGCGTACTGCTGGATCTGACGCTGACGCAGCCCACAGTTGCCTGGTATCGCAACGGCATCTTGCTGCGAACGCAGCCGCTGCCCAGCATTGGTCCGTGGGCCTTGGCCGTGAGCCTGGCCACGACCACTGAGTACGGCTTGCGTTGCTTTCTCAACGCAGGCCAGCGCGCTTTCGAGTATGGCCAGGGGCTGGAAGGCTGGTACGAACCGCCGCGCACCATCCGCGGCGTGCGTGTGGCCAGCGCAGACTGGCTGAGTGCACAGTCCGACGATCTGCCGAACGAGCGGTATCACGGGCTCCTGTCGGCTGACACTGGCGAGCTGCGGGCCGTGCGCGCCCTCGATTTCTGGCCCTGGCAACGCGGCATCAAGAGCGGCGCCATGACCCTGACGGTCTTTGATCCCGACGAGCTATTCGCCGAGATCCTCAGCTCCGATGCCCGCGATCTGCCGGTTTCCGTCGGCGCCATCGACGGTGCACAGACCTATGCCGATCGCGTGCCGCTCTACCGCGCAGTGATCGATAGCGTGGCGGCCGTCGACGACGTGACCGTGCGCCTGACGTGCCGCGATCCGCTGGGCCTATTGGATGTACCGGTGCAGCGCAGATTGATTCGGCCGGACGCCGACGTGAATGCGGCGAACCAGCCCTGGCCGCTCTTGCTCGGCGCGTGCCGCAACGTGCCTGCGGTCCTGGTGGATGCAGCGAACCTGGTCTATGCGGTCAGCGACTCGACGGTGCTCGGTGTGGGCTATTGCCGCGACAAGGGCTATCCGCTGGACCCAGCGGCAGCGCCTGCAGACTTCACGCTCGGCGACGGAAAGCTGACTCTCAAGCTGCACAGCCAGCCTCAGGGCAAGGTGACCATCGACCTCAGCAGTGTCGGCGGCGATCAGCTGCCCACGCCGTCCGACGACATCCTCGGTGGTGCTGGCAACCCATTCACCGGCACCGATGGCCAGGCTCCGAATGGC
>Ga0068854_100001123_pt1 | contig 16075 bp, 14 predicted proteins | sample KBSCornC42_FD_66590 | JGI IMG/M metagenome (GOLD analysis project Ga0068854, IMG submission 66590) | Corn rhizosphere microbial communities from Kellogg Biological Station, Michigan, USA - KBS Corn C4-2 | ecosystem: Host-associated > Plants > Roots > Rhizosphere > Soil ... | reverse complement strand
ACGGATATGGTCATCAGGATCAGCGGCACCGCGACGATCGGCGCACCGATCCACTGCACCATCGCGGCATGCTCATAGGACGGCAGCCGGAACAGCGAGAAGACAAACCAGGTGACGAGCAGCAGGTTGCTGACTGCCGTCACCCGCTGCCGCCACCAGTGCATCGAACCATGTTTGGCCGAGCCGAGGCCGCGGACGCGGCCGATACCCGTTCCCGAACCCATTATAGCGCTCCCGTAGCTGGGCGAGCCAGGATCACGCCCCAAATCAGCAGCGTGACGAGAATGGATCCCGCCATGGTCGCAATCGCGGCCATCTTGTTCGTTTTCAGTTCATAGCCCGCGCCGACATCCATCACGAAGTGGCGCAGCCCCGAGAACATGTGCTGGAAGAACGCCCAGGTCAGCCCGATCGCGACCAGATATCCGAGCGGGGATGTCGCCGCCCACAGGAAAGTGGCGTAGGCCTCTGGCCCGCTCGCAGCGGAAACCAGCCACCAGATGAAGCCGAGTCCGGCCACTATGGCCATCCCGGCACCGGTGGCGCGGTGAAGAATCGAGACCAGCATGTGCGGGCCCCACTTCCAAATGGTGAGGTGTGGCGATAGCGGACGCCCTGGATTGCGCGACATGATGCCCTCCCTCTGTCGACGGCCCGTTCTTAGCCTATGCGCCACGCCATGCAAGGCGCTTGGCAGCCTTCGATCGCAATAAGCCCCCTGATTTACGAGCAGCCTAAACGGGGTGTTTACCATTGCCGTCTAAAACTGCGCTGGTTCGCCGAAACACAAGGACTGCGCAGAAGCCATGATGAACGCTCATGAGGTGGAGGCGATCGGCCTTACCGATCAGGAAATCGCCCGCAGGTTGGCGATCTACGATCCCAATGACACGCTCGACGCGCGCCTCAAGGCGATCGGCGCGAAAATCGGCGGCGTCATGGACATCCTCCGCCCGGTCTATGAAGCGAAGCTCGCGTTGACGGGACAGCACAGTTCTGTCGCCACGCTTGTCGCCATCTGGCAATCGGTGCTGACCGAGGGGCTTTCGCTATCCCATCTGCGCGCGTCGATCGAAAGCGCATCCCGACAGGTTACCGAGGGGAGCGACCATGTGGCGATCGCGCAGCTGAGGACAGAGGCGGTCTCGGCCCTGTGCAGTTCCATCATCGAGCGGTTCGTCGGCGAGCCCGGTTTCGTATCGGACAGCTGCCAGGCGCTGCTGACGATCAATTCGATCTTCTACGATCTCACCTTCACCGTCGCGGGGGCGCATAATCGTGCGGCGCGACACAAGGGCCTCGTCGACCAGGGACGCGAGTTTCGCACCAACATCTCCGAGACTCTGACCCGAGCTCTGGGCGATTCGCGGGGGCTGCGCGAACGGACGGGCCATACGTCGCATGCCGCCCGCGGCATGCTCGGCAAGACATCCGAAGTGGCCGCTGCCGCCGAGCAGTCCGCCCTCGCGATGCGCGAAGCCGCGCACACCGCGGCCGGGCTGATCCGAGCGATCGAGGAAAGCCGTTCCGAAGTCGAAGTTGCCGCTCAGATAGCTACGCGCGCCGCGGACCGCTCGATCCACGCCGTCGCGATCTCCGAAGTCCTGTCGGAACATGCTCAGGCGATCGAATCGATCCTCGGCCTGATCCGCGACATCGCCGGCCAGACCAACCTCCTCGCGCTCAACGCGACCATTGAGGCAGCCCGGGCCGGCGACGCCGGCCGCGGCTTCGCTGTCGTCGCACAAGAGGTGAAGAGCCTCGCGAGCCAGACCGCCCGCGCCACCGACGACATTGCGGCCAAGATCGCCGCGATCCAGGCCGCGACCCGCCAGACCGTGGAAGCCAACGGAGCGATCCGCGACATTGTCGGCGAAGTCCAGACCTCGGCCGAACGCATCCGGCTGACCATGGAAACCCAGGCGCAGACGGTTACCATGATCACCGCCGCCGTCGACGAGACAGCTTTGGCGGCCGACACGATGTCGACCACGATCTCCGCCATCCGCGTCGACACAGAGAATGTCGCCGGTGAGATCGACCATCTCGAGGCAAGCTTCCGCCGGGTGGACGGCGAGCTTTCCAAGCTGGAGACGATCACCGGCGAGTTCGTGAACCGCATCGCCGCCTAATCGCGACCGCGCAGCCCACATTCGCGCCACTCCTAGACCTTTCGGATCAGCCTGAATCAGCCTGATCCGAAAGGTCTAAACCATTGACAGAGCATGATTCACGCTTTCGGCGGAAGCGCCACGCGCTTCCACCTCAAACGGTCATGCCCTAATCGCGGAGCGATGCCGGCACCTTGCCGCCATTTTCGGCGAGTTTTCTCATGACGGCCTTGTGCAGCGCGATGTTCTGCGCGGCCGTGCCATCGGCACCGGCATGGACGTCGAGCTCGGCGGCAAGCTCCCTGCGAGCCCCCAGGCTTGAATCGAGATCGAGCAGTTGGAGCAGGTCGACGATCGATTGCCGCCAGTTGCTCTGGCGGTCCTTCGCCGCCGCGATCTGGGTCAGCACCGCCTCGACATCGACCGGCTGCGCGGGCGCAGGTGCCCCAGCCGCCGGCGTCGCTGCCGCGGGAGGCGCTACCGCAGGACGCGGCGTTGCGGCAGGCCGTGGAGCTGCAGGTGCCGCTTGCGCGGGAGTCTTGGCCTGGGCTTCGTGGTGGCCGAATATCTTGCCGATTATGTTGCCGAATATGCTCATGTCGCTCTCCTGACGCAAATCGGCAGAACGTGTGAGCCCAGGCGCGTATCCCCATGAAGACGGAAGCCGCGCCATCTCGTGGAGATAGCGCGGCATGTTCGGTCAATTCGGGATGCTAGGCAGATCAGGCAGGCTGGGGATCGGCCCAGCCGCTCGAGCCGCTGCCCGGCCGCTTGCTCTTGGGGATCGAAGATCCACCGGTGCCGAGCGCGGCAGGATTACGGGAGTTGCCGTCATCACGGCCGATATCCTCGCCCTTGATGACGCGCTTGGCTTCCTCGCCCGATAGCGTCTCATATTCGAGCAGCGCCGAACCCAGCCGGTGGAGCTGATCGAGATTGTCGGTCAGGACCTTGCGGGCGGTGTGCTCGGCTTCCTCGATCAGGCGGCGGACCTCCTGGTCGATCATCTGGGCGGTGGCCTCCGACACACTCTGATTGCGTGACACCGAATGGCCGAGGAACACCTCGTCCTGGTTGTCGCGGTAGCGCAGCCAGCCGAGTTTTTCAGACATGCCATATTCCATCACCATCGAGCGGGCCATGTCGGTGGCCTGCTGGATGTCGTTGGAGGCACCGGTGTTGAGTTCGTCATTGCCGTAGATGATCTGCTCGGCGATGCGGCCGCCGAAGCAGAGCGCAAGCCGCGCCTTCATCTGCTTCATCGTCATCGAATAGCGATCGCGCTCGGGCAGGTTCCACGTCACGCCCAGCGCGCGTCCCCGCGGGATGATCGTGACCTTGTGGAGCGGATCGCAGCCGGGAACATGGAGCGAGACGAGGGCGTGGCCCGCCTCATGATAGGCGGTCGCCTTCTTCTCGTCCTCGGTCATGACCATGGACTTCCTCTCGGCGCCCATCATGACCTTGTCCTTGGCTTCCTCGAACTCCTTCATCGCCACGAGGCGCTTGCCCTTGCGCGCGGCAAGCAGTGCGGCCTCGTTTACGAGATTGGCTAGATCGGCACCCGAAAAGCCCGGCGTGCCGCGCGCGATGGTGCGGGCGTTGACGTCGGGCGCCAGCGGCACCTTTTTCATATGGACGGCCAGAATCTTTTCGCGACCCTCGATATCCGGACGTGGGACGACCACCTGACGGTCGAAGCGGCCCGGACGCAGCAACGCAGGATCGAGCACGTCGGGGCGGTTGGTCGCCGCGACGATGATGATGCCCTCATTGGCCTCGAAGCCGTCCATCTCGACCAGCAGCTGGTTCAGCGTCTGCTCGCGCTCGTCATTGCCATTGCCCAGGCCCGCGCCGCGATGGCGTCCGACCGCGTCGATTTCGTCGATGAAGACGATGCAGGGCGCGTTCTTCTTCGCTTGCTCGAACATGTCGCGGACACGGCTGGCGCCGACGCCGACGAACATCTCGACGAAGTCCGAACCCGAAATGGTGAAGAAAGGCACGTTCGCCTCACCGGCGATGGCACGGGCGAGCAGCGTTTTGCCGGTGCCAGGCGAGCCGACCAGCAATGCCCCCTTCGGAATTTTGCCACCAAGACGAGCAAATTTGGTAGGATCCTTCAGGAAATCGACGATCTCCTGCAGTTCCTCGCGAGCCTCGTCGATCCCGGCGACATCGTCGAACGTAACCTTGCCGTGCTTCTCGGTGAGCATGCGCGCGCGCGACTTGCCGAAGCCCATCGCTCCGGAGCCGGCGTTCTTCTGCATCTGGCGCATCACGAAGAAGGCGATGCCCAGGATCAGCAGGAACGGCAGCGACTGATATAGCATGATCATCCAGAAGCTGGTCTGCTCAGCCGGCTTCGCACGGAAGGTGACATTCTTGCTCGCCAGCCGCTGGATCAGCATCGGATCATTGGGCGCATTCGTGGAGAAGGCGCTGCCGTTGGTATATTTGCCGTTGATGACGCCTTCGCCGATATCGGCTTCGCGCACCGTGCCTTCATCGACACGCGCGAGAAACTCGGAATAGGCGATCTGGTCGCCGGCGGCACCGCGCGACGAACTCTCGAACATCGATACGAAGACGACCAGGGCCAAGAGGATGCCCATCCAAATAGCGAGGCTCTTCATCCAGGGATTGGGCTGCTTCGGCTCTTTATCGTCACTCATGCGTCTGTTCCGCCTTTCACGGGCCAAGATAGGCACCGTCGAATTAATAACAATGGAACAGACCGCCAAAGCCCGCGCTTTCAGCGTCGCGGGCGCGCTTTTTCGATCAGGATGCGACGCCCGGGCGACAAGGTCAGTCGGCCAACGCTCGCATTCAGCCCCGCGTCGAGCCGCACCATCGCGGTCTCCAAGGTGGGGCCATCCACCGGCGAATCGGCATCGCCGATCAGCCGCGACAATATCCGACGCCGCGCCTCGCGCGGCAAGCCCTCCAAATCGACGGCCACCCGCCCCTCTTCAAGCCGATCGACCCGCGAACGGATCCCCTCTCCCGCAAGCCAATCGAGCGCCGCATCGGCGTCGGCAAGATGTGCCGCAGCTGCGGCCAGCCGCAGCGGATCGAGCTGATCGCCCGCGGTCGCCAGCAGGATGCGGACCTGGGTGCGATCATAATGCGGGTCGGCGTTGCTCGGGTCGGTCACAGTCTCAATATCTGCGACAATGGCGGCCAGATCAGCGCGTCGCCAGCCGAGGAGCGGGCGAACGAGCAGGACGCCGCCAAGATCGCGGCGTTGGCGGATGCCGGAGAGCCCGGACAATCCGGCGCCGCGGGCGAGGCGCATCAGCAGCGTCTCGGCCTGATCATCGGCATGGTGGGCGGTGAGGAGCGCGCCCAGATCATGATCGCGGGCCCAGCCGGCAAGCGCCTCATATCGGGCGCGGCGCGCCGCAGCCTGAACGCTGGCCTCCCCCCCAACAGTCACGCTGAGCATATGATGCGCGACGCCCAGCGCGACGCAGGCACGAGCGACGAGATGCGCCTCGGCAGCGGCCTCGGGCCGCAGGCCGTGGTCGACCGTTGCGGCCTGGATGCGGCCCGGAAAAGCAGCGGCGGCGAGGTACAGGAGCGCCATGCTGTCCGGCCCCCCGGAAACAGCGAGCCCCAGCCTGATGTCATCCGATTGCAGCAGGCGCGCGAGATCGTTCCGGAAGCGTTCGACCAGGGACGGAGTGGCCGACCCTTCGCACGGCAACGAACCAGAAACCGTTCCTGCTACCCCATCCTTATTGGCACTTGGCATCGGCCTTTCCCTTGGCGACGAGGTCGGCAAGTCCGCCGGTCACCTTGTCGGGATATTTGGCCATGAGCACCTCATAGGCCTGACAGGCCTTGTCGGGCAGAGGCGGTTTCCGCTTCATCAGAGCCTGTGCCATATAGACGTAGCTGTGCGGAGCACGCTCGCCGGCCTCATCCTTCGTGTTGTCGAAAAACTCCCGGATCGCCTCATTATACTGGCCATTGTCGAGATAGGCGCGACCGGCGAGATTGCGGGCATAGCTGGCATATTTGTGCTTCGGATATTTGGCGACCATCGCCTTCAGCGCGGCGACGGCCTCGGGATATTTCTTCTGCTCCCACAGCGCATAGCCGGCCATGTAAGCGTCCTTGCCCGGATCGCCGCTCGGGGCAGCCGCCGCGGGTGCGGGCGCAGCGGCGCTCGTACCGCCGGCCGGCGCCTTGGTTGCGGGCGGCACGACATATGGCAGGGTTGCGCTCGCCGCGCCGCCGGCGACCGGGGCGCCACCCTTGCCTTCGAGCGCGTTGAGGCGGAACTCCGCATCGCCCTTCATCCTGGCGAACTGATCCTCGAGCTTGCGCAGATTGTAGCTGTTCTGCTCGACCTGGCCGGTCAAGCCGGCAAGCGCCCTTTCGAGGGCATCGACGCGGCGCGAGAGATCGGCAACTGGCGTCTCCGCAGGCGCGCCGGCCGGCGCAGGCGCCGGTGTCTCCGCCTTTATCTCCGGTTCGAAATATTGCTGCGCGCCGCCGGGAAAGACCTTGCGCTGCACGGCCTTCATTTCCTTCTCGAGCTTGCCGACACGGCCCTCGATCGGCAGCTGCGGTTCGGCGGCCAGCAACGGGAAAGACGTGCCGGACAGAAGCAGGAGGGCGACGATCGCCTTCTTCATGATGGTGGATCTCCGTGGGATCGGTTCGATAGCATGATGCAGCGCGAGTACAGCCCGGATCAAGGCTAAGGAAGCTGATTGGAGTCGCTTATAGGCCGAGCCGGGTCCGGACGGCTACCCGTCGGATCATCGCCCGGCGGCACAGGCCGCACAAGGCGGCGCGCCGGCGCGCCGACGGTCGCGGCAGCGGGGACTTCGGCCGCTGCATTGCTTGCGGAGACGACACCATCCTGGGGACCGGCTGGCGGCGTGGTGGCGATCGCCACCAGCGCGTCGCGCTTCAGGCTATAGTCGCGCACGATCCGGTCCGGCGCGCCGACCGGCGGCAGTGCCGTTTCGCCTATCAGCACCTTCACCGACTGGGGCCGGCCGGTACGCAGGATCGCATCGACGGCGGTGTCCGGAATTGCGACGCTCTGCCCGGCCTTCAGCACGTCCATATAATAGATCTTGCTGCCGTCACGTTCGGATATCTTCAGCCAGACATCCTCGGCAGCGGCGATGCTGATGGGACCGCTAGGCGCCGCAGGTTGGACCGGAAGGCTGGTCGGCGGCGGCGCGACGGGTCGTGGCACGACCGGACGTGCGTCCGGCACGGTATCGGCAGCAAGCTTGGCCAAGTCGCTATTGTCGCCCTCGAAGCGAAGCAGGAGATAGCCCATGCCGAGAAGCAAGGCGACGCCTAGCGCGATCATGGCAAGCAGTCGCGACGGCACCCGGGAGGGATCGACCGGCTCATAAGCCTCCGGCTCGAAATAGGCGCGGCGCGCGTCGCCGATCTCGTCGCGAAACGCCCGCGAAAGCGCCTGGCCATCAAGCCCCAGCATCGTTGCATAGCTTTTGACGAAGCCGGCCGAATAGGGAATGGCAGGGAGCCCACCGTGATCGCCGCTCTCGATCGCTAGGAGATGACGCAACGGAATGCGGGTGCGTGCGGCAACCTCGCTCAGTTCGAGCTTCTGGCGCAACCGCTCGGCAGCGAGTTGCTCACCCACATTCTGTGGGAACAAGCCCCGTTCGTCCGCGCTTTCGCCCATCGAGCTCTCCTTCACGCTTCGGCACGATCACGCAAGCGACCAAACATCGGCCCGCAAACGCGCCATCGGCGTCACCATCCCCCTGGCGACGCACGGTTTGCCGCGCAAATCAGGTGATCGCAACCCCATTGCGTTCGGCCCAGCCGGTCAGGTCATCACGAAGGCTGCGCGAAGGACGCGCGAGGAAGCCATCCATCTCCGCTCGCAGTGCCGCGGCGTCCAGCGAGCGGATCATCGCCTTGACCGGTCCAATCGCCGCCGGCGTGATCGAAAGCCGATCGATGCCGATACCGATCAGGGCCATCGCTTCCAGCGGACGACCACCCATTTCCCCGCAGACGCCGATCGGAACGCCAGCGGCGCGGGTCTGCTTCGCCACGCGGGCGATGAAGCGCAGAATCGCAGGGCTCAGCCAGTCATAGCGCTCTGCCAGCTTCGGGTTCGAGCGATCCGCGGCGAACAGGAACTGGGTCAGGTCGTTGGTGCCGATCGACAGGAAATCGAGTCGCGGCAGGATCATGTCGAGACTCTCGGCAAGCGCCGGCACTTCCAGCATCGTTCCGTAGCGGATGATGTTGGGCACCGCACGATTGCGATCGTGGATCCATTTGCGCTGGGCTTCGAACAGGGCAACCGCCTCGTCATACTCCCACGGCTCCGACACCATGGGGAACATGACGTTGAGCGTGCGTCCCGCTGCCGCCTCCAGCAGCGCGCGCGCCTGCACCTTCATCAATGCGTCGCGTTCCAGCGCGAGGCGGATCGCGCGCCAGCCGAGCGCCGGGTTCTCCTCGGACGCGTCGCCATCGGTGTTCATATAGGGAAGCGCCTTGTCGCCGCCGATGTCGACGGTGCGGAACACCACCGGCCGGTCGCCGGCGGCGTCGAGCACTTCCTTGTACAGCCGCTGCTGGCGCTCGCGCTGCGGCAGCGTTGCCGAAACGAGGAACTGGAACTCAGTACGGAAGAGGCCGACGCCATCGGCGCCGGTGACGTCCAGAGCCGCCATGTCGTCGCGCAGGCCAGCATTGACCATCAATTCCAGGCGCAGCCCGTCCTTCGTCTGGGCAGGCAGGTCGCGCATCGCGGCGAATTCCGCGCGGCGTTTCTGCCCCACCATCATTCTCGCCTCGAACGCCTCGTCCATCGTCGGGTTGGGGCGCACCACGACCGATCCCATGGTTCCGTCCAGCAGCATCGGATCGCCCTCGGCGACAAGGCGGCGGATATCCTTGACGCGGCCAAGCACCGGTACGCCCATGGCGCGGGCGACGATCGTGACATGCGCGGTAAGGGAACCCTCTTCGAGCACGACCCCCTTCAGGCGCCGACGATCATATTCGAGCAGTTCGGCAGGGCCGAGATTGCGCGCAACAAGGATGGAATCCTGCCGAAGCCCTAGTTGCGCCGCGGTCCCGAGCTGCCCGGACACGATTCGCAGCAACCGGTTCGACAGGTCCTCGAGGTCGTGCATGCGATCGGCGAGCAGCGGATCGCCAATCTCCCGCATCCGCATGCGGGTTCGCTGCTGGACGCGCTCGATCGCCGCTTCGGCGGTCAGGCCGCTTTCGATGGCCTCATTGATGCGGCGTATCCAACCCTCGTCATAGGCGAACATCTTGTACATCGCGAGGATGTCCTGATGCTCGCCGGCGACGCCGAAGTCGGCCTCCCTCGTCATCCGCTCGATCTGGTCGCGCATTTTCGCGAAGGCCGATTTGACGCGGTGCCGCTCGACTTCGATGTCCTCGGCGACGGTATGCTCGATCTCGACCCGCGGCTGGTGATAGACCGCCCTGCCCCGAGCCATGCCCTCGACAAGCTTGAGTCCCGCCAGCCGAACCGGGCCGGTGTCGCGGGTGCCGATCGCTCCGGTGCTGCTGTCATCGATCAGCCCGGCGCCGGCGATCAGTTCGGCCAGCACCATGGCGACGGTCTGCAGCGCCTCGATCTCCACTTCGTCGAACTTGCGCTGTTCGCGATGCTGCACGGCGAGGACGCCCACGGCCTGCTCACGTCGTACGATCGGCACGCCTGCAAAGCTGTGGAACAGCTCCTCGCCCGTTTCCGGCTTGTAGGCGAAATCAGGATGGCTGGTGGCTTCGTCGAGATTGAGCGTCTCAACATCCTCCGCAATCGTGCCGACCAGTCCCTCGCCAAGCGCCATCTTGGTGACGTGGACAGCTTCCTGCTTCAGGCCGCGGGTTGCGAACAGCTCGAGGACGCCGTCGCGCAACAGGTAGATCGAGCAGACTTCGGTGCCCAGCGCCTCGCCGATGATCTGCACCACCCGGTTGAGCTTCGCCTGGGCAGCCGAGCGCGACGCCATAACATCGTGCAGGCGGGTCAGAATTTCGCGCGCAGCGGAGGTTGCGGTCAGCGGTGCCATCATGGCCCGCTATCAGAAAGCGAGTGCGGTTTCCAATGATGGAATCTGCCGGGGCGCCGACGCACCCCCGAGATCCATCAGGCGGCGCGCCGCTCCAGCGCCGTCGCCGCCTCTTCGAGCAGCGTCGCCACGATTTCCGAAAGCGGTTCCTCCTTCGTCACCATGCCGACCGACTGGCCCGCCATCAGCGAACCATGTTCCACATCGCCATCGATAACCGCGCGGCGCAAGGCGCCAGCCCAATAATGCTCGATCTGAAGCTGGGCCTCCATCATCTCGACTTTGCCCTCGTCGAGCAGCTGCGCAACCTCGCGCTGCTTGGCGGTGAACAGCTCGCTCGACGCGTTCTTGAGCGCGCGAACGGGGATCACCGGCAACCGCGGATCGATCTGGACGCTGGCGACGGCGTCCCGCGCTGAAGCGCGGATGAAGGCCTTCTTGAAATTGGGATGCGCGATCGACTCATGGGCACAGACGAAACGAGTGCCAAGCTGGACGCCCGCAGCGCCCATTTCGAGATAGCCCGCAATCGCCTCGCCGCGGCCGATGCCGCCTGCAACGAAGACCGGCAGCTGATCGGCGATGGTCGGCAGGATTTCCTGCGCGAGTACCGAGGTAGAGACCGGGCCGATATGGCCGCCGGCTTCCATCCCCTCGACGACCAGCGCGTCCACACCAGAACGGATCAGTTTCTTCGCCAGCGCGAGCGCTGGGGCGAAGCAGATCACTTTGGCGCCCGACGCTTTGATCTTCTCGATCGCCCCGCCCGGCGGCAGGCCGCCGGCGAGCACGACATGGCTAACCTGATGCCGCGCGCAGACATCGATCAGCGCATCAAGATCGGGATGCATGGTGATGAGGTTTACGCCGAACGGCTTGGCGGTCAGCGTCTTGGTCCCGGCGATCTCGGCATCGAGCAACGCCGGAGTCATCGCCCCGCAGGCAATGACGCCGAAGCAGCCCGCATTGGACATGGCGGCAACGAGGTTGCGCTCGGACACCCAACTCATCGCCCCGGCGAGGATCGCATGCTCACAGCCGAAAAAGGCCGCACCGCGCGCCATCAACGAGGAAAGGCGCCCGTGACCGGTCAAGCGGCATCCTCCGCATCGAGGCCATAGGCGGTGTGAAGGACGCGAACCGCGAGCTCGGTGTAGTCCTCATGGATCAGCACCGAGACCTTGATCTCCGAGGTGGTGATCGCGAGCACGTTTATTCCGCGCGCGGCGAGGGCACTGAACATCTTCGATGCGACGCCCGCATGGCTGCGCATGCCGACGCCGACCACCGAAATCTTGGCGACGCTGGCGTCGTGAATCAACCGCTCATAGCCGATCGCGCCGCGCTCGCGCTCGAGAACGTCGAGGGAACGGGCGAGTTCGGCGGATGGCACAGTGAAGGTGACGTCGGTGGAGCCGCTGTCATGCGCGACATTCTGGACGATCATGTCGACATTGATGCTGGCGTCGGCGAGCGGCGCGAAGATCGAGGCGACTGCACCCGGGCGATCCGGCACCGCGATCAGCGTGACCTTGGTTTCGTTCTTGTCATAGGCGATGCCGGTGATGAGCTGACGTTCCATGGCGCTTCCTTCAAGTTCTTCCTCGCCGACGATCATCGTGCCGGGGGTGGGATTATCTGTCGGCTGGTCGAACGAAGAGAGCACCTGGACGCGCACCTTCTCCTTCATCGCCAGGCCTACCGAGCGGGTCTGCAACACCTTGGCGCCGACCGAGGCGAGCTCGAGCATTTCCTCATAGGTGACCTTGGCGAGCTTGCGCGCCTTGGGCACGATGCGCGGGTCGGTCGTGTAGACGCCATCGACATCGGTATAGATGTCGCAGCGATCCGCCTTCATCGCCGCAGCGACCGCCACCGCGGAGGTGTCCGACCCGCCGCGGCCCAGCGTGGTGATCCGTTCGTCCTCGGTGAGGCCCTGGAAGCCGGGGATCACCGCCACCTCGCCCGCCGCCATCGCCAGGCCGATCGCCTCCGAATTGATCACCTCGATTCGGGCGGAGGCGTGGGCGTCGCTGGTGCGGATCGGCAGCTGCCAGCCCAGCCAGCTGCGGGCATTGACGCCCAGCGACTGGAGCACGATCGCCAACAGTCCGCTGGTCACCTGCTCGCCGGACGACACCACCACGTCATATTCGCGCGGATCGTATAGCGGGGACGCCTCGCGGCAGAAATTCACCAGCCGATCGGTTTCGCCCGACATCGCGGAAACAACGACGGCCACTTCGTTGCCGAGATCGACCTCATGCTTGACGCGGCTCGCCACGTTGCGAATTCGCTCGATCCCCGCCATCGAGGTTCCGCCGAATTTCATAACGATGCGCGCCATGTGGAAAGTCTGTCCTCAGCAGGGCCCGAAAGGCCGGAAAAGCCCTTGGGTTCGAGGGCGCGGTCCTGATAGAGAGGGGCCGCAATGAACGCAAGCGCACAACAGAACGGCTCGATCGTCGCGGATGAAGCCGCCCATTTCGGCAAATTGGCGGTCGACTGGTGGGATCCGAAGGGATCCTCGGCGATGCTGCACAAGCTCAACCCACCACGGCTCCGCCACATCAGGGCAACGATCGATGCGCATTGGGGAAGCGACCCCGCAGCCTTGAAGCCGCTTGCCGGCCGCAGCGCGGTCGATGTCGGATGCGGCGCGGGGTTGCTCGCCGAGCCGCTGGCGCGGCTAGGCGCCAGGGTTACGGCGATCGATGCAGCCCCCGAGAATGTCATGGTGGCCAGGGCTCATGCGGAGCGGCAGGGTCTCGCGATCGACTATCGCATCGGCGGCGTCGAAGGGCTGGTCGGCGAGACGTTCGATCTGGTCACCTCGATGGAGGTGATCGAGCATGTCGCCGATCCCGCGGCCTTCGTCAAAGGACTGGCCGCGCTGCTCGCGCCGGGCGGGATCATGATCCTGTCGACGCCGAACCGAACCCCGCTCTCGAGGATGGCGATGATCCAGGCCGGGGAAGGCCTGGGCCTCGTCCCCAAGGGCACCCATGACTGGAACAAGTTCCTAACCCCCGACGAGCTGACGAGCCATCTCGAGGAGGCCGGGCTGCATGTCGTCGAACGCATGGGCCTGAGCTTTTCGCCTGCGAAGGGTTTTCACCTCAGCGATAACCTGACTCTCGATTACTTCCTGACCGCGGTCCGGTGATCGCGTTCGCCGACCATTTTTCGTCGCATGCCGCCGCCTATGCCGCCCACCGGCCGCGACTGGCCGAGACCTGGGGCGAACCGGCTTCCTTCCGGACGATCCGCTGGCCACTCACGATCCTCCCCGGCCGAAACTGACGAAAGCGCCATGACCAACGCCATCCCAGCCGCCACCCTGATCCTGCTGCGCGACGTGCCCGGCGGTGCGCCCGAAATACCGATGGTAGGACGAGGCGCGCACCTGGCCTTCGCAGCCAGCCGAATGGTCTTTCCGGGCGGGCGGGTGGACTCGGACGATTATCTGCTTGCGACGCGCGCGGATCTGCTCGTCGGTGGCGAGGCGATCGATCCCGACGACCTCGCCCATCGGATCGCGGCGGTCCGCGAGACGATCGAGGAGATCGGCCTGGCGCCGGGCATCGACGACCTGCGCGATGTCGAAACGCTCGGTGCGATCCGTGCCGAGCTCCATGCAGGGCAGCCGTTGAGCGGGAGTCTCGCGCAACGATCGCTGCGCATCGACCCCCATGCCATCCATCCCTTTGCGCGGTGGCGTCCGGACCAAGGGATGTCGCGGCGGTTCGACACCCGCTTCTACATCGCGCGCGCACCCGCGATCGGCGAGGCGACGGCGGATGGCGTGGAAAGCAGCCACTGCGTCTGGGGCACCGCCGAAGCGCATCTCGCTTCCGGAAGCCTGATCTTCCCGACGATGTGCAACCTGGAGCGAATCGCGCTCGCCGAGGACTTCGACAACGCCGTCGAACTCACCCGCCGGCATAGCGTCGAGGTGATCACGCCCTGGATCGAACGGCGGGACGAGATCGACTGGCTGTGCATCCCCGAAGGGCTGGGATATCCGGTGACGACTCAGTCGCTCAGCAGGGCGGATCGCGGATCCGGCCCGAGCAGGCCAGCGATGACGGACAGTCCAGGATAGGCCACGTACACGGTACTGCCCGGGGCGATGTCGATAGCGATAGCGGCAGACCCCTCGACGACGATGGCGTCGCCAAGCGCAGCGGGCTTGCCGTCCAGAACGACCTGCCCCTCGACCGGGAGCACCCAGACGGTAGCGGCACCCGCTGCGATCAGAAAGTTTCCGCCCATCGTCCAGCGCTCGAGGACGAATTTCTGCCGCTCGGCCAGGATGATGCGGCCAGGGCTGATCTCCCGCGGCGCCGGATTGCCCGCGAAAGGACCGAAGTCTGACACCGACATCGCCTCGTCGAGATGCAGTTCCCGGTCCGAGCCATAATCGTAGAAACGGTAAGTGAGGTCGAGATTCTGCTGGATCTCGACGACCCTGAGGCCCTTGCCGATCGCGTGGATGGTGCCCGCGGGCGAATAGATGACCTCGCCGGCCGTGACCGGCTTCCAGTGAAGCATCTGCTCGATCGAGCCGTCGAGCGCCGCCGCCCGCACGCTATCCCCGTCCATCTTCCCGGTCAGGCCCAGCGCGATCGTCGAATCGGGTTCGGCCGACAGGATGATCCACGCCTCGTCCTTGCCGCGCGGGAAGCCGCAGGCCTGGGCGGCGGCATCATCGGGATGGACCTGGACCGAGAGGCGTTCGCTGGTGAACAGATATTTGACGAGCAGTTCGCGCGGCGTGCCGGCCGGATCGTCGTACCAGATTTCGCCGATCGCCGGCCGGTCGGCGGGCTGGTCCTCGAACAGCGGGGCGAGATCGTGGCGACCCCAGGGCTTCTCGACACGGTGGTTGGTGAGCTTAATGGCCGGCAATATCATTCTCCCCGCAGCCGTCGGCACAATTTGGGATGCGAGGATTTGTTCCGCATGTCCAACCGAAAAGCCCGGGATTTCGCCCGCGATGACCCGCCGCGTCGCGCGCGGCGACGGTCATTTCGAGCAGGCCGCCTCAGTTGGGAAGGCGGACTTCGACCTTGTCGACCCACTCCGGATAGAAGACCGGCTCGCGGTTCGACCAGCCCGGCGCGGTCGCCGCGGCCTCGCTGATCGACTGCAGCAGGACGCGCCGCTTCTCGGGATGGAGATGGGGCAGCGCCGCGGCCGCGCAGAAGGCGCCGGGAAGCCACGGCCGCACATTCGCGCCGATCAGCCGCTCGTAGAGGAAGCGATAGGCGCCGAAGCTGATGAGGCGATCCTGGCCGAGATCGAAAGCCGAGATCGTCACCAGCGGCGCGAGGAACGGCTCGACGGCGTCGAGGCCGCTGTCGTCGGGGACGAGATCGCGGATATGATCGAGGCGATGATAGATCCGCGCCTGCGCCATGATGCTGGCCGACTCGATGACATCGCGCGACCAGCGCGTGAGTGCATCGTCGCGGCCGAGCCCTATGTCGAGTGACCGGCGGATGTATCGCTGCGTGGCGGCCGGGAAGCTGGCGAACTCTTTCATTTCCGCCAGCGTCATTGCGCCGTCTGCAGGTTTCATATGCGTGCCCATACCAAACCCCCTTCAAATGGAAGCCTAGTCAGGGATCATGCACCCATATGGTTTATGGACGCTTAAGCCCTTTGAAGGCCTCTGTTCAGGATCGGAACATTTTTCTTGCTGCAATGCAACAAAGAATAAGGCGTAAGGGTTCCGAGCAGCCGATTATTCTGTGGATAAATGCCTACTCCCATTGCGCCCCACCGCAGCGGCGCGGCGTGCAGCAGAGCGCTCGAGGCATTCGCCTCTCCTCGTTCGCGCCCTTCATTCGCCTCCCTTCATCCGGGCCTTCTCGGCCTCGACGTCAT
>Ga0068854_100001093_pt1 | contig 16306 bp, 15 predicted proteins | sample KBSCornC42_FD_66590 | JGI IMG/M metagenome (GOLD analysis project Ga0068854, IMG submission 66590) | Corn rhizosphere microbial communities from Kellogg Biological Station, Michigan, USA - KBS Corn C4-2 | ecosystem: Host-associated > Plants > Roots > Rhizosphere > Soil ... | reverse complement strand
TGGTTGTGGCCTGCAACACGGCTACGGCCGCCGCCCTCCCATCGCTGCAATCGTCGCTGACGATCCCGGTCATCGGCGTCGTCGAGCCCGGCGCCCGCGCCGCGGTCGAACGAACGCGCGGACGCGTCGGCGTCATCGCCACCGAGGGGACGGTGCGTTCAAAGGCGTACACGCGAGCGATTCACAACCTCAATCCGGAAATCGAAGTCATCGAATCCGCCGCCCCGCTCTTCGTCTCGCTGGCCGAGGAGGGCTGGGCCAACACCCACGTCGCGCGCGAAGTCGCCGAGATCTACCTCTCCCCGCTGTTGGACGCCAACATCGACACGTTAGTCCTGGGCTGCACCCACTACCCCATCCTCCGCGGCACGATCGAACAGGTAATCGGTGACAAATTGACGATCGTCGACAGCGCCGAAACGACGGCTGCCTCGGTCCTCGCAGCGATCGGATCATCCTCAAACGGCGCCGCGAAACACACGTTCCTCGTCACGGATGCGGAGGAGCGATTCCGCAGGATCGCTGGTGAGTTTCTGGAGAGAGAGATTGAGCATCTGGAGTTGGTGACGCTGTAGGACGCTTCACAACGTTTTAGCACCCATCTGAACAAGGACTCCTAAATAAACACTGTCTAATCCCGTCGCGCTCAACTTAGGCCGCAGCCGCGATCGTCTCGCCCAAAGTCTCTATGAACGCGATCGCATCGTTTACTTGCACCTCGTCAATCGGCCAAGTCGCACCGGGAAGTGTCGGATCTAGATCTGCCTCATGCGCAATCTTGTTTCTTCGATCTACGATCGTTTGTAGACGGGTTTTGACATCCTTCACATTCATATTCATATTCGCAGCCACAACATCCCAAAGCGACACGCTACTGAACAAGCGAATTGCATCAGCGATCTTGTCAGGCTGCTGAAAGCTCAGCCATCCGTGCGCGTCTCGAATTGCGGCGTCGAACCAGTCACTAGTATGAGGCGCCGACAGTCCAATTACCGCCGCACCCATCGGAACCCGAAAACGACTGTATGCGTCCGTGTGCGATCGCGCACCGGAATAGACCTCAAGCATACCAACACGCGCCAGCTCATGCACCAGATGGTCAAGCGCACTCACCGCCGCCACCAGTTCAGCGCGAAGGATATCGGAAAAATCAACCGCTACGGTTGTCAAAGCCTTCATTGACCTAAGTAGCACACCTAAGTGCCGAACTCGCGCAATATTGGCTCGAAACTGCTCAATTGGCGTCATTGCGTCAGCAAAATGACGCGATCGGCTAGATCGCTGAAAATTGCGTGGAACTCCTCGCGCTTCTTCTGATCTCCTTCCAAAATCACCCCAACATGACCCAATTGATCATCTGACAGAGCAAAGACCGGGGTACGGCAATCTTGCGAGCGGGCAATAAGCGTGTTGAAATCGGCAATCTGGGCCAGGGCAAAGGTATTGGTGAAAGAACCCAGATGCGCGTATACGTCTGGTGGGCGCGTCATACCAAGCGTCGCCAATTGGGGAACTAATGTTGTCGCTGTGTATTTGCTGATTTCATCGATCCATTGCTGAAAGCCGACTGTAGGGGCACCTGCGCGGGGGCGATACTTTTGCAGCACAATGCCCAGAAATTGAGGCGTTACTGTCGGAAACGGATACGCCGCATCACGTAACGCTGGCTTTCGCTGCGCCTCCAGAGCCCACGACTGCCAACGCGGAAGCACATGAGCGAGCGAGTGCATCGCCATGAGTGAGAAGTAATCGGGCGTCGTAGGCACGATAAAGAAATCGCTGGTCATTAGCAGGTTCTGATTTATCGCACCAAGACTCGGATTGAGATCAACTAAGACATAGTCTGCGGCCATTTCTGAAGCCGTTTCGGCTAACAAGTAAGACATGGCACCAGGCAAATTTTGAAGAGGTTGAAGAGTGGCAGAGAGTTCCTGTGCGATGCCCAATGTCACTTCATATTCCGACAACCGGATATGGCCGGGAAGCAAAAATAAGCCATCACGGCCTGGGACGGGAACGCATTCGATGGCTTCGATCTTGCGAGGCTGGGACTCAAAGGCTGGCGCGAGAGCGTCACGAATGTTGCGATCGGGCTCCGATTCGTAATAGCTGTCGAATTCATCGGGACCACGAAAACCCAGCACGAGTCCTGTAAGGTTGCATTGCGGATCGGCATCGACCATCACGACCCGATGACCTTTCGATGCGAGCATCCATCCCAAATTGAAAGTCGTAGTCGTTTTGCTTACGCCGCCCTTGTGGTTGAAGAGGGCAATCCTTTTGGCCATTTTGACTCCTCGATGCGACAGGCTGCTACTTAGGTCAGTTTATCCGACTTGAGTGGCGTCGAAAAATGATTCGTGGACGCGGTCTGTGAAACCGTCAGCGACAAATTCTTCCGAGACGCCCTTCTCGGCGAAACGGATCGTGCTAAGCCACTCCTCCCAACACTTGTGTGCCACTACAATCCTTCCATGCGTTACGTTCACTTCACCCTCCTAACCCTCGCCCTCACCGCCCCCGTCTTGGCGCAGTCGTCGTTTCAACTTCACGGATTCCTCTCCGGACGAGGCATCTACACCAGCGGACAGCCTTCCTGGCTGCAGGGTGGATTTGGACGGCTCGATACCGGGGCGGCGGACGTGAACGAGCATCGGATGCTGGCGCTTGGTGTCGCGCAGATTAGGGCGGAGTGGGCGCCGGCGTCGTGGATTGATCTGCATGCGCATGGCGTGGCGCGACGGGATCAGTCGGGAGCGGGAGGGAAGCGGGCCGGGATCGTCGAGGCGTATGTCGATCTGCATTCGGAGCATTTCCAACTGCGCGCGGGGCAGTTTTTTCTGGGGACTTCGCGCGAGAACATCGATCCGCTCTGGACCTCGCCGTACACGGTCAGCTTTTCGCCGTTGAATTCGTGGATCGGGGAAGAGTTCCGGCCGGTCGGCGCCGATCTGGCGTGGCGTCCGAATTTCTATGTCACCGCAGGCGCGACGGCGTTTCGAAACAACGACTCGATGGGGGCGCTGCTGGCGTGGCGCGGGTGGTCGGTTGGAAATCGGCTGAGCGTGTACAACGAAGTGCTGCCGTTGCCGCCGCTGTTTTCGCTGCCGACCGATTTCGCTGGGCAGCGACATGATGGAACTGTGCCCTTCGAAAAGGATCTCGATGGACGGACCGGCATCTCGGCGCGCGTTCGATTGCAACTTCCCGAGCGGGCAATGATGCAGCTCACGCGCGTCGATAATCGCGGCGATCGCGAGCTGTATCGCGGCGAGTATGCGTGGCAGACGCACTTCAACATCGCCGCGGCGCAGGTTGGATTCACCTCACCTGCCACCGTCGCCGCGGAGTACTGCTGGGGCGCGACCGGGATGGGGCATGCGCCGCATTTCGTGCAACTGGATTTCGCGACGTGGTACGTGCTGGCGTCGTACAAGCGCGGCAACGATCGCTACTCCATCCGCTTCGACACCTTTTCCGCGACCGATCGCGATCATGTGGCCGAGGACAATTCGGAGCATGGGCATTCGTGGGTGCTGGCGTGGATGCACGATCTCACTCCCCACGTCCGCCTCGGCGCGGAGTTCGCGCAGGTGACGGGATCGCGCACGGCCGCGCAGCAGTCGGGATTCAGTCCGAACACAGACGGGCGGTCCGTGACGGCGGAAGTGCGCTACGGGTTTTGACGCGTCGCAGAACCTCATCCCCCGACTCACCGTATAATCCGCGACCGGTTCCCCATGTTTGTCACGTTTGTAGCCTTCGCAACGATGCTATTGCTCAATCCAGCGCGCACCCACGACGCGAAAATCCAAAAGTATCCGCGCCTCCATGCGGCGGCGCAGAAGGACCGCGTCCTCATCATCGCCCCGCATATCGACGATGAGTCGATCGGTGCGGGCGGCTATGCCATCGATGCGCTGGCGAACGGTGCGGACGTCTACGTCGTCTTCCTCACCGCCGGCGATTGCAATCGTTTCTCGGCGCGCCTGATGTACAAAACGCTCGGGCCGACCGCGTCGAACTACCTCGGCGTCGGCAACGCGCGCATCAGCGAGGCGCGCGCGGCCATGCACCTCCTCGGCATCCCGCGCGATCACTATTTCGTCCTCGGCTATCCCGACGGCGGCTTGCGCACGATGGTCAACAATCCTGGCGCCATCGTTCGCTCGCGTGCGACGCGCGAGAGCAGCGTGCCGTACGCGGACGCGGTGTCGCCGCGCGCCGAATACAGCTATTTCAGCCTGATGAGCGACATCGAGAAGGTGATCAAACAGGTGCAGCCGACTACGGTCATCGCGCCGGTGCCGTTCGATCTCCATCCCGATCACAGCGCGGCCGCGGAGATTACCGACGTGGCCCTCGACGAGCTGCAACTCCATCCGCAACGCCTCGGCTACCTCGTGCACACGACCGGCAGCCGCATCCGCACGGCCTTCGTGAAGATGCCGACGCGCGCGCTGCTCCCGCCCGCGCGCATGCAGGCGTTTTCGTGGGCGACGTACGGCCTGACCACCGCCGTGCAGAAGACGAAGACCGACGTGCTGATGACGTACAAGAGCCAGCGCCCGTACGTCTTCCTGCTGCGGAACGCGTTCGTGCGCAAGAACGAGCTGTTCTTCGTGTACCCGCAGTAGGCCGCTCGCTCTTCGATTCCGATTTCGCGAAGCTTTGGAGTGCGCGTGGCAGAGCCACCGCTTTCGGATGGGAGGGGGAAGTGTGACTGCCCGCAGCAGCCGAATTTGTCGCGTTTCCACCGCCCTCCCAAAGCGGTGGCTCCGCCGCCACCGCACTCCAAAGCTTCGCGAAATGTGCCAGGAGTCGCGCTTGCATCAGCATCATCGCAATGCGCTTGGCCTTGCCCATTCTTCTCGCCCTCACCTGCACATCCGCGGAAACGACTTCGTCCGTCACGCCGAAACCGAACAACGTCACGTACGACATCCGCATCCTCCACGGCGACGTCATCGACGGCACCGGCAAGGCGCGATATCGCGCCGACGTCGGCATCCGCGGCGATGCGATCGCCGCGATCGGCGATCTGTCGAACGCCACCTCGGCGATCACGCTCGACGCCACGAATCAGGTCGTTACGCCGGGGTTCATCGATCTCCTCGGGCATTCCGAGGGATCCGTGCTGCTCGATCCGGAGCTCGAGGGGAAGATTCGCCAGGGCGTGACCACCGAGGTCACGGGCGAAGGGCATTCGCCGGGGCCGATCAACGATGCGATGGCGGCGGAGATCAATCGCACGCGATTGCCCGGGTATCCAGACGCGACGTGGCGATCGCTCGACGATTTCATGCGCGTCGTCGAGAAGCGCGGTTCAGCGATCAACTTCGCGTTCTACCTCGGAGCTGCGAATCCGCGCGAGATCGTCCTCGGCACGGCCGATCGCGCGCCGACAACGGTGGAACTGGCGCGGATGGAGTCGCTCGTCGACGAATCGATGCGCGCGGGCGCGGTGGGGATGTCGACAGCGCTCATCTATCCGCCGGGGCGGTTCGCGACGACCGATGAGTTGATCGCGATGGGCAAGGTCGTCAGCAAGTACCACGGTAGCTACTGGACGCATTTGCGCAATGAGTCGGACCGCATCATGCCCGCGCTCGACGAAGCGTTCCGCATCGGCCGCGAGGCGCAGTTGCCGGTCAACATCTTTCATCTGAAGGCCGGCGGCAGGATGCGCGGGCATATGTCGGAGATCATCGCGAAGATCGAGGCGGCGCGCGCGAGCGGACTCGATGTGGCGTCGCAGATTTATCCATACACGGCCACCTCCACCGACCTCACCTCGGTCGTCTCCGCCTGGGCGCTCGACGGCGGCTATCTGCAATTCGTGGCGCGGCTGAAAGACCCGGCCACGCGCGCGCGCATCGCCAGCGAAATGCGCAGCGGCAGCTACATCAGCCAGGGCGGCAACGGCATCCTCGTGCGCGGCATCCAGTCGACCGATCCGAAGATCAAAGCGTTCGAGCGCAAGCGGCTCGACGAGATCGCGAAGAGCATGAACACCGATCCCGCCGAGGCCGCGATGCGGATTTTCGAGGCGAGCAACTCATCGCCGATCGCGATCTTTTTCGGACTGAGCGAGGACGATCTGAAGCTGGCCATGAAACAGCCGTGGGTCGCGGTCGGCTCCGACTCCGGCGCGGTCGTCGGTCCGATGCGCCAGTTCGGCGCGCACCCCCGCGCCTACGGCACGTTCCCCCGCATCCTCGGACACTACGTTCGCGACGAGCACCTCTTCACGCTCGAAGAAGCGGTGCGCAAGATGACGTCGCTGGCCGCCTCGCGCGCGAAGTTCGCCGACCGAGGAACGCTGCGCGCCGGCATGCGCGCGGACGTAGTCGTCTTCAATCCCGCCACGATCCGCGACGTGTCGACGTACGAGGACCCGCACCATTTCTCCGAGGGGATCTCGAATGTGATCGTGAACGGAGTGCCGGTGCTGCAGGACGGGAAGATGACGAGGCGGCTGGGCGGGAGGGTATTGCGCCGGCCGTAGCGCGGGCGTCTCGCCTGCATCCGATGGGCGTCTCCGCCCGGCGGTGGTCTCTGCGATGCTTGCGCTGCGTTTGAAGTCACAGAAACCCCCGTCGGGCGGGACGCCACGACGGATGCAGGCGAGACGCCCGCACTACGCGCGCAGTTCCTTGCGAATCACCAGCTTCAATCCCGACCACGTCTCATCCACAGCGCAGACCTTCACGTCGACGAATCCCATCGGCAGCGCGATCTCGCGGATGACGTCCTCGGTGATATCGGTCGGCACCTTCGACGCTTTCTTCGGCCAGGAGATCCAGATCGTGGCGTCGGGCTTGATCGTTTTGCGCCAACGACGGAGTTTCGCGTCGAGCTCGGACGCGGATTTCGTAAAGAGATGAACGACGTCGACTGAATTAGTCAACTTGTTGACGAACTTGACGCCGTCCGGCAGCGGCGCAAGCAGCGACGCGTAATCCGGCGGCGCAGTGTCGACGAAAACCTTGGCGTCCGCGTTGATGCCGAGCTTCTTCGCCAGCGGCGTTCCTGAGTAACCGGCCATGCGCGCGATTGTAGCGGCGTAGCGCCGCCAGCTCGGCGGCTGGACCGCCAGCGGCTCGCTGGCACCTTTGCGGTACTTGCCGCCGAGCCGGCGGCGGTCCAGCCGGCGGGCGCAAGCGCTACGGTGCGGCCTCAGTCGAACCAACCATAGCGATGCATCACCACGGCCGCCAGCGCCATCAACAGAAACAAAATCCCCTCGGCGATCGCGCATCCTGCGCCGAGGCGGCCACCGGCAACGAGCGATTGCGCGCGGGCCAGATCGGTGCGCCGGACGATGAAAATGATCCCGACAGCGGTAAAGAGAATCACCGCGACCCAGATCATCACCGCAGCTCCAGCGTCGACTTCCCCACATTCCACTTCACGATGCGGCCGTCGCTCGTGCTGACCCAGACGTCGTTCGCGTCGCCGGTGTTGGCGTTGGTGAAGTGGTAGTGCTTGGCGAGCGCGCCGGAGATCGGGTCGGCTCCGACGAACTGCGGCGATCCTTCCTTCTTCTGCGGATCGAGGACCATCGTCGTGCGTTGCCAGGCGTAGTCGGCGAAGTCGGGCGGCGACTGCTCGCGCACGCCGTTGCGGGTCCAGACCACGCCCTGATGTTTCGCTTCACCGATCCACGTATCACCGTCGATGGATTTGAATTGCACGCGTTCGAGACCGGGCGTGGGACGGGTCATCTCACCGCGAAGGCCGTCGAGCCTGAAATGGAATCCGGTGGTCATGCGGAAGCAATCGAGGGCCTGCTCGTAACTGCCGTTGCCCGCGCAACGCGACGGGGTCGACTTCGTGGAAGGCGTGATGCCGCGATACGGCGCCTCCCTGGCCGACGGCGGCACCGGCGGATTCCTCGGCAGCGTCATCGTCCGCGCGCTGTCATCGCGTTCCTCGCGTCCGCACGCGCAAAGAAAGAGCAGCACGAACGCGATCCGCTTCACTTCTTCACCTCGGCCGCTCTCGCGTTTTGCACCATCACTTCGACGTCGTGCAACAGCTTCTTCGCATCGTAGAGGATGCCGTCCTTCATCACGTACTTGATGCCGCCGACGCGATCGACGGCGCCGGTAGTGTCGTTCACGCGCATCCAGCCGGTTCCGTAGAGCACCTTCAGATTCTCGATCGGGTTCTGATCGACAAAAACGAGATCGGCGAGCATGCCCGGACGGACGATGCCGAACTCCGTCTTCGTCCCGCGCGGCGCATTGATCGCCTCGGCGCCCCACATGGTCGCGGACCGAATCACTTCCAGCGGATGGAAGCCGGCCTCCTGCAACAGCTCCAGCTCGCGGATGTAATCGAAGCCGTAGAGCTTGAAGATGTAGCCGGAGTCCGAGCCGGTGGTGACGCGGCCGCCGCGGTTTTTGTAATCGTTGAGAAAGCGCATCCAGAGGCGGTAGTTGTTCTTCCACTCCACCTCGTCCGCGGTCGTCCAATTGAACCAGTACGCGCCGTGCGCGGTGCGGCTGGGCTGGTACCAGCGCCAAAGACTCGGCAGCGTGTAGCGGTCGTGCCATTCGGCGCGCATGGCCCGCGTCAGATCGCGGCTCGCTTCGTAGATGGTGAGCGTCGGATCGATGTTGAATTTCTTCGCGATCAGCTCGTCGATGACGGCGTTCCACTTGTCACTCCCGGGAGATGCAGCCTGCTTCCAGAGCCGGCCAGCCTGGCCGAAGCGATCGCTTTCATCGTTGTAGTTGTAGCTCGCCGGAAAGTCCTGGATCGTCTTATCCGTAAACAGCGCCTCGGGCAGTCCATACCAATGCTCCATGCCGCGCAGTCCCATGCGCGCGGCGTCGACGATGTTCGATCGCGCCACGCCCATCTGCGCGAGGTGGGTGGTGTTGCCGAGGTGGAGTTTGTTCGATTCGTCGATCAGGGCGGAGAGGATTTCGGGATCGAAAACAGGATCGCCGGAGCTGAGGATCTTGATTCCGTCGGCACCCTTCTTCGAGACCCATTGCACGAACTTGCGGGCCTGTTCGGGGCTGTCGATCGGACCGCCGTCCCATTGCCGGCGATTGGTGAAGATGTACGGGAAAAGCCGCGGCGCGACGATCTCGTTGCGTGCGCTGCGGTCGCGCTCGTGCAGGCACCAGTCGACGCCGTTGCCGCATCCCGGCTCGCGCACGCTGGTGATGCCGTGCGCCATCCACAGCTTGAACACGTACTCGGCGGTCGTCCCCTGCTCCTCGCCGCCGGAGTGGCCGTGCATGTCGACGAATCCGGGCAGGACCCAGATGCCGGTGCCGTCGATCTCCTTGACCGCATCCTTCGGCCGCGCGGCCGGCTTGATCGGAACCTTCGGAAATCCGACGCTGCGCACTTCGCGGATGCGATTGCCTTCGATGACGATGTCCACCGGCCCGATCGGCGGCGCGCCGGTGCCGTCGACGAGCGTGACTCCGCGAATGATGAGGCGCGTCCACGGCCCTTCCCCTTCGTGACGATCGGGTGCGAAGGGTGGAGGTGCGGCGAGCGCGGCGGTGGTGAGGGCTACGATCAGCAACGCGTATTTCATGAGAGACGAATTGAACCACAGAGGTACCTCTGCGCCTCTGTGGTCAAGCCTTTGCACGGGATGCAAACGTGGATGTGCGCGTAAAAACGTGGACCGAGTTGCAGGAAGCGGTCTTCGCAGACTCGTATCGCGAAGGGATCAATCGCTTCCGCTCGGGATTCGTTTTTCGCGGAGTGTCGCGCGAGTCGGATTCGCTACATACGAGTCTGCAGACCGGCGGCTATGTTCCGCACGAACGGCATCTGCTGAGCAGCTTCCGCAAGTACGCGCTGCGCAACGCGGTGCATGGCGACTGGGTGTGGAACTGGATGTCGCTGGCCAAGCATCACGGCCTGCCGACGCGGCTGCTCGACTGGAGCTATTCGCCGTTCGTGGCCATGCATTTCGCGACGCTGAAGGACTACGACGAGGACGCCGCGATCTGGTGCGTCGATTACGGCCGCACGAACGCGCTCCTTCCGCGTCCGCTGCGCAAACTGCTCGCGGATGAAGACGTGAACATCTTCACCGCCGAATTGCTCAATCGCGTGGCGCCGTCGGTGGCTGCATTCGATGCGTTGTCGAAACGCGACTTCGTCCTCTTCTTCGAGCCGCCGTCGCTCGACGATCGGATCGTCAATCAGTTCGCGCTCTTCTCGCTGCCGTCATCGCCCGATCTGCAGCTCGAAGACCTGCTCAAGCGCCGCGAGGCCACGTATCGCCGCATCATCATCCCCGCGTCGCTGAAGTGGGAAGTGCGCGACAAACTCGATCAGGCCAACATCACCGAGCGGGTGCTGTTTCCGGGGCTGGATGGGCTGTCGGCGTGGTTGAAGCGGTACTTCGCGAATCGGACTGCGTAGTGCGGGCGTCTCGCCTGCATCCGTCGTGGCGTCTCGCCCGACGGTGGTGTCTGAGATTCCTCGACGGCTGCGCAAGCATCACGAAAACCCCCGCCGGGCGAGACGCCCGGCGGATGCAGACGAGACGTCCGCACTACGTCCGCCGAAGCAGCACTCGCTCGACAACATGGCTCGCGCCCTTCCCCAAAATCAGTTTCGCCCGTTCCCGCGTCGGCAGGATGTTTTCGCGCAGATTGGCCAGGTTGATCCGCTCCCAGATCGATTTCGCCAGCGCCATCGCTTCATCCTCGGGCATCGCCGCGAACTGGTGAAAGAACGACGCCGGATCGCGGAAAGCGGTTTCGCGCAGCTTGCGGAAGCGCTCCAGGAACCAGCTCAGGAGATCGGCTTCCGAGGCGTCGACGTAGATCGAGAAATCGACAAAGTCGGAAACGAAGACCGCGTGGATCGAGCCGGTCTGCAGCACGTTCAATCCCTCGAGGATGACGATGTCGGGATGATCGATGGTCTGTCGCTCGGCGATGATGTCGTAATCGAAGTGCGAGTAGACCGGAACTTCCAGCGGCGAGAGACCCGACTTCAGATTCGATACGAATTCGATCAGCCGCGCGCGGTCGTAGCTTTCGGGGAATCCTTTGCGCTGCATGATGCCGCGCTCCTCGAGGACCGCGTTGGGAAAGAGAAAGCCATCGGTCGTGACCAGGTCGACGCGCGGATGATCGGCGCCGCGCGCGAGCAGCGTTCGAAGAACGCGGGCCGTCGTGCTTTTTCCCGCCGACACGCTGCCGCCGATGGCCACGACGTACGGGACTTTTGCTTCGTGCGTGTTCAGAAATTGCGAAGAGACGCGATGGAGCTGGCGAACCGCGCTGACGTGAAGATTCACCAGTCGCGACAACGGCAGGTAAACCTCTTCCACCTCCGTCATCGACAACTCTTCGTTGATGCCGCTCAGCTCCGCCACGTCGTCCGGCGTCAGCGTCATCGGCGTGCCCCCGCGCAGCGCGGCCCACGCGTCGCGGTCGAACGTGAGGTACGGCGACGCGTCGCTCATGCGGGTTTCTTTCGGAACATCCACGAGATTGCGAGCCAGAGTACTCCGCCCGTGATGGCCATGTCGGCGATGTTGAAGACCCCGGTGTGCACGGGACCGGCGGCGAGGTAGATGAAGTCGGTCACGCGCCCGCCGAGGCGGAAGCGGTCGATGAGATTGCCGACGCCGCCGCCGATGATGAAGGCGATGGCGACGTCGTCGGAGCCCGGCTGCATCCGGCCGGTGAAGAGGACGAATGCCGCGGCGATCAATCCGATCGATACCAGTCCGTCGAAGATCAGGTGGCGCACGTTCGGCGGAAGGTCCGCGCCGAGGGAGAGGAACGCGCCGGCGTTCTCGGTGTGGAGGAGGGTGAGGACTCCCGCGCGAATCGGATACGAGTTCATGAGCGTTCGGCGCACGAGCGCCTTCGCGCCCTGGTCGAGGGCGATGGTGAGCGCGATGATCGCGAGGAGAATGAGACGGCGGCGGATGGTCATGAAGATTTACATCACCAGGTCAGGTGATCGCAGGTCCCGATCCGACCAGGGACGAATCACACTCACGTTCTGGAATCCGCGCGGCAGTTTCAGACCTCGCTGCGCTCGTTTGCCGATGTACGGCTCCAGATCGGCGCCCTTCAGATTCGTGTGGCGTTTGCCGGCCTGCACGACCAGCGTTCCGTCCGCGGCGATCACCGCCACGCCGACGACTTTCTCCGGGAACAGCTCCGTCTTGTGCAGCTTGATCGTCTGCACGCCTTTGCCGCGCGCGAGCAGCGGGAGCTCCACTGCATCGAAGAGCAGCAGCTTGCCGCTCGTCGTCGCCGCGGCCACGCGGTCGGTCTCGATCGTCGTCACGCGCTGTGGACGGAGCACGGTCGCGCCGTCGTTGACGTTGACGACCGCTTTGCCCGCTTTTCGATCCGTTTGCAGATCCTCGAGCCGGGCCACGAATCCGTATCCGTCGTCCGTGGCCAGCAACCACAAGTCGTCAGCGTCGCCCATCATCACCGACACGAACGTCGCGCCGGGCGCAGGCGAGGTGAACGCGGTCAGCGGCTCGCCGTGTCCTTTCGCCGACGGCAGCTCGTGCGCCGGCAGCGAGTACGTGCGGCCCATCGAGTCGATGAACACCGCGAGCTGATTGCTGCGTCCGCGCGCGGCGTGCAGAAAGGCATCGCCCGACTTGTACTGCAGCGTGGTCGGATCGAGATCGTGTCCTTTTCCCGCGCGAACCCATCCCCGTTCCGACAACACCACCGTCACGGCCTCGGACGGAATCAGCGCCGCGGCGTCGAGCGCCTTCGCGGCGGTGCGCTCCACGATCGGCGAACGGCGGCGGTCGCCGAATTCGGCGCCGTCTTTTTCCAGCTCGTCGCGCACCTGCTTGCGGAGCCGCGCCTTCGATCCGAGGATTTTTTCGAGGTCCGCGCGCTCGGTCTGGAGCTTGGCCTGCTCGCCGCGGATCTCTACTTCCTGCAGTTTGTTCAAAAAACGCAGCTTCAGTTCGAGGATGGCCTCGGCCTGCAGGTCCGACAGCTTGAAGCGCGCCATCAGCACCGGCTTCGGCTCGTCCTCGCGGCGGATGATGCGAATGACTTCGTCGACGTTGAGATACGCGACGAGATAGCCGTCGAGGATGTGGATGCGCGCGTTGACGTGATCGTAGCGATGCTGCAGGCGGCGGCGCACCGTCTCGATCCGGAACTCCAGCCACTCGCTCAGCAGCTCCTTGAGCGCGAACAGCCGCGGCCGGCCGTTGAGGCCGATCATGTTCATGTTCACGCGATACGTGCGTTCGAGGTCGGTCGTGGCGAAGAGGTGCGCCATCACCTCGTCGAGGTCGACGCGGTTCGAGCGCGGCACGAGCACGATGCGCGTCGGATCCTCGTGATCCGACTCATCGTTCAGCGCCTCGATCATCGGCAGCTTCTTCGCGTTCATCTGCGCCGCGATCTGCTGCTGCACCTTGTTGCCGGAGACCATGAACGGCAGCGCGCTGATGACGATGTCGCCGTTCTCGATCTCCCACTTCGCGCGCTGGCGGATGGAGCCGTTGCCGGTCTTGTACATCTCCCGGATCTCGGCGACCGGCGTGATGATCTCGGCCTCGGTCGGAAAATCGGGACCTTTGATGTGCTTCGTGAGCTGCGCGATCGTGGCGTCGGGATTGTCGAGCAGCTCCAGGCACGCGCCGACCACTTCGCGCACGTTGTGTGACGGAATGTCCGTGGCCATGCCGACCGCGATGCCCGACGCGCCGTTGAGCAGCACGTGCGGAAGGCGCGACGGCAGTAACTTCGGCTCGCGCAGCGTCCCGTCGAAGTTCTGACCCCAGTCGACGGTGCCCTGCTCCAGCTCCGACAGCAGCGACTGCGCGAATTTCGAGAGCTTGGCCTCGGTATAGCGCATCGCGGCGAACTCTTTCGGTTCGTCGGGCGACCCGAAGTTCCCCTGCCCTTCCACGAGCGGATAGCGCATCGAAAACGGCTGCGCCATCAGCACCATGGCGTCGTAGCAGGCGGTGTCGCCGTGCGGATGAAACTTGCCGATGACGTCGCCGACCGTGCGCGCCGATTTCTTCGGCTTCGCGTTCGGACCGAGCCCCAGCTCCGACATCGCGTAGACGATGCGGCGCTGGACGGGCTTGAGGCCGTCAGCGACGTGCGGCAGGGCGCGGTCGAGGATGACGTACATCGAATAGTCGAGGTACGCCTTCCGCGCGAAGTCGGCCACAGCCTGATGTTCGACCTCGGGGATGGTAGGCGGCGGAGGTGTGAAGGAAGTCTGTTCTTTCGATTTGCGGGTAGCCATCAAGTCCTGACGCGGGGGAGATTTAAGACACGCATACGTTACTTCATGTGATCCCGCGCGCGCGATCGAAAGAATCGCTGCTGATGCTTATATTCGGCAGCAATGCCGAGGTACCCTCGGTTGCTGTGGACGGCATGGCCGGTTGGAAGCTCTTCTTCCCGCGGCAGAGAGTATTGCGGCCAGTGTTCACCTGGCGCGACCGACTGCGAATGGCCATCGACAAGAGCGGCAAGAAACATAGCGCCATCGCTGCCGACGCCGGAATCACTCCGGCGACACTGAGCCGGATTCTCACCGCCGCTCATCAGCGGCCAACGCTCGACACGATCGTGCGCATCGCTCGAGCGCTCAACGAGAGCGTCGGCTGGATCCTCGATGAGCCAAGCTTCTACCTCTCGGCTGACGATCAACGCAAACTGCACGACGCCGTGCGCGTCCTCGACGCATCGCTACGCAGCGCCAGCCGGCGGCGAACGGCGCGTCCCGAATCGAATGCCATCTCGCTCGCCGCGAACCGCGAAATCCCCCGCGCATTCGCCGCACTCGGAGCACGCATCGTTTACGAAGCCGCCGGCGATTCAATGATCGGCGCCGCGATCGCCGATCGCGATCTGCTGTTCGTCAAGCCGACGAAAAATACCGCCGAAGCCATGCGCCGCATCGTCGTCTGCCGTCTCGGCGGCGACGAATACGTCAAGCAGCTCGACATCCGCAACGGCCACATCCGCCTATTGAGCCGCAACGAACGCCACGGCCCGATCGAAGTCCGCGACCGCGCCGACTTCGAACTGATCGGCATCGTCGTCGGCCGCGCCGGCGCACCACTGTCGTAAGGGCCCAATAAGCGCTCTTGCCGCGCTGTTGAGAAGCGTCTTATACGGACGTATTTCTTGCACACCAGCGCACAACTAGTACAGTATGTGTTCTGGCGAGAATGAGGACTTCGCGTCCGATCGCGCAAATCGTCTCCGTCTGCACGCGTTCGATGGCCCCAATCAATGCTGGTTCAATACGTGTGGCGCAGTTTCATGTGGCGATATGAATGACGGCAAATGCGAGAGGAACCAATAATGTCAACCACTGCCAACCGAAAAGCGCTCTTCTCAATCGTGGCCGGAGCCGTATGCGGCGCCCTGCTCATACTCATTACGGTATCGTCCAGAAACGGCTTGCTCATGTATCTGCCGTACCTCGGCCTTGCGGCCGCCTGCATTTTGTATATGCGACGGCTTTCGCTGAGCGCGTTCAGCAGCCGTTTCGGCATCGCGTTCACTGCCTATGCTTTTGCCACCGCGATCATCTGGTTTTACATCAGAGGCTTCGTGGACCCACACGTCCTGGTTCCTCTGACGCTTCGCAACGTCGCCGGTCCGCTTGCAGCCATGTTGGTCATCGGCGCGGCGGGAAGCGCCCTCGTGTCGCTGCTGTCGCAACCGCGGCGTGGAAATGACGGACTTGTCGAGGCGAGCCCCGCTGATTGACTAGTTCCATCGGCGCGCACCGCGGCGGTGGAGGTGGCGGCGGCCAGCAACATCGCCTCGACGCAGCGCGTCGTTTTGAGCGACATCTGGCTCGCCAACGGTTCGTCGGCGCCGTCGATCGAGCCTTGCGCTACGGGCGTCGTCGCACCACAGGGGAGGTTGACGCTGGCTGAAACGCCGCAAACGGCGGTGCGATAATCATTAGTGAGGACTCTTCTCTTGCGAGAGGTTGGAGCGCGCGAAGGGAACCTCGCGCGCTCAAGCGCTGGCTAAAACTTGCACCGGCAATTGGCATTGGCCGTGGCGGTGGCATTTGTGCAGCAGGCGTAGCTGCCGTTCATGCAACTCACGCTGCACGATCCGTGTGAATTCGCAGTTGAGCATGAGGTCGAGCCGGCACCGCCAGAGTCGCACGTTCCGCCGCCGCCGGCTCCCAGGCCGTAGTCGAGATTATCCAGGCATAGGCCGAAGTCGGCACAGTCATCAAGCGCAATGATGTGCCGACCGTTGGCGGGCTGCCTCACCGCAAAGGGCCGAATCTCATGATTGAGGCCGTACCCGATGTAGCG